>Ga0187866_1000846_pt1 | contig 32301 bp, 16 predicted proteins | sample June2016WEW_11_1_3_FD_133013 | JGI IMG/M metagenome (GOLD analysis project Ga0187866, IMG submission 133013) | Peatland microbial communities from SPRUCE experiment site at the Marcell Experimental Forest, Minnesota, USA - June2016WEW_11_150 | ecosystem: Environmental > Terrestrial > Soil >...
GAGACCGGAGCCGCCTGCTGGCCTTCCCGGCGTGGTCGCCCGACGGCGCATATTTGTATTACTGCAGCGCTCCCAATCCCCTGGCCAACCCGACCAACACCCTGCCGGGAACGTATTCCACAGTCAAATATGATGTGATGCGCATCGCCTATGACCGCGTCCGCGACCAGTGGGGCGAGCCGGAGACGGTGCTGAGCGCGCGCGACCTGGGGTTCAGCCTGGCCCAGCCGCGCATCAGCCCCGATGGCCGCTGGCTGTTTTTTTGCGGAACCGCCTATGGCTGCTGGCCGACTTATGATCCCGGCAGCGACCTGTATGGGACGGACCTGAGCAGCGGCCGGGAGAACGGGAAGTATGGCTGGCGGAAACTCGAACTCAGTTCGCCGGAGTGCGAGTCGTGGCTGAGTTGGTCCTCGAACAGCCGGTGGGTGATTTTCAGCAGCAAACGTGAGAGCCCCTTGCTCAATCGTCCATACCTGGCATACGTCGCTCCCAACGGCCGATGCAGCAAGCCCTTCATTGTCCCGCAACGCGACCCCACGTACTACGATTCGCTGCTCAAGACCTACACGATCCCGACGCTGGCGACCGGGCCGGTCACCGTGCCGCAGAGGGAGTTGGTCAAGGCCATCAAGGCGGCGCGCAAAAGGACCCTGGTCATGCCGGACGCCGCCAGGTCGAAGCAGCCTCAGGTGATCTACGATCAGTGAACGGGTGATTGGCAATGGGCGATCGCCGACCGGTCGCCCGCCAGACCCGACCACCAGTCACCGGTCCCTATTCACCCCTTGCCAGGCCTCGTTCAGCGGGGATTGAACTGCCTTTTTTGGTTCCAGCCGTCCTCCGCGCTGCTCCGCCTCAGTTTGGCGGGGCGCGCGGGCCCTCGTGCGCAGCGCGCGAAGCCTGGTCCAGCAGGCGTTGCGCCAAAGGATGATCGGGCCGCAGCCGGAGTGTTTCACGAAACTCCGCGGCCGCTTCGGCGTAGCGGCCGGTCCTGGCGAGCGCGACGCCATAGTTGAGGCGGGCCTCCACCAGCTCCGGCTTGAGGCGCACGGCCTCCGCAAACTGGGCGAGCGCTGCGGCATCCTTTCCCAGGCGACCGAGGGCGACGCCGAGTTCGTACCGGATTTCGGCCAGATTGGGGTGCTGTTGGAGCGCGGCTTCGAAATGCGGCACGGCGTCGGCAAGGCGGTTGTTGGCGGCCAGGATTTTGCCGAGGTTGTAGCGGGCAAGGGCGTTATCCGGCTGCAGTTTTACCGCTTCCTCGTAAAGAGCCATGGCCTGGTCGCTTTGGCCCTGGGCGCCGAGCAGGTTGGCCAGGTTGATGCGCGCGTCGACGTTGTTGGTATGTCGCCGGAGCGCTTCGCGGTATTGGACGGCGGCGCCAGCGGCGTCGCCCTCCCGGGCGAGGAGCAAGCCGAGGTTCACTCGAGCGGCGCTGAAACCCGGCTGGAGGCGCAACGCTGCCCGGAATTGGCGCCGGGCCTCCTGTGTGGCTCCGCGGCCGGCCTGCAAGAGGCCAAACTCAGTGAGCAACTCGACGGAATCCGGCCTTCGTCTCAACCCCTCCCTCAGGAACTCCTCGGCCCGCGCCTCGTTTCCAGCGGCGCGGGCCAGGCGCCCGAGGTTGAACCAGGCCTGCGGGGCGTGCGGCAGCAGCCCCGCCACCTCGCCCCATTGCGCGGCGGCGCCGCGCCCATCGCCTGCCGCCTCGAGCAGTCCGGCGAAGTTGGCGTGGAGCAGCCAGTCCTGGGCCCCCAGGGCCAAGGCGGCTTGATAGTCCGGAACCAGGCTGGCCGGCGGGGCGGACAGGGCGGCGAGGGTTTCGCGCCAATGCTCATCCCGCTGGCGAAAGTTGCTCTGGCCGGTGAAGGGTGGCTGCTGCAATCGGGCGCGCATCTCCTCGCCGATGCGCCGCCGGTCGAAATCCGTGAATGCCAGCCGGCGCGCGACCTCGCCCTCGGTCAACAAGGGCGGGGCGGGAGCCCGGGCGCCGGGCCAGTGCTTCTCCAACCCGGCAGCGAACAGGACGGCCAGGCAATAGTTGCCGGTGAAATTCAAGTGAACATGGTCGTAAAACAGGTCCTCGCCGGGCAGGCCCTCCGGTCGCCGGGCGAATTGCTGCTCGGCATCGGTGAACCAAACGCCCTTGGCTGCGGCGACCTGGCGGATGATTTCATTGAGACGCGAGTCGGTCCGGAACCGGAGGGCGTCCAGGTCGCGAGCGAGCCGGAAATCCGCTTCCGCCAGCGCGGCTTGCTTCAGTTCCAGTTCGCAGTGCGCGCGGCCGAAAATCAGTTGCGCAAACTCCCCGTCAATTTGCCCCGCCTGGCGGTAAGCCGACAGGGCCTCGCCAAACCGTCCCTGGTCTTCAGCCTCCACCCCGCGCCCAAAGCATTTCTCCCATTCGGCCAATTCGCCCGGGCGCAGGCCGGGGCGATGGACCGAGGCAAACGGGGGTGAATCCCTCAGGTTGACGGGAACCGTAGCGAACAGGACTTTGGCCCCCGACTGCCGCCCCAAATCAGCGATGTCGGCCAGATTGGCGGCAAAATTGGCATAGACATTCTTCAGCCGCCGGTCGTCACGAGGCACTCGTTGATCCAGGAACAGCTCCATGCCTTCCCAGTTCGCCGGCTCCTTCGACCCCCTGCCCAGGCTGGCGAGCAACTGCCCGACACGAGTCGTCTTGAGCGCAAGGCTCAACCGCACGGCTGCCAGTCCCGGCGCTTGCCGCCCAAAGACCGTGCCGGCGCCAAAGGGACCGATGACCTCATTGTTGCCGGCAAAAACCAGCCAGAAATCTCCCTCGCGCGGGGCGCAATCTCGCGCGATTTCCCGGATAACGTGCGAATTGATGGCGGTCATCGCTGTGTTCACAATCTCCACAGTCTGGTCCGGGTGACGGGCCTGGAGGATTCGCTCGAGCTGCCGGGCGAAGCTGTAGGACGCCTCGGGATCGCCCATCGCCGCCGACTCGCCGAACACGAAAAGGCGGACCGTGCCCGGCGGCTTCCTGCCGGCCAGGGACAAGGGCCGGGGGGCGCGCGCGACTTCCGCGGGAAAGAACCGCCCGCCGAACTTGGGATTATCGGTGAGCATCGCGCGGTTGTCCTGGCGCGAGCTGAGGAAAAAGGCCGTCGGATAGCCGTAGCCAGCCAGGCGCAGCCCCAACTCCACTGCGCCCAGAACAAGCAGAGGCCAGACCAGAGCCAGGAGACGAAACCACCGGCGCCTGGTCCGCGCTATCGGCGCGTCAGCCGGACGTTGGACCTCGGGAGCCACTGCGCCCGGTTTGCCGGGAGGGGAGCGTTTCGGCCTGTTCCGCTTGGGTTTCACGTCCTGTCTGGATGGATTGGGCCTTTACGGGCGCCTCAAGCAGGCGAAGACCTGGCGTCTCGCGGAACAAAGGGCCGCATGGGTGCGCGCTGGTAATTTGGCATTCCGAACGAAAAACACTAAGCTGCGCCTTCGAGCCATGTCAAGAAGTCAGTTGCCAATTGCCACCCTAATCCTCGCCCGGGGCGGATTCAAGAATTGGCCATTGGCAATCGGCCGGCGCCAATCTATTTTTCCCCCGGATGAACATCTTGGAAGAGCTTCAATGGCGGGGCTTGCTGGCCGACTGCACGGACCTGCCCGAACTGGCCAGGCGGGTCAGTCCCGGCCCGCTCACGGTCTATTGCGGGTTTGACCCCAGCGGCGACAGCCTGCACTTGGGCAACCTGGTGCCCTTGCTGGCGTTGCGCCGCTTTCAACTGCTGGGCCATCACCCCATCGCCCTGGCTGGCGGCGCTACCGGCGCGATTGGCGACCCCAGCGGCAAGAGCCAGGAACGCCAGTTGCTCCCCAGGGACCTCCTGGCCGCCAACCTCGCCAAAATCAACGAACAGCTCCGCCGGCTCCTGGACTTCGACACCCCGCTCAATCCCGCCCGCCTGCTCGACAACGCCGCCTGGACGGCCCCGGTCAGTTACCTGGATTTCCTGCGCGACATCGGCAAGCACTTCTCCCTCAACCAGATGCTCGCCAAGGAGAGCGTCCGCGCCCGGCTGGCCGACCGCCAGGCCGGCATCAGTTACACCGAGTTCAGCTACATGCTGCTCCAGGCCTTTGACTTTTACGTCTTGTGCCGCGACTACAATTGCCAACTCCAAATCGGCGGCAGCGACCAGTGGGGCAACATCACCGCCGGCCTCGACCTCACCCGCAAGATACTCGGCCGCCCCGTCTTTGGCCTCACCCTGCCACTCATTACCAACGCCGACGGCTCCAAGTTCGGCAAGACCGTCGCCGGCGCCGTCTGGCTCGATCCCGCCAAGACCAGCCCCTATAAGTTCTACCAGTGCTGGATTCGCACCGACGACCGCGACGTGGTCCGCTACCTGAAATACTTCACCTTCCTGGGCCAGGACGAAATCGCCGCCCTGGCCAGCCAGCACGCCCAAAACCCCGGCGCCCGCCCCGCCCACAAGGCCCTGGCCAAAGCCGCCACCGGCCTGGTTCACGGCCCAAGCGCCGCCGCCGAGGCCCTCCGCGCCAGCGAAATCCTCTTCGGCGGCGAGTTGGGGGGCATCTCCGAAACGACCTTCAACGAAATTGTCGGCGAGGCGCCCACCAAGGAAATCCAGAAAGCCCAACTCCAGGGCGCCGGCCAGCCCCTGGTCGAGCTGCTGGTCCGCGGCGGGCTTTGCCCCTCCAAGGGCCAGGCGCGAAAAGACCTCGCTGGCGGCGGCATTTACGTCAACAACCTCCGCGAAACCAGCTTCCAGCGCGCCATCACCACCCGCGACCTGCTCTTCGGCAAACACCTCCTCCTGCGCAAGGGCAAAAGAACCTTCGTGGTGGTGACCGCGAAGTAGCCGGCACGGCGGCCAGGCCTTGCGCCCCAGACCGGCTCTGGAATCGGGCCTGCCCGGAGAGGTTCATTGAGCATTGAGTATTGAGTATTGCTTATTGGTCATTGAGCCCGCGGTCCGAAAGCTCATTCGGCGTCATCCGTGGGCATTCTTCAATAACCAACGATCGTTTTTCAATCCTCAATGTCCAATTTACCTAAAAGTCCCGATTCCGAATCGGGATTGCAATCGCAGCGAAACTTGACCTGATCACAACGAGTTTTGCCGGTCAAGAACCCTAAGGCTCGCCAGGCGCCGCCCCGCCAGGCCCCGCCCCGCCGGGCGGGGCTCCCCCCCGGGCGCCGCCGACCCCGTTCGCCGTTCGCCGTTCGCTATTCGCTGTTCGCAGGGGACGCAGGGGCGGCCCCGCCGCGCGGAGGAGTTTGTGGCTAAAAAATTATTCAAAAAATTGTGAAGATTTTTCTTGCCATCGTTTGACATTTCTGGTTAACTGAGCGTGTTGCCTCAAAAAATGGCCGGCCGTGCCGGGAAAGCCTAGCGCCTCGGGCGCCAGGCCTTGCCGGCATGGGCGCGTCCCGAGGCCGCAGAAACAGACAGAATGAATAGACCACAACAACTCAACCCGCAGAGAGAAAAACAAACCCCCATAATCATCATGAAACCAACAACCTTACGCCCCAGGCGCTTACGCGCTGTCTGGGCCGCGCTTGCCCTTGGAGTGCTGGCCGTCTGCGCCAGCATCACCGCCAGCGCGGGAATAACTTGGCTCAACGCCGACGTCGGCACCCCAACCCTCCACGGGTCGGCTACCGATAACGGCAACGGCACCGTCACCATCATCGGCGGCGGCGACGATATCTGGAACGCCACCGACAACATGCACTTCTATTACGCCTGGGCCTCGGGCCAGACCTGGGATGCCATCGTCGAAGTCACCGACCTGCAAGGCCCGGATTATTGGACCAAGTGTGAATTGATGGTCCGGCGGTCCGATCCCCTCCTGGGCCCGCGGGGCCCGGACGCGTTCGTAGCGATGATGGCCTGCCCGAAGACCTACGGGCCTCCCCCGGGGACCGCCGCGGAGAACGCGGTCATCGACCAATGGCGCACCCAATACGGTGTCAACGCCGACTGGCTCCAGGCCGGTGCGAATCCAATCCCGGTCTATCCCGGCCAGTGGATGAAAATCCATCGCGACGGCACCAAGTTCACCATCTACCACGCCGAGGACGCGGTGAACAACCCCCCCGCCGCCTGGACGCAGTACATAGTGATCGACACCGCCAACCAGATCTATGGACAGGATGCCGCGAGGCTCTGGGACTGGGGCACTCCGTTTCCGGACATTGTCGCGGTCGGTGTGGGCGTGACCGCCCACAATGATGGCGACCTCGGCGGCGGCGTCGCCACCATCGCCAACCTTAGCGCGACGTTCCCGGCCGCGGCGCCGCCCTCCGTGCTGGGGGCCACCGTCCAGCCGCAGAACGCGACTAATTACCTGGGCAGCGAGGTCTCCCTCAGCTTCGCCACCACCAATGATGGCATTCCTAATGTGTTTGTCCCAAACTACCAATGGTACAAGAACGGAACGGCTGTGACCGGCGCGACCGGCGGCAAGCTTACCTTTCTGACCGCGGCGGCTGACGACGGGGCCCAGGTCTATTGCAAAGCCAGCTTTCCCGCCCCCTCGACCGTGTCGCTCAACAGCGCCACCGCCACCGTCGGCATCCAGCCCGGCTCCCTCTATTACACCAACGGCCTGAAGGAGGAATTCTTCGCCGGTTTCACCACCGCTACCGCGATCACCAATGTCGAGGCGGGCAATGTCGGCCCTGCCAACTGGCTGGCCATTATGCCGAACTTCGACAATCCGGGCGGGTTGGGCGATTATTACGTGAACCGGGTCAGCGGCTGGTTCATTGCGCCCGCCAGCGATACTTATGTGTTCTTCGTGTCCGCGGACGACGCCACCGATTTGTTCCTGAGCATGGACAGCAATCCGGCCCACAAAGCGCTCATTGCGCAGGAGTCCGGCTGGAGCGGCACGGACCATTGGCTCTCGGTGGGCGGTGGCTCGACCACCGGCCAGAAGGCCTCCTACACCTGGAGCCCGGATAACGGCACGACGGTGCCCTGGCAGCTCGGCTTTTCTATGATTGGCGGCAATCTTTATTACATCGAAGCCGTGCATTGGAACGGCACGGGCGGCGACAACGTGGGCGTGACCTACTCGACCATGGCCAATGTTGGCAGCCTCGTCGACCTCAGCCCCAGCCTGCTCCAGGCGGCCAATCATAACATCGTCCTGGTCACCAAGCCCGTCACCACCCTCGATTGGGTCACGCAACCGGCCGATACGACCCTCGCCCAAGGATTCAGCGGCACCATTCCTGCCCTGGCGGCGAGCGACAGCGAATTCGTGCCGGTCTATCAGTGGTACCAAGTCAGTGCGCCGGCGGGCGCCATTGCGGGTGCGACCTCCGCCTCCTTGTCTCTCTCGTCGGTCACCGCGGCGGACAATGGCAGACAATTCCGAGTCGTGGCTTCAACCGCCGAAGGCGAACTCTCGAAAACCAGCACGGTGGCCACCCTGACCGTCGTGCCGCCGGTCTTCGAAAAGGGCTTTGCCAAGGTGGAATTCTGGGCCAACAATGAGAACCTGGCGGGCCTTGTGGCCGGCACCCTGGGGGCTCCCACGTACACCATTACCTCGCCCAGGTTCGAGGCCAGCGTGAACAATGAGAGCGGCGATACCTACTCGCGCCGCGTCAGCGGCTTCTTCGTCCCGGCTATCAGTGACTACTACGTCTTCTTCATCTGCTCCGATGACCAGTCCGACCTGTTCATCAGCGCGGACAGCGACCCGGCCGGTAAGTACATGATTGCCCAGGAAACCCAATGGAGCAACCCCTGGATGTGGCTGAGCAGTGGTGGCGCGAGCACCCTTACCCAGAAACGGAGCGACTCGTTTGTCGACCCGGTCACCTCGGCCAGTCCCGGTTTCGGCGGCATCTACCTCTATGCCAGCCACAAATATTACCTGGAGGCTGACCACCAGGAGGGCGGCGGCGGCGACAACGTCGAGGTCACCATGAAGAAGCTCAATGACGCCGATCCGGCCGATGGCACCGACAGCGCCCTCTTTGGCAACCTCATTGGCATGTTCGCGCCGTTTTGCCATTACGTCGCCTTCACCCAACAGCCGGCCAATGTGACCGTCCCCTTCGGCGGCGTCGCCACGCTCTCGGCCGCAGGTACGACCGACTCGAAATTGGCCGTGGGTCCCACGGGCGACCCGGCTAACTATCTCAACAACTACATGCTCTACCAGTGGGCGAAGAACGGGGTTGATATTCCCGGCGCGACCAGCAGCGCCTATAAGTTTGGCCCGGTGTCGCCGGTGGACAATGGGACGCAGTTTACCTGCAAGATGAGGGCGATCGGTTACTCCGACGCCTCGGGCACCGCCCTCTGGAGCAATAGCACGCCGGCCACCCTCACGGTCTCCGGCAACGCCGTGTGGGAAAGCGGCTTCGCCCTGCACGAGTTCTGGGGCACTCCCCCAGGCCGGATCACGATCGAAAGCCTCACGGCCCCAGCGCCGGACTGGATGATGGCCACGCCCGCCTTCGAGGTTGACACCGGTGGCGGTGAGCTCGCAGACAACTTCAACGACGTGCTGCTGGGCTTCTTCATCCCGCCGACCACGGGCAACTATGTGTTCTTCTGCAACGCGGACGACGACACCGACCTGTTCCTGAGCACGGATGGCTCGGCGAGCAATCTGCGCCTGATCGCCCGGGAAACGGCTTGGGCCGGCGCGCTGGCCTGGGGCACCTCAGCCGGTGTCGTCAGCCAGGTCCGCTCGGATACGTTTGTCGATCCGGCCACCGGCTACACTCTGTACGCGAACGGCATCCATCTGAACGCAGGCCAGAAATACGCCATGGAAGCCGTCCACCACCAAGGCGGCGGCGGCACCGAAACCTGCATCAACGCCATGATGACCACCGATCCTAATTATCCGAACGCTCCCGCGAGCGGTTCGCTTAGCGTTATCCGTGGCAGCGCGGTGGGGGTTTACGTTCCACCGTGCACTTATGTGAATGTGACCAGCCAGCCGCAGAACGTCACGGTCAACAACTACGCCAACGCCACCTTCACCGCCGGCGGCACGACTGACTCGACAGTTCCGGTCGGCCCCGAGGGTGACTGGAGGAATTCGTTCAACAACTTCTTCTTCTTCCAGTGGTACAAGAACGGGTCGCCCGTCAACGGCGCCAACGGCCCCAAGCTCGTCCTGCCGATGGTGCTGCCGAGCGACAACGGGGCTCAAATCTTCTGCACGATGCGGGCCTTGGGCTACGGCGACGCCTCCGGCAATCCGCTCTGGGCCACCAGCCAGGTGGCCACCCTCACCGTCGTCACCACCGCCCCGCACCTCCTGTATGCGGCGGTCTATACGAACTATTGCCCCACGAACCTGCTTAATCCCGCCGTGACCTACGTGGACCTGGCCTTTGACAACCCCATGGATCCGGCCAAGCTCATCCTCAGCAGCAGCTACAACCTGCCCGCCGGCCTGACCATCGTCGGCATTAACTTCAGCACCAACGACCTCCGGAGCGTCGAATTGGCGGTGACCGGCACGCCGCACCCTCCCTTCTCGGTCTCGGTCAACAGTTCCCTGACCGACCTCGGCCACACGGCCCTTGCCTCCGGCAGTACCGCCACTAACGCCCTCGCGGTGCCGCTCACCGTCGTGGACGTCGGCACCCCTGACTCAGGCCCGGTCGTCCCATCCATGGTGTATGTGGACGGCCCCAAGGACTACACCGTCGTGGCTGAAGGCCGCGACATCTGGGACGCTGCCGACGGGTTCAACTTCTGCTACGAACTCAAGACGGGCGACTTCGACGTCGCCGTTCGCGTGAAGGACGTCACGCACACCTCCAACTGGTCCAAGGCCGGCCTGATGGTGCGCGACACCATCGGTGGCCTCTATGCCGGCGCCCGCAACTGGAACGTCGTCTGCGACCCGCGCTCCGACGACGGCATCATGGCCCTCGATAACACCGGTTATGGCGCCAACACCATCGAGTGCAACTGCCGCAGCGCCACGGACGCCACCAGCGGCGGCTGGCAGGCGGTCAGCAACCAGGTTGCGCCCCCGTATCCGAACGCCTGGGTCCGCCTCAAGAGGACGGGCACTATCCTGACCGCCTTCAACGGCACCAACGGCGTTAACTGGGTGCAAATGGGCTGGGCCGACCCGACCCTCGTGGGCGATCCTGCTTCTGGTGGACTGATCCCGTTGCCGAATACGGTCTATGTCGGCATATGCACGACCGCGCACAACAACGACAACGAGCTCGCCGGCGACCCGGTCGGGCGCTTCTACGACACGGTGCACTACGCGGACTACGCCACCGCCTGGGCGCTGCCTGTCAATGCCCTGTTCACGGTCCAGCACGTCGGCCAGAACTTCATCCTCTCCTGGACGCCCCCCGGCGGCACGCTCCAGAGCAGCCCCGCCCTCGGACCCAACGCCGACTGGCAGCCGATCCCCAGTGCGACTAGCCCGATGACCATCCCCATCGGCGCCGCGAACCAGTTCTACAGGATTAAATACTAATCCGTAACACTGGCCGCGCTTAGGCTCCAAAGAGCCGCGGGGTTCGCCCCGCGGCTCTCTTTATATGAAGAGCGTGCCCGGTTTACAACCCCTGCTGGCGCTGGCGCTGCTGGCGGCGCCCGGCGCCGCCGGGGCCGAGGGGTCGGCCTGGGAGCATTCCATCGTCACGCTCGAGGTGGCGCGCAAGCAATACGACTATTACCAACCGTGGAGCAAAGGCCTGCGGCGCCTGCAAAAGGCCGGCCTGGTCGTGGGCGAGCGGGAGGTCCTGACCACCGCCGATGAGCTGTTCGAGCGCACCCTGGTGCGCCTGCAAAAGGGCGGCCGGGGGCAATGGTGGATGGGCCAAGCAGCCTGGATTGACTACCACGCGAACCTGGCCCTTGTGACCACCGCCGAGGCGGACTTCTGGCGCGACCTGAAGCCCGCCACTCTGGGCAGCGCCGCGCCGAGCCAGGGCGCGATGCAAATCCTGCGCTGGCGCGAGGGCAATCTCGAAAACCGCCGGGCGGAGTTCACTCAATTCTCGGTGCGCGAGGGACAGTTGAGCCCGCTTAACCACGTGGTGCTGGAGGTCAGCTCCGACATTCAGGGCGTCGGCTGGGGCGAGCCGGTGGTGGTCAATGCGCAGGTGGCCGGGCTCCTCACGGCCCAGGAAGGCCGCAATTGTTACGCTCTGCCCGCCTCCTCCATCCGGGCCATCCTCCAGGCCCGCCGGCAGGGAGCCTATCCCGGGCTGGGCTACTTCCATTTCTACTGGCAGCCCGCCAAGAACACCGCCTCGCTGGCCTGGCTCGGACTCACCGGCGAGCCGCGCGGCGTCATGGTTGTCCACGTCCCCGACCGGCCGGATGGCCGCGACCAGGTCCTCAAGCCCAAAGACATCCTCTTGAACATCGACGGCTTCGACCTGGACATCCAGGGCGACTACAACGACCCGGAGTTCGGGCATTTGAACCTGGAGGCGCTGGCCACGCGCGGCAAATGGGCGGGGCAGGACCTGAAGATGCAGCTCTGGCGGGAGGGCAAACCGATGGCGGTCAGTTATTGCCTCCCGAAATTCGAGTACACCAACGCCCTCGTGCCCTACGCCGTCCACGACCAGGAACCGGAGTACTTGCTCCTGGGCGGGCTGGTCTTCCAGCCGCTGACCGACAGCTACCTCCAAAGCTGGGGCGCCGAGTGGAAGCGCAACGCCCCCTTCCGCCTCTATTACTATAACAGCGAGGAACCGACCAAGGAGCGGCCGGCCCTGGTGCTGCTCTCCCATGTGCTGCCGGATGCCTACAATATCGGCTACCAGGACCAAAAGTACCTGGTGCTCCACAAAGTCAACGGGCAACCGGTCAGCCGCCTGCCCGAACTGCGCGACGCCCTCCAGAAGCCCCTCAACGGCTACCACATCCTGGAGTTTGTCCACAGCGATTCCCTCCGCCGGATGGTGCTCGCGGCCGGCCAGGCGGAGCGCGAGGCCACCGCCCGCGTGCTCGAGCACTACGGCATCGACCAAGCCTTCCGCTTCGCGACGCCGGCGGCGGGCAAGTGAGGGCGCGCCGGAGCTTTTTCATTTGCCCGCGGCAGCGCCCACAGCCCGCCCATTGGCTGCTTGCGCCCGGCCACGGCCTTTGCCAAGCTTGGGGCATGACCTTTTGGGCGGTTGCCCTGCGGCCGCCAGCGTCCGCGGGGCGGGTGCTTTCGGTTGCTCTGGCTTTCAGGCCGTAACTACAGCGCCGCCAGCGGCGCCGGCGTTGAGCCCGATCTGCAAGCGCAGCCTGGATGCCGCCTCATCAAGGCCTGCCGGTGTGGCGAAATGGCAGACGCACAGGACTTAAAATCCTGGGGCCTTAAACAGCCGTGTGGGTTCGAGTCCCACCACCGGCACCACCTTCAAAACACTCTGCTGCGGGCTGAAAGCCCGCGCACTGAGAGCCTGGGGTGAGGCGCGCCGCGAACGGAGTTGCAGGCGTCCGAAAAGGCGGAACCAACCCGTTGACTTTTGACGACAGCAGCCGGAAGGCTGGAAGATCAATCTTTATATTGACATCCCACGCGAGCCGGCTCATTGTTAAGCAAGCCGCCAAGCCGACGGCGAGGCAGCAAAAAGCTACTGAACAGGTCACGATAACGACTGCGCTTATGAGGCTCAAAGTGGTTCTCCACGAAGAAGATGGTGGTTTTTGGGCGGAAGTTCCGAGTCTGCCAGGCTGCTATTCTCAGGGCCGAACTCTGGAAGACGTAAGGCAGAATATTGCCGAGGCCATTCAGGCCCATTTGGAGACGTTGCAAGAGGAGTCTTCCACCCTGAGCGCCGGAAGCGCTCGCATCGAAGAAGTGGCCGTGTGAACTGGACCGGCAAAGAAGTTTGCCGGATGCTGGAGGGTGCGGGATGGGAGCTAAAGCGCATCAAGGGGAGCCACCACGTTTTTAAGAAACCTGGCCAGCCACTGCTTATCACCGTTCCTGTTCACGGCAACGAAGCTCTCAAACCCGGTCTCCTGAACAGAATCCTCAAAGACGCGGGATTGAAGGGTTAGCGGGTTGCAGATGTGGAAACAAGCTCGGAGTAGTTGCCAGCTCAAAAGATCGGCAGCCTTACAGGCCGGAGGAGGGGTTTTCCAGCACGCCCCGGAGGTATTGGTTCTCGCGGCGTTCCTCGCCCAGGGTCGTGGGCCGCCCATGCCCGGGCAGCAGCCGGGTCTGGTCCGGCAGGGCCATCACTTTCCGGAGCGAGGCCTCCATTTCCATCGGATTGGAATCCGGCAGATCGGTCCGGCCGATCGAGCCGCCGATGATGAGGTCACCACCGACGAGCAGGTCCTCCTTGGGGAAGTGATACACCACATGCCCCGGCGAGTGGCCGGGAGTGTGAATGACGACCACCTCCAGCGAGCCGACCCGGAGCCTCTGGCCGTCCTCCAGGCGGAGGTCGGGCCGGCAAGGCGGAATCGCAAAGGGGAGCCCGAACAGCCGGGTCTGCAAGTCCGGGTGCTGGAGCTTGGCGGCATCCTGCCGGTGGATGAGGACCTTCGCTTTGGGAAAGCGTTCGCGCACGACCCCGTGATCAGCGAAATGGTCGAAATGCCCATGCGTCAGCCATAACCCGGTTATGGCCCAGCCCCGCTGGGCGGCTTCAGCCAGCAGGGGCCCGGTGGTGTGGTCCGGCGCGTCGAAGAGCACCGCCTGCCCGGCCGTCTCGTCCGCAATCAGAATGCAGTTGGTGGCGGCAATGCCGCCGGTGTTCAGGAGCACGATCATGGCCCCATTTTATACCCGGGCATCTGTAAAATCCACCGGCGAGCATCGGCACGGCCTGGCCAGTTTTTTGGAAAAAATGGCCAATGTGGCCAATGCAGCCAATGTGGGCAATGGAGCTGTTTAAAGGCATCGGGAAAGGCGTTGGGGGCGCTCGATTCGCACCTTGACGGGGTTTGGCGGGGGGGGCAAATAAGTTAGAGGCTGGAGGCTGGAGGCTGGAGGCTGGAGGCTGGAGGCTGGAGGCTGGAGGCGCTCGATTCGCACCTTGACGGGGTTTGGCGGGGGGCTACAATTGGGGCTATGAGCGTAGGCGAGGGCCGATTCTGCGCGGACTGCGCCGCGCGGAACAAACAGCCGCCGCCGTGAGAGAACAGCGTTTTCCCGCTGGCGCGCCTCCTCCTGAAACGCAAGCAGGGACGGGGCCCGGCTTTGGCCGTGGGAAACCGACCGAGACATGACCGAGAAAGAAATTGAGTCAACGCCAAGTGCTTCCATTGAACAGATGCAACAAGGCTGGCACGCGTTGACGTTGAAGGTAGAGCAACTGCGTGCCGAGCTTGGCGGGTTGGCCCAAGAGACCAAGGCGCTGCACTTGCTGCTGGAACGAGTGATTGACCATCGGCAGAAGTCACACACCGAGCTGGTGCTGATTCTCTCCAGCCTGGTGGGCAAGCTGCCGCTCAATGATGTGGGGGTGTTCCTCTCCAAGCTGGTCGAACACAACTCCAACGTCAGCCAGTTCTTTGGCGCCCTGGTCAAGGGTGGGGCCGATGCGGTTCTGTCCCAACCGGAGCTGCTCAAGGCCTTGGACCAAAACAAGCGCGACCTGGCGGCGGCGTTGAAACCGCTGGTCGAGGAACTCATCAAGCTGGACACGCCCCTGGACGGCGAGATGCTGCAGTCGTTCCTCAAGCAGGCCGACCTGTTCTTTTCGCCGCGGGTGGTGCGGGCCAATCGCTGCTTCGTGAAGGGCTACGTGCCCCGGGAGCGAATCGTGCGCGAATTTGGCGAGCCGGCGCTGGTCTATTTCAACGACTTGACCACCGACCCCAAGCTGAACCCGCATCCGAAAGCGGACGAGATCGTGCTGGGCTTCAAAGACGAGTTCGAGGCGCTGCTCGAGCAAGACCCCGCCCTGGTCCCGCACCAGCGGCAAGCCCTGCTGGCGTTGTATCAGCGGGTTCAGCGCAGCAAGGCGCCCACCGACCAGGCCCGGGCCCAGAGAAATGCCTTCCAGCGCATGACCTTCCTCACCGAGTTGCTTCACTTCTACGAACACCCGGACACCGAGGCGCCGGACATCCTGTTTGCCCAGCGCCTGCCGAGCCTGATTGAACAGTTGGCGCTCCCTGGCCCGCCGGACAACCTGGATGAAAAACTGATTGCCGCCGCCGAGGCGCTGCTGGCCTTTGTCGTCAGCCCGGACCATCGGCTGATGATCCTCAACAACGTGGGCAAAGGCGGCGGGGCCGGCAAGACCCTCAAGTTCGTCCTCCGGCTCCGGGCGGCCAAGACCTCGGACACCGGCCTGGACCAACTCATGGCCGAGTTCGTCCGGCACCTGATCCCGACCCAAAAGCCGCCGCCGGCCGGGTCGTTGGCCGCCCTTTTGCGGCTGGTCAACCCGGAGATGCAGCGGCTGGCGGTCAAGTTCATCATGGGCTGCGACCGGATTCGCAGGGCCGAGGCCGAAGCGCTCGGCCAAGCTATCGCCGCCGCTCTCGGCCTCAAGGTGCTGCCGCAGGAGGCGCAGAAAGGGGACCCTGTGGAAAACGAGCGGCAAAGGGCCTGGGCCAAGATCAAGGAGATGATCGCCCGCCGCGGCGACGCCGCGACGATTGCCGGCGCCATCCGGGACCGGCTCAATGCCAAGTACGATGCCGACGAAATCCGGCAGAGCTGGCTCGCCCTCATCGAGGCCGAGTCGATGGCCCTCATCCGGATTTTCTGCCAGATACCGTATCGCGCGGATGGGAAAACCGACGCGATCGCCCTGCCCGTGGTCGAAGCCTATGTGAGCCGGCTGACGCATGAGAAGTATGCCGCCATCTACCAGAAAGTGGTGACCAGTCTCAGGAGCATGTTCCACGCAAGACCTGACAATCCCACCCTCCTCAACTTTACGGCCCTGGTCAGGTGGGCCAACCCCGAGGCGGCCAGCAAGCTGTGCGCGCACATCGGGATGCCGAGCCCGGGGGCCTAGAGACAGACTTACCGCATGATGGCGCTGGAAGACGTGCCGGAGAAACACCAGTTTAAAGAAGTCCTGGTATGAAGCGCCGCCGAGCGGTGACGGGAAAAAACCGCGGCTCGTTTAGTCTGAGGACCAAATTCGACTTTTCAACGGCAGCACGCTCGCCCGCCGGCTTGTTGGTCTCTTGTTTACCGATCTGCCCCTGAGCGTTACCTCCGGAATAGCTGCCTAGCGCGTTGCAAATCAAAAAAACCGTCGTTTTAATGCGAAGTGGCCGCCCTGTAATGGATTGGGGTTAATTGAGCATTGAGTATTGAGTATTGGTTATTGGTCATTGATCCGGCGGGGCGCAGGCGAGTTTTGAGGTTACTCCGAAAATAGGCGCGTAGCCCGTTGCGAAGGAACAAGAGTCTCATTTTCGTGCGCGGTGGTGTCCCTATAAGGGATGGGGGGATTCATGCAAGAACGGATTCCGAAGGCGAGGCGTAGCTGCAGTATTATTCTCTGGCACCCCTCCTGGGTGCGACCGCCAGTCCCGATTCGGAATCGGGAGCCCGGTGGTCGTTCCCCCTTTACCCTGAACGACCACCGGCTACTGTCTGCCAACCCTCCGGGTTGGGGAAAATCGGAATTTGTTCTTGCACGGGCGCTAAGGGAGGCGGCGGATGATTCTGCAGATGGACAGAGTGTGGTTTTGTCTCCTGTCCGCCGTGGTCGCTGGCGTGGTGGGGGCGGGCGCGCGCGCAGAAAACGAGACCGGACCAATGGGCGTGAAGGGGTCAAGTGGGCTCGGCGCTTGGCGCCGGGTGGGACGCCCAATGGGCCCGGCGTCCCGGAGGGACGCTTGAGACTAATCGGGGCTGGTTCAGCCGTCCCTCCGGGACGGGCTGATCCTAGGGCTGCCCTTTCCCGGCGTTGAAACGCCGGGCTATTGTCGGGTGTCCCTCCGGGACAAACCCAGGTGAGTCCGGCGTGTAATGCTTAGCTTGGCGCGTATGCGCCTTGGCGGGACGGGCTTTCAGCCGGCGGCCAGCGCGTTTTATGCATCTGTCCCCCGCTTGATGCAGGCAATTCAACCGCCAGCGGACCAGAAAGCGAGCCCGCACTTGTCGATTTGTCAGTTGTCGATTTGTCAATTGTTGAGATGCGAACCCTTTGCCTTTTGCCTTCTGTGCAGGATTTATGTAAATTTACTTGAATGCTGGTACAGATGCGGCAATGCTTTCTTGCGGCCAGGACAGCCGCCGGTGTGCGGCCGGAGGGGCGAACGCGTCTTTGGCTGCGTCTTTTGCGCTTGCGCCTGCGGATTCACTGGGCCGTACCGGCCCAGCCGCATCAGCGGGCTGCGCCCCAAAAGTCACCGTCGCGCTGACGGGGAAGGAAATGTTGAACGAGCAGATTGTGAAGGAGCTACTGTGAGGGGAAATGCCCACAAATCAAAGGAACGGGATTGGATTCCTGAAAAATACTTTGAGGCTTTTCATGATGCGCTCGACAATTACGAGCGGGCCCACCCGCACTGGCGGATTGAAGTCCTCGCGTCTTTGATCAAATGGGGAATCAGGAATCTCAAGCACTCAATCGAAGAAGAACCCGGCAGCCAGATCACTTGGGACAACCCACTTGTCGAGTTGCACTACCTCGTAGAATGGGATTGGAATGCGCCACGCGACGGAGACAAGATCTATGGCAGACAGGTTCTCGGTAAATTAACAAAAGAGAATACTTCCAACCGAAAAGTGGCGGCGAAAACATTGGCTGGAATGATGGCGTGCCGTTTCAACACGATGGCTCTGGAGCACTTTACCAACGGTGCATGGTTCGAGAAGCGTGAGAACACTTACGTTCCATATCTGCCGGCCAACCTCGACACGAGCATCAAGCAAGTAAAAGGCAAATGGAAAAAGCGTGAAGAACTGGAGGAGATTTACAAACCTTTTTGGATAGGAACCACAAGGGTTGGTATTCCGGGCAGCGGGTTAAAGAAGAATTCGAGCATTCCGAGGCGGGTTGCCAAGCAGCTTGAAGCAATCGGCCAGCGAATGGACATCCCTGCCATTTCATTCAGCGGGCAGGTGAACGGCAGGAAAATGTGGAGCGGACTTGTATTCGAAATCCAGCCACTGATTATCGATTATGACGCGCACAGAGCTTACTACCCCGTCACCACCGGGCTCGCTTTTGAACACAGGTTGGCTGGAAATGACGTCATCGCCTTAACGCCATCTGGATGGCCTAGAAAAGATCGAGAAGCGTTTTGGGACCGTGTCCTGCGCGGTGTTGATGAATCGATCGAACGTCTCGTCCCGAAAAACGAGACCCAAAGCTCTATTATTTTACTGCGCAATGGTGAGATATTGAAGGTTCAGCCGCTGCATTGTCGCGGCGACATGGGAGCGCCAAGGAGGTTGCCGGCAGGCTTTCAAAGGAGGCGCCAAGAGCAGGAGGCCTCCGCAAAGGAGTGCAAGCGGCGCCTGCACCTGCTTCGGGCATGCGACTTGGCCATAACTGCGGATGAAAAGGGGCGCGCGCTTGAACAATTGGCGGCGGAGTTGTTCAACACGGTCCCGGGGCTAAGAGTCGTCAACTCTAATGTGCGAACTGAAACAGAGGAAATCGATCTCGTTATTTCGCATGACGCCACTGCTCGTGAATTTAAGGACGAGGCGGAATTCATTCTCGTCGAATGCAAAAAATGGTCCGCGAAATGTGGGAAGGACGAATTTGTGCTCTTCGAGAAAAAGATTCATAATAGGAGGGGAAGGAGTTCTCTAGGATTTCTTATCTCTTGGAACGGTTTCACCGACACATTTAAAAAAGAGATGCTCCGCGGGTCACACGAGCGCCCCCTTGTTGTGCCTCTCGATGGGGACCAGATACGCAGTGCTGCCCAACGAGGCACATTTCCTTCGTTGCTCGCATCGGCAAGACGTGACGCGATATTTCTTTAACCTTCACGAATCGAGTGATGCTCTGAGCCGGACGGACGTCGATGTCTGGTCGAATCTATCGTTTGTTAAAGAGTGAGTTCGTGCTGGTGGCCGTCTTTGGCGGGGGCCTTCGGGGCTTTCTTGAAGGTGTCGTCCAGGGCGGCGAAGGCGGTGGGGCGCTCGATGGGTTTGCCTTCCATGAGTTCTTTGACGGTGCGGAGTTGGAGGCGTGGGTATTGTTGCTTGTTGGTCTTGTGCTCGTAGAAGCCGGCGCTGACGGCTTCTGCAACCATGTCACGGGTGGGCGGCTGGAGGGAGATGAGGACCCCCATAGCCGCCTTCTCGCGGTCCAGCACGCCGCGCAGGTCACGAACGTCTTTGACGCCGGTTTTGCCGCCTTTGACCTGGATGATGATTTGCTCGGGCTTGGTCTCACGGGGGTCGTCGCGGAAGAGGATTTTGCCGTCTATGCCGCGGTCAGCGCCTTTCTTCTGTTCGACCGGGCGGGCGCCGACCAAGCCGAGGGCCCACCATTGGAACTGGAATTTGTCTTGCTCGGCCAGGGTGTAGGCCTCGTTGGGCGTGACCGGTTCGCCGACGGTGATGATTTCGATTTTGTCGCCGTAAGTGTCGCGGAGCCGGTTCTTGATGAGGGAGGTGGCAAGTTGGGTGATGTCGATGCCAATCCATTTACGGCTATGTTTCTCGGCTGCATCAATTGTCGTTCCGCAGCCGCAAAAGGGGTCGAGCACGAGGTGGCCCGGGTTGCTGCTGGCCTTGATGATGCGCTCAAGCAGGGCGACGGGCTTCTGGGTTGGGTAGCCTAGACGCTCACTCGCCTGAGAGTTGATTGGAAATATATCCGTCCAGACGTCATCGCATGGGGTGCCGGGCATCTCGTCAAGGTAAAGCTTAAGGCGGGGCATGCCTCTCGAGGAATAGACGAGCAGGCCGTCAGCTTCAAATTTCTCCATGTTCTCCTTCGCGCAAGACCAGCAGCGGGAAGCCGGCGGCCTAATCCCCTTCCACTCGTAAAGTTGGCCTGAGGACGCTCTTTCCATCGCTGCCGTCAGGTCTCTTGTCGTAAAGCGGCGCCCGGTCTTCTCCTCAACCTGACCGTAGTGGGACTTGGTGTAGTCCTCTGAATAGGGCAGGTATTGCTGGTTCCAGACCCAGACGTCGGTCTTCGTGTAGAAGAGCACATCATCTTGAACGGTGGCGAAACGCTTTCCAACGTTCCCATGCGCTGAGGTTCGTTTCCAGATGATGCAGTTACGGAAGTTCTCCTTGCCCATGACTGCATCGCACAGCAGTTTGAGATAGTGGGAGGCGGTGGGGTCGCAGTGGAGGTAGAGGGAGCCAGTGCGTTTGAGGACTCGGCGGAGTTCGACGAGGCGGGGAACCATCATGGCGAGGTAGGCCATCATGTCGTTTTGGCCGAGGAAGGTGCGGAAGGCCTGCATGATCTCGCTGACCTTGCCGGGCTGGGTGACGAGTTCCTGGTAGACGCGCTCGCTCTCCTGATTCCAGTGCCAGGTGTCCTCGAAGGCGCGGATTTGGCTGGCGGCGTCGGTGCCGTCTTTTTCGTGGAAGAAGGCGTTGTAGTCTTGGGCGGAATTGAAGGGTGGGTCGAGATAAACGAGGTCAACGGTCTCGTCCTTGAGATAGCGCCGCAAGATGTCGAGGTTGTCGCCGTAGTAGAGCGTGCCCATGTGGGCGAGTGTAACCGAGGGGCTGCGGGGAATCAACAACGCGATGTGGCGAAGGCTGGGGATTACTGGCTGCCGCGGCGTTTTGGCTCCGTTGGTTGAACGCGATACGGGCTCAGCTAAAGAGCTCTAACAGAAGGAAACGAAGTAAACAGAGAAGAAGTACCGCCGCCTCACGCGATACGGGCTCGGTTGCAAGGCAGGAGCAATCCTTCGGGCCGGGCCTCACCGGGCGGAGGTGGAGTTGTGCGCTGGGCGCGGCGCCAGGGCCACTTGCAGGAAGCGGGCGCGCTGGCGGAGTTTTGCCAGGGCAACGGACTGGAGGCGGTGGATTCCCTGCCGGCCATAGCCGAGCAACTGGCCCGCTTCCTTGAGGGTGCGATGGCAGCCATCCTCCAAACCGAAGCGGAGGCGAATGACTTGCTGTTCGGCCGGAGTCAGCACGACCATCAGGCGCTCGACGAATTCACGGTCGCTGTGCAGGGCCGCTTCCCGGTCCGGCGTAGGCGAGGTCTCGTCGGGGATCACTTCGGCCAGCGTCAGCCCGGTCTCATTTCCGGGCCAGGGGCTTTCCAGTGGGACGAAAGACGGGGTCGGGGTTGAACGCAGGCGCCGTACGGCAGGCAGTTCCAGCCCGCATTCGCCCGCCAATTCGCTGTCGTTCGGTTCGCGGTTGAGTTTGGCGGTGAGGCGCTCCTCGGCGACTTGCACCTGGCCATGGCGCCGGTAGAAATCCGCCGGCAGGCTGACCGGCCAGGCCTGATAGCTGAGGGCGCGCTGCATCTGCACGCGGACCCAGGGCCTGGCGTAGTAGGCGAACCTGACATTGCGGACGGGGTCGAACAATTCGGCGGCCCGCATGAGGCCGAGGTTGCCCTCATTGATCAGGTCGCCCAGCGGGAGACCGAAGCCCTGGTAATCGAAGGCGATGCGCACGACCCTGGGCAAGTGGCCGACCACCAGTTGCTGGCGGCGGGCAGCGTCGGCCCCGGACGTGCCGGTCGCCGGGGGCGCTTGAGCCGGCCCGAGCCGCGAGCCGCTGGCGAGGTCGCGCAAATAAAGGCGCAGGATGAAGTCGCTCTCCGTATCAAACCCTGGAGGCTGGAGGCTGGAGGCTGGAGGCTGGAGGCTGGAGGGCGCTTCAACGGGGTCCGCGCTCGGCGGGGGCGGCCCTGAGAGCAGCAGGGCATTGCCGTTGGGCGCGGGCGCATCCTGACACTGCCCCTGAGCGCGGGCGGAGGCCCTCCCCCCTTCCCCCCTCCCATCCCGCCGGGCGGGATGGGAGGGGGGTGATCCGTTTTTCGCCCTTACCCAGGGCGGCGGCCCGTCCGCCAAGGCGCGACGGGCCTTGCCCTGGGCTGGTATGAGTGACGCCTTTGGCGTCGCGCCTCTCCCCGGGCCTTGCCCTGGGCTACTATCTTGCCGCCCCTCCGGGGCGGAAGGATGCCGCGCTGCGCGCGGGTAGAATGGAATTGGTGGCAGTGTCGGGATGCGCCCGTCCGCAGCCGGCGGGGGCGGCTGGGAGACCATCACGGCATTCCCGTTGGGCGCCGGACCCAGGAAGCGAGCGCCAGGGCCTGGCCCGGCGGGTTCGTGGCCCCGGGGGCCGGGTCGGGCCGGCCAGCGGCGCCCCGGCTCCGCGGGCGCGGGCCGGGGAGGCCTGGTTGCCCTTTGGCGGCGGACCGATTCAGGGCTGTCCTGGACGGCGCCGCCTGAAGCGGCGCCGCCCTGGCCGGCAAACTCGCCGGCGCTGAACGGGGTAATATCGCTAATCATTTCCTAACCTCACTGCATCAATGGCGAACGGCGAACGGCGAACGGCGAACGGGGAGTAATATCGCTAATCATTTCCTCACCTCACTGCGTCGGTCCCTTTGTCCGGCCCCGAACTGTCTATAAACGGGCAAAGGGCCTGCAGGGCGACTCTTTTGGGCGGGGCGCCGCCGGCTTCACCCGGCAGACGCCAGGCGAAATAGACGGCCTCCGGACCGACTCCTTCATGCCAAAGTTCCAGGTAATAACGCTGGCCTTGGACCAGCCTTTGTGGGGCGGACTCCTGGCTCGGGGAACTTTGCAGGTCGGCCGCGAGGCGCGAGGCCGAACCACTCCTTGGGCGGGCCCCGCCTTGCGGCCCCGGCGCCGTGCCCTCTCTGCCCGGCTCGGGCGGCATGACGTAGGCGAGGCGGCGTTTGTGGGCCGGTTTGGCATCGGTGCTGAGCCACAGCTCGGCCGGGGTCTTGTCCTCGAGCGTCGCCAGCCAGAAGATGTAATCCCCGGAGGCCGGCGCGACCAGGAAACCACGGAGCCGCTCGACCGCATTGGGCGGGGCGGGAGCAGCGGCCGGTTGGCTCAACGACGTGCCCCGGGCGGGCGCCTCGGCAAAGGGAGTGTCGGACGGCAAGGTCCAGACGTCGCTGGACAGAAAGCCGGTCAGGAACTGCGCCTCCAGTTTCACACCCGGGGCGGCGGTGGCCGTCTGGCCGGCGCGGACGGTCAGTTGGCGGTGGTCGTCCACGGCGGCCAGGCGGCGCTTGCGCAGCCGGACCGCGCCTTCCAGGACTTCGATTCGCGTGCTGGCGGCGGTGGCGGAAAGGGAGAAGTGCGTGCCCACGACTTTGGCTTCCGCCTGGGGCGTGGCGATAATCATGGGGCGCCAGCGGGGCTGTGGGGCGACGGAGGCATCCAAAGTGCCGGTTCGGAGCGAGAGCCGTTTGCCGCGCATCGGATTGAGCAGTTGCAACTCCGCCCCGGCGGCCAGGTCGAGACGGGTCGGCTCCTCGCCCCAGGCCAGGCTCGCCGCTCCGTCCGCCGGCACCCGGAGGAGGTCTCCCGGATAAAGCAATTGCCCCGACCCCGCAGACAACTTCCGACCGGCGCGCTCGACGGCCACTTGCGCGCGCAGGTCGGTCAGGCGGCCGACGGCGGCTTTCTGGAAATAGAAATGGAGCCCCGCCAGGGCGAGGCACGCGGCGGCTGCAACGCCTAGCGGCCAGCGCAGGGTAATCCGCACCTCATGCCAAACCAGCCAGGGGAAAAGCCGGCGTGGCGCGCGGGCGGGCCTGGCCGCGGGCGGCGCCCACGCCCGAGCCAGCCGCGCCTGGGCGGCTGCCGGCGCCTCGGCGGGCTGCGAGCGGAGCGTGTGATAAATGGTTTCGTCCAGCAGCCAATCGTCAACCAGCTCGGCGCGGGTTTCGGGCTTTGCCAGCAGTTGCTTCAACTCCGCCAGTTCCGCGGCGGAGAGCCCGCCGGCCGCCCATTGTGCCAAGAGTTGCCCGAGGCTGTTCATGGCAGCAGCCCTTGCAGTCGGAGTTTTTTCTCCGCGCAATCCCGCAGCGCCCGGCGCAGGCGGGAAAGGGACATCAGCACGGCGGCGCTCGTTTGCCGGAGGAGGCCGGCCACCTCCTGGGCGGGCAGTCCCTGCTCATATTTGAGCCGCAGCAGGCGTTGGGCGCGCTCCGGCAGTTCCTGGATGCACTCCGTCACCGCCTCCTGGCGCGCGCGCCAGTAGTCCTGGTGCGCCGCCTGTTCGGCGAAGGCCAGTTCCACCAGGTCCAGCAACTGCTCGTCCGCCGGCACGGTCTCCTTGCGCCGGTCGCGCCAGTAGTGCAGCACCAGGTTGCGGGCCGTGCCGCGGCACCATTTGGCCTGGTCCCTAATCTCAACCCCCTCGGCCAGCGCACGGGAGAAACTCACCCATACCTCCTGGAAGATGTCCTCCGAGTCGTGCGGGTTGCGCACGAAGCCCTGGATGAAGGCGAACAGGCTGTGGCGCGCGGCCACAAACTCAACCATCAACTCTTCCTGTCGTTCCATCGCAACGTCTGCCGGGCGTTCCCCCGCTGCTGGAAACACCCTGCATCCACCTACTCTGTTCCACCAGCGGGCAGAATGTAACAGGAAAAAATCGGGGGCGGGAGTGGTGGGGGGCGGGGGAGGAGGGGGTGGGTGAGCGCACGTCGGGCTTTCAGCCCGCGGAGGATTTCAGATTTCAGATTTCAGATTTCAGATTGCGGGTTTGGCCGCGCGAGAGGGCGCGATGAACGGGTGAGCGGGCGCTCGAGATGCAGGGTCGACAATCGCTGCCTTCAGGCGGCTAGCCGAAGATGAGAAAGAAGCAGCGGCGTTCTGGCGAGCGCCGCCGTCTTCCCGCAGGACAATCCGGCGTCGAACCCTCCCGATTCGGAATCGGGACTACGGGGCAATGGTGGCCTGCCTTCGGGTTTCGGATTTCGGCTTTCTTATCGCAGCCCGGCCCGAATGCGGGCCTGGGCTTCGTCGAGGGACACCAGTTCCGCCTTGGTTTGGCAGCGCAGCTTGAACTCGACTTTGCCCTGTTGGAGGGTGCGCTTGCTGGTCGTGAGCCGGGCGGGAATGCCGATGAGGTCGGCGTCGCTGAATTTCTCCCCGGCGCGGGCCGGGCGGTCATCGAAGAGCACGGCCAGGCCGGCCTGGCGGAGTTGCTGGTAAATCTGCTCCGCTTGGGCGCTGACCGCCGGGTCTTCCAGGTTCAGCCCGACCAGGTGCGCGTCGAAGGGCGCAATTTGCGGCGACCAGATGATGCCCTTGTCGTCGTGGCTCTGCTCGACCCAGGCGGCGGCCATGCGCGAGATGCCGATGCCGTAACAGCCCATGATGACCGGGTGCGCTTTGCCCTGGGCGTCCAGGTAGCGGCAGTTCATCGCCTCGGAGTACTTGGTGCCGAGCTTGAAAATATGGCCGACCTCAATGCCGCGCGCCGCCTGCAAGCTTCCCCCGCAACGCGGGCAACCTTCACCCGCTTTGGCCAGCTTGAAGTCCCCAAGCTCCGGCAGCGGCAGGTCGCGGCCGAAATTGACGTTGATGTTGTGATAGTTGGTTTGGTTGGCGCCGCATTCGAAGTTGACGCGCCGGCCCACGTAATGGTCGGCCAGGAGGCGCACGGAGGCGGGCAGCCCGAGCAGCCCGGCATAGCCCACCTCGGCCCCGGTCAGTTCCCTGATGGCCTCCGCCGACGCCAGCCGGAGGGCCTTGCAGCCGAGGAAATTGGCCACCTTGGTTTCGTTCACCTCGCAATCGCCGCGCACCGCCACGGCCACTAGCCGCTCATCCGCCTGGAAGATCAGCGTCTTGGTAGTCTTCCAGACCGGGATGTCGAGAAACTGCGCCAGCTTTTCGACGCCGATCAGTCCCTCGCCCAGGACGGCCGCCATCGGTTTCGGCTCGGGGTCCTGCGGGAATTCCTGCAAGCGGGACTGGGCCCGTTGCTGGTTGGCCGCGTAGTCACAGCCCTCGCAGAACAGGAGCGTGTCCTCTCCGGTGTCGGCCAGGACCATGAATTCCTGGCTGCCGCTGCCGCCGATGGCGCCGGGGTCCGCCTCGACCGCGCGGTAGCGGAACCCGATGCGCTCGCAAATCCGGTGATAGGCCCGCCGCATCCCGTCGTAAGCCGCCTCCAGTCCGGCCTCGTCCGCGTCGAAACTGTAGGCGTCTTTCATGATGAACTCGCGGGCGCGCATCAGGCCGAAACGCGGCCGGATTTCGTCCCGGAACTTGGTTTGAATCTGGAAGGCGCACTTGGGCAGGTCCTTGTAGGACTTGATCTCGCGGCGCAGAATGTCGGTGATGACCTCCTCGTGCGTCGGCCCCAGGCAGACGGTGGCCCCGCGGCGATCGGCGAACGCAAACATGATGCCGTCCACGGCCGTGTAGCGTTCCCAGCGGCCGGATTCCTCCCAGAGCTCACGCGGCTGGAGGGCGGGCATGAGCAACTCGACGGCCCCGGCGGCCTCCATCTCCTGGCGCACGATTTCCGAGAGCCTGGCCAGCGTGCGGTGGAGCAGGGGCAGATAGACATAAACGCCGGCGCAGAGTTGCTGGATGCAGCCGGCCCGCAGCATCAGGGCGTGGGCGGCGGTTTGCGCGTCCTTCGGCGCCTCGCGCAGCGTCTGGCCCAGGAGTCGGGACTGTCTCATAGCTTACTATTTGGCAGAATTTCAGCGGCGGGCGAAGATTTTTCGCAACTATTCAGGCGGGAAGGCGCTCGAACGCTGCATGTAACCGGGCACCCGCCCCATACGAGACGCAGCCGCCGAGGTCAGTCGGCGCCGATCTTCCTGAAGACGGATAATGAGCCGACTAACGTCGGCTGCTACCTGGAGAGTCACGATTTTTTAACGCCGTCTGGCGTCAATGTTTTAACGCCTCCATGCCCCCGCTTATGAACTCTTCGTGGAGACGGGCATAGACGCCCCCGGCCTCGAGCAGGGTTTCGTGCGTGCCGCGCTCGACGATGCGGCCCTGGTCCAGCACCAGCACCAGGTCGGCGTTGCGAATCGTGCTCAGGCGATGGGCGACGACAAAAGCCGTGCGCCCGCGCAGCAGCACTGCCAACGCCCGTTGCAGGCGCGCCTCAGTGACGCTATCGATGGCGCTGGTCGCTTCGTCCAGCACCACGATGCGCGGGTCGGCCAGCAGCGCGCGGGCGAAACAGATCAATTGCCGCTGGCCGAGCGAGAGCGCCGCGCTCTTTTCGCCCACCTGGGTCTCCAGGCCGCGCGGCAGCCCCTCCACCAGCTCCAGGCAATCCAGCGCCCGCAAGGTGGCCCGCACCGCCGCCTCGCTCGCGCCCGGCCGCGCGAAGCGGATGTTATCGCTGACCGAGCCGGCAAAGAGGAAGTTGTTTTGCTGGACGGTGCCCATCTGGGCGTGAAGCGAAGTGCTGGTCACCTCGCGGAGGTCGTGCCCGTCCACCCGCACCCGGCCGCGGGTCGGGAGGTAAAACTTCTGGAGCAGGCCCACCAGGGTGGTCTTGCCGCTGCCGGTGGGACCGACCAGGGCGACGGTTTGCCCCGGTTCGGCCACGAACCCGATGTCGGCCAGCACGGGCCGCCCCGGCTCGTAGGCGAAGGCGACGTCCTGGAACTCGACCCGTCCGCCAATGGCCGGCAGTGGCCGGGCGGTGGGCGCATCCTGCCACTCCGGTGGGAGATCGATGAGCCGGAAGAAACGTTCGGCCCCGGCCATGGCCGCCAGGGCCTGGTTATACTGGTTGCCGATGACCTGGACGGGGTCGAAGAAGAAGTTGGCCAGGAAAAAGAACATGACCAGGTCGCCCACCTCCATGTGCAGCCAGCCTTGCCAGCGGAGCGCGCCGTAGCCGCTGAGCAGCGCCGTGGCGCCCAGAAACAGTTGGCTCTTCATCTGGAGCAGCGGTATGAACACCGCCGAGGCCCGCGCCACGCCCACGTTGTTTTCCCCGTGCAAATTCACCAGCTTGCGGAAGAACCCGGCGTTGATCTCCTGGCGCACGAAGGCCTGCGTGACCCGGATGCCGCCCACCGATTCAGCCAGGGTCGAGGTCAGGCGGTTCCAGGTCTCCTGGAGTTTGCGCAACTGGCGGCTGACTTCCCGGCGGTAGCGGTTGTTGACCACCCAAATCACCGGCGCCAGCGTCAGCATCAGCGAAAAGAGCTTCCAGTTGTACCACACCATCAGCAGGGCCGCCACCGCCATTTGCACCGCCTGGATCGTCACCACGAACGCCACGTCCTGCACCGCCACGCGCACGCTGTCGATGTCCGAGGTCAGCCGGCTGATGATGCGGCCGAATTTGGTCTTGTGGAAGAACGACATCGGCAGCGTGGTCAGCTTGCGGAACAGTTCCGAGCGCATGTCGTGGGCGACGGCCTCGCCCAGTTCGAGGGCCAACCGCTGACGCAGGTGCAGCGTCGCCACCATGAGCAGCACCAGCCCCAGATAGACGCCGGCGTGCAGGTAAATGCTCCGCAGGTCCTGGCCGGCAATCGGGCCGTTGATCGTCTGGCCGATCAGCCACGCCAGCGCCGGCAGTTGCAGGCCCCGGGCAAACGTGAGGGCGAACAGCCAGTTGCGCCGCGCGGCGTATGGGCGCGTGTAAGTGAACACGCGGCGGATGAGCTTCGCGCTCAGCGGCGCCCGGTCCGCCTCCCGCTCTTCCATCGGTCGGAAATAGGTAATCGCCTCCCGCGCACTGGCGAGGCTCGAGGCCTCCTGGGTTTTTACAGGCACCCCGCCTCGGTTCTTCAAAATCCTGTTCATCCGGTTAATCCCGTCAAAAAAAACCTGTCAAAATGCTCCTGTCAGCACCGGCTCGCGTTCCTCTTCCAAATCCATGAGCTGGAGCAGCGCCGTTTCACGGTAGGGGCCGGGCGCCCGCACGAGTTCTTCATGGGTGCCCGTTTGAATGAGGCGGCCCTTTTCCAGGATCAGGATGACGTCAGCCCGGCGCAGGAGACTCAGCCGGTTGGCCACGACAAAGGTCGTCCGGCCCGCCATCGCCTGCCGCAGCGCCGAGAGGATTTCATGCTCGGTTTTCGGATCGACCGAGGCCGTCGGGTCATCCAGGATCAGGATCGGCGGTTGCAGCAGCAAGGCCCGCGCCAGCGCCAGCCGCTGGCGCTGGCCCCCGGAAAGGTCCGCCCCCGCTTCGCCCAGCACCGTCTCGTAGCCCTGCGGCAGCGCCAGGATGAAATCGTGCGCCGAGGCCACCCGGGCCGCCTGCTCGATTTGGGGCTGCGTGGCCTGCGGGCTGCCAAACGCGATGTTGGCCGCCACCGTGTTCGAGAACAGGAAACTCTCCTGGTACACAATGCCGATCTGCCGGCGATAGGCATCCAGGTCGAGTTTCCGCAGGTCCTGGCCGTCCGCCAGGATGCGTCCGCGCAGCGGATCATAAAATCGCGGCACCAGCCCCAGCAACGTACTCTTGCCCGCCCCGCTCAGGCCGAAAATGCCGATCACCTGTCCTGGCGCCGCCGCGAACGAGACCTCCCGCAGCACGCTGCTCTGCGGCGTGTAACCGAAAGTGACGTGGTCGAAAACAATCCGGCCGCTGAGCCGGCCCGGCACGAGCGCCCCCGGCTGGTTCTGCACCTCCGCCGGCGTGTCCAGCACCTCGAAGACGCGCCGGGCGGCGGTGAAGCTTTGTTGCACCGAGTTGGCGATGGTGGTGAGGTTGGCCACCTGCCCGTTGAATTGCTGCAGCAGGCCGGCAAACACCACCAACCCGCTGCCCAGCGCCAGGCGGCCCTGCACATAAAGCCATCCGCCGTAGGCAAACAGGATCACCAGGCTCAACTGCGACAGCAACTGCGTGACCGGCGTGAACACCGACAGATCGAAGAAAATCCGCTTCTGCTGGTCCGAGACCCGCTGGTTGGCGTCCTCGAAACGCCGCACCTGGTGCGGCTCCGCCGCAAAACCCTTGACCGTCTGCATGCCCCGCACGCTCTCGCTGAACAGCAGCACCAGGTCGTCGTACAACTCGCGGTTGCGCAGGTAGCCCGGCCGCAGCCGCCCCGAGTAATAATGCGTCACCCACCACAGCCCGATCGTGACGGACAGGCAGGCCACCGTCAGCCCCGCATGAATCCGCCACATGAACACGAAGTAGGCCCCCAGCGTGAGCAGCATGTTAATCCCTTGCAGCACCACGCCGTCCACGAACAGCCGCGTGTTCTGCACGTCCCCCGTGACGCGATTGAAAATCGAGCTCGAGCCGTGGACATCGAAAAACCGGAAACTCAGCCGCTGGAGCCGGGCGTAGAGCCGGGCTCGCAAGTCGGGCACGATCTTGCCCTGCGTCAACCGCGCGGTCACCATGTTGTACTGGTAGGTGAGCAGGGCGCGCACCAGTGCCAGGGCCACAATCGCCACTGACAACACCGTCACCGCCTGCAAGGGTGTCCAGGTTGCCGGCGGCCTCCAGCCCAGCGGATAGACCGGCGCGCGTTGCGCGGCATCCAGCGCGTGCCGGATGACATCCACCACCACGCCCAGCATTTGCAAGCCGGACAAGCCCAGCAGCAGCAGCGCCAGGCTCAGCACCACCGAGCGCAGGCAATCGCCCCGGAATTGCCACGCCAGCGCCAGCAGCCGCCGCACAAGTTCCCCGGTCGCATACCGCCGCTCGTTCTGTCTCTGCTCGCTGGAAGTCAAGTCGGACATTCTTCAGCTTATCATTATGCCGCCTCCACAGGGTTTTTCAATCCTCATGGGGAATTTCAGTAACAAGAATTACCCCACGCTCGCATTTTTCCGTCTCTGGCCTATTCTCTGGGCATGGAAAACACATCCAGTTTCCACATGACCCCGGACGAGTTCCGCCGCTGGGGTTACGCGGTGATCGATTGGATTGCGGACTACGAAAAGCGAGTCGAATCGCTGCCGGTCCTCTCGCCGGTCGCGCCGGGACAAATCCGCGCCTCGCTGCCGGCCCAACCGCCGTTGCGCGGCGAGCCCTTCGCGGCCATCCTGGCGGACGTGGACCGGCTGATTCTGCCCGGCATCACGCACTGGCAATCCCCGAATTTTTTCGCCTTCTTTCCGGCCAACAATTCCGGTCCGTCGATCCTGGGCGAGTTGCTCTCCGCCGGCCTGGGGGTGCAGGGGATGTTGTGGGCCACCAGCCCCGCCTGCACCGAACTCGAGACGCACGTGTTGGATTGGATGGCGGACATGACCGGGCTGCCAGCCAGCTTCAAATCGTGCGGGCCGGGCGGCGGCGTGATCCAGGACAGCGCTTCCAGCGCCGTGCTCTGCGCGCTGCTGGCCGCCCGCGAGCGCGCCACCGGCTTTCAGACCAACGAATCCGGCTGCCACGGCCGGTTGGTGGCCTACACCTCCACGCACGCCCATTCCTCGGTCGAGAAAGCCGTGAGAATCGCCGGCTTGGGCCGCCAGAACCTGCGGCTCATCGAAGTGGACGAGCATTGCGCGATGCGCCCCCAGGCCTTGGCGCGTCAGATAGCCCGAGACCGCGAGGCCGGCCTGCAGCCCTGTTTTGTCTCGGCCACGGCCGGCACCACTTCCTCCAACGGCTTTGACCCGCTGCCGGACTTGGGCCGGCTCTGCCGCCAGCAGGGGCTGTGGCTCCACGTGGATGGCGCCATGTCCGGCACGGCCGCCCTGTGCCCCGAATACCGCCACCTGCTGCAAGGACTGGAACTGGCGGATTCCTACGCCTTCAATCCCCACAAGTGGATGTTCACCAATTTCGACTGCGACTGCTTTTATGTGGCCGACCGGGCGGCGCTCATCCAGAGCCTGGGCGTCCTGCCGGAATACCTCCGCAACCAGCCGACCGAGTCGGGCGCCGTGATCGATTACCGCGACTGGCAGGTCCCCCTGGGCCGCCGCTTCCGCGCCCTCAAGCTCTGGTTTGTCATCCGCCACTACGGCGTCCAAGGCCTGCAACATCATATCCGCCGTCATATCGAACTGGCCCAGCAATTCGCCCGCTGGATCGAGGCCTCGCACGATTTCCAGCTCGTCGCCCCGGCGCCGCTGAACCTCGTTTGCTTTGCCCACCGCGCCGGCGACGACCGCAACCGCCGCCTGCTGGAACGTCTCAACCAGGGCGGCAACCTCTATCTGACCCACACCGTCTTGAACGGCCGCTACACCTTGCGCTTCTGCGTGGGCCAGACCCGCACCGAGGCCCGCCATGTGCGGCGCGCCTGGGAGTTGATCCAAGCCACCGCGCAGGCCCTGGGCTAAGGGCTCGTGCAAGAATAAATTCCGAGATCTGGCTGCTTGGGTGGAGCGTGAAGCGTGAGAGCGTGAAGCGTGGTCCCGATTCCGAATCGGGAATGCCCTCACGCTCTATCCCGATTCCGAATCGGGACTCCACGCTCTGGACGCCAGGCGAAGGCACTTTGTTAGAATTACGCCCAAAGCACCGAAGTTGTTTTTGCACGGGCGC
>Ga0187866_1000847_pt1 | contig 32296 bp, 25 predicted proteins | sample June2016WEW_11_1_3_FD_133013 | JGI IMG/M metagenome (GOLD analysis project Ga0187866, IMG submission 133013) | Peatland microbial communities from SPRUCE experiment site at the Marcell Experimental Forest, Minnesota, USA - June2016WEW_11_150 | ecosystem: Environmental > Terrestrial > Soil >...
CCCGACATTGAACCACAGAGCGCACGGAGACAACTGAGGGTACGGACCCGGACTCCCGGCTTCACCCACTCCGCGTTCTCTGTGGCCTCTGTGGTTAGGTCTACATCGGTTCTGGGGTTGGGCCTGTGGTTTGACTTGGGTTGGCGCTTCGGATATTGTATCTGGTAGTGTTTCCACTGATAATCGCCCTGCTCGCGACCGCGCAAGTGCCGGCCGATTCGGGATTTCTGACCGTGAAGGCCAATCTGCCCGGGCTCGCGGTCTATCTAGACGGCGACTACTTCGGCCGGACGCCGATTGAGACGTGCAGGGTCCAGACCGGCAACCACACACTGGGCATCGTGTCCGATGACAGCCTCCAGAACGTCTACTGGCGGCTGCGCACCGGCGACGTAGGCAGCAAGCTCTCGTCGCTCTGGACCCTGGCTGCCATCAACGCCGGCACCGTCTCGGTCCAGGTCGAGGCGAGCAAGGTGACCGAGGTAATGATTGACTATGGCCGGGTGCTGGACGCCCCAACCGAAGCCAAGCTCGTCGCCTGCGGCGGGGTCGGCGGCCTCTTGCTTGTCGGCGCGGTCGCAGGCTTTCTGCTCCATCTAATCGCGTTCAAATGAACTGCCCCACACTCTCTGCATGACGCTCAGACTTGCCATTGCCTTCGTCCTTGCCGCGCTTGGCGTCTCCGGGCCGGGTCCCGTGGCCCCTGCCCAGCAGCCCAAGGCCTCGTGGCATGAAGCCCTGTTCTACCACCAGATGGACCAGAAGCGCGTCGCCTGCGAGCTCTGTCCGCGCCGGTGCGTCATCGCGCCCGGGCAACGCGGGACCTGCGGCGTGCGCGAGAACCGGGACGGCAAGCTCTACTCGGTCGTGTACGGTCACCCCTGTTCCCTGGGCAAGGAACCGATTGAGAAAGCTCCCTTCTTCCACCTGCTGCCGGGCAGCCTGCGCATCACGCTCGCGACCGCGGGCTGCAACCAGTCCTGCAAGTACTGCCAGAACTGGGAGATTTCCCAGGCCCGGCCCGAGGACGTGCGCAGCTATGACCTGTCGCCGGCCGACGTCGTGGCCCTGGCCGTCCGCGAGAACGTGCCTATTATCTGTTTCACCTACTCCGAGCCCGTCATCTTCTACGAGTACATGGTGGACATCGCGAAGCTGGCCCGGGCCAAAGGCATCAAGACTGCGGTCGTGACCGGCGGGTACATCAATCCCGAGCCGTTGAAACAACTCTGCGGCCTGGTTGACGCCATCAAGATTGACCTGAAGGGCTTCACGCCCTCGTTCTACGAGAACATCTGCGGCTCCACGCTGGAGCCGGTGCTGGAAGCCTGCAAGACGGTCGCCCGCAGCGGAACCCACCTGGAAATCGTGAACCTGGTCGTCCCGACCTTGAACGACGACACGTCCACGATTCGGAAAATGTGCACGTGGATTCGCGACAGCCTCGGCGACACGGTGCCGGTCCACTTCGACCAGTTCCACCCGGACTACCGCCTGCTCAACTCGCCGGTCACGCCGGTCGCCACGCTCGAACAGGCCATCACTATCGCCCGTTCGGTCGGCCTGAAGTTCGTGTACATCGGCAACGTGCCGGGCAACCCTGCCGAGAACACGTACTGCCCGAACTGCGGCCGGTTGCTCATCGGCCGTTCCGGCTACACCATCACCGAGAACAACATCAGGAACGGCAAGTGCCGGTTCTGCGGTCAGCGAATCCCCGGGGTCTGGCAATAAGCTATGAAATCAGAAATCAGATGTGAGATGTCAGATGCTGGATGTCAGAAGTCACGAGCTCTGCACTCTGCACTCTCGCTTCTAGCTTCTGCCTTCGCCTGATGCCTTCTGTCGTCTACTTCGTCCCGCCCGAACGCGCCAGCGACGGGGTCGGGGCCATTCTGGAGACCTCGGGGTTCTTCAAGAACCTCAAGCCCAAGAAGCGCATCGGCATCAAGGTCCACTTCGGTGAACAGGGCAACACCAATCACATACGGCCCGAGTTCGTACGCACCGCCGTGATTGCCGCCAGCTACTACAACATCCAGCCGGTAGTCATCGAGACGACCGCGCTCTACCGCGGCCGGCGCCAGCAGGCGGCCGAGCACCTGAAGCTCGCCGCCGAGCACGGGTTCACGACGGACAAGCTGCTGGCACCCGTGGAAATCCTCGACGGCCGGCACGGCGAGAAATTCTACAGCGTGCCGCTCGACTCCGCCCTGGTCCCGGCGGCCCGGCTCGCCAGCGGCCTGCGCCGGATCCGCTACATCATCAACATGGCCCATTTCAAAGGCCACTTCGTCGCCGGGTTCGGCGGCGTCATCAAGAATCTGGCCATGGGGCTGGCTGCCAAGGCCGGCAAGCTCGAGATGCACTCCGGGTCCAAGCCATTTGTAGACTCGGAGAAGTGCGTCAGTTGCGGCGACTGCGTGGACTACTGCCCGAACAACGCCATCAACTTCGTCCAGTACGTGGCGAAAATCGGCCGCAGTTGCACCGGCTGCGGCGGATGCCTGGCCGTCTGCAAGCAGGGGGCCATCCGCTTCAACTGGGACGCGGCGCCCGAGACCATCCAGCTCAAGATGGTCGAGTACGCGAAAGCGGTGTTGCTGGGCCGCGAACTCGTCCACTTCAACTTCTGCCTGCGCATCACGCCGAACTGCGACTGCTATCCTCAGGAGGAAAAACCCATGATGCCAGACGTCGGCGTGTTCGGGTCGCTGGACCCGGTCGCGTGCGAACAGGCGGCCTGGGACCAAGTCGGCCCGCACATCAGCGAACTCTATCCCCACCTGAAGCCCGACCTCCTGCTGGAAACGGCAGAGAAACGCGGCCTGGGCCGGCGCGACCACAGCATCGTCAACCTGTGAACGCAGGTCAGATGTCAGAAGTCAAAGTGGAAAGTGGAAAAGTCCCAAGTCCGGACTTGTCCATTTCTCCTTTTCCCCTTCTTCTCCTGATGCCTTCTGCCATCTCACTTCTGCCTTCTGGCATTGGTCATTGATTAGGAATTAGCAATTAGTAATTCCTCGTCCCCCGACCCCCGTCCCCCGTCCCCCGTCTCCGACGTCCATCTTGAACTCTTCGAAGGCCCGGTCGAACTTCTCCTGTACCTCGTGCGCAGGAACGAACTCGACGTGGTGGACGTGCCGGTCGCCCGGCTGACCGACGACTTCCTCGGCTCCGTGCGCCGGGCCCAGACCCTGAACATGGAAGTCGCCTCTGACTTCCTGGTCATGGCCGCGGTCCTGCTCCGCCTCAAAGTTCGCTCGCTCCTGCCCCGCAACCCGGAAGAGGACCTGGCCACGCCCACCGTAAGCCTGGAACAGATTCTGGACGAGTTCCGGCGCTACCAGCAGGTCGCGAGGCTGCTGTCGAACAAGGAGAGCGAGCGTCGGCTGGTGTTTCCGCGCGGCGGCGAGACGCCCCGTTCCAAACTGGCCGAGAGTGAGGACGTGGTCGCGCTCACGGCCGCGTTCAAGCGGGTGCTCGCCAAACTCAGCCCTGAACGCGCGGCCCGGATCGCGCCGCCCCAGGTTCGACTCGAAGACAAGCTGGCCGACCTGCGCCGACTCATCGGCCGGCTGGGCGCGGTTGACTTCGAAGAGGCGGTCACCGGCTCGACCTTGGCCGAGGTCATCGTCCTGTTCATCGCGGTTCTTGAGTTGGTGCGCCTCGGCGAGATTCGCGTACGTCAGGACACCGAATTCGGGTCCATTCGACTGGAACTCCGGACCGACAGTCCGTCCCCCCGACCCCTGACCTCCGACCCCCGACCCCCGTCTGCCGAGGGAGAGGGAATGGGGTGAGGGCATGCGCCGGGCTTTACCCGCACGTGGTTTCGACTTAGGCTTTGCAGGATGATTTCAGGCTCCGGATTGCACAAACCCATCGGCGGGACAGACTCTGCCCTGCACGCCGCAGAACGGCCGGCGCACCCGACCTCCTCCTCAACCTTAACCTTAACCTTAACCTCGACCTCCTCCTCCTCAACCTCAGCCTTAACCTGAACCTCGACCTACCATGAAGGTCTTCACCATCGGCACCGACCACCGCACCCACTTCGACTTCACGCGCGTTCTGCTCAAATACGGTGTCCAGGTCGTATTCGACATCCGGCGCGTTCCCGAATCCCGTGAGGACTACTTCCGCCGGGACGGACTGCAGGCCCTGACTGCGACCCAAGGCATTGACTACGTTTACCTTGGCAACGAACTGGGCGGACCCCGGGACGGAGACTACCGGCAGTGGGTCGAAGGTGACGAGTACAAACGCGGCCTGGACATACTCATCCGCAAGGCCCCGAAGCGTGTCTGCTGCCTGCTCTGCGCCGAACGCACCCCGGAGAACTGCCATCGCCTGGCCATCGCCCGGGAATTGGCCCGGCAGGGAATAGAGATCGTGCACATCTTGGACGAAACCTCGGTCTGGACTCCCCCGCCCCCCTCAGCCTCAACCTCAACCTCGACCTACCGTGCCCGCCCTCAGCGCCCGCGGCGATGACCCTGTCTGCCGACTCCGCTAATCTGCAATCTAAAATCCGCAATCTAAAATCGTCTGCCGGCGCTGTCATCCTCGCCCACAACTACCAGCGCCCGGACATCTACGACGTTGCCGACTTCATCGGCGACTCGCTTGAACTCGCCCGCCAGGCGCGCGCCACCAACACCCGTCTGATTGTCTTCTGCGGCGTGCGGTTCATGGCCGAGACCGCCAAGCTGGTCAACCCCGATGCCCGCGTGATACTGGCCGAACCCGACGCCGGGTGCCGGATGGCGGACATGATTACCGCCGAAGCCCTGCGCGCAAGAAAGACGGAGCTAGGCGACGTCATCACGGTCGGCTACGTGAACACCCCGGCCGACGTCAAGGCCGAGTGCGACATCTGCTGCACCTCGGCCAACGCGGTACACGTCGTCAATTCGCTGCCTCGAGACCGGCGCATCCTGTTCGTGCCAGACCGTAACCTTGCAGCCTGGGTCGCCCGCGAAACCGCCCGCCCCTTCCTTGGTTCTCCATCCGTAGTTTCCGATTCCTCATTCGACACTCGTCATTCGTCATTCGGAATTATCCCGTGGGAGGGTTTCTGCTACGTCCACGCCTCATTCCGGGTCGCGGACGTCGAGCGGGCACGCCACGAACACCCCAAGGCCACGGTCATCGTCCACCCGGAATGCCCGCTCGAGGTGATTGATGCTGCGGACAAGGTTGCCTCGACCTCAGGCATGGTCCGGTTGGCCGCCGGCCTTGACGAGGTCGTGCTCGGCACCGAGGCCGGGATGTGCCACCGAATTCAGCATGACTTCCCGGGCAAACACTGCTGGCCCCTGCGCCGGACCGCCCTGTGTCGGAACATGAAGATGACAAGGCTCACGCACGTACTGGCCGCGCTGCAGGGCCGCGTACCCGAGGTCACGGTCCCCGCAGAAATCGCCTCGCGGGCCCGGGCCGCGCTTGACCGGATGCTCGCGGTCGCCTGAGTCCCCGGGCGCAGCCGGGAAACCCACATGACCGCCATAACGAATGGGTTCTGGGGTTCTGGGGTTCGGGGGTTCGGGGGTTCCGGTGTCTGAACCCGTACTGTCCGACATGGGGCGCCGCGGCCAACCTCTGACCCGTTGCCCCCCGGAACCCTGCAGTGCTTCGTTTCTTCCGGCTTCGTTCGAAGCAGGTCCCGCTCCGAGCAGTTTGACTCTTGATATTTGCCTTTTGACTTCTGACTTTCGCGTCCTACGCGCCGTGATTTCCTTGACTATCTCCCTGAACCGTCTACATTTTCACTATGCTGTCTTTGCTCGTGGTTCCGTTTCTCGTCCTTGGTGGATTTGAGGCCGGCGGCCGGGTTGGCGTCGTCTTTCCCGCGTCCGGTCTTGAGCAAACCCACAACTCAAGCGCCGCTCTGGGCCTGAGCCTCTGCTACAGCGCCGGCTCGAGCCGCATCCTCCTCGACTACAGCTACTGCGGGTTGTCTGCGCGCCAAGCCAGTCCCTACCGGCTCGACGTGCACGACCTCGCGCTCGGCTACGGGCTGGAGTTCTTTCAGCGGAACGGCTGGGGCTTCGAGGCGTCGGCACAGGCCGGCTACAGCCTGCTGCGCCGCACCCTGGCATCCGCGACCGAGTCGGGCAAGTCGCCGCTCGGGCACGTAGGACTGGGCTTTTTCCAGCGTCAGGGCAAGAGCCGGCTCTCGGTGGGCCTGGACAACGCCGTCTTCATTGAGTCCGCCAAGTCCGGCAGCACCAGCGTGGTCTCCGCCACCTGGCTGCCCGCGCTCAAGGCAGGAGTAGGCTATGCGTTCTAAAGACAGGATTCGAGGATTCCAGGATTCAAGGGGCTTGGTGCCGGACACTGAAGACAGGGTTCGGGGGTTCAGGGGTTCAGGGGTTCAGGCTTGCGGCTTGTGGCTCCTGCTGAGCTGCTGCCTGCTCGGCCTTTCCTGCAGCGACATGACCCTGTACCGGGCCAAAGGAGACTACTTCCCGCTCATCTCCGGCACCCGCTGGACCTACCAGTACGGCTCCACCACCTCGGTTGACTCGGTCGCCGGCGACAGTTCGATTGCCGGACGCGCCTGCGTGGTTGTACTGCGCGACTACGCGCCCGAGTTCTGGACCAAAGGGCAGAACGAGGTTCGGCGCTACGTAGATCTGACCGTGAGCCGGGCAGGGACCGACTACACGCTGGAAGAGCGCTACGCCCTTGTCTACGCGCTGCCGTTCGTGCTCGGCGCGACCTGGTACGAGTCGTTCCGGGACACCGTGGTGCTGGCCGGCATCGACACCGTCCTGGTCCGGGACAGCATCTTCGGACGGGTCGCGGCCATCGAGAGTGTCGAGACTCAGGCCGGCACTTTCATCCAGTGCTACCGCATCGAAACGCACCGCGACGTCGAAACGACCGACACCACGGCCACCGACATCACCGAGTGGTTCGCGCCCGACGTCGGCATGGTCAAGTCGCAGACCGGCTCCGACGAGAAGATCCTGATTGATTTCGAGTCCGGTCACTAAGGAAAGGATTCAAGGATTCCAGGATTCAAGGGGCCTAGTGCCGGACACTCGAGTCCTTGACTCCTTGACCCCTTGATTCCTTCCGCCGATTCCTTGACCCCTGGACCCCTTTCCTTCCCATGAACCAGCACGAATGGGTGCCGGTCGCGCCGACCTGGGAGCGCAACCCGGACGATAAGGAACTGTGGCGCCGGGTCCCGGTCATGCCTTCGCTGGCCCTCAACACCGTCGAGATGGAAGCGCTCGGCCCCGTGGCCGGCCGCGCCGTCTGCGTGTTCGGCGTGGGCGACGGCATGGCCGCGCTGGCCCTGGGCGCGCTCGGGGCCCGCGTCACGGTCGTTGACCCTGTCCAGAGCCTGCTCGACATGATCCTGGTGCGGGGCCAGATTATCGGGGTTCAACTCACCTACATTCAATCCGAACTGTGCGAACTGGCAGGCACGCGAGACGACACCTTCTCGTTCGCCTACGCGGCCCAAGTGTGCCAGCGGATTGAGGACCTGAACCGCTTCTACGCCGAGATCGCCCGGATTCTCCTGCCCGGCGGCAGGCTCATTGTCAATCAGTACCACCCGTTCCGCCGCATCTGGAAGCAGGAGCCCGGCCACCCGCAAATCCAGACTTCCTACTTCGAACGCCGCCGGGCCCGGGAGGAAGAAGATGACCTGGCCGGGGACCCGACCGCGCCGGACGCGGGCTTCGGCCGGTTCGACTACAACTGGACCATCTCCGACCATTTCCGCGCCCTGTCCGCAGCCGGGCTCTACGTTTCGGCCATCGAGGAGGTGGGCGACGTGCGGCAGAAGTGGGAGATACCGACTCTCAAAGGCCTGCCCGAGCAACTGCTGCTCGTCGCGGATAAACCGTGGCCGAGTCCGCAACCGTCCACCCCATGAGGATTCGCAAACCACTAGTCCGGACTCCACGTTCGGCGTTTGGGTCACTGGGGCTTGTTTGGGATTTGGAGCTTGGTGCTGGGGATTTCCGCGTGGGCCCGCTCGCAAAGAAGCTCGCCATACTCGCGGCCGCGGTGCTGCTCGCGCCCGGCTGCGTGACCCGCTACATAGTCCTGTCCGAGGTGCCCAAGTCCCGGCTGGAAGTCGTCGTCTTCACCAATGACCGGCAGGCCGGCTCGGACCTACTCGAAAAGCTCTCGGCCCGCGGGTTTGACAACGACCAGAACCACGTCGGCGTGCCCACGCTCGACGAACCCACCGTGCAGTGGGGCGGCGCGTCCACGGCCCAGATTGAGGAAATCATCGCCTACGTGGAAGGCCGGTACGACGTCACCCTCAAGCGGGACCGCTCCTTCAAACTCGACGACCCGAACGTCTTCATCACGCTGCCCGAAACCGACACGACCGGGACTGCCGCGGGCCCGCCCGACCCTGAGGACCTGCGCATAGTCATCTTCACCGACAGCGAAGAGAAAGGCAACGAGCTGCTCGACAGCCTGCGCGGCCGCGGGTACACCGACACGGCCAACTACGTTACCGACGAGCCCAATGACGACTTCAACGTCAAGTGGGGCGCGGCCACATCCGACCAGATTGACGAAATCAGCGAGTTGGCGTCCGACCTGTTCGACGTCGAACTCGACCGCCAGCACACCTTCGAGGGCGGGGACCACGACCTTTTCATCAACCTGCCTTTCGGCAGCGCCGGCAAGCCCCGCACCAAGGCAGACATCCAGATAACCGTCCTCTGCGACAGTGCCGAACTGGGCAAAGACATCCTCAGCCGGCTCTCCGACCTCGGCTACACCAACAACGCGAACGAAGTGAAGCCCGGCACCTACGGCGACTACAACATCAAGTACGGCGACCTGCCGTCCGAGATGCTCGACGAAATTGCGGGGTACCTCCAGAAGCGATTCCAAGCCGAGTTCCGCCGCTCCGACGAATTCGCCCCGACCAGCCGGCAAGTCACCATCAGCCTGCCGCTCAAGAAGTGACCTCGCCGCGGGCAGAAGACGAAGGCAGAAGTCAGATATCAGAAGCCGGAAGTCAGGAGTTCTGCATTCTGCATTCTCGCTTCTAGCTTCTGACTTCGCCTGTTCCTTTACCTCAGCCTGCCTCTCCGTTTGACTTGCGCACGGCCTTGACCTATTATTGCAGCCGGGATTCGGGTGGCCAGAAATGGCACCAGCCCCCGCCCAAAAGAATAGAATAGTGCCAGGAGGCATTGCATGCGTCTTAGAACCGTATTGGCCTTAGTCGCCGTTTGCGCCATGGCCGTGGCCTGGCCGAACCTGTACCGGCCCCATGTGGTCATGCCCGACGGCGAAGAACACGTAGCCGGCCAGCTCGTCATCCAGCTTGCCCAGTCCCAGCGCGACCTCATCAACCTGTCCAAGCAGGACGGCGTCGCGTTGTTCGGCATCCCGGCTTTGGACGAACTCAGCCGCAAGTGGAAGGTGGACGACATCACCCGGCTGATGGGAAACCCCCATCCCAACGAGATTGACAAGCGGCTGGGCTGCGACCTGCAGTTCGTCATCCAGTTCGGCGAGGACCAAGACATCGCGCCCGTGGCTGCGGAATACCGGGCCCGGCCCGAGGTGGACGTGGTCTGCCCGAACGGCGTGATGCACCTGTACGACACGCCGGACGACTCGCTCTTCCCCGACCAGTGGCACTACCAGACCCTCAAGGCGACGTACGCGTGGACCGTGGCCAAGGGCGACACGAGCGTAGTCAACTGCGTGCTCGACGACGGGATTGACTACGACCACCCGGACATCCAGGCCAACTTCGCGATAAACCACGCGGAAGACATCAACCACAACGGCGTCTTCGACTCCCTGCCCGCGGCCCAGGGCGGAGACATTGACGGCATTGACCAGGACGGCGACGGCTACGCCGACGACGTCATTGGCTACGACTTCACTGACGGCGACCCGAACCCGTTCCCCCATGGCTCGGACACGCACGGCACCCACTGCTGGGGCATTACCAACGCGGTGACCAACGACGGCATCGGCGTTTCCGGCACGACCTGGAACAGCCGCTCCGTCGGCGTGCGCTGCGGCAACGGCGAGTCTGTCTTCCTCTCGGCGGCCGTCGCTGGAATCTACTACGGCTTCCTCAGGAACGTCTTCTCCTACTCCATGAGCTTCGGCGGCACCAGCCCCTACGCGCCGCTCGTCACCGCGGGCGAGGACGCGACGGACAACGGCTCCGTCCTGTTCGGCGCGGCCGGCAACGACGGGCTGCGGGTCCAGCGTTACCCGGGCTGCGACAGCGACGTGCAGTGCGTCGCTTCCTCCGGGAACTCGGACAAGAAATCCGGTTTCTCCAACTGGGGCCCGTGGATTGACGTCTCGGCTCCGGGCGAGGGCATTCTCTCGACCAAGACCCGGTCCCAGGGCTCCTACGGCACCATGGACGGCACCTCGATGGCCACGCCGCTCGCGGCCGGCGTCGCCTGCTGGATAAAGAGCATGAACCCGTCGCTCACCAACCAGGAAGTAATTGACAAACTCCACGCCGCCTGCGACACCATGCCCGACTCGCTCTTCCGAATCGGCGAGCTCGGGGCCGGCCGGGTGAGCCTCGGCAACGTCGTCCTGCCCCTGTACTACACTGACCTGAAGCTCGAGAACTGGCGGTTCAACGACGCCTCGGGCAACAACAACGGCCGGCCCGACCCGGGCGAGACCGTGGCGCTCATCGTGACCTACCACAACACCGCGGGCTGGCGCGACGCCTCGGGCGTCTACGCCACGCTCACGACCGCGGCCAGCGGCATCGAGATTGCCAAAGACACGGCGCGCTTCCCGGACATCCCGAACGGCACGTCCGGCGACTGCTCCGCCGACTCTTTCGTCATAAACATCCCGAGTTCGGTCCCGCCTCAGCACATCACCTTCAACCTCGTGGTCCACGCGACCCCGGACCCGGCCTACCCGAACTCCTCGTTCGAGGTCCAGGTCGGCGCGCCGCGCGTGCTCATAGTTGACGATGCCGTGGGCGCGGACTACGGCAAGTACTACACCGCGGCCTGCGACTCCAACGGCGTGCTCCACGACGACTACAACGTGCAGAGCTCCGGCTCGCCCTCGGCCGACACCTTGAAACACTACCCGGTCGTCATCTGGTTCACCGGCGACGACTCGACCACCACCCTCACCTCCACCGACGAGGCCAACCTCGGCTCCTACCTCGACAACGGCGGCAACCTGATGATATCCGGCCAGAACATCGCGTACGACATCGCTGGCGACGCCTTCCTCGCCAACTACCTCCACGCCCAGTTCTCGATAGACTCGGCCGGCGCGACCTACATGGTTGGTGTCCAGAACGACCCGATTACCGGTGAAGCATCCCGGGCCGACACCATGGTCCTGGGCGGCGCCAACGGCGCGAACAACTCCCGGTCCGAAGACGGCGTGTTCCCCGCCAACGGCGGCATCGGTTGCGCGTACTACAAAGGCTACGCCGACACCACGGTACAGGGCGTGGTCCACTTCGCCGGCGCCTACCACGTCGTCTTCTTCTCCTGCGCCTTCGAGGCACTCGACCACTCCACTACGCGCTACCTCCAGAAGTGGACCCTCATCGCCCGGATTCTCAAGTTCTTCGGCGAAAAGGTCCCGGGCGTGGCCCAGGGACAGCCCACGCCGGACATCAACCCGTACGTGCTCAAAATCAGCCCGAGCCCGTTCAGCAAGATTGCGCGGGTTGAATTCACCGCGCCGATATCGGGCCGGATGCAGCTACGCACCTTCTCGACCGACGGCAGGCTCGTCGCCAGCCAGAACGCCGACGCCCGCATGGGCCAGCACGTCACCTTCTACCTCGACGCCCTCCACCTCGCCAACGGCATCTACCTTGTCCAACTCAGCACCCCGGCCGGCCTCTACGCCCGCAAGACCGCCGTGCTCAAATAGCCCGAACACCGCGTCATTCCGAGGGGCGGCTCTTCCAGCCGCCCCTCGACTACTATCCGGCCCGGCCTCGGCAGACGACGGCGAACCAATCAAGGCTTGATATGAAACGGAACCCGCATCACAATCTCCCCGAGGTAAACAGGTCGTGAACTACAAACCCAGACTGGGGCTGCTGCTACTGCTGGCGGCAGCGACGCTGTTCGCCCGCGTACAGGGCTTCGGCGAGTATCGGGCCGTGCAGGAGTCGCTGAGGACCGGGTATCCGAACGTCGGCGGGCGGAATGCAGATTGACCGCAGAATGATTCGGACTACAATGGTCTTGTGAAAAGGACAGCTGTTCTACTATTGGGTTTGGGCATGGTTGTGCTGGCTGTCGCCGGGCCACCACTACGGGGCGAACAGACGATGATGGATTCGCTGCGGACGATGCCGCCGAAGGTCAGACTTGAGTGGCTGTACCACCGGGGAATCGAGATGCCCGGTTACGCGGGTAGCCGGATGACTGATTCCGGCTTAGCCCTTGTCGGAAAATGGGGCAGAGGGCCAGCGGCGGAAGTCACAGGCAAGGATACGCTTGTGGTGCTGACGCTTGGAAGTGAAGTCGCGCTGTTGAGCTTTGCCAGTCCGGACAGCCCCCGCGTGCTTTCGGAAATTCAGTTCCCGTCGCTCACGGCTCAGTCTTACCTCAAGGATTCTCTACTCTACTCCAGCAGCAACGCGGACCTTGAGATATGGAACGTTGCCGACCCGACGCAGCCAGTCAGGCGCGGGCAGATTCCGGCTCCGGTCGGAGACTTCTGGATACGCGACACGCTGCTGTTCTTCATTCGGAGCGATACGTTCCACGTCTTGAGCATCGCCAACCCGGCCAACCTGTATCAGCTCGGCTCTGCCCCGGAGGCCGGCTCTGCTACAACCGGCTCAGGCAACACAGTGGTCGTCTGCCAGAGCGCAGGCTTTGCCTTTGTGGACGTGTCGAACCCGGCCAGCCCGCACGAAGTTGGCACGTACCCCTGCGGTCACACGCTCTCTGCCACTGCGCGCGGGAATCTGGTCTGTGCCAGCTACGAAGAGACTTCGGAACCGTATCCGGCCCATTTCATCACACTGGACATCTCGACTCCAGGCTCACCACTTCTGCTGGCCAACCTCGACAACCTCGGCGGCTACGACATCTACCTCGACAGCTCTCTGGCCCTTGTGTCTGGTCGCTCGTGGCCGGACCAGCCGTTCCAGATAATCAGTATTGCCGACTCGACTCACCCGGCGCTGCTGGACTCCTGCCTGACTACTGAGCGGTACAACTGGGGCGTCTGGGCGAGCTTGAGTCTGCGCCGGGCCTTCGTTGCGGACGAATACGACGGGCTGGCGGTTGTTGACATCAGCAGCATGAACAACGCCGTATTGGACACCTGGGTGCTCAAGACCGGGGCGGCCGTGGACTTAAGCATCAACGGCCAGTACTGCTACGTTGCAGGTGACATGTCCGGGCTGCGGGTGCTGGATGTTTCCGACCCGACTCGACCATTCTGTGTCGCGGGTCTCGACTCCGCCTTTTTTGACACCCGCTGCAACACCGTGACTGCGCTTGACAGCCTTGCCTACATGAACTGGCGGCCGAATCCTTACTTCCGCACAGTCAGCGTTGCCGATCCACTCCATCCTCAGATAGTCGCCGGCTGTTCGCTGTTCAACTGGGCAGAGGACATGGCCCTCCGCGACAGCTTGGTCTATGTTGCAGAGGATAACCGTTTCCAAATCCTTAACGTCGCCCGGCCGCGCCAGCCGCAGGTCGTGGGGACGTGCGGGGTTCAGAATGCATCAATGGACTTGTTCCTCCTTGACACGCTGGCCTTCGTCGGAAGCTGGCCGTCGCCAATCATAGACATCAGCGACCCCGTACACCCTGAAACCGTGGGCAGCATTCCATTACCCTTGGGTGGAGTCTTTGTGCGGGACACGTTCGCATACGCTGTGATGGATTACGACTCGTTCTTTGTCTACAGCGTTGCCAACCCGGCTGCGCCAGTGCGGCTGGGCAGCTTGGATTTCTCCGGCGGGCAACAGTATGCGGAGTACAATGTTGATATTGAGGTACTCGACACCGTCGCCTACATCGGCGGCTGGCATCTCAAGACCGTGAGTGTCGCTGACCCAAGGAACCCTCGCGAAGTCGGAACACGCTGGAATCCACCTTCGTCCTACATCCCGCGACTCAGCTACGCACCACCGTACCTATACGTCGCGTGTTCCGACGGCGGCGTGTGTGTCCTCGAGACGTTGCAGACAGGCATATCGGAGATTGCGGCGCGTCCGTTGGTTGGACTCGTGCGGGTGGCGCCCACCGTTACGGCTGGCCGTGTCCGCTTCTGGTTCGACGATGCCAAGCCGTGGCGTGGGCGAGTCACCGTCTACAACGCGAGCGGCGCTGAATTCGCCCAAGCATCAGCCAGTAGAGCCGTCAGCGACGCGGGCGAGATAGACCTCACCAACGCTCCCGGCGGGGTTTATCTGCTGCGGTTCAAGACAGACAGAGGGAGCTGTTTCGCAAAGGTCGTGAAAACTACAAGGAGGTAGAAGATGAAGCAGGTTATTCTGCTTCTGCTCGTGGTTGCGAGCCTAAGCTACGCGACCACAAAATGTTACGATGTGGTTCCATATCGTAACTGCATCGGCACACAGACACAGGGTGCGGTCGGCGTGTCTCAATACATTCGCAATACGCTCGATTCGCTCAGCGTCGTTTCCGTTTGGATTGGGGATACGTTCGGCGGCGAGCTGTTCGACGTGACCGTCGTGGACTCTGTTAATCCACTACATCTTATAGCTCACAACGCCCAGCCAGTTCACGTGGCGCAGTGCTGGGCTTGGCTGGATTTCCCGCTGACCAAGGACGCCGACCCCGTCCGTGGCCGGACCTACAAGGTCGTCGTGACCCGGCCGACCGGTGCGGCGATCTCGTTCGCCTATGATACGACGAACAAGTACCGGTACGGTTGCCTACTGGTCGGCGGCACGGCGCACGATAGCTGGGACCTGGCGGCATGGACTACGATTTGACAATGGCGGAACGGAGCCGATAATCGTCTCGTGCACAGGATTAGGATAGCCGTCTTTCTGTTCGGCTTGGGGCTGATGGCTAGCGCCGTGGCCGCGCAGTCCAGGCGGGACGAGATGGCGGTGATGGATTCGCTACGCGGCGTGCCGCCGAAGCGGAGGCTGGAATGGATGCGCGAGCGGGGTATCGAGATGCCCGGATACGCAGGAGGCCTGACGAGCGACTCCGGTCTAAAACTGGTCTCGAAGTGGGGTCGAGGGCCGGCGGCTGAGGTCACGGGCAAGGATACCCTGGTGGTGCTGACGCTTGGGAGTGAAGTTGCGCTGCTGAGCTTCGCCAATCCGGACAGCCCGCGAGTGCTTTCGGAGATACAGTTCCCATCTCTCACAGCACAATCGTACCTGCGCGACTCTTTGCTTTACACCAGCAGCAACGCGGACCTTGAGGTCTGGAACGTGGCCGACCCGACCCAGCCGGCCAAACGCGGCGAACTGCTCGGGCCGGTCGGGGACTTCTGGATACGCGACACGTTCCTCTTCTACATCAGGCGGGACACGTTCCATTCCCTGAGCATCGCCGACCCGGCCAACCTCTATGAACTCGGCTCAGTGCCTGAGGCCGGCTCGGCCACGACCGGCTCGGGCAACATCGTGGTCGTCGTTCAGAGCGGCGGCTTTGCCTTCGTGGACGTGTCGAACCCGGCCAGCCCGCACGAGGTCGGTTCTTACCCCTGTGGCCATGCGCTATCTGCCACGGCGCGAGGCAACCTGGTCTGCGCGAGCTACGAGGAGACAGCGGAACCATATCCGGCCCGATTCATCACGCTCGACATCTCGAACCCAGCGAGCCCGCGCCTGCTGGCCCGGCTTGATGACCTGGGCGGGTACGACATCTTCCTCGCTTGCTCGCTGGCCTTTGTTTCCGGCCGCGGACCCGGTGTGGAAAACCCGCAGCCGTTTCAGATTCTCAGTATCGCTGACTCTGCACATCCGGCATTCCTGGATTCATGTCGGTCCACGGACAGGTATCCTTGGGGCGTTTGGGCAAGCCTCAGCTTGGGCCGCGCTTTGGTGGCGGACGAATGGGAAGGTCTTGCTGTCGTGAACATCAGCAACCCCCACAACGCGACGCTCGATACATGGGTGCTCGCGACCGGGCCGTCCGTGGATGCTCAGATTGACGGCCAGCGCTGCTACGTTGCCAACAGCTACGCGGGCATGAGGATTCTCGACATTACTGACCCGGCGATTCCACTGTGCGTAGGCGAGTTCGATTCGGCCTTTGTCGATGATGTCAGTGACTGCGTTGAGGCGCGAGACAGCTTCGCCTTTGTGGCTCGGTGGCCACAGCCAAGACTTCGGGCCGTGTTGGTGACAGACCCAGCCCACCCTCAACAGGTGGCAGCCTGCTCGACATTCAACTTCCCTGAGGACATGGTCCTCCGCGACAGCCTGCTGTACGTGGCTGAGGACAATCGCTTGCAAATCGTCAACGTCGCCCGGCCGCGAGAGCCGCAGGTCGTGGGGACGTGCGGACTGCAGAATGTCTCGCTCGACCTCTTTGTCTCAGACTCACTGGCCTACGTCGGCAACTGGCCGTCGCCCATTATCAGCATCAGCGACCCGGCGCACCCCGAGACGGTCGGGAGCTTCCCGATGCCTCTGGGCGGCGTGTACGTCCGAGATACGTTTGCCTATCTCGCCATGTCCTACGATTCGATGTTTGTCTACAGCGTAGCGAATCCTGCTCTGCCCGTTCGGCTCGGCAGCCTCGATTTCTCCGGTGGACAGCAGTACGCGGAGTATAGCCTTGACATTGAAGTGCTCGATACCATTGCTTACATTGGGGGCTGGCATCTCAAGACCGTGAGCGTCGCAGACCCAAGGAACCCGCGCGAGGTCGGAGAGCGCTGGAGTCCGCCGTCGCTCTACATCCCGAGGTTGACGTACGCCGCGCCGTATCTCTACGTCGCTTGTTCCGACGGCGGCGTGTGCATCATGGAGACGTTGCAGACTGGAATCAGTGAGCCGGCCCGAGGGCCGGCGGCAAGCCGTATTTCCGTAGCACCGAGCCTGACCCGTGGTCCAGTCCGCGTGACCGCGAACGTTCTCGGCAGAGTGTTTGACCTGGAGGTGTTCAATGTAACAGGAAACCTGATACAGATAAGGACCGGTTCGATGAGAGAGGCACAGACCATCGACCTGACCAGCGCCCCTGACGGTGCATATCTGGTCATGGTCAAGACCGATGTTGGTATGAGCACGACGAAAGTCGTGAAAACAAGGAGATAAAGCATGAGAAGGACAGCAGTTCTGCTACTTGCCGTGGCGGCCGTTGCGCTGCCGCTCAGCAAGAGCTATGACGTGGTCCCCTACAAGAACTGCATCGGGACCGCGCCCGGAGGCGCGCAATTCGGCGTCTCCCAATTCTACCGCAACACGCTGGACTCGCTGTCGGCGATTTCCGTTTGGATTGGCGATACGCTCGACACGGCGTCGTTCTTCGTCAACGTCTACGACTCGGTAACCACGAACCTTGTTGCCCACAGTGTACCCCGCCACCCGACACAGTGCTGGGCATGGTTGGATTTCCCGCTGTCGCGGGACGCGTCGCCCGTCCGTGGTCGGACCTACAAGGTCGTCGTGAGCCGGCCGTCGGGTGCGGCGGTCTCGTTCGCCTACTGCGACACGAACCCGTACAAGTACGGCCATATCTCCGGGCTGGGCGCCAATCCGCCGATGGACACGCTGAACTCCGACGTCGCGCTGCGGGTCTACGGCACAACCGCTCCCATTGACTCCAATTGGTTTTCGGTGCAGATTCACTCGTTCGGACTCAACCCAGATACGCTCAGGGCCGCGCTGAAGTGGGCCAAGGACAGCCTTGGGGTCAGGTGGTTGGGCGACGATTTGGGGCACTGGGACACGTGGGCTGCCGACTCCGCCACGGTGCGCCGCCGATGCTCGACCTACACCAGCATGGGGTTTCAGGTGCGCGGCTACCTTGCCTATGGCCGCAACGACACGAGCATCAGCAGCTATCCACGCAGCATGCCCACCGCGCCCAACCTGGCCAGCTACCCGCCTCGCAATCTGTGGTGGTCGGCGGTGCCGGAGGACTCTAACTTCTGGTATGTATACTGCCACAGCATCATGTCGCAGTTGCCAGCCGTGAAGTACTGGGCCGTCTGGGGCGAGCCCAACGCCTCGTGGAACTGGCGTGACCCCGACATCGCATACTACCAGGGCAGCGGCGGACCAAACGACACAATCAACACTCCGCGCGAGCGTTGCAGTCTATACGTCCAGATGTGCCGCCTGGCCAAGCGATGCGCTACTGATACCCAGAGGATCGTGGCGGGCTACGTCTGGCGGCTGCGAGACCCCGGTCAGCCCGGCGACCTGTCGAAGGGGGTGGACTGGCTAAGGGACATGTTCGACCTGGCTGAGAAGCGCTTCGGCGGCGTCGAAAGCTGCTTCGATGTCGTCAGCGTCGACCCCTACATGCACCGTGCCGAATCGGGCAATGACCGCATGTGGTTCGACGAGAGTGAGTTTCAGGCCGACCTAGACACCGCGCGAGCCGTGATGCGGGCAGCCGGACACCCGGATATGCCGCTCTGGGTGACGGAGATAGGCTGGCCGAGGTGGGACAAGAGCGACACTAACCACCGTCCGCTGACCGACACGCTGATGCAGGCGGATAACCTGTGCAAGTTCTACACTTCAGCGCGAGCGCGACAGGCCGACCCGCGTGGCGGCTACGACCAGGTGAACTGGTACGAGCTTACCTCGTATCTCGACCCCGGTGGTGACCGGTTTGGGACCGAAGGCTTCGGGCTGCTGGATACGTATCCGCAGCGCACGTTGCCTCAGTTCCACGCGTGCGGGCAGACGGAAACGTTGCTCACCGGCAAGCGGTTCAACGGTAGGGTGACTACGGGCGATACAAGAGACGATGCGGTGCGGATGTATGAGTTTGAGGACCCGGCGGGCAAGAGGACCTGGGTGTGCTGGAAGAACTGGGGTTCTGGCAACTACCAACCACCGCCGTCTACGACGGTGCCGTTGCCCGTGCGGAACGACACTGTGCGGCTAGACACCCTGGCGTACGCCGGCAACGAGCAACCCGCACAGCTTACGACGGGCGCGGGCGGCTGGCTGGGGCTGGAGGTGGCGGACAGGCCGGTTTTCGTGTCCGAGACGAAGTCAGCGCAACGGCCGGAGCTGGTCGCGGACAGCTTCGACGTGGTGCCAAGACCTTTGGTGATAGACCGGGAGGCGACGTTCGAGGTGGTGGTCGAGAACAGGAGCAGCATAGCGACACCGGGTCCCGTGAACGTCAACTTTCTCCGGGACGATTCGGTGATAGCGAGAGGTTCCACCCAAGGGGCCATACCTGGCGGCTCGTCGGCATGGTGCGTTCTTCTCGGCTACGTCATTCCCTCCTCTTTCCATTCCACCGCCCTCTACCGGGCCGAGGTAAATCCCGGGCAGCAGTACGTCGAGTCCACCGGCACAGATGACAACTCCGGCTACGTGCGCACGTCAGCAAGATGGCAACCGACCGGCGCGATTGACCTCGCAATGTCTCCGAATCACAAGACCAATGAGCCGCTGGTGCTGTTCAAGCTGGGGTCAAGAAGCTTGGAGGCTGATACGTTGGACTCAGTCCCGTGCGGTAGTGGACTCTTGATTCAGAAGTACTTCGGTCTCCATGATTCAGTCGTCCATAATACCGACACGCTCGGGTGGTTTCCGTTCAAGTCAGAGACAAGTTGGGTGTTTCTGCATGGGCCGGGAAAGTACAGGTTTTTCCTCGTCGTGAGGGACAGTTGGAGCACGAGCGACACCATCAAGGATGCCTCGGACAGCATAGTCGTGTTCGACACGACTCCTGCGGTCGGGAGCGTCAGCATAAACAACGGTGCTCGGTTCGCCAGGGTAGGGCTATGCACGCTAAAGGTCGCGGTCGCGGATTCAGGAGCGGGGCTGCGGGCCATGAGGCTGGGCACACGCCTCACTAACCTCCTTGGCAACTCGGGCTGCGTCGCCACTGACGGAGCCTGGACCTTCTCAGGCGGCGGGTATGACAGCGCGCTGTCCATGGCCAAGCTTACAGTCGGTCAGTTCGGCCCAAGTACGCTGTATCAGACCATCCCATGTGAGAGCATCTGGCCTCACATGCCCGACTCGTTCCAACTGACCTCGGACGTGCTGGTCTCTCTGCCCGGAGCCGACTCGCTCGTCGTCGGGAGCCTCAAGTTCGGGTATCGGTTCACCCATGACGAGCCGGCACGGGAGACCCTGACCGTCATCGCAAACATCCCGTTCTCGGGTGGAATCGCCTGCCATGCGGGAATCAGCAATCTGGACACAGGCTTCGGTATCGTGCCACCCGCGCTGGACACGTTCTGGCAGTTTGCGGGCGGATACGTCGAAGCCAGCGTCTCAGGCGCGGGGACATCCGGCGGGCAGGTGTACTTCGACAATATCAAGCTCCAAGTCTCAGGTCGGTTCCCGCAGGCCTCGTGGTGGCGTCCGTGCAGCACTGCCGTGCCTTGGGGTCTTGGTGGCGACTGCGGCTGGACGAAGCTATATGCAGCATTCCTCGACTCAGCCGGTGTCGAGAACTCAGTTCCGCTCTACGACTCCATCATCCTCGACAACCAGAGTCCCTGCGTTCACATCGGCTGCCCCACGTCAGGCGCGTACGTGAACGGCACGGTAAGTCTGAGCGGGGTGGCCTATGACCAGCCGATTCCCAACCTCGACACCTTCTTCGAGTGGCGGAGGCTTCAGTACCGGCAGGCAGACTCGACCAACTGGCTGCCCTGCGACCCCGACTCGGTCAGCTACTCACCAGCGTGGCCGGGCACCGGCTTCCCCGGAGACGTATACCTCGGCTCCTGGAACACGACCAACCTTGCGGCCGGCACCTACTGGCTCAAGCTCTCGGCACTGGATTCTGCCCAGAACCTCTCCGACCACCAAATCTGGGTCGTGGTCAAGAACGACACCACGGGCGACAGTACGCATGCTGGGCCGGGCGGCGGTGGGTCGGGCATGGGGAACGGCAGCGTTTACATCGGGAGCAGCACTGGCCGAGTGCTGCATTTGTCCGACGCACTCGATTCACTCGGCGGTTTCACCGTGACAGACTCAGGCTCGGAGGCCTACGTTACAGCAATACTTGAAGTCGGGAACGACTCACTGCTGGTCCTCGACGCCCGAAATAAGCGCATCCACAAGATGCACAAGAGCGGCCAGAACCGCAGAAGGCTGGTCTCAAACCTGACTCTGCCGGTTGCTCTCGTTCAGGATAGCCACTCCAACTTCTGGCTGGTAGACAAAGGCATCCACAGAGTCGGTAAGTTCCGCAGGGACGGCACGCTGGTCTTCACCCGAGGCGGTCTGGGCGCGGATTCGCTCCACTTCAACTCACCTGAGGCCATCGCGGTCAAGGGCAGCCTGGTCTATGTGGCTGACACGAAAAATGATAGACTGGCTGTTTGGGACACCAGTGGCAACTTCAAGGCAAGCATCACGGGCGACTTCACCAACCCGACCGCGGTCATGGTCACGGATTCAGGCACAATCTACCTCACGGACGGCTCTGATGGAAAGCTCAAGGGCATCACGCCATTGGGCGGCAGCATCGTCACCCTCAGCGCATCGGGCGGCAGCAAGCTCCGGGGACTGGTCCCAAGCGAGAACGGGCACAGCCTGTTCACGCTCGCGCCGCAACCGAACGTGGTGCACAAGCTCCGCATCCAGAGCGACGACAGCCTGCCCGGAGGCGTGCAATCAGCGGGCAACCAGAACCTGCCCAAGCTCCTCTCACTGAGCCAGCCATTCCCGAATCCGGCAAGGACAAGGCTCACAGTCGCCTACGCCTTGCCCAGACAGACCAGAGTCACGCTCAAACTCTACGACATCGCAGGCAAGCTTGTGACTACGCTGGCGAACGGAGACCAGAGACCGGGATATTATCACATCGCTTGGAACCGAACCGACAGCAGAGGCCGCAGCGTGCCGGCCGGCGTGTACTTCTGCTCGCTGGCGGCAGAGGGACAGAGGTTCAGCCGGAAGGTGGTATTGACTGAGTAGCCGAGGGTAAGTCGGTTCGTTTGCCGAGAGCCGTCCGGAAAGGGTCGGGCGGCTCTTGAGTTTGTGAAGCGGCACGGGGGCCCATACGCCGCATCGCTCAGGGCGGAGTTCGGAAGTCTGGAGGCTCCAGACGCGCCGGCTTCCGACTTCGCCCATCCAAAGCCCCAGTCGAGAGTCAGTCAGAAGGTCCTGTTGGCGTCCCACACTGGCTAAGTCACCATTCCAGAATACGTTGCGCTACACAGGATTTCACCCGCGATTTGCACCATGATTCCCGAGGTCATCTATAGGGTCACCCTGGGGACCGTCTAGGGGACGGTCTCCGGGGTCGTTCTGGAGGTCATTCCAAGAACCATCTCCAAGGTCGTCTACTTGGTCGTCCATAAGATTGTCTCCAGGGTCGTCCTTGAGGTAATCCCTTGAATCGTCTAAGGATAGGTCTACATGGTCGTCCAAAGGGTCGTCTACAAGGTCGTCTTGCAGGTCGTCCTCAAGGTCGTCTCCTGAATCGTCTCCAAGGTCGTCCTTGGAATCACCCTGAAGGCAACCTCTGGGACGACCTTCTGGACAATCATTGGGACGAACTCCGGAATCATAGTGCAAATCGCGGTTCGCACTAAGGGTTGCGTTCTGTGTCGCGTGCTGTGTTGTGCTGTGTGTCGGGCATCGTGTCAGGTTCTGTGCGAGGTCACAAGCCGAGGAATGCGTGATGTCCTTGGCGGACTTCCGCGCGGAGTTTCGCGCCGCGTTCCGGGTCGAAAGCTGTGCCCCGCCCTGAGCCGAATGCTGTGTCCGGTTCTGTGCCGCGCCCTGAGTCGGGCAATGCGTCAGGCTCTGAGCGGCATTCCGTGCTCGGCAATATGTGCGGGGGTTGGTGAACTCCTGTCGCGGGCTGCAATGCGAACTACGCGGACCGGGCTGTGCGGCGTGCCATGCCTGGTGTCGGTGTCCGCACTTCGTCATTTCCATGTTTTTAGAAATATGGATATGGAAGGCGGGGGTTGTTCGGCGGCGCGGACGCTAGCGGCCGATGTCGAGACGGTCGGCTAGGAAGGCGGGCAGGCCCGCGGCGCGTATCTTGCGCTGGACCGCGGAGACGTCATAGGCAATCCGGTGGAAGGTGATTGTGCCCCGGTCGGTGTCGAGGACAATGCCGCACGCGCGCGGGTTCCCGTCGCGCGGCTGTCCCACGCTGCCGGCGTTGATGAAGTACTTGGCCCCGTCCCGGATTTCCGCAGTCTCCTGTTTCAGGAGCCGCGCCGGCCCGCACGGCATCTGCTCGACCGCAAATGGGTAGTGAGAATGCCCGACCACGCAGATTCCTCCGGGATAGTGCGCCATCTCCGATTCGGCCTCCCCCAGAGTGAATATGTATTCCCAGGCATCGGGCTCGGACGGCGATGAATGAACGACCAGCAGATTCGAAGAAAAGGAGTCCAGAGGTCCAGGGTCCAGGGATTCCAGTGTCCGGACACTCGACCCTTGGAATCCTCGAGTCCTGGAATCCTCGCCCCTCTCCGGCGCTGGAATCCTTGATTCCTGGATTCCTGGAATAATCTCCTCCTCGACCAGAGCAAGGTTCTCAAGGTAGAGCCGGTTGCATTCGGTGAGTTGCTCTGTTGTCCAGCGCACGGCGCGCGCGGCGGAGGAGTTGAAGTTCGCAAGCGACGTCTTGCCGACCGCGCCGAAGTCGTGGTTGCCCGCCACGCAGGTGCAGTGCAGGCCGCGCACTATTTCCACGCACCGGTTCGGGTCCGGGCCGTAGCCGACGATGTCCCCGCAGCACACGAACCGGGTCGCGCCCTCTTCCCGCAGCAGCCCCAGCACGGCCTCCAGCGCTTCAAGGTTGCCGTGGACGTCGGAGAAAATTCCGGTCTTCATGTCGGGCAGCAGACGAAGTCAGAAGCTAGAAGCGAGATCACAGAAGCTAGAAGTCCGGTCGCCGGACGCTCGACGCCAGACGCCAGCCTCTCAACCCCTTGAATCCCAGGCTCCTCGAATCCTGGAATCCTCCGCACGCCGACTTCTGACATCTCACATCTCACATCTGACATCTGACTTCACTCCGCGGCCCCGGCCTCCGCGTGCTCGCGGTAGATGCTGTCCAGCACGCCGTTGACGAACTTGCCCGCCTCGTCGTCCCCGAACTTCTTGGCGACTTCGACCGCCTCGTTGATTGACACTTTGGGCGGCACGTCGTTGAAGTAGAGAATCTCCACGGCGCCGAGGCGCAGAATCGCCCGGTCGAGCACGGTCAGGCGTTCGAGGCGCCAGCGCTTCAGGTGCCGGCGCAGGACCGTGTCAATCTCCTTCTGGTGCGCCAGCACGCCTTCCACCAGCCTGCGGAGGTACGTCTCGGCATCTTCGGAAGGGTTCTTCCGCGTCAGCAGTTCGCCAATCGTGTTCTCGGGCTCGTCCGCCACCAGGTCCAGCCGGTACAGAACCTCCATTGCGCATTCGCGGGCAAGTCTCCGATGAGTCATCGGGAATTGGCGACTGGCGATTGGCGATTGGCGATTGGCGGCCGGCTTGCGGCTGCGCCGCCCCCGCACTTCGTCATTTCCACTTGGGACTTGGGACTTTACGCGCTATGCCAGCTTCTGCTTCGCGAGGTCGGCCATCTCGATGGCCGACATCGCCGCGGTGAAGCCTTTGTTGCCGGCCTTGGCCCCGGCGCGCTCCAGCGCCTGCTCCAGCGTATCGGACGTGATGACGCCGAACGTCGCCGGCACGCCGGTCTCCATGTACACGTGGGCCAGCCCTTTGGCCACTTCCGCCGAGATGTACTCGGCATGGGGCGTGTCCCCGCGAATGACCGCGCCCAGCGCCACGACCGCGTCGTACTTCTTCGATGCCGCCGCGCGCAGGACCGTGGCCGGTATCTCGAACGCACCCGAAACCCAGAACACGTCCGCCGCCTTGGCGTTGTGCCGCTCCAGGCAGTCCAGCGCCCCGGCCAGCAACTGTTTGCTCACCAGCTCATTGAACCGCGACACCACAAGCGCGAACTTCCGCCCCGCGGCGTCGAGCTTTCCCTTGAACTCCCTGGTCTCCATCTTTGACTCCTTTCTCAATGTCACCGAGCAGATGCCCAAGTCGGTCCCGCTTGGTGACGAGATAGCGAATGTTCTTCTTGCCGGGCCGGACCACAATCGGCACCCGCTCCACCACGTCCAGCCCGAACCCGCGCAGCCCGATAATCTTCCGGGGATTGTTGGTCAGGAGCCGGATGCTTGAAAGCCCGAGGTCGGAAAGAATCTGCGCGCCGATGCCGTAGTCGCGCAGGTCGGGTTCGAACCCGAGCATGATGTTGGCCTGCACCGTATCCGCTCCCTGGTCCTGCAGGGCATACGCCCGGAGCTTGTTCTCAATGCCGATGCCTCTCCCCTCCTGCCGCATGTAGAGCACTACGCCCCGGCCTTCGCGAGCAATCAGCTTCATCGCCTGCGCCAGTTGGGCGCCGCAGTCGCAGCGCAGCGAGTGGAATACGTCGCCGGTCAGGCACTGGGAATGAACTCGTACCAGCACGCGTTCCTTGCCCCGGACGTCGCCCTTGACCAGCGCGATATGGGCGTAGGGCTCAACCACGTCCTCGTAGACGATGGCCTTGAAGTCGCCATACTCGGTCGGCAGCACGGTCTCGACGACCTTCCGCACCATGTTCTCCTGCTGCCGCCGAAAGGCAATCAGGTCTTTGATAGTGACAATCCTCAGCCGGAACCGCTGCGCCAGCTTCGTCAGGTGAGACAACCGCGCCATGGTGCCGTCGTCGGCCATGATTTCGCACAGCACCCCGGCCGAACCCAGACCCGCCAGCCGCGTCAGGTCCACGGTCGCCTCGGTATGCCCGGCCCGCACCAGCACGCCGCCGTCCTGGGCAATCAGCGGGAAGACATGCCCGGGCCGCGCCAGGTCCAGGGGCTTCGTCTTCGGATTCACCAGGGCCCTGATTGTCAAGGCCCGGTCATGCGCCGAGATGCCGGTCGTCGTACCCTTGGCCGCGTCTACCGAGACGGTGAAGGCGGTGCCGTGCAGGGCCGTGTTGCCTTCGGTCTGCAGCGGCAGGCCGAGCTGCTCGCACCGGCTCATGGTCAGGGGCACGCAGATGAGCCCGCGACCGTACCGGGCCATGAAATTGACCTTGTCCGCGGTAATCTTCTCGGCCGCGCAAATCAGGTCGCCTTCGTTCTCGCGCGCCTCATCGTCCACCACGATGACCAACCGGCCCGCGCGGATGTCGGCAATAGCCTCCTCGACCGAGGCGAATCCGGGCCGTGACCGACCCTTGTCCGCTGTCCGTTGTCCGCCTGCCGCCATCCGACTTCTGACCTCTGTCTTCTGACTTCTGCCTTCTGCCTTCGGCTGTCTGACGACCACCCTGCTCATCGCCCGCGCTACACTTTGACTTGAGACTCTGGACTTTGGACTTTGGACTTCGGACTTCTTGCTTTGTCCTTTGGACTTTGTCCTTTGTCCTTGGCTGCGCCTAGCGTCTCCGTGTACCATCTACGGTAGAAGTCCCGGTATGCCGTGCGCCGGGTAATCTCCTGCCACCACTGCCGGTTGGCCAGATACCACTCCACTGTCGCCGCGAGTCCCGGTTCAAACTTGGTCTCCGCGCTCCAGCCCAGCACCCGGCTTGCCTTGCGCGTGTCGCACACCAGCCGCTCCACGTGTCCGGGCCGGTCCTGGATGTGCCGAATCAGGTCCGGCGACTTGCCGAGGTGTTTGACAACCGCCTGCGCGATTTGCAGCGAGCTCCGCTCCTCGCCCGAGCCGATATTGAACACCTCGCCGACCACGCGCTTGACCGGTGCGGTCAGCACGCTTTCCACTGCCCGGCACAGGTCAGAAACGTAGGTCCAGTCCCGCGTGTTCCGGCCCGAGCCGTACACGTACAGGGACCGGTTCTCAAGCGCGCTGGCGACGAAGAATGGAATCACCTTTTCCGGGTACTGGTTCGGACCGTAAACGTTGAACGGCCGCAGAATAGTGACCGGCAGGCCGTAGGTACGGAAGTACGAGTAGCACAGCCGGTCCGCTCCGGCTTTGGTCGCCGCGTAGGGGCTCTGCGGCTCAAGCGGGTGGGCCTCGTCCATCGGCACGGTCCGGGCCGAGCCATACACCTCGCAGGTCGAAATCTGGATGAACCGGTCGTGCGGGTGACGCCGGAACTCGTCCAGCAGCACGTGCGTCCCCTCAAAATCGGTCCGGACAAATGCGTCGGCCGAGTCTATCGAGCGGTCAATGTGGGTCTCGGCCACGAAGTTCACGACCGCATCCACGTCCCGCAGCGCCCGAAGCACGACCGGCCTGCGGCACACGTCCCCGCGCACGAACTCGAACCGCGGATCCTTCCAGAACGCGGCCGGGAAGTTGTCGAGATTGCCCGCATAGGTCAGCTTGTCGAGCACTCTTACGCGATACCCGCGCCCGGCCAGAAGATGCTTCACGAAGTTCGAGCCGATGAACCCGGCCCCGCCTGCCACCAGAATCTGTTGCATCTAGCCTTCTTTCAGTTTCCAGTCATAGGGAATCTTCGGGTCGTCCGGCGGCCGGCGAAACTCGTCCGGCTTGTCTGGATCATACGGCTCGGTCGGGCAGTTTATCATGTACGCCGGTTCGGCGCCCACGCCCTTCACCCCGTGCAGCACCAGCGGCGGAATCTTCAGGAGCATCGGGTTCTGCTCCCCGATGAAGAGCTCCATGAGCTCGCCCCGCGTCGGGGACCCGTCGCGCTCGTCATAGAGCACGACCTTGGCCATGCCCTTGATGATGGCGAAATGGTCGGTCTGGACCTTGTGATAGTGCCAGCCCTTGACCACGCCGGGGTAGACCGTGGAAAGGTACACCTGCCCGAACTTCTCGAACAGCGCATCGTCCGAGCGCAGGATTTCCATCACCATTCCGCGCTCGTCCGGAATCGGCCTCAGCTTCTTGACTTGGACGCCTTGAATCATAATTGTCCTGAATCATACCGAAATCAGTCAACTCAAGCAAATGATGTCGGCCTGCCTGCGCCGCCTGCCTTTGCGAAGCCGCGCGCAGACAGACGGCAAACGGACCTTCCTTCTCCGCCGACCCGCGTCAAAGGGACTCGGAAACTGACACGGAATGGATGCCACGAAGGCACGAAAGACACGAAACGAAGGGCGCAAGGAATTGGCGACTGACAATTGACAATTGGCAATCGGCAAGTGACTCTCTACGCCGGGATTCAGGACGCAGGCATGTCAGACCACGGGACGCAGGGAGACTGCAGAGCTTGACGAGTGGCTCAGGGGGGTGGTAGAATCCTGTCGAGGACGCGACGAGGGCCGGTTGACTACCGCGGTGGAGAATGCGAGGTCCGTCTCGCAGCTTCGCAGTGGTCGTTCGACGCAGGCCAGGCGACTCCGCAAAGGCGGTAAGCTGACCGACCGGGTGTCGCGTCAAACTTCATCCAAGGAGGAGCCATGAGTCGAATGGTGATACTCATGGCACTGATGCTGGTGTTCGCCACTGCGCCCGTCCTGGCGCAGCCGGGGTGGGTGCAGATGGCGCCGTTCACCGGGCCCGGTGCGGATACGGGCTGCGCGCTGTGCACTGGCAACGCGACGGAGCCCGGCGGCTACAAACAGTGCATCTGGTTGCTGCATGGTGGCTCTAACTGGTTCGAGAGGTACGATGTGACAGGGCATGCCTGGGAGCGAATGGCGGATATCCCTGGTGATGCAGTGGGCTGGGGCGGTGCGCTGGCCTACGTGCCCGACCCGTTCGCCTATCCATGGCCCAGAGGCTTGGTCTTTGCTCTAAAGGGTAAGAACACTCCGGATTTCAAGGTGTACTGTCCCGACAACAACGCTTGGGTGTCGCTTCTACCGGTTCCTCAGAACGTCACCGCCGGCGGTGCGCTGTGCTATGGAGGCGAAGTCGTGGTAGACGGCCTCCGCTGTGCAATCCTCTATGCCCTCACCGGTCAGTCTAACCAAGACGGAGGCTACTTCTACAGATACCTATTTCCGGAGGCACCGTCCTCTGATCCCGGAGCCGGGCACTGGGAGAAGTTGGGGCTAATCCGGGACCCCGTCAGCCCGGGCGCCGCGCTGGCGTGGAACCCCGTCTTTGACCCAACACAGTGGCTCTGGGTGCTGACTGCGTTTGTCGGCAATATCTCCAATCTCTGGCAGTACATCAACCCATTTGGACCGCCGTTCTGGAGGCAGTTTTTCTGTACCACATGGAATCAAAACAAAGGGGCGTGCATGACCGGCTTCAATCTCCTGGGAGATAGCAGACCTTGCGTTGCGATGTTGTACGGCAGTGGTCACGTCGACCCCGCCGGCGACTGGTGGTGCGATCTCCATTGGCCGGTGCACGGCACGTTCGACAGGCAGGCCGATACGCCACTCGAAGTAGATTCGGGAAGCGCTCTTGCGTACGTCGTGACGCAGGAGGCGTTCGTTCCTACGCCCTTCATATACGCCGAGTTCGGCCGCCAGGACCCGCCCAGCCGGTCTTTCTACCGCCTGAAGGTCCCAACGTCATCCGGGTCGGGAACACAGAGCAGCGGCACGGCAGCGCAGACCGCCACCCGGGTCCAGACCTTGGCAGGCCGGGACCAGACTCGCTTCGTCGTGAGCGGTCAAGCTGGAACGGTGCGCATAAAGATACTCAGCAGCGCCGGGCGCGTAGTCGCCGCACTCAGCACGAGTCCGAGCGCTGGCCGGGCTGAGTTCGTGTGGTCGCACAAGGGTGTGCCAAGCGGCGTCTATCTGTACGCAGTCTCGGGCGTGTCCGGGGTCCTGACTGGCAAGGTCATGGTGGTGAGGTAGGCAGTCGGACAGAACAATGCTGAACACCGGAGCGGGCGGCGGGGAGCATAGCGCTGCCTGCCTTCCGCTCCGGGCCCAGGCGCACCGCCACGTGAAAGGCGGCCTTGCCCTGAGCCTCAAGGTGAGAATCGTCGTGATGCTGTTCGCGTTCATTGGCACGGCGTCGGCGACCATCACCTTTGAGCGCACATGGGGATTCAATAACACCAACAATTACGCCTATTGTGTTGAGCAGACACCCGACGACGGGTACATCCTGACGTTTGCGGGTCAGGACTCAGCACACCAGGAAGTCGGGTACCTACTAGGGACCGACTCGCTGGGCAACCTCGAGTGGTGGAGGCAGTACTACTCACCCACGAACTCTGGGGCAGTACCCAACGGGCTCTGCGCAACCTTGGACCGCGGATATGTGCTCGCCGGCAACATGGGCGGAATCGGCGTCTCCGACGGCTGGGCAGTCAAGGCCGACTCTGTCGGCGACACACTCTGGACCTATGTGCACGCCGGGCCGGGATATGACCGCTTCATTTCCGTAGCGCCCACCCCGGATAGCGGCTGCGTCCTCGCCGGGTGCCTGACAGAAGGTAGCGACAACGGCATGGCCCTGTTGAAGCTGAGCCGTGAGGGCCGGAGAGAATGGCTCAAGTTCTACTGCCCACCGGGCAAGCAGACCGGCGGCGGCTGGGTCTGGCAGACCAGGGACCGCGGCTTCTTCTACGTGGGTTGCATGCACGATGACACGAGCGGCATCGAAGACTGGTATCTGGTCAAGACCGACAGCGTCGGCGACACCATCTGGACCACCATCTACCGGCCGGACGTCCCGGACTACCGCGGGACTTGGATGGGTTCGGCCTGCCCGACCGCGGATGGCGGCTGTGCGTTGTGCGGCACAGACGCATTCGACCAGGGGCACGTGTCCTATCTGGCAAAGCTTGACTCGTTGGGGCACGGTCTGTTTGCCCGGTCGTTCTTTCGCGATACCATCCCTGGACCTCACGTGCGCATGGTGCAGTGCGTTCAGGAAGCCCCTGACCGCGGTTTCATCCTCGTCGGCCATCAGGACCCTACCCCGTCGCGGGTCCTGATGGCCAGATTCGACTCCTTGGGCGATACGCTCTGGACGCGCGGATATGACGGCTCGGACCCGACGCTGAGCGATGACGGGTATTGGGTCGTCAACACCCGCGACCATGGGTTCGCCGTTTCCGGAATCGCCGACGAGCGCCCAGCCTATCTGATAAAGACCGACTCGATGGGTCTAGTCTCCGTCCCTGTGAGCGAAGGTGCGGCTGCCCGGTCAATGCTATCGGGACTCACTGCTCAGCCGAATCCGTTCCGTTCCTCGACTGTCCTGCGTTTGACCACTGGACCCCTTGACCACTCGACCACTCTTCTCCGCATCTACGACCAGGCAGGGCGGGTTGTCCGCGAGTTCCCAGGGTTGGACGTGAAGCGTGGAATGTACAGCGTCACCTGGGACGGCCGCGATGCAAAGGGCAGTACTCTCGCCAGCGGCATCTACTTCGTCCGTCTGAAGTCCGGCGACTACGCAGCTACCGAGAAACTCGTACTACAGCGGTAGGCCGGACCGCGGAGGGGGATGAGGACAGGAGTAGACAGCATACAGTATTCAGCATTCAGGTAAACGCAGGCAGGAGGGTTCACGGCTTGCGGCGGGGCAGGCCCCGCAGGCAGGACGCAGGCATTGACTTGTTCCGCCGAATCGGTAATATACGTTTTCGCTGCTGGATTCTGGAGCCCGGCGCGGGACTTCGGCGCTCCTGTCCGGGCAGCAGGCGGGCCGGCTGAGCCGGCCCACGGACGCGGTCTAGAACCAGACCCCGATGGACATTGACATTGATTCTGGTTTGCAATAAGGATAGCCAAGATGAAGACTTACGTCGCCAAGAAAGACGACATTCGGAACGAATGGTACCTGCTCGACGCCGAGGGCCAGGTGCTCGGCCGGCTTGCCACGCGCGTTGCCCGTATTCTCATGGGCAAGCACCGGCCGATCTACACGCCCTTCATTGACGCGGGCGACCATGTCGTGGTCGTGAACGCTGCCGGCATACGGGTGACCGGAAAGAAGTTCACGGACAAGCTTTACCGGCGCCACTCCACCTACCCGAGCGGGTTGAAGACCATCACCTACCGGCAGATGGTGGAGAAATTCCCGACCCGGCCGCTGGAGATGGCCGTGGAGCGGATGCTGCCGAAGAACAGGCTCCAGGCAAGGCGCATCCGCCGCCTGCACGTGTACACCGGGCCGGAGCATGAGCACCAGGCCCAGAAACTCATACCTGTGAAATGACTATGGACAAGACCTATTTTGCCACCGGGAGTCGCAAGTCGGCCAGTGCCCGCGTGTGGCTGGTTCCGGGCGCTACCGAGAACGTGGTCAACGACCGGC
>Ga0187866_1000859_pt1 | contig 31984 bp, 19 predicted proteins | sample June2016WEW_11_1_3_FD_133013 | JGI IMG/M metagenome (GOLD analysis project Ga0187866, IMG submission 133013) | Peatland microbial communities from SPRUCE experiment site at the Marcell Experimental Forest, Minnesota, USA - June2016WEW_11_150 | ecosystem: Environmental > Terrestrial > Soil >...
GAGGGTTGGTAGAAAGTAGCCGGTGGTCGTTCAGGGTAAAGGGGGAACGACCACCGGGCTCCCGATTCCGAATCGGGACTGGCGGTCGCACCCCGGAGGGGTGCCAGAGAATAATGTTGGAATTACGCCTCGCCTTCGAAACTTGTTTTTGCATGAACCCTATGGGCTCGTGCAAAAAATAAATTCCGAGAACAGTGGAGGATTTCGCCGATTTGCCCCTGCGCTGCTCAGGAGAGGCGGCGACCAGTGCGTGAAATGGGCGGGCTGACGATGGTTCATGGCTCGACCATGCTCGCCGCGGCGGCGCCTTCGGCCGGCGCTGGCCGCTTGAGCCGGCGCGAACGCCAGAGGTAGAAAATCGGCGGATAGACGGCCAGTTCCATCACGGTCGAGGTCACCACGCCGCCGATCATCGGCGTGGCGATGCGTTTCATCACGTCGGCGCCGGTGCCGTGGCTCCAGAGGATGGGCATCAGGCCGCCGATAATGACGCTGGCGGTCATGGCTTTGGGGCGAACCCGCTTGACCGCGCCATGATAGATGGCGTCGCGCAAGTCGGCCAGGTTGCGCATCCGCCCCTTGTTCTGCCAGTCGGCATAGGCGAGGTCGAGGTAGAGGAGCATGACGACGCCGGTCTCGGCGTCGAGGCCGGCCAGGGCGATAATGCCGACCCAGACGGCGACGCTTAAGTTGTAGTGAAGCAAGGCGAGGATGCCGATGGCCCCCACCAAGGAGAAGGGCACGGCCAGCATAACGATGGCGGTCTTGATGGCCGAACGTGTGTTCAGATAAATGATCAGGATGATGAGCAGGAGCGTGAGCGGCACGACCATCATCAGGCGCTGCTGGGCGCGAAGCATGTATTCGTACTGGCCGCTCCATAAGATATTGTAGCCGCTGGGCAGCTTGATTGTGCCTTTGGCAACGGCCTCGTTGACGGCGCGCCTCGCCATCTGGACGTAGGTGCCGACGTCAATGCCTTTGACACTCACAAAAATCCAGGCATTCGGAATGGCGGCCTCACTCTTGATGCCCATGGGGGCATGGACGGTCTCGATTTTCGCCAGTTGGCCCAGGGGGATCTGCGCGCCAGTCGGAGCGGGCACGACGATTTCGCGCAGCGCCCCAAGGTTTTCCCGAAAATCACGGCTGTAGCGCAGGTTGACCGCGTAGCGCTCCAGGCCCTCGACCGTCGTGGTCAAGGGCATCCCGCCCAGGGCGACTTCAAGCACATCCTGGACATCGCCGATGGTCAAGCCGTAGCGGGCGATGGCATCGCGGTCGATATCGAACTGGATGTAATTGCCGCCCATGGTTCGGTCCGCAAAGGCGCTGCGCGTGCCCGGCACAGCCTTAACCACGGCTTCAATCTCCGAAGCGACGCGCTCCAGTTCGGCCAGGTCGGGTCCGGCGACCTTGATGCCGACCTCGGTCTTAATGCCAGTGGCCAGCATGTCGATGCGAGTCTTGATGGGCATAGTCCACGCGTTGAACAGGCCCGGGATTTGCACGGCTGCGTTCATCACGTCGGTGAGTTCGTCCGGCGTGCGGCGCCGGTGGGCGATGATGTTGCCCGCCTCGTCTTTGATGTCCACCGCCGGCCATTCTTCTTCGGGCTTGAGCATGATGGTGGTCTCGATCATGTCGAAGGGAGCGGGATCGGTGGCGGTCTCGGCCCGGCCGATTTTGCCAAAGACGTGATGGACCTCGGGGAACCGGCGGATAATCTTGTCGGTCGTTTGCAGGACCTCGCGGGCCTTGGTGGGCGAGATGCCGGGGAAAGTCGTAGGCATGTAGAGCAGGTCGCCTTCGTAGAGCGGCGGCATGAATTCGGAGCCGATGTTCTGGTAGGGAAAATACTTGCCGACTTTGAAGGCCCATTCCTTGACTTTGCCGTCGGGCAGCAGGCGGGCGGCAAGTCTGTTCCACGGGAAAAACACCCAGACGATCAGCACCGCGGCGGTCGTGACGACGAGCCAGCGCCATTTGATGACGAAATCAATCGCCGGATGATAGAGCCAGATGAGCAAGCGGTTGAGGGGATTTTTCTCCTCGGCGGGAATTTTTCCACGGATGAAAAAGCCCATGAGCACCGGGGCGAGTGTGATCGAGAGCAAGGCGGCGGCGCCCATCGAGTAAGTCTTGGTGAACGCCAGCGGCTTGAACAGCCGGCCCTCCTGCGCCTGCAACGTGAACACCGGCAGGAACGACACCGTGATCACCAGCAGCGAATAGAACAGCGTCGGACCGACCTCGACCGCGGCGTCGCGGATGATGTCCCAATGCGGTTTCTTGCCCTGGTCGCGCTCGATGTGTTTGTGGGCGTTCTCGATCATGATGATGGCGGCGTCCACCATCGCGCCGATGGCGATGGCGATGCCGCCCAGCGACATGATGTTGGAGCTGATGCCCTGGCCGAACATGACCAGGAAAGACATGAGCACCGCGATGGGCAGGATGATGATGGCCACGAGGGCGCTGCGCAGGTGCATGAGGAAGGCGATGCACACCAGGGCCACGACGAGGCTTTCCTCAAGGAGTTTTTCTTCGAGCGTCTTGACCGCGCGGTCGATGAGCGCGCTACGGTCGTAGGCGATGGTGCATTTTACATCCGGCGGCAAACCCTTCATCGCGGCGTCGAGCCTCTTCTTCACGTCGAGGATGACCTGGCGCGCGTTGGCGCCATAGCGCACGACCACGATGCCGCCGACGGTTTCGCCCTCGCCGTTCAACTCCGCGATGCCGCGCCGCATGTCCGGCCCGAGCTCCACGTTGGCGACCTGGCCAAGAAGAATCGGCACTCCCTTGTCGCCGACGCCTAGGGCGACTTTCCGCAAGTCGTCCAATTGCTGAACGTAGCCCCGCACGCGCAGGATGAATTCCTTTTCCGACAGTTCGATGGAGCGCCCGCCAACCTCGCCGTTGCTGCGCTTGACGGCCCGCGCCACTTCCGAGATGGAGAGGTTGTAGGCCCGCAGCTTGGTCGGATCGACCGTCACCTGGTATTGCTTGACGAAACCGCCGATGGAGGCGACTTCGGACACGCCTTCAACGGACGCCAGTTGGTAGCGGAGATACCAGTCCTGCATGGAACGCAGTTCGGCGAGGTCGCGGTTGGTGGAGTTGATGGAATACATGAAGGCCCAGCCGACACCCGTGGCGTCCGGGCCGAGGGACGGCGTGACGTTTTGGGGCAAGCGTCCGCTCATTCCGCTCAGATACTCCAGCACGCGGCTGCGCGCCCAATAGGGATCGGTGCCATCCTCGAAAATCACATAGACGAAGCTGAAGCCGTAGAACGAGTAGCCGCGCACTACCTTGGCCTTGGGCACTGAGAGCATCTTGGTCGTGAGCGGGTAGGTGACTTGGTCCTGGACAATCTGGGGCGCCTGGCCGGGCCACTCGGTATAGACGATGACCTGCACGTCCGAGAGGTCGGGGATGGCGTCCAGCGGGATGTTCCTGACCGCGTAAACGCCGCCCAGCACGAGTGCGATCGTCGCCAGCAGGACGATGAACTTGTTCTTGAGCGAAAAATCGATGATGCCTTTGAGCATGGGCGTCAGGCGGGGGTAGCGGAGTGGACGAAAGATAGAGTGATGGGGCGCGAATTGGCCAGGCAGGAGGGTTCGGCAGTCCTATCCCGGTGACGCGCCTGGGCGGTTGCAGGGTTGACCGCGGGCAGTGGTGCAGATATGGTGTTTGGCGTGACGAAAGTCGAAGAAATCAAGGCAGCGATTGACAAGCTCTCGTTCCGGGAGCGCTGTGAACTCAACGCCCTGCTGCACCCTCTGCCCGATGATGAGTGGGACAAGCAGATGCGGGCAGACGCGGAGGCGGGCAGGCTGGACTGGATGATCGAAGAAGCCGAGCGCTGCGAGCGAGAGCAAAACGCCCGCGACTTTCCGCGGCCTCGGGAGTGAGAGCGACAACCTCGCCAGAATTCTGGGAGCGCTTCTACCGGCTGCCAACAGAAGCGCAGCGGCTGGCCGAAAATAACTACCGGCTCTGGCTTGCTCACCCACACCATCCCTCGCTGTATTTCAAGCCGTTTAAGCGGCAGCTCTGGTCTGTCCGGGTGGGGCTTCACTATCGGGCAACGGGCGTCTTCATCGCCCGCGACGAGTTTCGCTGGGTGTGGATTGGCACACATGAGGAGTACAACAAGCTTCAGGGTTGAGGCTCTCGCTGGCTACTGCCGTGCGCGTTAGAGTTCCCGCCATGCTGCTTGCGCCAGTTCTCCTCCGCGATCTTACCGTGCGCGACGCTGCTCGTCGGCACCAGGTCCATTTCGCACTTGGGGCATTTGCCCGGTTTGTCGGAAACCACATCGGCGTGCGCCGCCATGGGGCAGGTATAAAGCGTGGGCAGCGCCTCGGCTTTTGCGGCGGGCTGCTTCGGCTCCAGCATTTTCTGGATGGCTTCGCGAAGCTGGCTTTCAGAGTCGAGCATGAACTGGCCCGAGGTGACGATCCGGTCACCCTCCCTCAATCCGCTGAGCACTTGATAGGTATCGTTCTCAGCCTGGGGGCCAAGTGTGACGGTGCGGGGATCAAACTTCCCGCCTTCCAACGCTACGAAGACCGTGGTTTTCTCGCCGCTGCGCAAGATGGCCATGTCGGGCACCAGCAGCGCCGACGGCTCCAATTCGGAGGTGACCTGGACGGTCGCGAACATGCCCGGCTTGAGGAAATAGCCGGGATTGTGGAACTCCATCCGCACGCGGGCCGTGCGGGTCTTCTCGTCCACGTTTGGATAGATGTAGGTCACCCGCCCGCGAAACTCGCGGTCCGGCAGATAGGAGAGCGTCACCGCTGCTTCCTGGCCCAGCTTGATATAGACGAGGTCCTGCTCGTAAATCTCCGCCTGCACCCAGACCAATCCCAGGTCGGCCAGGCGATAAATCTTCATCCCGGCGTCCACCATCTGGCCTTCGACGACCATCTTGTCGATGACGAAGCCGTCTTGCGGCGCGAGGATACGCAGCGTTTTGCGGGGCTCTTTGGTCCGCTCCAACTCGGCAATCTGGTCATCAGAGATGTCGAAGAACTTGAGCTTGGTCCGCGCGCTGACGCGCAACCCTTCTGCGCCGGGAGTGTTGGTCGGCGAACTGCCGGCCAGCAGATACTCCACCTGGGCGCTGTAGAGTTCGGGCGAATAGATTTCAAAGAGCGGCTCGCCGCGCCTGACCAGCGCGCCCGTGGCGTTCGCGTAAAGTTTTTCAACCCAGCCCTTGAACTTGGTGGTCACGTCGGCCAGCGCCGTCTCGTCGTAATCAATGACGCCCACCGTTCGGACGGTCCGGCGCAGCGGCCCGCGCGTGACTGTCGCGGTGCGGATGCCCATGTTCTGAATGGTCACAGGGTCAACGGCGATGATCTGCGACTCGGCCGCCGCCTCCTCCTCCTCATACACCGGCACCATGTCCATGCCCATGCTGTCTTTGCCCGGCGCCTGCCGTACTTCGCCCGGCATCATGGTGGACTTGTAGTACTTGATCTTGCGCTCGCCCGACTTGACCGCCGCACTGCTTTGCGCGCCCGCGGTTCCTGCCTGCTTGCGAATCGGCGTGAGTTTCATGCCGCAAATCGGACAGTTGCCGGGGTTGGGCTGGACGACCTGCGGGTCCATGCCGCAAGTGTAGAGCGTCTGGCCTTCTTTGGCGGTTCCACTGGCGCTGGCGGCAGGGTTGTGGCCGGTGGAACGTCCGATGAAAAACGCGCCGGCGCCGACTGCCGCAATGGCCATGATGGCGAAGATGGTTTTGGCTTTCATATGACGGTCAGCGGGGAGAATTCGTCGGCGAATTCGCGGGCGGCACGCCGGCGATGAGCAGCGACAACTCCGCCAGCACGAGTTCCCGGCGCGTCCGTTCCTTGACTTCCGACAGGCGGAATTCGAGCAGTGTCCGCTCCGCGTCGATGAGATTGAAGAAGTCAATCTGGCTGGCCAAGTAGCCCGACCGCGCGATTTCGAGCGACTTCTGCGCCTTGGGGACGAGTTGATTCTGCAACAAGGCAAGGTTGCGGCTGATCTCGCGGTAGTCGTAGCTCTTCATCGCGAAATCCACCGTCAGCATGATCTGCTCGTTGGTCAGCCGAGCCTCGGCGGCACGTTTGCCTGCCTGCGCGCCGGCGATTTCCGCCGCGATCTTGTCGCGCCAAATCGGCAGCGAAACGGTGGCTGGCCCTCCCGGCAGGCGATAGAGCGTGGGGTTCGCCTGCGCGTCCACCATCAGGCCGACGCTCAAATCCGGCACCTTCGCCTTGTAGGCCAGGGCGAGCGACGCTTGCGCGCGGCGCACGTCGGCCTCCATCGCCTTGAGCCGCGGATGGCGCGCGAAGGCCGTGGCCAGCAGTTGCTCCGGCGGCGGCTCCAGCGTGGCGGCTTCGAATCGGCCGGGCATCGGGGGATCGGGCTGCTCGTTTGTCAGGCCCAGCGCCGCCTTGAACTGCGCGCGGAGCGGGTTGCGCGAGTCTTCGAGGTTGGCGATCTCGGCGCCCAAGCGGTCCTGCTCGATCTGCGCGCGATACACGTCCTGCAACGTGACCTTGCCCACCGCGTTCCGCCCGCGCGCGCTCCGCTCCAGCTCGCCCAGCAAATCCCCCATCTCTCGGTTGATGCGGATTATTTCATCCAGGAACCAAAGCTGGTAGTAAGCGCGTTTGACCGCGAGAGCCGTTTGCAGGACCGCGCTCTCGAAGGCGTAGTATTTGGCCTGACTCTCCGCCGCCGCCAGGTTGGCGCGCCACCGCAGTTTGCCGGGGAAGACGAATTCCTGCATCAAGCCGGGCATCACCGAGGTGACGACGTTGGCGATGTCCATCTGAAAAGTGAACTGCGGGTCCGGCAGCGAGCGCTCCACGGTGATGCCCTCCACCGAGGCCGCCCAATCGAAATACGCCGCCTCCACCTGCGGTTGGTTGAGCATGGCGTAGGCGAGGAAATGCTCGAGGCCGGAGTTGGTCGTCAGGGCCGGCAAGACGGGCCTTTGGGCGCGCGGCCGATACGTGGCGGCCACGGCCTGCGCCTGTTGGCGGGCCTCTTTCTCCCCCTTGGTAGGCGTTCCCTTGCAGCCCGTGAGCAAAAGAGCCGCCGCCAGGGCCAGGACCGAGCCCTGCCGCCACCGGGGCCTCGAGTTGCTCTGGTTTGAATTCATTCTGAAACAAGGGCAGTTGCCGCCTCAATCAAAGAGCCGAAGTCCGAGTTTTTCGCGCGGGGCCGTAATATAGAGGCCGGGTTCATTGGGTATCGACTATTGGCTATTGCCTATTGGCTATTGGCTATTGGCTATTGCCTATTGGCTATTGGCTATCGGCTGCGGGCGGTGGCCCTCACCTCCCGACGCTGCCGGGCTTCCCTTTACCCGGCCGCCGCCCGCAAGGCCTGGTCAATATCGGCCTTGATGTCTTCAACGTCTTCGAGGCCAATCGAGAGGCGGACGTAATCTGGGGTGACGCCGGTGGCTTGCTGCTCTTGCGGGGTCAACTGCTGGTGCGTGGTCGAGGCGGGATGGATGACCATGCTCTTGGCATCGCCGATGTTGGCGACGTGCGAGAGCAGCTTGACGGAATTGATGAACTTCCGCCCCGCTTCCAAACCGCCGTTGATGCCGAAACCCACCAAGCCGCCGAAGCCTCGCTTGAGATATTTGGCGGCGACCTTGTGGTTCGGATCTTCGGGCAGGCCGGGATAGGTGACCCAGTTGACCAAGGGATGCTGTTTCAGCCAGCGGGCGATGGCCAGCGCGTTTTCCGAATGGCTTTGCTGGCGCAACGCCAGGGTCTCCAAGCCTTGGAGGAACAAAAAGGCGTTGAAGGGGCTCAGCGCCGGGCCGAGATCGCGCAGCCATTGAACCCGCGCTTTGATGATGAAGGCGACGTTGCCCAGACCCGGGAAGTCGCCGAAGACGTCCCAGAACTTGAGTCCGTGATAGCTCGGGTCCGGCTCGGTAAACTCAGGGAATTTGCCATTGTCCCACCGGAAGCGCCCCGAGTCGACCATCACCCCCCCAATCGAAGTGCCGTGGCCGCCGATGTATTTGGTGGCCGAGGAGACGATGATATCGGCGCCGAAATCGAACGGCCGAACCAGGCCGACACCGACAGTATTATCCACCACCAGGGGCACACCGGCCTGGTGGGCGATGTGGGCCAGGGCCTCGAAATCCGGCACGTCGAGCTTGGGATTGCCGATGGTCTCGGCGTAGAGGGCGCGGGTCCGGGAGGTAAGCGGGCGGCGGAAGGCCTCCGGGTTGCGCGAGTCCACAAACTTCACCGTGCGGCCAAGCTTGGGCAGGGTGTAGTGGAAGAGTTGGTAGGTGCCGCCGTAGAGGTTGTTGGCCGACACAATCTCGTCGCCGACCTGGGTGATGGCCAGCAACGCGAGCGTCTCCGCAGCCTGGCCCGAGGCGACGGCGAGGGCGCCGGTGCCGCCCTCGATGGCGGCGATGCGCTGCTCGAGGACGTCGGTGGTCGGGTTCATGATGCGGGTGTAAATGTTGCCGAACTCCTTCAACGCAAAGAGGTTGGCCGCGTGGTCGGTGCTCTTGAAGACATAGGAGGTCGTCTGGTAAATGGGCACGGCCCGCGCGCCGGTGGTCGGGTCAGGAACCTGGCCGGCATGGAGCGCGAGCGTGCTGAGGTTTTTCGATGATAGGCTCATAGGCTTCTTTGTCGTAATTCGTTTTCTATGTGTTCTCTGCGTTCTTTGCGGTTAATCGCTTGAAATGTGTTCCCTTTGCCAGGAAACGTCGCACACGCGCGCCTCCGGCCCGATGAGGCCGGCAAAGGGCTTGAAGTCATTCGGCTTCCCCCGATATTCGCCGGCCAGCGCGATGGAGTCGCCAGGAACATTACGAGGTTGCCGCCAAAAAGGCAAATTGTAATCTTTATAAGTTCGGGGCATAAGCTAGGTCTTGGATTATGGTTGCCGCCTGGCGGCGCTAAAGAGTATCAGGTTCAGCCAACATGGCGGTCGAGTTGAAGCAACGCGGAGCGGCGGGAGGGGATTTTCCTTCGTATGTCCCGGCGCAAAGGGTGATGCGCGAGCTGAGCTTGCGGGCGGTCATCGTGGGCGCCTTGCTGGGGGTGGTGTTCGGCGCCTCCTCGCTCTACCTGGTGCTCAAGGTGGGGCTGACGGTGAGCGCGTCCATCCCGGTGGCGGTGATCTCGCTGACGCTGTTCCGGTTATGGGCCAAGGCGGGCGGACGCGACGCGACGATTTTGGAAAACAACATTGTCCAGACTGCCGGCTCGGCGGGGGAGTCCATCGCCTTCGGTCTGGGCGTGACCATGCCGGCCATCCTGATCCTTGGGTTCGATCTGGCGATTGGCCGGGTGATGCTGGTGGGCCTGCTGGGCAGCCTGCTGGGCATCCTGATGATGATTCCCCTGCGGCGCGCGCTGATCGTGGCGCAGCATGGCCAGCTCAAGTATCCCGAGGGCACCGCTTGCGCGCAGGTGCTCAAGGCGGGGGCGGCGGCGGAATCGTCCGGCGGCGCGCCGGCGGTGAGGGCCTCGACCATTTTCACCGGATTCGGGGTTGGCCTGGCTTACAAGGTCCTGATGTCGGCCTTCAAGCTTTGGAAAGACATACCGGAGCAGGTTTTCGGCCCGCCGCTGAAAGGGGGGTCGATTGCCGCCGAGATCACGCCGGAGTTGCTGGGGGTGGGTTACATTATCGGCCCGCGCATTGGTTGTATCCTGATGGCGGGCGGAGTGCTCAGTTGCCTGGTGCTGGTGCCGCTGATCGAGTTTTTCGGCGAGGGTCTGGGCGGGGTGCTGGCGCCTGGGAGCAAGCCGATTGCCGCGATGAGTCCCGAGGAGATTCGCAGCGAGTATGTGCTGTATATCGGGGCGGGGGCGGTGGCCGCCGGGGGCATCATCAGCCTGCTGCGGTCGCTGCCCATCATCCTGGACGGCCTCCGCTCGGGGCTGGGTGATTTCAAGGCGGCGGCCGGCGCCGGCGCCCCCGTGCTCCGCACAGAACGGGACTTGCCGATGAGATTGGTCGGGGGCGGCATCCTGGGGCTGATCCTGGCCATGCTGGCCGCGCCGACGCTGCATATCAACCTGCTGGGCGCGAGCTTGATCGTCGTTTTCGGCTTCGTTTTCGTCACCGTTTCCTCCCGGCTCACCGGCGAGATCGGGTCTTCGTCGAATCCCATCTCGGGGATGACGGTGGCGACCTTGCTGGTGACCTGCCTGTGTTTTCTGGCGGTCGGCTGGACGGGGGCGACTTATTATGTGACGGCGCTATCGGTGGGGGGCATTGTGTGTGTGGCCGCCTCGAACGCGGGCGCGACCTCGCAGGACTTGAAGACGGGCTTCCTGTTGGGGGCCACGCCGCGCCATCAACAGGTTTCGATTCTGATCGGCGCAACGGCGAGCGCCCTGCTGCTGGGACCGATCCTGCTGGTGCTGAACGACACGGCCACGGTTTATGTCCCGGCGGCGCAAGTGGCCCCGGGCCTGCGCGCCCCGGCGGAGGCGAGATTGGGCGGGCTGGAAAGACTGCGGGGGCCGCAGGCCCGGGCGGATGCCAGGGCCTATCGTGTATGGCAGAAGGGCGACAGCGCGGGCGGACCGCCGGGCAGGTATCTGGTCGATGCCTCCGGGGCGGCCCGCTGGCTGGTGGACCCCGGCATCAATGGCGCTTTCAAGGCCCGGCCCGACGGCACCGAGGTGCAGAAGTTCGCCGCGCCCAAGGCGATGCTAATGAGCTACATCATCAAAGGCATGCTCGACCGCAAACTGCCGTGGGCTCTGGTCCTGTTCGGGGTGCTCATCGCCGTGGTGCTTGAACTGAGCGGCGTGTCATCGCTGGCCTTCGCGGTGGGAGTTTACCTGCCGATTTCCTCGTCGGCGCCGGTGTTTGTGGGCGGGCTGGTGCGCTGGCTGGTGGATCGGCGCCTGGGGCGCCGCCTCCGGGAGCGCAATCTGGACGCCGCGCAACTGGCGGCGGCCAGCGACCAGAGTCCCGGCGTGCTGCTGGCGAGCGGCTACATTGCGGGCGGCGCGATTACCGGCATTATCATTGCCTTGATGACGGGCGCGCTGGGCGGCGCCGATTTCGCGCTGACGAAATGGGCGGAGGCGCATAACCCGTTTTTTGCCGGGCGGAATTCGGACCTGCTGGCGCTGTTGCCGTTCGCGGCGCTGAGCTGGTTTCTCTACCTGGTCGGTCGGGAATGGCTGCCGGCGGCAAAAGCCGGGAGGGCGGAACGCAAGGGCGCTGAGGCTGAGGTCTGAAGCGGATGTGCGGTAGCGGGGCAAGGCGCAGGCTATGGGATTAACAGCACCCGGTAGAAGCGTTGCGGGTTGCCGGAGAGGGGCACGGTTGCCGGCAGCGGGCTGCCGGTGCCGACCAGGTCGGGGCTGAGCGAGGTCCAAGTGGGGGCGTCCAGCGCGTCTTTGTACTGGAGGCGATAGAGCCGGCCTTGGAGGCTGGGCCAGGAGAAGGTGAGGTTGCCTCCGCTCAGGCTGAGGCCGCCCAGTTGTGGGGCGGGATTGGGCGCGGCCACCGAGGCGGAAAAGCTCAGGTCATCGATGGCCAGGCCCTGGGCCTTGCCGGTCGGGTCGGCCATCTCCCAGACGAGCCAAAGGGCGGCGCCTGGAGGCCAGTTGGTGATCACCTGGTTGACCAGGCTGAGGTTGGTTTGATTGAGGGGCGAGGTCCCATCTACGGCGACGCCGCCTGCATCGGCCGCCACCGTTGGGAAGGCCACATCGAGGCTGGGCAAAAGGGCGGTGTAATCGGTCGGGAAGGTCCTGGCGCCACTGGGATCGACCAGGTAGTAGAAGGTCAGGGTCTTGGGCCGGTCGGATTGGCGCCAGACTTGGCCGGTGAACTGGAGGTTGATGTGATCGAGCAGGCTGGTGCTAGCGTTGATGAACCTGGCGCCGAAGGCGGTGAAGCCCGTGGTGGTGGTGGCCAGCAGGCCGAGGGCGCGGTTGGTGCTGTTGGGCAGCCCGAAGCTGATTTGGCCGCCGGTGGTTTGGTCGCCATAGGAAGCGCCAAAACGGGTGCCGACGCTGGCGGTGGGGTCGGCCAGGCCAAACCAGCCGCTCAGGGCGGGCAGCCCCAGCCCGCCGTTCTGGCCGCTGGGCGCCGGGGGCAGGGCGAAGTCAAACGGGTTGGGCAGGGAATAGGTGATGCCGTTAATGGTCACCGGGTTGGCGCTACTGACCGAAGCCAGGCCCGGATTGGGCAAGGAATTGAAGTCCTGGGCATAAACTGAACCGGGGGTGGTGTAAGCGATGAAAGAGAGGGTGCCGGCGCCGACTCCAAGATTGGTCGTTGCGGGGGAGGGGTTGAAGAATTCCTGCCGGTAAAAGCTCTGCCCATCGGGGTATGAGCCGTAGGAATGATCGAGGCCGATGTTGGTGTAATCGACGTAATCCAGCACTTGTGGCAGGCCGTTGTAGAGCTGGCTCAAGGCCAGCGAGCCGCTGCGGCTGGGAAGCGAGAAAGAGGCGTGCAGTTCGCTGGAGGTCGAGAGGTTGGTCTGGCCGTCGGCGAAGATGACCTTGAATTGGCCGGGGCTGATGCTGGCGGCGGCGGGGAAGGCCCACTGGGTGAGGTTGGAATAGTTGTTGGCCAGGTAGAGGCCGTTGAGAGGGACGACGTTGGCGGTGGGGTTGTAGAGTTCGAGCCAGGGGGCGTGCTGGCCGGCGGCGTTGGTGATGCCGGTGAGGTTGTCGGCCTGCAATTCGTTGAGCCAGAGCGGCGGGAAGGGAGGCAAGGTGTCAGCCACGCTATTGAAGGTACCCGGGGTGGCGTGCGCCAGTTTGGTGATCGCCGGGGCCGGGTTGATGGAGACGGTAGTGGCCGAGGAGGCCAGGCCCAGGACGAGGGGACCGCCGTTGGTGCTCTGGAGATACCAGAAACTCAAGGTGCAGTACTGGCCGAGGGAGAGCGGCGGCTGGATATCCTGGTAGATGGCGTTGTCGCTGTCGCTGCCGGCGGCGGTGGCCACCAGGTGCAGGCTGGCGTTGCCGGCATGCTTGACGGTCGTGCTGAGGGTCGATTGGGCAAAATTGGCCGTCAGGTTCCACGCGCTGGCCAGCGGCGACTCGAAATCGCCGTCCGCCAGTCTGTTGTTGCCGTCGGCGTCGAGCAGTTGGAGGTCGTCGATATAGATATCGCCGGCCGACTCGAGATAGACGAAGAAGGTGGAAGAGGTGACGGGCATGGGGGTGGTGGAAGAAACATGGACCCAATGCGGAGGGGAGATGGCGTTGGTTTGGACCGCCGCCCAATTGGCGGTCCGCCAGTTGTCCTGGCGGGCATCGATCAACTGGAGGGAAGCGCCCAGGCCGTTGGCCGCCGCCGGCCAGGGCGGCGCGCTGCCACAACGCAACTGGGCCACAAAAAGACTGCTGGCCGGATCGGGGCCGGGCCGGACCAGCGAGAGAATCTGCCCCGCGATGGGCAAGGTGGGGTCAAAGGTGTCAAACACCAGGTTGGTCGGCCCGTAGGTTGTGGCATAGGCTACGCGGTCGGCTGCCAGCACCAGGTAACTATTGGGGGCGAGCATTGACCCGGCGGGGAAAGTGTAGTCCAGGCCCTGGAGCTGCCAGCCTGACAGATCAAAAGCGACGTTGGGGGAGCGGTTGTACAACTCCACATATTCGGTATTGGGGACCAGCGGGTGGTACATGATCTCGTTGATGACGACTAGACCGGCCGGCGAGGGCAGCGTCCCATTAAAGACAGTGAGGGCTGTGGCCGTTGCGCCCGGGAGGGGCTGGCCATGCAGGTCAACCGCCACCACGTTCAAGACATTGCTGCCCGGTTGCAGGGGCACCGTGGCCGCCCAGTTGGTCACGCTCGGCCAGGTCAACGGGCACTGGATGCCGTTGACCCAGACCGTCTTGGCCGCCAGGGGCGCCGTCCCAGAGAGGGTGGCCACATTGTTATTCACGGTGACCGAATTCACGGCAAAGGGCACATTCGTGACTGCCTGGTTGGTCAAAGCGGTCAAGAGCGAATTGTGCATGGTGGCAATCCAGCTCTTGAGCGAAGCTGCCGGGTCCCTTACCGTCAGGCCGCTGTAAGGCGTCGAGGTCAAGCCGTTGGCCACAAAGGCGGCGTACTTCACGTCGAGAAGCGGATCGACCAAGGCGTTGTTCATGGCCAGGTTGGCGATGTCCTGGAGCGCCCGCAGATAGGCCCGTTTGTAGGCCGGGAAGTAGTGAAAAGTGGCCATCACCGGGTCATAGGCGCCGACATTGAAAAGCTGGCTGCCATCCGAAGGCCAGGTCGTGGTGCCGCCGCCAAGGGTGATGTTCCAGTCCCACTTCAGCGGGGTCCATTTGCCTCTGGTGGGCTTGTACATATACATGTTCCATTGGTTCTGGGTGAACAACGAATCCCAATCCCCGGTGGCATGTTCGATGGCCGACATGCGCAGCCAGGCTTCGGTGTCCACCTGGGCTTCCATTTGGGCATAATAGGCCGGGCTGTTGGTGGGCAGGTTGGCGGCATCGATCAGGTCGAAGACGGCGGTGAAGTCGTTGGCTGAGTCCGGATATTGGCGAATCCACCACATCCAGCGGTAGCGGGCCAGCTTGTATTGGTTGGGCAGGCCGTTGATGGTGGTGGTGAAGCGGCCGAGCACGCACCAGGAGGGCATGCTAAAGTTCATGTAATAATCGTTGTTGGGATCCACGGCCACGTCGCCCTCGAACCAGCTATGGTTCTTGAAAAGGACCCCGCCGGTGTCGTTGGGGAAGAACTCCTTGAGCATGTCGCCGTCGGGGGTCTGGGCGTCTTCCATGAGCGGTCCGTGCCGGACGCCGTTGACATAATAGACGTAATAGCGGCGATTCTCTCCCGGCAACCCGATCTGCTGGGCCATCCAGAAGCTGGTTTGCTCGCGCTGGAGGGTATCATCGTCCAGCGCCCCGTTACCCGGCACATGCTGTTTGTTGAGCGAGGCAACGCCCAAGAGCGCGTCGTCCCAGGGGACGACCCAGTGCATGCCGCCGACGGTAGTCACGGGCGAGCCAAGGTACTGGTGGTAGGGGCTGCCGGCATAGCGCCCGCTCCAATTGTAAATGATGCGGCCGCCGCCATCGACCCAGGTGCCATCATGGTACTCGTGGGAGACGCCGCCCCCCTGCTCCCAACGCTGCGCCCAGTTCTGCGTGATAAACACGTGATGATGGCTGAAGCTGCCCGTTGGGATTGGATCCCCAAAAGCCACCACGCATTCGCGCGGCACGCCCGCGTTGTTCTTCAAATTCGCGGGAAAGAGATTGGTGGCGCCCAAGGTGTCCCGCGCCTGGACCAGGAAGGCCACGACCGTCCCGGCCGGTTGCGCCGGAATGGTCGCGCTAAAAAGGCCATCGCCGGCGACGGCATCGCCGTTCGTGCCATTGTCCAGCATGGCCACAGTGGTGTAGCTGGGCGCAGGATTGGCGTTGGTATCGATGCGATACAGGAGCGTCGGCTGAAAGCCGTTGAGGTCGTGGAAACGCGCCGTGACCACGACGGGTTGATTGGTGGCCGGCAGCGGCGGAGAGTGTTTGACTTCGTAAATGGCCGGCCCGGGGTTGGCCACGTAGCGGCTGTTGCGCAGGCCCGGCGTCCCCAGGTTGGCCGGCACCGGCATCCGGCCGGTCACCTCCAGCCAGTTGCCGCGCAGCCGGAGCAGGACCTCCGGCCAACCCCGGAGCCAGCGGGCCTTGAGCCGCAGCGTGTTGGTCTGGCCCTCCGCGAGCGTCGTCTGGCTCAGGGCGCCCTGGACGTAATCCGCCAGGGTCCAGACGCTGTCACTGGAGCGCAAATGCAGCGACTGGGAACTCTGATAGCCGCCCAAGCCACTGGCCGGCTCGATGCCCGAGCGCATGTGATCGCCCTGCGGGCTCCAGTTGCTCAGACCGGTTTCGAATGTGCTGTTGGCCACGATATTCGGGCCAGTGGGGCCGCCGGGCCGGACTTCGATGTTATCCACCAGGCATTCCCCCACGTCCAGGAGACCCACCTGTGCGTAGTCAATTACCGGGCCATAATTGTACCCATTGTCCAGCACGCCGGTAAACTCGAGGTTGGTCCAGGCGCTTTTCATGGTCTCGTCGCTGTCGGCCCAGTTGTAAGCCAGGCGATGATTGGAGTTGGGATTGATCAACTCAAGGCTGCTGCCGCCGCCGTGGGCCCATTGGCCCCACCGGCCACCGGCTTCGTAAGTCACCTCGTCCTGGACCACGTAAATGATGTTGGTGGTTCTGCCCTGGGTGTTGGTGACGGTCAAGAGTTGCGGCATGGCCAGGGCCACGCGCTCGCCACGGTGGGCGAGTGCGCCGCCGAAATCGCCCACGGTATTGCCGGCGTTCAGATTGGTGGGGTACTTGGCCAGCAAATTCGTCAGGTTCCGCCCAACCACCAGGTAACCGTTGGGGGCCAGGGTCGCGCCGGGGGGAAAAGCGAACTTGACGCCGGCAGTGAACTGCCAGTTGGCCAGGCTGACGGTGTGGGCGCCTTTGTTGTAGAGTTCAATGTATTGGTCATCGTCATTGCCGGTGATCGGGTCATACATCAACTCGTTGATCACAATGTCCCCCATCCACAGCGCGCTGTTGTTCGTGCCGGGCGTCGGCGCCGTCAGCGGATAGAAGGCCTTGGCCCCGTCCGGCGAGCGGCCGAAGGGAAGGCCGTCGGCCTGGCTCTCGAATTGGAGGGCGTCCAGGATGCGGGTGCGGTCGGGCTTGATGAAATAGACGGTGCCGCCGGCGCCATTGAAGAGGAAGCCGAGCTGGGTTTGGTCGAAAGCGACGAAGCCGCGCGGCGGGATGAGGGTGCCGGCGGGGATGAGGAATTTATTGGTGTCGGGGTCATCCGTCAGGATGCAGCCGGAGAGGTCGTTGGTCTGGTTGCTGTGGTTGTAGAGTTCGACGAACTGGAGCACAGCCGGGTTCTCCGAGTGGGCCAGGAGTTCGTTGATGACGACATTGCGCAAGGGGCTGGGGCGGAAGGCCTCCATCTGCCCGGGCGAGCCGCCCACCACGTCGCTCACGTCCCAGGCGCGCGGGTCGCCTTCGCCGTAGGTGGGGTTGGCCAGGACAATCGAGTGCCCGGTGCCATCGGCGGCCACCGGCCAGGGATAGAGGTTGGAATAAGGGACCGTCAGCAGCACGGCGCCCTGCCCATCCAACAACTGGATGGTGCCGGCTTTCTTCAGACTGCCGGCGTAAGGGCCAAGCACGTTGGTGATGGCATAGACATTTTGGATGCTCTGCGGCGAAGCGGCGATGACCAGGAACGCGCCGCCGCCAATGAGCGTGCCGGGCGGGAACGTGTAACTGAGGTTATCGGCCAGCAGTTGGTAGCCGCTCAGGTCCTGCCACCAGGGGTTAGTGTTATAGAGCTCGATGAACTCGAGGTTGTTCAGGTCGGTCCGCGGGGCCGGTTTATACATAATTTCCGAGATCACCAGGGGCGTTCTGCGGCTGCAAGGCCCCAGCGGCTCGTGAGGATTGGACGGGGCGGCGACCACGGCGTTGGTGACCGGCGCCAGGTCGCGGAACTCGACCAGGCTGGGCTGGGCGGGGCTGTGGCTGCTAAGGGCAAAGCCGAAGTAAACCTGGCTGGGCATGGCAATGGCGGCGCTGCCCAGTTGCATCCAGGTCTGGCCGTCGTAACTGACAAAGCCGGTGAAGGTGCTGCCGGCCCGCTTGAGCCGCAGCCAGGTGTTGGGATAGTTGGCCGGGAAATTGCCCGTGACATTGGCCGAGCTGCCGGCCGGGTCGCGCCACTCAAAGAAAGAGCCGACCATCGTGGGCGTGGTCAAGGCGGCGGCGAAACGACCGTTCGCATCCAGGGTCTCCCGCGCCATCAGCCCCGCCTTGGCCCATACATCCGAGGGGCTCAGCCCGGCCACCCGCACCGCCACGTCAAAGTCCCCGACGCGCAATTGGTAGTTGAAGTTGAATTGGTCGGCGCTGCCGCCGATAGCGGCGCCGGCCGCCGACACATTCAAGCCGTTGGTGCCGAGGTAAGTGACGATGGACGGGCCGGAGGGGTTGCCGATATCGCGCGAGGCATAGAGAGTGGCCAGGAAACTGACGGTGGTGTTGTGGGCGATGGTGTTGGGGATGCTGGCGCGGTCGCGGACTGAATTAATGACGAGAGTATAATTGCTGCCATAGAGCAGCGGGGCGGTGGCGAGGGTGACGGTGAGGTTGTCCGGCCCCAGGGAGGCGCCCGAGACCGGGAGGGCGTTGGTGAAGACATAGTTGGCGCGGTTGGTGGCGCTGGCGGGTTCGACCGGTTTGGAATAGACGACGAGCACGTTGGTGCTGCCGACATTGCCCACGCTCGTGACGGTGGGCGGCACGGTGTCCCGAATCACGGTCAACGGGATCGGGGCGCTGGTCACGGCGCCGGCGGCATTGGACACGAGGCAAGAATAGACCTGGCCGTTGTTGACGGGGATGCTGACGTTGGTGAGGGCGTAAAAGGGTTGGGTGGCATTCAAGCCGGGCAGGTTGGCGCCCTGCAAACGCCAGCGATAGGCGACCGGGGAGGGATTGGTGACCAGCACCGAGAGGGTGACATTGAGGCCCTCGACGAGCGTGAGGTTAGTCGTTTGCTGGTAAATGCCGGGCAAGGTGTCCTGGCCGTCGAACGGAATCAGCCGGGTGCCGGCCTGGCTGAGGGCGTGCATCGGCTCCTCGAAGGTGCCGTCGGGCAACTGCCAGCGGACGGCCAGGTTGTCTCCGCCGGAGCCTTGCTGCATGATGGCCTCGACGTAATAGCGGCGGCCGGCCTCGAGGTAAAGGGGCGCGCCTTGCTGGTTGGGTTCCCTGGTCCACTCCCGCGAACTGGTCCAGGAGTTGACCCAGGCGGTCGGGGCCTTGTTGGCCGGGGTCTCATCGGTGCTGACGAAGAGCTCCGAGGAATCGTCGCTGGAAATCCAGAAAACGTAGTTTCCATTGGCCGGGGGCACGACAAAGGTGCGCAACCGCTGGCCATACAGATTCATGCCCGTATCGACCTCGGTCTCGAAGTTGGTATAGACCTTGGTGTAAGCCGGGTCGGGATAGTCGGGCCAATTCGGGTTGTAAGCCGTGTTGGTGAGGGCGTCCAGGGTGTTGCCGATATCACTCAGCCCGGTCCAGAGTTCCCGGTAAACGCCAAAAACCGGCCATTGCGCCTGGGCGGGATTGATGGCGGCGGCGATAAAGAACAGGGCCGCAGCCAGGCCGCCCCAGAGCCTGGGACTGGACGGGTGCGGCCCGCCGGGGGGCGTGCCTCCCGCGCGGCCGGCAGGGCCGAGGCGGCTGAAGGCCTGGGGCTGTGGCTGCCGAGCAAGGTGAAAAAAGGGTCTCCGCCGAGCGAGCGACGGCGGCAAGCTGGAATCAATCTGGCGCATGGTTTCTGAACGAATTTGCATTTGATGTCAGCAGCGGCCGAGGCCGGCGGCACGAGAAACAAAAACAGCATAGAGCCACCCGCCTGCGTTGGTTTCTATGCTGCCCTGCTCGATCAATCATGCTACGCCTGCCTAACAGCGGCCACAGCGAACGGCGCCACTCTAACCGCTCCTGGACGCTTAGCAATGTTTTTTCGCACCGGAGCGCAAAAGGCCCATCGGGACGGCGCCACCAGGCCGAGTGCGAACAGGATGGACGGATTTAAGCTTCCGAGCATCTCCGCCACACAACGTTAGCCATGTCGCGCAATCGATGTCTGATCGTTTTGTCCTTTTTTCCGCATATTTGGGCATGTGCCCGGTTTGGGCCGAACGGCTGGTCTGGTTCAATTGGCGTGTGCTCGACCGTCTGACCTAAGGCCCGGCATCCTCCGGCAGGAAGCGCGACCACCGCGACGGAGCTTTCAATGGCCGTACCCTGAGCATCGCTGTATTTTTCCCAATTAACAGAAAGGCGTTCGTGGTTAAAGGCTTGTGATGAGATTGTCCCCTGAGGGGCGAGGTGATCGCGGTGAATTCTACGGAACAGATTTGCGTCGTCCGGAATCGCTTCTACGGCGAAGGCCATATCAATTCATCACGACCCAGGAACCAGTCGTAAAACCGTTCCAACTGTTTGAAATCGCCCCGCGAGCACTCCGATGCGAAATAAAGGCGTTGCCCTTGCGCACTATTCATGGCCCCGACCACCGCCCACCCTTCGCCGACCGCTTCGATTTCAAGGGATCGCCTTGGGTCGTGCCATTCGATTTGGACAAACCCGCCGAATGTAGGCGCGAGAAAGGGCTCGCGAAAGCCGGGTGCTCGGTGGGCAAGTCGCTTCAAAACCTCGATTACGTCGGCGAGAATGTGCGCTTTCACGGCTGCGGCGCCCTCCCCGTCCCAGTTCTCCTTGAGGTCTGAAAGCTCCTTAATCCTTTGCCGCAGTTGCGGTGTCAGGTGGCTCGATCTGTCGGGAATAATTCGCTTGAGGGCTTCCGCGAACCCGACCGAGTCTCGAAGGGCAGGCCGATCAGGCGCGTTCTCGGTAATCCAATGTTGGGAAAGCCCTTCTGCCCACTGCTGCGGTGCTTGGGCGGGACTACTGGTGAAATCCTTTCGCTCGTAGGTTGAGACCGCGTTCATTATTGAATCCTTTTGCTAAATGCGAGGTCAAATTTTGTGACCGACTCCTCTATCGCTTTGCCAAGCTCTTTCAGCGCTTCACGCGAGATTGCACCCCCTGGATGGTGTGTTGCCCAGGTTAAAAACAGCCCTGCAGGGTAAGCCAAGGATCGCTCCACCTGCAAGCGGATCTCCTGAGGCCAACTCTTGCAGAGAATATTCGCCAGGGTTCCAACCGAAACGATGCCCCGCTCGGGTTCGGCGCGGGCCGAAAGGAACTTTTGCGCCTCGTCGGCCGAGGTCGCAGTCGCGTGAAGGTTTGCCGAAATGAAGGTGCTACCGATTTCAGGCAAGGGGATGTGCTCATACGTTTTGGCCACGCAATCCTCAATGATCTCCAAGTCCCTTGGGTTCACGGCGTTTTGGAAATCCATGTGCAGTTTCTCCGCTGAAAGTGTGAAATTGGCGTTGCCTTTGAAAAGTGAAAACGACAATTCGTAGTTGAACGCCGGGTCACGGTGCCTGAGTCCAATTTGGGTCGGTTTGAGGCCGTAACTGGCAAAGGCTTCCAGAGCCTTTTGGGCAACCTCCTCACAGCGAGCGTCTTTGAAAAGGACGGGCGTTTTGAACGAGCTGTCAAAAGTCACTCCGAGGATTTGTGCGGTAATCTCAGGCATCGCTGCAACGAAGTTAGCAGTGAGCTGGCGACAATGCAATACCGACTTTTGCTGCTGCAACGCGCTGCTGGTCAGCCAATTTCCCGACCTGCATTACCGGGGGCCCGCTTGTTCTCAGGCGGCGCGGGAAGCCGCCGGCTTCTAAATGCTTGCGCAAGAGGCTATTGCGCTCAAGAGAGCGGCGCAGCGCCGGCCTCTCGGCCCGCCGGCGCCCAGGCCGCCCCGAGCTTGACGCCCCGCGCGGTCGAGGCCAAACTCCCCCGCGTGAAACCGGACGAGCAGCCATGTTCCGCCAGACCGCCCAAGGCCATGGCCCGGCAGGCAAGTCGAATAGCGAGGCCGGGAAGCGCGTCCGACCAACCAACAACGTAGCACCCAAACCGAACGCACCCTTATGAAACGACGCGAGTTCCTCAAATCCGTGGCCTTCACCGGCGCCGCCGGGCTGATCCTGCCGCGCACGCGGCTGTTCGGCGCCGAGGCGCCGAGCAACAAGTTGAACACTGCCCTGATCGGCACCTGGGGCCGGGGCGAAGCGCATTTCGACGCTCTTACGAGCGAAAACGTGGTCGCCTTGTGCGACGTGGACGAGAAGCACCTGGCGTTTGGGGCCCGGAAATTCCCCAACGCCAAGCAGCACGTGGATTGGCGGAAGTGCCTGGAGCAAAAGGACATTGAGGCGGTGGTCTGCTGCACGACGGACCACACGCATGCCTTCGTGGCCAATTGGGCCATGAACCGGGGCCAACACGTGTATTGCGAGAAGCCGCTGGGCAACAGCGTGGAGGAAGCGCGGGTGGTGCGCGCGACCTACCTCAAGAACAAGAGCAAGCTGGCCACCCAGATGGGGACCCAGCGCCATGAATACGAGAATTTCAACCGGGTCCGGGAGATGGTCCGCGACGGGGCGATTGGTGAATTGGTGGAGGTGTGCGCCTGGGGCGACCGCCAGATTCGCCGTCCCGGCTACCTGCCCGCCCAAGGCGAACCGCCCCCGACCTTGCACTACGATTTGTGGCTCGGGCCCTCGCCGGAGCATCCCTACAACCCGGGCTACTTCGCCGGCGGCTCGGGCATGAATTGCCTGTCGTGGAACATGTATTGGGACTTCGGCAGCGGCCAGATAGGCGACATGGGCAGCCACACCATGGACCTGGCCTGGAACGGCATCGACGGGACGCTGCCGACGTCCGCCGAGGGCAAGGGCGACCCCTTCAACGCCGAGGTCACCCCCGTCAAACTGGAGATGCATTTCGACCTGCCCGCCAATGACTGGCGCCAGGCCATCCGCGTCGCCTGGTATCAAGGCGGGGCTATGCCCGAGTCCCCGGTGCGCTATATCGACCTGAAAAAGATCGACCACGGCGCGATGTTCGAAGGCACCAAAGGCTTCCTGATTGCCGATTTCACTTCGCGCGTGCTCTTCCCGGCCGGCAACAAACCCGACATGACCTATTACAAGCCGCGCCCCAAAGAAGCCCTGCTGCCGCCGCTGGGCAATTTTCAGAAGCAGTGGATCAACGCCTGCAAAGGCAACCTCAAGACCGCCTGCGATTTCGACTACGGCGGGACCATGACTGAAATGATGCTGCTGGGCCTGGTGGCTTACCGGGTCGGCAAGAAGCTCACCTATGACGGGGCGGCCGGACAGGTCACCAACGTCGCGGAGGCCAACGAACTGCTGCGCCGCACCTACCGGGCCGGCTGGACGCTCAACGGCTAGGCTGTAATGATTGATGGGATTGGGGAGCGGGCGCGGCCCGCCCGCTCTCAAATTTCACTTTTCAATCTCGGACTTCGCCCCGGCGCACCCCCGCTGTTTCGGCCTCCACTGTCCGATGGCCAATTGGCAATTCCATTGCGCACCCCGCCCTGCGCAGTTAAACGCGGGCTTGGACTTGCATTGCCGCCGGTTAAGTTTTCCCGTATGAACCTGGAAGATCACGTGGGCGACATCATTCGCAAAGCGCGGGCGATGTCGAGAGTCTCGGCCGAAGCTGCGGCGCGGGCGGCCGGGTTGACGGCAGCGGAACTGGCGGGGCTGGAAGAGACCGGGCAGCCGGTCCGAAGGCCGAATTTCAAGGCCCTGGCGGGATTGCTGGGTTTGCACCCGGCCAAGCTGGAAGCGGTGGCCGATGGCTGGACGCCCTGCGCCAAGGACCTGGGTCTGTGGCGCGAACTGCGCTGCGTCACCACCACCGCCGGCGGGATGGCGGTCAACTGCTACCTGGTCTGGGATGAAGTCTCGCGCGAAGCGGCGCTGTTTGACACCGGGTGGGAAGGGCAGCCCATTTTCGACTTGCTGGCTGAGAACCAGCTCCAGCTCCGCCATCTTTTCATCACGCATTCACACGAGGATCACCTGGCCGCGGTTGGCCCCGTGTGCGAGCGGTGCCCCAAAGTGCGCCTGCACACCAGTTCCCCCCACGCCCCGGTGGGCCAACGCAACCGCCCGAACGATTTCATCCACCTCGGCAGCCTGCGCATCACCCATCGCGACACGCCGGGCCACACGGAAGACGGCGCGACCTACATCGTGGGCAACTGGCCCGAAGACGCCCCGCACGCCGCCTTCGTGGGCGACGCCCTGTTCGCCGGCTCGCTGGGGCGCGGCAACCAATCCTGGGACCTCGCCCGCCAGAAAATCCGCGAGCAAATCCTCACCCTCCCCCCGGAAACCCTGCTCTGCCCCGGACATGGACCGTTAACGACCGTGGCGGAGGAAAAAAAGCGCAACCCGTTTTTTCCGTAGGGTTAGTGGGCCATTTCACGAAACCGCTGACGTATTCGGCAGTGGAGCGGTCGTGCCTGCGCAGCGCTGTCTAGCAGGGCTGAAAGCCCGAAATGTCAAAGCCTGGGCTGACGCGAGCCCCGCGAGCGGAGGCCCAGGTTACCGACCCCCACAAGTATTCCAAGCCCTGTAAGGGCGCCACCCACTCGGACCCCTTGCACAATGGCTCGTTGTGGCGCCGCCGCGCCGCGCTCCAACGCAGGCGGGACGCCTGAGCCGCTAAGAGCTTGCAGAATCGTTGATTGTTGCGGCGCCGCGCCGCCGCCCTCGCCCCTCAGCGCCCGTCCAAAAACAACTTCAGTGCTTTGGGCGTTATGCTAACAAACTGCCTTCGCCTGGCGTCCAGAGCCTGGAGTCCCGATTCCGAATCGGGATAGAGCGTGAGGCCATCGGAGTCCCGCCGTGGCGGGACCACGCTCCACGCTCTCACGCTTCACGCTCCACCCAAGCGCCAGATCTCGGAATTTATTTTCGCACGACCCCTCAGGTGAGCCTGGTCACGCCCGGCATGGCCATGGGGGCGATGTCCAGTTTCATTTTCCAATCGAGCTGCTCGGGCACGAGTTTCTCTTGCGATTGCATGGCCTGCTCCCAGGAGACTTCCTGGCCGGTGTAAGCCGCCATGCGGCCCATCAGGCCCATGAGCGTGCTCTGCGCCATCCAGGGGCCGTCGTTGATGGGTTGGCCGTTGCGGATACTGGCGAAGAGTTCATTGTGCTCGCGCTGGTACATGTCGATCCTGGGTTCGGTCTCCCGGTAGCGCCAGGTCTGTTTGCCCTTGATGAAAGGGGCCTGCCAGCCCGACCTGGCGATGCCGTCCGAGCCCATGAGGTAATCCGAATTATCGCTGTAGCCGTTGCCGATCTGCTTCTGGCCGACAAACCCGCGCGCGTCGTTGGGGAATTCATAGACCACGAACATGTGGTCGAAGATGCTGCCCTGGTTGTTGGGCGTCTGGCGCCCGCCCACGGCCACGGCCTTGAGCGGCGGCTGGTCCTGCAAGGCCCAGCCGACCTTATCGACGCTGTGGCAGCACTGCTCCACGAAGCCGTCGCCGGAGAGCCAAACGAAATTGTACCAGTTGCGCAATTGCCATTCGAGGTCGCCCATCTCCGCGGGCCGCTGGCTGGCCGGGGGCATCGGTTTGACGGGCCCGGTATAATAGGTGGCGTAAACGGCCCTGATTTCCCCAATCGCGCCGTCGTGTATCCGCTTGTAGAACTCGCGCCGCGGGGCGTCGTAGCGCCAGCAGAAGCCGGCGACGAGGGAAAGGTTCTTTTGCTTGGCGGCCTTGGCGGAGTCGAGCACGGACCGCAGGCCCGGCGCATCCGTGGCCATTGGTTTCTCGCAGAAAACGTGCTTGCCGGCGTCAACCGCGGCCTTGAGGTGCACCGGGCGAAAGCCCGGCGGCGTGGCCAGGAGCACGACGTCCACGCCGCTGTCGATCAGCTTTTGATAGGCGTCCAGCCCGGCAAAGCACTTTTCCGGAGTCACCTTCACTTTGTCGCCGTGCGACTTGCGCAGGCCCTCCAGCGTGGTCTGCAAGGGTTCTGGAAAGGCGTCCGCCAGGGCGGTGAGGACCACATTCTTGTCGGCGCTCAGCGCGTTGCCGGCGGCGCCGGTCCCGCGCCCGCCGCAGCCGATGAGGCCAATCCGCAGGGTCTCGTTGTTTTGCCGCGCCAGGAGGTTTCCGGGCAAAATCGCCGGGGCGGCCAGGGCCCCGCCCACCAGGGCTGAGGTCTTGAGGAATTCGCGTCGAGTCGTCAGGCTGTTGTTGGACGTATTCATAGTGAGTAAATGGTCGGCCCATATTGAGGGGGCGCAGGCTTCAAGTAAATAGCCGAAATGAAGTATTGCGCTCGGCTGCCGGATCGGCTAAAACCCATTTCCGTGGCAGCGGGTGTGGTTCAGTGGCAGAATGCGGGCTTCCCAAGCCTGAGATGAGGGTTCGATTCCCTTCACCCGCTCCACTTCTAAAATAGTCAATAAAACCAATGTATTTGACCTTTTCTGGGTAATAACATACTTATCACAACATGACCAACAATCAGCAGTTTCAGTAAGCTAAAATTATTTCAGTTACTGCTTCTTCGCCCTGCTTGCCTGAAATTCAGCCAGTTGCCTGTCCGATTCCGCTTTGCTGGTTGACAGGACTTTTTTGACGGCGGTTTTGAAACCGTCAAACGGAACCAACTGAATTTCATCGGCCTTTTGACGTTTTGGCATTTTCGTCTTCATACCAAGAAGAAGCAGAGTCGCCTTTGGCGGCGGCATCTTTTTCTTGGACGATTTCTTGTTCATGCTGTTTATCAGAACGGAATTTCCCCGAAACAGTTCTATCTGTCAAAGCCATAAAGATTCTGGTTTTGAATTTCGCCTAGAGACAGCTATGCAGCCCGATTCTGAAAAACCGCCCGATAAAGGCACCACCCGCATCAAGTGCCCGAAATGAGGGCACAAATTTTCCTGTGATACCGGTTGGATCAAAGTCAGCGATTTTATTAGCTGCCCGAACTGTGGGGAATTGATCCGAGTTAAGGAATCGGAGACCGATTAAATAATGTTGACGAATTAAACCTGCGGGTATTGGCTTTTCACCGGCTCATGCCGTGTGTTATGGCAAACAAACCACTGTCAGTAGGGGTTAAATCGGCTTTGATTACAGCGGGTGCGGTGATTATTGCTGCTCTTATTGCACTTTTGCGTCATTCTACGCCAATGACTTCTCAGTCAATTAACAATTCACCCGGAGCCACACAGGTCATACAGCGTGACGGCGGCCAATCAGTAAATACCCAGTTTGAGACCAAACTTGCCGAAGATTACGACCATGAGTTCAAGAGTATGACCCAGAAAAGAGCGAAAGCGGCAGTTGCCATTCATGAATATCTTTCAAAGGGTGATTGGAATCTGGTCACAAATAACACTGACGCACTGGACGAAGTTTTAGGGTTTTTTGAGAAAATAGGTTACAATGAACAACGCGGTTTAATCAGTCCCGACGTGGTATATGAATACTTCTGTGACGACATCATGGCCTATTATCAGGCGAGCGCAGGTTACATCACAAAAGTCCAAAAATCAGAAGGAGAGACTGTTTTCTCAAACATCAAGCCGCTCTTTGATGTTGTGGTTGAAATCGAAGCGAAAAAGGAACATACGAACGTCGCTGCCGTTGGTTTTGAGAAAGCAGATTTAATTGATTATTTTAAATCCGAAACCAACTCGGTGAATTTGAAGGAAAATAAATGAAGTGGCTGGCACGTCATGGACTGGTAATTAGGCTTGTATAAATCGCCTGATAAAGTTCCCGACTGTGATAAAACCATGCTACGCTACACTATACGCGACAGCGATAAACAGAGCAATCAATTTGGCGTGTAGCTAACTCATGGCTTTCCCCAGTAAAAATTATTATTTGTCCAAATTGGTACCTGACCGTTTGACGGAGTATTTATTGGCAATAAACCCGCGAAAGCCGGAACTCCTACATTCCCTGGCACTCCATTGCAAACCATGTTCGTGCCGTTGTCCCAATAATGCCCCAAGAAAATTGCTGTATGCGTGTTATCTATTATTCCACCCGTGCTCGTGCCACCCCAATGTCTTAGATGCAATTCTCCGTGCGTGAAGTCGTAAACGCAATTACTTTGGTTGCAGGTTATGCAGTAAGCCGTGTTGCCGTGGGCTGATTGGCTGTTGTCCAAGTCAATCGAATTATCTCCGTAAAAAACAAACCATCCTTGGTTGGTTGAACGCAGAGAATCGGCTGAACTGTAAAACGGAACCGCCCATTGGGGATCGCCGCTCTTGCTCACGCCAACGATCCGGCAATTGTCGATTATGTTCGTCCCGTGGCCTGCGCCCTGAAAAGCGTTTTCATAACCCAGAAAATAGTCGTTTTTGAAAATGCAGTTGGTCATGTCATTTAGAGACATGTCGTCGCCTGAACCACCAGTGTACTCTATGATTGTGCAATTTTCCATGTCGAGATGATCAGGGCCGGTTCCATACGTATTGAACTGAGAACCGTTCAGCAGCACCAAATAACGAACTTGGTTGCTGATTGATACACTGACTGCTTGCGCTCCCGCTCCCGATAGTATTGTTCCAGCCTTTTCGTCTCCGTATAGATTTTGCATCGGCCACAGTTCTATAGGCATTCCGCCAATACCAGGGGATTGATAAGGAAAGACTCCGTCACCCATGTAAATACCGAATGGCCTATAACTGGCCAAAGCCAGACACCAAGACGTATAAAACGGTGTCCCGCCAACTTGGGCGGTTGCATCGTTTCCATTGGCCGCAAGATAGAGTGCATTTGTCAGTGTGCCAGAAGGAACGGGAACCAAGGTGAACCCACCGAAATTAGTTGGTATCATATAACCCGTCGTGGCAATGTTTCCATTAAAGTCAAGCCAAGCACCCGGACTAAACATATCGGCCAAACCGTTTTGACCCTGAGATATGGCATATCCATTCGTAAAATCACCCGATCCCGGAGCATCCAAATTGGTCGTCAGACAAGGAAACGCATCCAAACAATCATTCGTAAAATGATAATTCTGCCGAAGGACATTTGTATAATCAAATACAACGTAAAGCTCACCGGTTATGTTTGTAATATAGGGAGCAAAACGGGGAAGATAAACCCAGTTGTAATTCGTATCCGCAAATCCCGACGCCAAAAATCCTTGATGCACCGGAACTGGAACCAATTGAAATAAGTTGGTTATTGGTGATCCATTCAGAGCATTTATCGCCATAGTTGCGCTATCCGCGTTGCCATGAAAGGTGCCGGTGTAGATGTTACTGCCTACTTTGAATTTTTGTACCGGCGCTTGTGCGATGCCGGTCATTTTGCAGCCGGTGACAATGCCGACCAGTCCCAAAATCAGCACAAAAAACAGATACAGGTATTTTTTCATCAGTTCCATCCCCCGTTGTAGTACATCCACTGTTGACCGTTTATATCCACGACGATGTGCACTAGTGCTGGCGGGACAACCGTTGGCGGCCCCGGATAATCTATGTAATCGGGAGCACCGCCCCCAGAAGTTACGCCTTGGCCGTCCGCCGCGTTGGGATTCGGGACATAGGTTATCGGCACGTTGCTTTCAGGCACGGTTTTCATATTGCTTCCAGTTCCCACTGGATCGCCAATATATGCTGGCTGCATATTCCCCCTAACTACACCCGTGAAGAACGGATTTTAGTTTCCCCGATTCGCGCCAATCAACTGCCGGTAGGTCAGCCGCCGTCCAGCAACCGAACCAGCCGCTTTTAGAAATCGCTCCCCATCGGAAGAATCGCGGTTATTGAACCGGAACGCTTCTTCGTCCAAATACCGGAACAGATGGAACGGCTCGACACTGACGTAGGTGCCCTTGAAGCAGCGTTTGAGCAGGCACCAGAAGTTTTCCAGCCCGTTCGTGTGGACATTGCCCCGCACGTATTCTCTGGCGTGGTCAATCGCCTGATGAACGTAATCCGCATTCAAGCCGGTGTAGGACTGCAACGCATCCGTAAAAACCTGTGAACCTGCCGTGACGTGCTGGCGGACTTCGTATTGAACTGTTGGCCGCCGCGCATTGGGAACGTGTTTGACCTTCACCTTGCTGGTTTTGGCTTTGGATGCCCGTTCCAGAAGTCCCATGACGATTGCCTTGCCAACGCCACCAGTCCCGCGTCCGCGCCTTTTGTTCCGGGCAACGTGCATGTTGCGGGCCTTGCCGCCGATGTAGGTTTCGTCAGCTTCGACTTCACCGGAGAGTTTTTCAACCGTGCCGGATTGCAGAGCCGTGCGGATGCGATGCCCCATAAACCACGCGCTCTTTTGTGTAATGCCCAAAGCGCGGTGCAGTTCGTAGGAACTGATTCCGTTTTTGGCGCTGGCAATGAGCCATATTGCGACCAGCCATGTTCCCAGACTGATAGGGCTGTCTTCCATGATGGTTCCCACCTTGAACGAAAATTGCTGCCGGTCAGGGCAATTCTCGCATGTCCAAATCCTGCGATTTGCAGTGAATGACACATGGGCAGAACCACAGCGCGGACATTTCACGCCGTCCGGCCAGCGCATGGAAACGGCAAATTGAAGGGCGGTGTCGGGGTTGGCAAAATACTCAATGGCTGCTTTCAGCGTTTTTGGAAGCTCGTTTTCTTTCATGCCCCAAATATCGCAGAAAAGCTATGTTGTGTCAAGTATATTATTACCCTTTTCTGCTTGCGGAGATAGGCAAAAGTAAGACATGGAGTAAGATATGGACTTCCCAAAACTTCGTTGACTTTCCTTGGACGAAATCGCGGATTTGAATGGTCTCTGACATGGAAAACGGCGTGGAACAACGCTACCCGCTGAATCAAACGCCCGCCACAGGGCATTTACAGCGCACGGCGAGCCATTCCAAAGCAACGTGATGTGATGAGGCAAGCAGCGCAAAAACATACATGGCCGCACCCCTCTTTGAATTACGAACGGCAAGGGACATTTTGAAACGCTATTGGCTTAACCGGCAATCCAAATGCGGACATTTTCAGCTTCAAATCTTCCGCATGCTCGCTCACACTTCTTATTATGAAGCGTGCAGAAAGCGTGAATGATTTTCTTGGGCTTGCCGCCGAACTGCGGGATACTTTTGGGTTTAAGAAAGATGACCGTTTTGGGCTTTGGTTTCGCGGTCAAGAACGGGCTCAGTGGCCTCTCTGCCCTAAGTTATACCGGGATTACGGGGGCTACAAAAGGGTTAAGGACGAAATAGAGGATGAAATCCGTGAGGAGTTTATAGTTCGAGCGCCAATTTTGTGTGAATCACTTCCGGCTGGCGATGATGGTCGAACAGAATGGGAGTGGTATTTCTTGATGCAACACCACGGAGTCCCTACGAGGCTTCTGGACTGGACTGAAGGCGCACTTATTGGCCTGTATTTTGCGGTCAGGAATAACCCCGGGCACTACGATGCAGCCGTCTGGGTACTCGATCCGTATGAACTCAACAAACAGGTTATTGGAATTGCTGAAACCATTGCCCCAAATGCCAGCGGAGTGAGTCGGCGCGATAGAAACCGCGTTAAAAGATGGTTGTCACCGAGATTCAAAGACACGTGGGATTTGCCGAAAGAGCCGATTGCAGTTTATCCTACCCACGTCGTTCGCAGGATTAGCACCCAGCGTTCGTGTTTTACGGTTCATGGGTCTGACGAGAAGGCGTTGGATAATCGTGAAAAAAAGAAAAACGGTTGCTTGGCCAAGATCATCATTCCGTCATTCAGTGTCAGCAGGATCAGAAAGGAGCTTGAAAGTTGTGGAATTGATGAAAGCACAATTTTCCCTGATTTGGACGGTTTGGGAAGATCAATCTGCACAAACTGGCTCCCCGATGACCAAGAACCTCCTCACCAAGGGGTCTGTACGCGGCTCCGTCCCTCAAAAGTTGCCAAAGGCCAAATCGGAGTTTTCGCAATCATTCCGATCAAGAAAGATACACCACTTTTTCATCGCGATAATGAAGAAATGCTTTGGCTAGCACAAAGTTCCCTGCCCAAAAGGCCAAAAGAAATTCGCAAGCTGTACGACGACTTCGCGGTTTTCAAAGATGGGCGATTTGGCTGCCCGCCAAACTTAAATCACCTGACAGTGTCTTGGTATTTGAATGAACCTAAAAGAGGCAAGCGACCAAATGTGCGTTGCAACCCGGAGACGTATGATTTCTTCGCTATGGAGGACATCAAACCGGGTGATTAACTAACAGTGGTCTATGACACTTACAGCGATTCGCCACAATCGGTGGTCGAGAGAATTCCTACAAGAAAGAAAAATTGTTCCCAGTAAAAGCTTGCGCTCTGCGCTGCTTTATTAATCGGAGCATAAAATACTTTACATATGAGCGGAGTTATGACAGCATGGCGGCGTGAAACATCCCGATTTTCGCTCGTTGACTCCCCCCGCGCAGGAGGCGATCCGCTTCAAGGCGA
>Ga0187866_1000862_pt1 | contig 31949 bp, 25 predicted proteins | sample June2016WEW_11_1_3_FD_133013 | JGI IMG/M metagenome (GOLD analysis project Ga0187866, IMG submission 133013) | Peatland microbial communities from SPRUCE experiment site at the Marcell Experimental Forest, Minnesota, USA - June2016WEW_11_150 | ecosystem: Environmental > Terrestrial > Soil >...
CGCTTCGCGTATACGGAGCAAGGTTGAGGTGCAGGCCGAAGCGGACTAGCTCAAGTGGGAGCGCCTCCCGTCGCAGGGTAGTTGAAGCCACCCGAACCAGCTCCTCGAATGCGTCATCGCCGGTAACACAAGCATTCACCCCCCGCTCCTGCAACACCTGGGCGCTCAGAACATCTCGACAGCCCACGGTTTCCGGCCGCCACCGAAGAGAGTGTCGGGCTACCTGATCCGCACACTCAAGCCCGATTTGCTGCCCTGACATCAGGTAGCGTTCAATACCAAACCCCTCCAGAATCGTCTCCAGGAGGCGTATCGTCGAGTCTCCCCAAAAGCGATTGAGAAGGCCCCCTCCATACACGTGCAGGCGCAGGTTGCCCAATGCCTCTGCGGGGTCCAAGCGCTGGAACTTGAGCTCGCGCGCTTGGGACTGGACTGCCAAACTCTCGCCCGGGGAATACATCAACCAGTCATCGACGCCAAGAAGAGTCTCGAACGCTTTCCAGGTGCGAGGGTCATGGACCGGCCGGAGATGCACGACCGGAAGGAGAGCCATCTCCGGCAGATGGCCTGCGTACCATCGAACCGTGCCAGCCAATTGCATGATGTCCCCAAAGTTCCAATATCCATGGAACCCGCCGACCAACAGGACTTTTCGGACCTTCCGATCCCGAAGAAGTGCCCGCGTCTTTTCGTGGCCAAAGAATGTGATCATCAAGACCTGGAGACCGACCTCACTACGCCGGCCCGGCAGGCCGGGCGACTACTCCCGCTCGCCCGTCCTGCTTGGCCGTCGAAAAGACGCCCAGTTCGCAAAGCGTAACGATTGTGCGGCTCAATTGAGCCAAAGCCCGCTGGAATCAGAGGCGCCGGGACGATTTGGACCGGGGATGGGCACCACTCCACAAGGGGCTAAGCCCGCTCCCAGTGGTGCAATCATCTGCATTGGAGGATCAAAGCTGAACCCGGAATCCTCCTGACGCCCATGGAATAATCAAACGACAAACGGAGGTACCCAACGACCCTTGCCGCACCTGCCTTGGCCACCCCTGCCCGCTCGACCCACATCGTCCGGCCTCTCCCCTTTCAGTCTCGCTGCCTAGTTGGAATCCGCGGGTGTTGAGCATGCTCTTCGAGCGGAGCACCCTGAGGGCACGGAGTCGACCCGAACTCTGCCCTGGCGCTCCTAACAATCATCATTCTTGGCCGTGTTCGGTCGCCAACCCCCGCCTCGAACTGCTGCAAACAGGCCTTCCGAGGGGCCTGCCATGGGAACACAGCCTTGTCATCGGGAGAAGAAGAGGATTGGATGAGGGAAGGCCCCCTTTCTGGCCCGAGATTCTGCCATTCCGTAGCCGCCTGACAGGCGATCCTGGGCAGCCTTCCATTCGTCCTACCCCACCCAGGTTGCCCTATCGCCCCAAGCCGCTCCGGCCCATGACCGCTGGTCCAGCGAGCGCTACGGGCCTAAGCCGTCACCACATGGAAACGGTATGGGGCCTCCAGAGAGCTGCCCTGGGACCGGATCCCCAGTTCCCGACGAAACCGACGCCGCAACCGCCACTCTTTCTTCGGGACTCTCCCTGGGCTGTAACCAGAGCTTGCCCTTAGGGCCCAATCGCGAGGTGCCCAACCAAGGCCCGCCTCCTACCACCTTGATCAGTAGGCTCCCCGCCCCTGCAGGACGACCAGAAGCGTGCGGCTTAAGATATACAGGTCGAGCCAAATCGACCAGTTGTGAATGTAGTACTCATCCTGGCGCAGGCGCTCTTCGAACGTTGTCTGGTTCCGCCCCATTATTTGCCAAGTCCCGGTCATGCCTGGAACCACCTTCAGGATCGTGGCCTCTTTGCCCTTCATCTGCGACACTTCTCGCGGCAAATAGGCCCTTGGCCCGACCCAAGACATCTCCCCCTTCAAAAGGTTCCAGAGCTGCGGGAGCTCATCCAGGCTAAGGCGGCGCAGGACGTACCCAACCCGCGTCACCCTGGGGTCATGACGCAGTTTGTGGAAAACCTCATATTCTTGCCGGACCTCAGGCGAGGCCTCAAGCACAGCATCGAGCTCCGTTTCGCCCTCCCCGTGCATCGTTCGGAATTTGATCACATGGATGATTTTTCCTCCCCGACCGAGTCGGGGCTGGCGGTACAACGCCGGTCCAGGGGAGTCCAGTTTGATGGCCACAGCAATCAAGACCAAGAAAGGCAGGAGAAACAGTCCCCCGAGGGCCGTCAGGGCCAAGTCCAGAGTTCGCTTTTCAGTCCGAAGCCCCGGAAGAAGCAGTCGTTGCTGCACCTCAAGGCCGAGGGTCCCAACGAGGTCTCGAGGCCTTATCCAAAGGCTCGACAAGCCGAAAAGGTCCGGCATCAGCACGAGATGGGGAAAACAGTCCACATATTCGTCGAGAATCTTCATTAGCCTGGGTCGCGCGACGCCCGGCATCGCGAGAATGGCATGCCGCACGCCGGGCTTGGCAACCCCGATGGCCTGATTAATCCCTCCGACAATTGGAACACGCTTGTAGGACCCCCACTTGGAGGGATCGTCATCGAACAGAGCGACCGGCCTTAGCCCAAGGCCGGGGTAGGCAAGCAGCGTCCGCACGATCAGCCGACCGGTTTCCCCAGCCCCCAAAATGACGACGGGGTAGCCCCACCAGCCACGACGGGAAAACATTTGCCGTGCCAGAGGGCGAGAGAGATTCATCAGGATGAGTCCAAATCCCCACGCCAACAGGTAGACCCCCCGGGAATAGACGGGGCCGACCTTGAAGAGGAAGGCAGCAGTTGCCAAGACAATGTAGACTGTCGTGGTCGCATAGGTGATCAGCCGCATCTCCTCCGCAGGATGCAGCCCCATGCCCGGGTAGAGGCCCAAAATCGCATACGTCAGAGGGAAAAACAGCAGCAAGGGCCACAGACGAGCATAGGTCAAGCCCGCTTCGCCCAGATACAGCCAAACGGACAGAGCCACTGAAAGGGCCAGGGCGATCAGGTCGCAGACCACAAGGACCGCCGGGCCGATCCAGCGAGATCCGGAAATCTCAATTCGCACTGTGGATTGCCCTTGGCCGATGCTGGTCATCGTTAAGTCCGTCCCCCTTGGCCCCTGGCGCAGGCACCTCATGCACAGCGGCCTGCAGAAGAAGCCCCACCCACGGCCGTCTCCGTTGGTCGGCCTGGACCGGCTCCGCAGCCGACCGAGGCTTCGCTCCCCCGTGGAACCCCGCCTTGTGCTTCCTGCCCGGGGACGGAGGCAAAGGCAGGACCCGAACGGCCCTTCCCCTGGGATCTAGGAATTCGCTCGCCTGACAGAGAGAGCCAAGCACCAACGGGAATTCCATCAGCCGATCCCCCGATAGGAGACGGGGTGGGTTCTCAATCTCCGAAGCGCTTTAGCCCGAGCAACTGTGCTGTCACAAGGATACCAAAGAGTGGATATTGTGCATACCGAGGCCAGAGGCGGCGTGGTTCGCTCCCCAGGCGGAAAAGCCACTCTAAACCAGAGCGCTGCGTCCAGACGGGCGCCCGCGGCTTCCGGCCCGACAGGAAATCGAACGCGGCACCTACCCCGATCAAAACCGGTGCCGAAATCCTCCCCAGGTGGCCCACCATCCATCGCTCCTGCTTGGGGCTGCTGATCCCGACCCAGATGATGTCTGGCCGGCAGCCATTGATGTGCTCGACGATTTGTTCATCTTCCTCCGGCCGCAACTCGCCGAAGCGAGGCGAATAGGTTCCCGCCACTTGCAATCCCGTGAAGCGAGACTTGAGCCTAATTTCCAGCGCCTCGGGCACCCCCTGTGCCCCTCCATAGAAGAAGTGCCGCCACCCCCTGGCGACAGGCGAACCGCATGCGGCCTCCACCAAGTCCGAACCGGAAACCCGTCCGACCTCGCGGTGACCTTGGAGTTTCAGCAACCACACGATGGACATCCCATCCGGCGTTGTGAGCCCGCTCCGGTTGAACAGCGGGTAGAGATCCGGTTGGCGATAACAGTCCATGACCACGTGAGCAGGGGTCACGCAGATATGGTGCTGTTCCCTCCGTTCGATCCAGCCCCCGATCGTCTCGAGAGTCCGCGCCATGTTTACCGGACTAATCCCAACGCCCAGGACATTTACCCGCTCGTCCGGCATCAGCGCCCTTCCCGACCACTCTCAGCGAGGTGAAGGTAGATCTCCATCAGCCTCTGATAGCTCAACTCGGGCGTGTACCTCCGCTCATACTCTCGCCGGGCTGCCCTTCCCATGGCCCGCGACTCGTTTGGGTCGCCCCATAGCCTCCGGACCTGGGCCGCCAGGTTCTCCGGGCTCCCCGGATCAAAGTGCAACCCGGTCAGTCCCTGGTTGACAATCTCAGCCAGCGAGCCCAGCCGCGACGCAACAACTGGCACTCCGGTCGCGAACGCCTCGACCACAACCAAAGAGAAGGTCTCATAACACTCGCTGGGAACCACCAGAACGCGGGCGCCTCTCAGGGCGGAGACAATTTCCGAATGAGGCTGCCTCCCAACCATTTTTACATCCGCCAGCCCCTGCGACCGGATCAGGTCTCTCACCTTCCCGGAGAGCGGCCCATCCCCAATGATCAGGAGCGGAATGCCGTTCAGTGAGCGCCAGGCCCTGAGCAGGACCTCCACACCCTTTTCGGGCGCCAACCTCCCCACGAAAAGAGCAAAGGACCTCGGCCCTTCCTCGGTCAGGCCCGGGTCCGGATCCACAAAGTTGGGTCGGACAACGACCCTGTTCGCAGGGAGCCCCCCTTGGATGAACTTTGTCCGAGAATGGTCGGTCAGCGCGATATAGGTGTCCACCTGGCGGGCCCAAGTTCCGAGCAACCGATGGAAGGAGACCATGGTGCCGACCACACCCGTCTCCACCCGGCTGTGGCGGTAGCAGGCGTGCAACACCCCCGGCCAGGGGAAAAACCGTCCCATGCAGTCCTCGCACAGATGGCCATCGCGAAAGAAGAGTGCGTTGGGACACATCAAGCGAAAATTGTGAAGTGTCTGAACAACGGGAACACCGTGGGATTTCGCGACAGAATAGACCGAGGGAGAAAACAAGGGGAACGTGTTATGAAAGTGTACAATGTCTGGACGGGCTTGCCGGATTTGCTCGGCCAATTGTCTTCGAGACTCGCTGGACCAGATCGCGCGGACACCCAATCCCACCTGTCGGATTCCCTGGATTCTCTGGCTGTCGTCGGTCAGTTCCGCTACGGAGTGGCCGTGCGCACGTAGCAGCCTGACATCCGCCTCGAAAGCCAAGTCTTCGCCCCCCTCTTCTCGATATCGGTTGTGGACCAACAGCACGCGCAGCGTCATTTCACATCATCCAGAACTTGCTCACAGAACCCAGAGCACACGCAAGATCTCATCTTCACCGCGTAAGATCCACCCCAAAACAACCCGTGCTCAGACCGGACCGACCCTACCCGCAAGTTTCCGCAAGGGCTTGCCGTCTCCTACCGTTCCCGTCCCGGCCCGGGCCCTAGATGGCTTGCGATCAGATGCCAAGCTGCTCGCGGCCCCCGGCTGGCCCAAGTACACCAAAGCTTCTTCAGGTCGTGAATCGTTATTACAAGACACTTGGCGATCGCAAACAGGATCGGATTCACATGGTGGGCGGCCACCACGCGCCGTTGTTCTTCCGTCATGGCGTGGCGGTGCTGTTTGGACGTCTGTCCCGCATGGACGCGCACCTGGGCCAGGTACGCATCGATCCGGCCCAGGGGAAGGCAGGCAATGATCCGGAGAATCCAATCGTAGTCGCCGACAAAGTGCAAGCCCGGATCGAACCGAAGGTCATGATCCAGAAGGCGGTCGCGCTTGGCGTACATGGAGCAATGGGAGATCTGGGACAAGTAGGCATAGCACCGAACCGGGGCGCTTTGGAACGGCGCATCCGCATAGGGTGCGCCGCTCTCCGTGATGAATTGCGTCCGGCCAATGGCCACATCGCACTCAGGGCACCTCCGAAAGAATTCGGCCGCTCGGCCAACGGCACCCGGGACCAGCAGGTCATCTGCGCTCACGAAGCACACGATGTCTCCGTGGGCTGCCTGCAGACCTTCATTCATCGTGGCGTACTGGCCCCGGTTCTCGCGACTCCACCAGCGCAGGTGCGGATTCCTCTTGAGGATGGCCAGGGTCGACCCACCATCCGTGGAGCCATCGTCAATGATGAGGTGCTCGATGCGGGGATACTCCTGGCCCCGAACGCTCTGGATGAGCTCCTCGAGGTACTGCGCTCCGTTGTACACGGGGGTGATGATCGAAACCAGCGGCGGATCCGTTCTCATGCCTGATGAAAGCCCGCGACGATCTTGACCACGGTTTGGCTGACATTCTCCGCGGTGTACTCCGCAGGCGGTTTCCACTCCGGGAGTCGAGCGAGCACGGTCCGGACACAGTCCAGGATCATCTCGGGGTTGACCCCAGCCAGCATGTTGCTACCGCACTCGATGGTTTCCGGCCGCTCGGTCACATCCCGCAAGGTCACATTGGGAATCCTCAGGATCGAACACTCTTCCTGAACCGTGCCGCTGTCCGAGAGCACGCAGGCGGCCTTCTGCTCCAGGGCCACGAACTCAAAGAACCCGAACGGGTCCAGGAGACGGATCTCGGGATTCCGGATTGCGATCCCGAATTCCTCCAGCCGGCGTCGGGTATGCGGATGGGTGCTGACGATAATCGGAAGCCCGTGCCTCTGATGGAGTGCATCCAGCGCCCGGGCGAATTGCCCCAAACGACCTGCGTCGTCCACATTCTCCGCACGGTGCAGGGTCACCAAGAAGAAGCGGCGTCCAGCAAGGCCGAGTCTCTCCAGGATGTCCGTGGCCTCGATTTGCGGCTGATAGTGACGAATGACCTCCAGGATCGGGTTCCCCGTGACGTAAATGCGCTGGCCCGGGATGCCTTCCCTCAGCAGATTCTGGCGACTACGCTCCGTGTACGGCATCAGGACATCGCTGCAATGGTCAATGAGGCGGCGATTGACCTCCTCGGGCACCCGGTCATCGTAGCAGCGGTTTCCCGCCTCCATGTGATAGACCTCAACGCCCAGGCGCTTGGCAACGACGGCGGCCAGCGCGCTGTTGGTGTCTCCGAGGACTAGGAACCGATCCGGCTTTTCCCTCTGTAGGGCCTCCTCCACGCCCCGCAGGATGATGCTGATCTGTTCGCCAAAACCTCCTTGCGCGTTCAAGTAGAGATCCGGCGGGCGAACGGCCAGTTGCCGGAAGAAGACCTCGTTCAGGTTGGGATCGGAGTTCTGGCCCGTGTTCACCAGAACCTGCTGGCACAGCATGTCCAAACGCTCAACCACGCGGCTCAGGCGGATAATCTCCGGGCGGGTTCCGAGGACCGTCATGATCTTCATCGCAACAATTCCCGTCCGTTTTCCACCGTATCCCCCACCATCAGATGTTGCTCTTCCAGCAGCGCGGCAATCTGACCCACATTCATCAGGTCGCGGGCAGAACTGTACTCCTCTTTCAGGGGCGCCTGGATCTGAGCGCCCAGCCGCAATTCCGGAAGGATGGGGGCAATGGCGTAGAACGCCCCGCGCTCCTCGGCCCGGAAGCATTCTTCCTCGGATATCAGCACCTCATGGATCTTCTCCCCGGGCCGGATGCCAGTAAGAATGACCTCGATCTTGCGTTCCCCGATGAGTGCCGCGGCGATATCCATGACGCGAGCGGAGGGAACCCGCGGGATATAGGTCTCCCCCGGCTTTGCCGTCCTCACGGCTTCGAAGATCGTGTCGACGGCCTGGTCCAGGCTGAGAAGGAAGCGGGTCATTTCCGGGGTTGTAATGGTGACGGGACCACCGTTCCGTATCTGCTCGTGGAACAGGGGGATCACCGACCCGCGCGAGGCCAGCACGTTCCCATACCGCACGCAGATAAAGCGCGTCTTGGGGCAGCGAATGTTGCCCTGGACAAGGATCCGCTCCTGGATGGCCTTTGTCATGCCCATGACATTGACGGGTTTGCAGGCCTTGTCGGTAGAAACCCCGACCACCGTGTCCACCGGGACTTGCAGATCTTGGATGGCCCGCACGAGATTCTCCGGACCGGAAACATTGGTCAGGACGGCCTGATACGGGAAGTACTCGCAGGTGGGCACCTGCTTTAGCGCCGCGGCGTTGAACACAACATCCACGTCCCGCAGGGCTCCCGCCAAGCTCGGATAATCACGCACGTCGCCAATTCGAAACTCGAGAATCTGGTCCACATCGTGGTAAATCACTTCGTCCGTGGAGACCCTCCGGTGCATGTACTCGAGCCGCATGAAATGCTGCTTTGCCTCGTCGCGCGAGAACACGACGATCTTTGCCGGCATGCCCATCTCCCCGGACAGAAGGCGCCGCACCAACACCTGCCCCAGGGAGCCCGTGCCGCCCGTAATGAGAATCCGCTTATTCTCCAGCATCTTCGTCCTCGAGGTTGACCCCGTATCCAAGATGTCGAGAGTACACCGGCTCATATTCCGGCCACTCTTCTGCCAGCCCCTGGATCATCGCTTCCCACTTTGGAGCCTGCCAGCCCGTCGCAAGGCGAAAGCGCGAGCCGTCCAGACTGCGATCGCACACCGGCTCCTCCTGGGGTTCCACCGAAAGGTCGCTCCAGCCGAGCGCGTTTCGCAATGCTACCAGCAGATCGAACTTGGCGATGGGGGCACTGGAAACATGATACAACCCCTGCAAATCACCATGCTCGGCCAAGAGAGACCCAATCAACTCGCAGAAGACCCGCGTCGACAGACCGCTGTAGACCGCTCGTCGGAAGCCCTTCACTTGCTTCCCACGTTGCCCAACAAACCAGCTCAACAATCCCAAATGGCCCCCTAACTCCCAGCCAATTACGGACGTGCGCAAGGTCAGGCAACCGGCACGCTCGAGCTCTCCAAGCAGCTTGGATCGTCCATACAGGTCCACCGGATCGGGCACATCCGACTCGGTGTACATCCCACGCGAACCCGAAAAGACGCAGTCGGTAGACACATGAATGAGGCGGATGCCTCGCGGAACGCAAAGATCCGCCAGTTGATGGGGGAACAGGGCATTGACCTGAATCGACGGAACGGCTTCCCTTGCCTCGCCGCGTTGCTTGACGATGCCGACCGCGTTGATGACCGCATTCGGTTTGACCATCTCCAGGATTTGCTCAACGCGAGAGGTGTCCTGCACAAGCACATGGCTGAGCCTTCGCTCCTTGGGAAGGAACCGAAAGTCCTCCGGTTCCGCGCGAAAGGTAGCCCACACTTCCATAGCCTCGGGCAATGAGCGGCACAATTGGTGCCCCAGCATACCGTTCCCGCCGAAAACCAGGACCCGCATGACTATGTCCTCCGCGAGACGAGGATATCCTGGTACATCTCGATTACCCTCGGTCGGATTGTGGCCTGGTCGAGGCGCTCCTCCGCAAGACGGGCGTTGACATCAGCCGCACGGTCGACCAGATCGTCATGCTCAACCGCCATCCGAATTGCCTCGGCAATGGGGCCAGGGTCTTCCGGTGGCACGATCAACCCGTTTTTCTTGTCTGCAATCCATTCATCGGCGCAGGAGGTGCAGGACTGGATTGGAAATGCCCCCATGACCATGGCCTCCAGCAGGGATGTGCTGATCGCATCGGAGATGCTGAGACCAAGGTATATCCTGGCTTGACCAAACAAGCCTAGCATCTCCTCGTGCGGACACTGAGGGACGATCCTCACCTGAATACCGGTATCCTGCTCGAAGAGCTCCGCCGCAATCCTGACGTCCGGGGTTGCACTGTATACGGCAATCTGGTACCCCTTCAGAGAATCGCGGCAGAGGCCCAGGGCACGCAACCCCATTAGAGCGCGCCCGGCCCAACCTTGATAGCCTTTTAGCAGGATCAGCCGGCGCGAGGACACCTTGCCTGCCTGGCGCAACGATGAAACGCGGCTCAGGTCAAATCCGCCAGCATTTGGTAGCGGCGGCAAGGCTTTCCCCCTCAGACCCATATCCCTTGCCAACCGGACATCACGCTGGCACTCACAGCAGTAATAATCACAGCCCGACAGGACTTGCTTGATCTTTGTCCGATGCTCCTCTAGTCGTCCATACAAGTAGATATCACTCCCCCAGTTGCTGACGATCCAGGTGGGGAACCCGCGGCTGACTCTGGCTCGTGCCGCCAGCGTCAAGTAAGCCGCGTGTTGAAACTCGAGCGAGTGGACAATGTCCGGACGAATCAACTCGATCAGCCTGGCGAGCGAGAACTCCCACAATTGGGGACAGGCCCGGAAAATCAGCTTCTCAGCACGCCCGCCGCCCCGGCCCATCGGCAACAGTCCACGATATCGCACGCTCTTGTCCATACCCCCCGGAGAAAACAGGGACAACCCATAGACCGTCAGGTCGCGGAGTTCAGGAGACGGCCGGGCGGCGTAGACCGGGAACATTCGCAAGTCCCATCCCTGGTCCGCGACTTGGCGCATCCACCGCGCCGCGTGGACGCTATCGGTCATGCCAACGAAGAGAATGCGAGGATTCATGGACGATTCTCAAGGTCCCCAGACCGAGCCTCGGCCACAGTGACCAGCGCAAGAAGTCCCCCGCCGGTACGGCCCCGCAACGCCTCTGGCTCAACAGGCCAGAGCTGTGACATCTGCCTGTGCCTCCGGTCTCCATCACCTCTCGTGGCGTTCGGACCTGTCACCAGAGCCCGGCCATAGCTCCGCGAAGGTCCGAGAGATAATGGTCAAGGGATCAACATCGTTGGCCAGCGACGCGCCGGAAGACGCCCGGCGTGTTCGCCGTGGGGCGCCGAGCTTCCCCCGGAACCCGCTTTCTTCGATTCGGCAATTCTGTTCGCACCTCTTCCCAGCGCCAGCGCTGTCTCCCAACCGAGGCACCCCTTTACAGGGAGCCTTCTTCCCACGCGCCTTCCCGAGAGCCCCTTGGCTTGCGGAAGATTTCCCCGAGCAGATACCGGGGAAGCTTCGGCTCAATCTTCAGCGCCATCAAGAGGCTCGGCAAGCAGTAGGCGTCGAACGGATGCTTCATTGCCATGCGCACGAGTCGAAGAGAGGCATCCCGTCGAATCAAGGTCTTCTCCTGTTCAGAACTCCCCCCCCAAGTGGAAAAGTGACTGCAAAGGTTCTCGAGCAGTTCTGGAATACCCCGCAAGCTCGGAGAGCTGCCCACTCCCCATAACGTATCCACCACAGTCTGCGGGATATCACTTGCCAAGATCGACCGCAGGTAGGTGGAGCAGATTCTCGAACTGTTCCGCAACGTGGATTCAAGTCGGGTTCTGGTGATGTTTCCCGCGTGCTTACGCAACTTCACCAGGTATTCTTGGGAGTTGTGTAACTGTGTCCGGTGGCTGAGCCGCGTCCACAGGTCATAATCCTCGGGGAAGTATTCGGCCCTGTCGGCGGCCAAATCCCGGTAGCCTCCCGCTCGTCTGCAGACCTCCCGACTCGCCATTACCGCCGAATTGACGATCGGATCGTAAAAGCACAACCCCCATGCGATCATAACATGCGTCTCCGGCATCCGTGTTCCAGAAATCACTCTTCCTCTTTCATCGATCAAGAGGGCATTCGCCCCGCTAACTCCAACCGCCGGGTTTCCTTCCATGAACGAGAACTGCTTCTCAATTCGTTCCGGTAGGCTGACATCGTCGGAGTCAATCCACGCAATGTATTTTCCCCGCGCCCGCGCAAGGCCGCTGTTGCGCGCGGCAACGATGCCTTTGTTCTCCTCGTGACGATCGATCTCGATGCGCGAGTCCTTCTTCTGATAGCCAAGAGCAATCGCCAGAGAGTTGTCCGTCGAACCATCATCGACGATGATGAATTCAAAGTCCCCGAAGGTCTGACCCAAGATGCTCTCAATGGCCTCCGACAGGAATGCCCCTCCATTGTGTACGGGCATCACAATGCTGACCGGAACATTCATCGGCTGGCAGCTCGTTTCTCCAGGACTAGGTCTATCTCTTGATGGCATGAGGTGGGAACGAGTCCGTCATAGGCTTCAATTCGGATGCGATGGCCAGCGTCGAAGAGGCCCGCCAATTCCGAAACGGAATAGGATGGTTTGCTTCCGGCTCGGTTGTTAGGACTGGCCGTTTGCACGAGATTGATCGCATTACAGAAGGCGGCGGACTGCCCATAGCACAGGAGAAAGGGCCGCACCATGGCAAACTGGTCCTTGCAGAGGCTCAGGCCGCCTTCCAGCAAGTTCGGATTGTCGAATTTTGTCCTCAGCAGGGCTGGAAGAACATCGGTCAAACGGTAGACCGAACTGGATACTTCGAAGGGATAGCCGAAATCCTGGTCCCCCTTCGTCCAATCGAACTTGTGGACATTTCCCCCGAGAGGATGAAAGGGCGGGATTTCCTGTGGTCGGTCATTCATGTAGCAGTAGGTCGTATTTCGACCCAGCCTCAGTGAAAACCCCAAAGCATCCTGGTGCAAGGAAAGGCATGTCGTGAGCTCGCCCAGAGCAAACTCATGAGTGAAGACCGTGTCGTCCACCAGGAACAGGATGAACGGAGACCCAACGGGCGCCAGGATAGGGTATCCCGTCTGGCGCACAACACGAGGCGGGAGGCGCATGAGGATCTTGTACACGGAATTCTCCAACGGCGCCTCGCCATAGGGGTTCAAGATGTTAAACACATCCTGGCGGAATCGGCTTTGGGGCACAAATCGAACGAGCCGGGCCCCTTGCCACTCTTGCGCGAGTTGCTGATACTGCCGCCGATACTGCTCGTCTGAGCAGGCAAACAATACAGATGTCCGGACGTTCTCCACGTCGGCGCAGTGCCTGAAAAAGGACTCAAGAGTCGCCTCGACCTGCATCGCGCGATTCTTGCTGAAAACAAGGCAGCGAATCATTCCTTCCGGTACCAATATCGCCTCCACGATCATCAGGTACGTTTGTGTCTGGAGGAATCCCTCGTTCGCGACGTGGCTGCAAGCAGGCTTCACGTACTCAGGGATTCGGCAGGCCAGTCCCGATCCATTCCTCTATTATGTCCCTGAAACATCTCCAACCGCCGAGCGCCGTTGTGGCAGACAATCTGACAACCATTAAACCCGACCCGGGGCATCCGAGAGTAATTGCTCAGGCGCCCCGGCAAGTTGCACCTGTCTCCTTTCAGCTGCCTGATAACCTCCCAGAGCCTCTCTTTGATTCTTGGACCAAATCGCCTTTCATCCCGAAATGGTCCGCCTCTGTCTTCGTGATACCGTGGCTCCGCATCGATCTTCCTGCTGGCCAGTTTCCATCGCCGCCAGGCTCTTTCAGCACGGAAAAGGGCCGGGGACGATTGCCAATCACCCCAGTTGTCGCCCTGGATGGGACTGAACGCTTGGCCTCGTAAGGTCGCTCCAGAGGAAGCAAATCCTCTCAGGCCCCTTCGAGAAGTCGGGGGATGGTCTTCAGCTCACGTCCGGCCGTGAGCATAGCCTCGGCCAGCCAGGAGCTCGTCGGTCTCCCAACGTTCCTATTCACAAGCCACCTTCCCCTCGAACGGGCTGCAACCGCCTGGCCCAGGCCGTTCGTCCTCTCGCGCATGGAGGCCGTCCCGCGCGAGGAGCGTTGTTTGGACGCGGGGCGGGCGACCCGCTTCTCTGGCTACATCCTCGACGGTAATCGCAAGCGTGTGTCGCATGCCTTGGCTGACAGGTTGCTTTTTTCAACCTCTACGAGAGTTCGGGAGGCGAGTACATCAGTTGCTTGTTGGTGTCAAGGAACTCCACCAGTCGGTCAACTCGGTGGAAGTAGGTATGCTCCTGAAAGACGCGCCGCAGGGCTCTCTTGACAATACGGTCCCGCTCCTCGGGCCGGGAGACGAAGTAGGAAAACCGGTCGAGGAACTCTTCGCTGCCATGCACGGTGATCAACTCATCCGGGGAATAGAACTTCCCGGTGACCGGCGTCCAGTCCGTGATCTGAAACGCTCCACAGGCCGCGGCGGAAAACGCCCTCTCAGTGATCTCCGACGGAAAACGGATAAGAAAACGGGCCAACGGGTTGGGCACGATCTTCGCTCGTGCATACAGGCCGGGGAGCTGAGTTCTGTCCACCGGACCCAACCCAAATCCCCATCCCGGGCCGGCCCACATCCCATGGTGTTTCTTGAATATAGGCCCCAGATATTGGTAGGTCAATTCCACACGTTCTGGCCCATATGACGTGGCCATGAAGTAATCCAAGTCCCTGGGACCCTCCCTCGGGTACTGATAGATGGGATTGCAGCCGTGGGGAAGCGACAGGTATTGAAATCCAGCATCGGCCCATTCATGCCAGAATCGGGTGAAGTACTCCTGGATGAACATGCAGAAATAGGCGTCTACGGAAAGTCCCCGTAGGGCAAGATCAAGACGCCATCGATCTTCCGCGGACATTCCGGGGTTCGGAAAATGAGATTTGTTCACCGGGGTAAACAGGCGAAGGCACCCCCGAGATCTCTTGTACCGGTTGATGAACTCGTGATCCAGGGAACGCAGAACATTGGCAATATCAAGGGAAATAAAGACATTCGGCCCGAAGGCTTCCCACGTCTCACGGAAGTGCGGGTCACCCCACTGAACAGAGGCACACTTGATGCCCGCAAACATGAGCACTTGCATCAAGTCCTCAAACCACACCACGCCCAGGCCGGAGGGCGGGACTTGAAACAGAATCCGATATGGCTTGGATCGGTACCTCTCTCGATAGTCCCGAAGGACAGCCTCGCGCAACTCTCGCCCCAGCACGACGATCTCCTCATTGACCGGCTCGGCCACGTGCTCCAAGGACATCTGTGCGGCAGATTCCCCCTTGTACATCCCCTTCAGGCGCCGTTTGAGTAGGTCATATGGCAAGTCGCGGACAGTTCGGCGGACCTTCCCTACTGCTTTGCGCAATCCTCCAACAAGGTTCATGACCAACCCTCAAAAGTACTTCGCGCCCTTCTTTCGGACAAGGCTCACGCCGCACAGATACGGAACCGTCATGATTTCATACTCCTCGCTTCGGTGCCTTTTGATACATTGCGCAGTTTTGTATGCGTCGCCGCTGAGATGGGGCTGCTCGTATCCTTCAGACAATGGGAATGTGTCATGCATCAAGATCAACCCGTTCGGTTTCACATAGGCGGAGAAGTTCTCAAAGTCCCGCCGCGACTGCTCATAAGAGTGATCGGCATCGATGTAGAGCAGATCGATGGCCGTCCGGTGTTCCCCCCACCGGATCGCAAGTTCATCGGTTCGCATTTGGTGAAGCCTAACGAGATCGCCAAAGCGTTTGAGAGGCTCCTGCATTGCAGGGTTCACGTCGCAGCTGTGAAGCACGCCCTTCGGAGCACGCAGACTGTTCCAGTATTGCAGAACCCGCAAGAATGCCAGTGAACTGACCCCTGGCCCCGTTCCCAATTCCACAATCGTATTCGGAGCGGCCGAGATCGCCACCGAAAAGAGCAGGTTGTAGTAAGCCACCTCATTGTTGGCGTGGAGACGATACAGATTGGTGAGGTCGAACGCGTAGCGAACTGCAAGAAGGAGATCTGCGCGGAGCGTGATCTTTCGCGCAAACACTCTCCGACTGAAGAAAGATGGACATCGCATGAATAACCTCTTAGTCCCCAGCATGGTTCAGTTGGAACGCGACGAACCATCGATCCCGATCACAAGGGACGAACTTGCAACCTGCCCTGCCGCGAGCGGGGCTTTCCCCAGTTCACCTCCTGTACACCCAGCCACGAGACTCGATAAGTACAGATCGTGGAGCGACTCGGCAGAAACGGGAAGCTCAGGGAGGATGAGCAAGGAAAGCTGGCCTGGACTGAGCCAAAATCCCCCTCCAGAACCCCAACCATCGATCTAATTAGGATAAGTCGGAAACCGAAGTGTTGCCTTGCCGACGTGGATAGCGCCATGTCCCGGGGGGACGAAGAACAGTCATGGTAAGGTTCGTGCCGCAGAATCACTGGACGTCCTCTGATGAGGAAAGCAAGCCGACATCTGCCATGCAGGATCCCCCTCCGCTGGTCCCGTACAGGCTGGGGTGGTATGGTCCATGTGTGCCTCCTCTATGAATCCCTATTCCCCAGCCTCCGCAAGAATGAATTGGCGAGTTCCTTGACTGCTAACAAGGCTCGAGCCTGCCAGGGAAACTTGCGGTACGTACGGTGAGGGTCCAAATAGGCTCTCTCAATGAAGGGGCTGCCAGTGTCATGGGGCAGGTCGCCCCACCGTTTCGAGTACGCTTCCCAATCGGCCCGCTCGTGCTCAGCATTGCTCGCGCGGACACGCGGGCTGGCATGGGAAAAGTGCTCCACATATGCATCGGGGCAATCTACGACCTCATACCCTTCTCGCCACATCCTCAGGCAAAGGTCGCCATCCGCGTGATAGAAGTGAAAGCTCTCTTCATCAAATCCATTCAGCGCGGCGGCGACCTCGCGCAGGTAAAGCCCATGGTTGACGAATACTCTTCCAAAGGTTTTGCCCACCCAATACGTATCGCTTCCTGGCCAATCGCGCCAGTAGAAGGCCATTGCGCCTACTTTTCGTCCATCCGCCAGAAGCCTTTCAAACCGCTTCACGCCGTTCTCAATTGCGCCCGGGATGAGCAGGCAATCATCGCTAATCATGAGTATGTACTTGCCCTGCGCGGCTTTGAATCCCAGGTTCATGAAATAGCCCCAGCTGCGCCGCTCGATTCTCTTCCCTCGAAACTGGCCACGGTTATGCTGGATAATCGTGATTACATCTTTCTGGGCAATCAAGTACTTCAACGACCCGTCTGTCGAGCCGCCATCCACCACAATAATTTCGTACGGCAAAGACATGCCATTGTTGCGCACACTCTTCAGGGTAGCCTTCAGAAAAGACCGTCTGTTGTAGGATCCCAAGACCACGCTCACGACCGGTTGCGTCATTAGCGCATCTCTCACCAGTCCAGAATGAAACGAGCAAGATCGGGAATCGACTCTCTCCACTTGGCGAACCCAATAGCCTGACCTTCTCGGGCCGAATTTCCCAACGTCACGAGGTCAAGTTTGCCGATGGCTTCCCAATCTTGCCATTCGGAGACGCGGTGTTCGAAGAACGGTTCCCTTGTCATCCATTCTGCCCTGTAGCGCAACAACCGGCTCCTTACACGCTCGCCCAGAAATCTTAGGAGGGAAGAACCGTAGCGTGGCAGCAGATAACCATTCATCCCGCTGCTGATGTATTCGTTCATGGTTGGCGCATTGTATGCAAACACAGCGCACCCGCGTGCCAATGCCTCAATGAACGTCAAGCCGACACCCTCTGACAAGCGCGGAGCGATGAAGATGTTCGCTTGGTTGAACAGGCCGAGATAGTCCTGCCGGGGAAGGGGCCCATCACTAGAGACTTGCGTTGTGATCGTATTGCCGATCCTCGACGGTAGCGGATAGTCAAACCAGGACGGGATCAAAGGATCAACCCGGCGGATAAAGATCATTCGGCCTATTCCCAGAGTTTCGCAGAGCCTCTGAAGGAACACTGGGCCAACTAGGCCTACCCTGTTCCAATACATCAATACCCGTTCCCCACGCCAACTTGTTGGTTCCCATTCGCTCGGGTTCGCGCAGTAGGTTATTCGAAGATTACTTAGTCCTGCCCTCTTAGCCTTCTTCTCGACCTCACCCGAGAAGGCGACCACGCGGAGGGTCTTGGGCAGAGTCTGCCACCATTCTGAGCTCAGAAAACGAGCATGGTCCCACATCGGGATCCACACCAAGCATGCATTTTGTGTCCTCAACAGGCTCCGCGGTGGAGGAAATTGATAGAAAACTGCAGGTACCCGCTGGATCGCCGAAGGCAACTCGCTGACCTCTTCTCCATTCCAAGTGATCTGTTGAAAATCAATAAGTCTCTCAAGCGGCTCCAAGACTAGAGTCCTCTGGGAGGGGCTCTGGCGCTGGTGCCAATCGAGACCATAGATCGGAACACGCGTCGTCATCGGAACGCCCAGCCGTAATGCTCAAGCCATTCCCCTTGGACTCCAGGACAATAGGTCACGGGGGCCCCCACCGTTTTCCTCGCTCGGACGCGGATTCACTCGACTGCCGACATAGCTTATCCCGGCGGCACGACTGATGCGAGAAAGTCGCTCATTCTCTTGTGAAACGCCTCGTGCGAGAATTCGCCCATGGCAAATTCCTGAATAGCACTGATTTGGCTGCTTAGTTCCTTGGCCCCCAATCCGGCGGCATCGAGAACTCTCCCCTCCAACTCGTCGGTCTCCAGCTTTTCGAGGTACATGCCGCATCCTCGGGGCATAGTAACCCCGTTGTCCCGGGTGATGATGGGATATAGGCCCACTTGCATGCATGTCACCACTGCCGTCGAGATCCCCTCGCTGCACGTCGGCGCGACAAGACAAAAGCAGTTTCGCGTGACGTCGCGAAAAGCGGCGCTGCTTGGAAAAAGCCAGCCGTGGTACCGTACATTCGGCAGGTCAAAGAGCTCGTGATGGTACACCCTCACGAAGTCCTCTTCGCCAACAACATTCCCGACGATGTTCAGGCTAAGATCGGGGTTGCGGGCAAAAACCTCTAACACCAGATCTAATCCCTTGTGAATTGCCCCGCTTCCGTTGAACCATAGGAATTCTCGTTGCTCTGGAACGAAGTCACTCGGCCCCTTCCTGGACTTCCCTATGGCAGAAGCACAAACCGTCACGAGGGTCATCTTCTCTCGGAGGTTCACCGGATAAGTTTGAAGGGTGTGTTGGTTGCCATTCAAAGCGCACGCGTCTGCCACTTCCATCGAGCGGCGCGACATCTCGGGGTTAGCCACTACCCTCTTCGGCTGGCAGGAACCTCCTCTCCGCCGATTCACTTCTTCAATACGCGCCAACTCCGCACTGTTCTGATAATACGGATCACTGCCCGTGCAGAAGAGTATTTTGCTTGTTTCAGGAGAGAAGTAGGGCATCAGTCGAGCCAAGTTCCAGCAAATATCGAAAGCCACATCATAGGTTTGTCGGGGGCGAAATATCTGGTCGTTGTAGTTGATGGCATCGACATTAAACCCCCGCCCTACGAAGATCCGAGCAATTTCCCTCGATGTCCAAGCGTTCGTGTGCCCCAAGAATCCGGGATTGTCGTCACGCCATCGCAGCGGGTAGGATAGATAGCTCAGCAGCACCCGACCTCTTCCCCCACGGCGGCGGCTCGCCCTTACGGCCACAGGATAGGAGGTCCCTCGGAGCCTCCTGACGCGCCGAAGGAGAAAACTACCGAGATTCTGCGGCATGCCGCTTGACTACGAAAGGCGAAAGCGTCAGCGTGCTCTCGACCACGGTCTTAGAATACGTGAAAGGTCCTTCAAACGCGCCATTCAGAAAATTCCAGTCGACATCTCCATGGACCCTAAGAATCTCATCCAATTCAGCGAAACTCCACTCGCGCAGGTGCCAGTAGTTCTTGGGACTCCCATCCGCGTTGGTGTATTCTGGCCGTCTGTTCGGCGTGCTGATGAACACACCCCTATGCGCCACGCGCAATAGCTCGCCCAGAAATCGATGATAATCCTCCACATGCTCCAGAACATCCACGCAGGTGACCAAATCGAATTGATTGTCTGCGAAGCGCAGATCATATCCATCAAAGAGTTCCAAGCGGTTCAGCCGCGGGTTGCGCCCTCTTACCGTGTTTTGGCAATACTCCAGGGCTTTCATGTCGACTTCCACCCCATCCACTTCGCTAGCCTTAATCGCAAGAATATTCAGGCCATAGCCGAGGCCAAACCCCACATCCAACGCCGTTTCTCGTTCACCGAGATACTGATTCAACGCCAGAAAATATGCCTCGATCTGGCATGGTACGATCGACCCAATGGCCAGAGTGGCGGAGTACTCCCCCGGGTTTGGCTTGGCTGAAGTGCGATCCCGGCCAAGCCTAGCAGCGAGGAATCTCTTGAGGTTGGACTTGACCATTTTCGGCCGCCTACTGGTTCCGCGCGGATTGCCCCTTGGGGCAGGTTGTCCAGGGCAATTCCAGAAAAATAACGCCTCGACGACCTTGGCCCAGCATCAACATCGGGCTGGTATCGTCCAATACATCAAAGACCAGGACGGAATTCACCGCATCTAGCACCTCAACTGCGGGAATCGAAGACGAGATGTTGATGCGGTACTTTCCGGACCGAAGTATCCTCAACCCAAAACTGCACTCAAGAATGTACGCCCCTGGAGAAAGCACCTCCTTCTCGCGGTCCAAGTCCTGATTGGTGCTCGAGAAAAGGCACTGATCGGTTTCATTCAGCAGTTCAAAGGCGATTTGCGCTCCCTTGACCGGCACTCTTACGTCGCACTCAATCTGGAGCGTCAAATTGCCCGAACTACGAAAAGCCGCCGAAACCATGCCATTGTTTAGCAAGCGCGCTCCGGTTATCATCAGTTTTTGGTTTGGCAGTGGGGGTTCGGTACGCCGATACTCTCCTCTTTCCTCATACCTCCCCAGGTATCTTGACACAACCGTTTCAATCTCCCCCGTATACTCTATCTTCCCCTTGTCAATCAACAGACCTCTTCGACACAGGGATGTCACCGCCGCCATATTGTGACTTACGAAAAGGACTGTCCTTCCCTCGCGGGTCACGGTGCTCATCTTTCCCAGGCACTTCTTTTGGAATTCGGCGTCACCAACTGCCAGGACTTCATCCACCGCGAGGATTTCCGGCTCCAGATGAGCGGCGACGGCAAATGCCAACCGTACAAACATCCCGCTCGAATAGTACTTGACCGGGGTGTCCAGGAACTTCTCCGTCTCCGCAAAGGCTACGATTTCATCGAATTTCCGGTCAATCTCAGGCCGCCTCATCCCCAGGATGGCACCGTTCAGATAGATATTTTCCCGCCCGGTCAGCTCGGGGTGGAATCCCGTGCCCACCTCCAAGAGCGACCCGACCCTCCCGTGCAGTTCCGCCCAGCCCCTTGTCGGCTTGGTAACGCGCGACAGGATTTTCAGCAATGTGCTCTTGCCCGCACCGTTGCGTCCAATAATGCCCAAGGCCTCGCCTTGCTCAACCTCGAACGAAACGTCATCCAGAGCCCAGAGCGTGCGTTCCTCGCGGTGTTCTCCCCTGAGCCAGCGCACTGGAGCTCCCGCCGCTGCCACCATGCTCTCCCGCAGGGTCCTGTAGGCAGCTCGCTGGGCACCAATCCGGTACCGTTTTGCCAAATGCTCTACACGGACGGCCAGGTCAGACATTTCAGATCACGTCCGCAAAACTGTCTTCCATACGCCGAAAGTACACCATGCCGGAGACCAACATCAAAAGCACGATTGCGACCGAAATCCACACCAATCCGCCCACGCTCTCAACACTCCCCAACAAGGCCCAGCGGAACCCCTCAACCACCCCGGTCATCGGGTTGAGGCCATACAGCAGCCTCCAGCGTGCCGGGATCAGGGTGGCCGTGTAGGCGATCGGTGTCGCGTACATCCAGAATTGGGTCAGGAAAGGCACGACGTAGCGGATGTCCCGATACTCCACGTTCAAGGCAGAAAGCCAGAGACCAACCGCCAACGCTGTGGCTAGGGCCAGCAGCAGCAAGAGCGGCAAGGCCAGCACTCGATACGTCAAGGGTTCATGGTAAAAGAACATCATCCCAATCAGCACCACGAACGCGATCGCAAAATCCACCAGACTGGGGATGGTCGCTGCAATGGGAATAATCAGGCGGGGAAAGTACACCTTGCTGACCAAGTTTTGGTTTCCCACCAAGCTGTTGCTCGACTGGGTCAGCGCGAAGGCAAAAAGCTGCCAAGGTAACAGAGCCGTGTAGGTGAAGAGAGGATAAGGAATGCCTTCAGAGGGCAGCTTCGCCAGTTGACCAAAGATCACACTGAAGATCACCATGGTCAGCACGGGTTGAAGCACGGCCCAGGCAGCGCCCAGAAGGGTCTGTTTGTAACGGACCTTGATGTCGCGCCAGGTCAGGAAAAAGAGCAGGTCCCGAAACTCCCACAGCTCGCGGAAGTTGAAACCAAACCAGCCACTTGTCGGCTCGATTCGGATGACCGGCAGCCGTCCCTTGATGCCAGACTTCTCCGTCGCGACCTGCGTGGGAGCTGTCAACCCTTGGCTCCTTCTCGGGCGCCTTCAAGCACATGCCCATCCGCATACTGAAGAGACAGTTGGTCTCCCACAGCCCGCAGGACGGGAATGTTCGTGTTCTTCTGCACCCGGACGCGTATCTTCATCTCAATACACGTCAAGCGACACACATCGGCCACATCGCTGTTCCCCTCCAGGCAAACCTCTTTGAACCCCGACTGCTGCACCTGGGAAAGAAGTTGCTGGGCCTGCGCACGCGTCGTTCGATAGAGCGCCATGCCCGTCCAGGCGTACCGGTAAGCCAGCCGGGTTTTCTCAGCAATCCCCTTCGGAGTGATCAAGTACCGCAACCTGCGTCGTTGCAGCTGCGAGACTTTCACCAAGCCCCGAGCGACCATCCTGCGAACGTGCCAGTTAACTGTGCCAACCGCGACACCCAACCGATCCGCCAAATCAGCCTGGGTTATGTCCGGACTGCTCTCAATGTGAGCCAGGAGCCTCAGATCGCGCACTTCCTGCGGAGAAATATCTTTCTGCAATGCATCAATCCCTTTCGCGGGAAGCATAATTCATGAATTGAATTTTACTACCCCCATGATCAGGTGGTCAATTTCCAGCGCACAACAGCCAGGTGTATCCCGTCGGCTGGGTGATGGCAAGCCGACGCCCTCGGCCAATGAGTTGGCCCAAGGTCAAGTTGTCGGCTCCTTGGAGAAATCCGCCGCTCCGATCTGGAGCACCAGGCAGCCATCCTGCCTGGTTAGTCCCGGCCACCATCAGTTCCTGCCTGTCCGCAAAGCACTGCGAGACCCTGACGCCAGCCCTCGGCTCAGGTTTCCTTCGGGCCATTCTTTCCGCATCTCAGAATGATGCTGCCAATCTCGCCTGGCCGTTGTCTTTCGCAGACTCGCCAAGGATTCGCGTCAGGCGGCCACCGTATCCTGGCCTCAGGCCCCAAACCCTTTCAATCCTCGTTGTATCGCCCAGACCGCGCATGCCTTCCGGCCCGCGATCGGATGGAGGACGCCACTGCATCTCCCTCCGAGGGGGCGAGTACGCCGGGACTGCCGACTGGAAAGTCGGGGACATGTCAACAGACCGGGAAGCTTGGCCGCTTGGGAAACTGCTGGATCCAGATGCATCCCGGCCCTCCTGGTGATGTTCAAGCTGACAGGAGGTTCGTCGACCGCTTGACTCCTCCTGGTTCCGGAGAAAGATGTCCCAGTCTCGACGGCAACCATTCCAATTTGTCGGTCAAACAACTCGGCAAGTGCCAGTTTGCAAGGCACTGTCAACCAGTTGGCGGTCGCGTTCCCCCTCCCAGGCTGTCTCCTGGGATTGAACCTCAGAAGACTCGTTCGACTAGCAGGGCGCCCTTGGTGAGCCCTCCCGATACCTGCGGCGCAACAGAACAGCTAGTGCAACCAGAACGAAAAGAGTCGTTCCCAAAGTGATCGCTGCTCCCACGCGTACCGAGGTGGGCCGAAACGCAAAACGCACAATGTGCTTCCCTGGACCAAAGGCCACGGCGCGCAAGACGCCATCCGCGCGCAGAAGTGGAACTGATGCCCCGTCGACGGACGCAACCCATCCAGGATAGAAGGTGTCGCTCAGCACGAGAATCCCCGCTTTCGGCGAGTCCACAGCCACGGTCACGGACATCGGCTCATAGTCAACCACCCTCACCGAGGCGGCCGACGGCACCTCCCCATCGGTTTGCACTCCCGGGGACCTGTCGACAATCACTTGCTCTCGAGGATCAAATCCTGCCGAGTGAAACGTGCGCAACGCCATGTGAATGTCTGGAATGACCGTGTACCCCTCCACCAGGAAGGCCCGAGGCAGAACCGCTGTGTCCCGATATACCCTCACCTCTTTGTCATAGACCAGGTCAAATCTCGTCGTGGGCAGCTGGATTCCAGGGGAGGTCATGACATACTTGGCGTTTATGATGTCATTTCCGCTCAAGGTGGCGCACAGCTCTCCATTGCACGGGTCAACCTTGACCGCCACCAACTCGCCAACGTTGGGAGGTGCGAGATCGTCATACCCGTCGACTGTTTGAAAGCCGTACATGGTGGCCAAGTTGGGCGGAAGAACAGGCTTGGTCCCAGGCGCGGTGATGGTCATGACACGATAGAGAGACTTGTCCGACCGAATCGCGTCAATTGCCGAAGATGCGGGAGCAAATGGGTTCTTTTGCAAATCCACCATCGGCACATTTGAAAGCGTCATGAACACAAGATCTCCTGCCGTCAACACCACTGCCACAGCCCCAAATGTACTGGCCGTCAACCTGTTCCGCAGCCGTGCCCCTATGGTTCCGAGCCCAAGCAGGGCAATCAACAGCGGCACGGCCGTGTAGGGGTTCGTCAGCTTGGCATCATTTAGGAAGGTGATGGCTCTTTGCAGATACACGTCAAGGTTGCCCTGCCCCAGGGGTTTCGACCCAATGGAGCTCTCGACCTGGTTCTTCACGAATGTCACCACTTGCGGGCCCCTCGCCCACAGAACGATGTTTCCGGCTACCAATCCGACAAGGACTGCAGCAACCACAGCGAACAGACAGCGCACCACAATCCGGGCCCGGTGAGGCTCAAATTCCCTAGTGAGCAGGGCCTCGAGTCCGATGGCCGCCAGCACGCATGCACAGAAGATGTAGAGAATAAGGAAGCGGTCGTACAAGACCACCACTAGCGGGGTGAAGATGACCACGATCAGCACGAGAACCGCTGTGATTCCAAAGACAATTCGCCACCGATCTTTGGAGGCAAACGCCGCCAGGGACGCCAGGAAGACCGGAAGAACCCCGATGTATCCCTGCCATTGCGATGTCACCCCAAGGAAGGGCGTCGCAACCGACATCGAGTCCCTCAGTCTTCCCGCTAGATTCGGGAAGACAAAGAGAATCAACGCCAGGATTGCGCGGAGCATCTCCGAGAGAGAGCGGGGCGTTTGGGCGCTACCCGCCGCTAGGCCTTGGCTCAGGCGCGTGCTGAGAGCCATGAACTCCACGGTCGGGATGAACTGAACGGCACTAAGCAGAAACCCAACAAGGAGTGCCACTGCGGCATAGCCCAGGTGGGCAAGTTCTGTCCGCTCCTTTCGTCCGAACACCAGCGCATGCAGCCCTACGAGAGCGATGACCCCGATGCCAAGGTAGGCATAGTTCTGTATTGGGCTAGCCAAAAGCGCGATCCCGAGGATCAATCCCGAGAATAGGGCACTGACCAGAGATCGCAACCGAATCGCACGAAAGAGAAGGAGGCAGACGAGCGGAAACCAAAGCATTCCCTCTATTACCCGATCGAAAAGAAAAGGCCAATACATTGAATTAAGGCCATAGCCCAGGGATCCGACGACTGCGGCGGAATTGCTCAACTTCATCCCTTGAAGGAAGAGGAACATGAAAAGCATGCAGGCTACAACCTGCAGGAACATACGCCAAGCCAACGCTTTGCTCATGTTCCCCATTAAGAGCAGGACATTAAAGGGATCAATCGTAACAACCGTTCCGGAACTGGCAAAGGCCGGATGGCCCCCGAAGATGTTGGGGTTCCACAAAGGAAACCGGCCAGAGAGAAAAGTCTGCACCTGAAAGAGGTGCATGGGGTAGACCTCGAGCACGAAATCGGAAACCGGAACACCCTGGACGTTCGCGTCTGACCGGCTGGCTGCAAAGGGAAGGAACATCTTGTTTGTGACGTCCGTGGGATACATGGTCCACCGGCCCGTCAAGGTGGGGAGAAAGATGGCAGTTGCGGTCACCAGCAGAACGCCGATCGAGCCGATCTTCGAAAACGTCGAGGTTCTTTTCATGCTCTCCACCTGGGGTCAATCTCCAGCGTGGTTGGACAAGAACCAGAAACCATGCCATTCCATCGTGCTAGCGGATGTTGCTCCGGTCGCAGGTCCCAAGCGGATTGTCGTCGCACTCATTTCTCCATCGTCTGCTCCCCTGATCAGTCCGTCCGGCATAACCCCAGAGGATTCAGATCGTTCGACAGGCCCACCTGCACGCCAACTGCGAAGGCATCCTCAATGGAACTGGGCAACTTGAAGATTCATGACCACAAACAACCCAAGCGCTTGGATTCCCGGCTTGTGTCCGATGAGACAACGGATACACCCGGCGAGGGATCCCAAATGGCACCTCTCTTAACTCCCACATCCATTCCTGTATCGCCGGGGTCAAGGCCTCCCGGGCCTCTTTCCGCCTGTGTCCCTTTCTCCCAATGATGGGAACAACAAGAGCGCTGTCCTGTGTCTTCAAGTGCCTCCCTCTTGGAAAAGCTCGCGAACACGCCAAGAAGTTGCTAGCCCGGGGGCTTTCACACATCTTCGGGAATGCGCGCCAACCGTTGGTCCGAAGCGGGAACCTCGCCTCGCTCCGCTTGGCTAAAGAGCCCGCCAAGGAAGAGAAACACCACGGTCACAAACAGCACCTGCCATTCGGCGGTCGTGAGGCGCGAGTCTACTGTGCCAGTCACAAACCAGGCGATAAACCCGACCCAAATTGCGCCCAGGACAGGCTCCCGGTTAAGCTTCCCGCTGCGGTAGCCTCTCCATCCCACCGCCACGATGGTTCCAATAAGGAGAACCAGCAGGATCAAGCCAACCACGCCGTAGTGCATCAGCATGTAAACGTACACGTTGTGTGGGTCGGCTCGCGCTTGAGCCTGCATCAACTCCCCGCTGGGGTGAAACCCGGAACCAAGCAACAGGATGACCGGTTGCGCTTGGATCAGGCGAAAGGCATCCCTCCAATAGACTGCCCGGCCGTTCAAGTCGCCGAGGAACACCTCTCCCTTGGCAAGCAGCGCGAGGGCCACGCTGCCGATCATCCCGGCGGCGGACATGACCCCCGCTGCCGAAGCAAAGATCCACGGCCGCACACGGATCTGAACCATTGCGAACAACACGCCCGCGAAGAGGAACCCTACAAGAAGAGTTCGGTAGTACGACAGGTACAGACTTGCCCCAAAGAAAGCAACCCCCAGGATGGCCAACAGACGGTACTTTTTCTTGAACGCGAGGCCGAGGCAGATCAGCAACGGCCAAAACACCTGGGCTCCGAACGCATTGGGATGGCGATAGAAACCAACCGCAAGCGTTTGAGCGCCGAAACTGGTAGGGGCCAGGAAGAATTCTTTGGCCGGTGGCGAGGCGAAGGGCGGGGCGAAGACCCCAGTTAACCCTTGAACATCCGCCACCAATGCTGAGAGAAAGGTGATGCCGACAAAGATCTCGATCGTCCGCTCCCATTTATACTCGGCGGCGTATGAAAGGATGATCACGGCCCCCAGGGAGATCCACAGCCATGTCACCTCGTTGAGGTTATAGGCCCAATCCCCGGAAACGACCCACAGTCCGAGGCCTAGCAAAGCCCAACAACCGAGCAGGTAGAAAACCAATTTACCTGACCGGCTTCTCGGGAGGTCCAACCGGCCTGTTTCCAGAATCCAAATCGCCAGGCAGAGGACTGACACGATTTCGACGACGGACAAGTGGAAGGCCTGGGATTGGGCGATGGAATCCTGGAAGGTCTGGGCCGCAAACAAGACTACCAGAATCAGGCTGATCAATGTCTCGCGTTTGGGGGCGACTTTGGCTATGCCGCGATCCAATTCCTTGGCAATGGACATTGCCTACTCCATGGCCAGCGGGCGCGCCTGCTCGAGCAGGCCGACTAGAATGCACATGCCCGATGCAAAGGTGAGCACGGAGAAGGTCTCGAGGAGATCGTTGGTTGCCATTCCTTCCACAAGGAAGAAGGCGAGCAGGACACCCCAGGACGCTAGCAGGAGGGGGCTTTGTCGGATTCTGCCGTAGCAAGTCCACCCCAGCCAAACGATGTGGGCCAGAAGCCCTACCAAAAAGGCGACTCCCAACACCCCGAACTCCATCCACAACATGAGGTAGATGTTGTGCGGAACCCACCATGGCGAAAGGTACTCAGGGCCCTTGGTTGTGTTGAGGTATCCCCACGCCAAGAGAAAGCGATTGGAACCGATTATTCGCAACGCCTCTGACCAGATCACAGGCCGGCCGCTGCTCAGTAGAGAGAAGGGGTGCTGGGCAAGGATCACCGCCGCCCCGATCGCAGTCACCAAAGCCGTGATCCCCAGCCCCAGGAGCGCAACTCTACGTCTTCTTGCAAGAGAGATTATGACACACAGGACGAGAGCGACTCCTGCCGTCAGGATCGCGGTCCGCGAATACGTCCAGAACAGCGCAAGACCTGCCAACAACACACAAACTGCTGAAAGGATGCGGCGGATGCTTGAGCCCTGAAACGCTAGACCCACCGAAATGACGAAAGGCCACAGGAGATAGGCCGCCATGCTGTTCGGAAAGGAAAAGAAGCCGGGCGCCGGTTTCGATCCTCCCACATTCATCGGCAGCCATCCCAGGAGGTTTTTGTACCCGTATCCGATTCCCGCAAAGTGTTGTTGGATGGCCACGGCCGAGTTGGGGACAGCTGCCAGAGCAAAAACGAAGGCAATCCACTCCCAGTCTAGCCTGACCCTGACCAGAAGGACATACACGAGCAGCCCACACACTGCCCAATTCAGGATCATGGGCGACCGGTCTCGCCAGTTGTTCCCGACCAGCCAGAGCACAAAGCCCCACAAGGCGATCACGCAGAAAGCCAGGGCCATCAATCGACTTTCCCGACGCTCCCAAGCCTTCTCGGAAGAGAAGGCCTCTCCAAGGATCGACAGCACAACGATCGCCAATCCAGCGATGAACTCATCGACCTGAACGGACACGGGTCCCAGGACGAGGCCCTGTCCAGCGGACAGCGACACGAAGAAGATCAAGCAAACCAGATACGATAGTCCCGCGCGCCAGTCAGGTAGGGCAAGAAAAACTGTCCTGCCTGCAGGTGATTCTTGGCCCAGCGCATTGGAGTCTGCAGAAGGCCTCATCTCATCCCCACCGCAGGTCTTCCAGCCAGGAGAATTGGAGCTTGAGAGGGCGGGTTGCCCAAACAGGCAGGGAACAGGCCCCGCTGGAGGAGGTCCCAGGTCGGCGCTCCCTGAGACCTGGGTTGCGACTCCTCAAGCGAGTTCCCGCAGGGAAAACGAACCCGGTGAGAGTGCACCAGTCATGGAATCTGTTTGCCATGGTCCAAGGAGAGAGGTGCTCACGGAAGTCTCCAAGGCCCGGAATAAGAACCTTTTTTCGCCTGGTCCCCTGAGGTGCAGGACACGCCCGATCGCAGCCTCTTGGCCTCATGCCCTGTCCGCGCTGACAATCCAGCCCTGCAGGGGCTATCCCTGATCTAGAGTGGCAAGTGATTATAGCAACAAAAACTGCCCATCCGGTGGCCGCCACCATTCCCGGGAACTCACCTAGATAGGATGACGAGCCGGCGAGACCTGCGTACTAATTCGTGATCGCACTGCAATAACGACCAGAGCCAACCGGTCCAGTTTGTACTCGCCTCAAGGGGGAGGCTCCTCAGTATAGTCAGAGCTGACCCATATCGGCAGGTCTGAAGCAAGTTCAAAGCCAATCGGCGTCATCTTTTCAGCTTTGAACGGTTCACTTTTCACCTTTGAATGACATCAGCATCCACTGATTGACAAAGGCTCCGCTTCTTTTATAATGTTGCTAACGTTAGACTAGCCGCGGGAAGAATGGGCTAGCACCATACGGGGGCGGGCCTAGCTGTTCCTGCCCTAGACGTGGAATTGGGCACGTAACGTTGGGTGGCAAACCTTCCCCAGATGGGAAGCAAGCCACCCTTTTTAATGGAGCTCAGGAGTCGCGTTGGGTTGAATAAGGGGACAAGAATGCGCGAGCTCGTCGCGATCCGTGCTGCAGTCTTCCACTGCCGCCCGGGGACCTTGCCCATCCCTCCAGCAGAACCAAACCCGTCAGCTCGGACCGGATCCTTCAACAAGATTGCCCTTCAGCCCGTCCCCGGCAACGGTCTTCCCTGCCCCCACCCGCAGCTCAGGCGGGACATAGCTGCGAGCGGCCACATTCAGCCGGTTGTGACCAAGCTGGTGGGAAACTGCAAGCAATGCCTGCCGGTCGCTGCGGCCCGCCTCCACCGCGCGGCGATATTCCTGCGCGGCGAACGCCTTACGGAAGCCGTGCGTACCCAGGCACTCAATCCCGAGCTGCCCGCAAGTCTTCTTGACCCGCACGCACGCCCGAAAGACGAGAGTCCGCCGATCCGAGAAAAGATGCCCATCCGCCTGCTCGCGCCCAACCTCGCGCATGGCCGCCAGGAACTCCCAATGATCGGGCTGGACGGTGACTCGCCGGGGCCGGCCTCCTTTCGTATGGTTGGCATTCGTTTCCAGCGAGATCCAACCCTCCTCGGCATGGATGTCCTCAGCCCTCAGGTAAGAGGCCTCACTGATCCGCAGCCCGGCGACCCACATGAGCTTGAGCAGGTCGGCCATCCGCGGATCCCGAGCTCGGATCGCCCCGAGCAGCTGTTCAACCTCACCCGGCTCGTAAGCCCGCGGGTGCAGCAAGTCGGTGCGCATGCGAGGCTGATGGGGGTTGAGCGGGAGCAACTCTGGGCTCTCGGCCGGGAAGACCCGGGCCTTGCGGCAGGCCAGGTCGACCTTGCGCAAAGATCCCGCGACTCGCTGGAGGTACTTGCGGCTGAGCTTGTGCACTGTCAGCTCTGCAATGTAGGCTTGGGCCATGGCGGGGGTGATCTGGCTCACCTCGCGCACCTCGGGCCACTGGGCTCGCACGTAGCGGCCAAAGCGGTGCGCGTCCTCGCACATCACCCGCATGGTCCGGATCCCGCGGATCACGTCCACGCGTCCGTGCTTCTTGTCCTCATGACGGCTGTGCCCAGGACGGAAAATCCCCTGCAGAGCCCTCATCATCTGGTATCCGAGACTTCCTCGACGAGACATTGCGACATTCTCCTGCTCACTTCACGGATTTTGGATTACGGGAGAAAACTCAATGATCGGTCGATGATTGCGGCGCCAGACCTCATCTGGACAGCCTGGGCTGCCCTCTGCTGTCCGCAGAGATCCGCTCACCCGGAGCGGAAGCCGCTGAGGTTGAGGCCCAAGGTGCGGGAAGGCGGCAGGTTTCCCGTCCTCGTTTCCCGGAGGCCGGGCGCAATGACCCTCTGGGGGACGTGCCACTACCGGAACGCATTTTCCGAGCCGATGCACCTCCTTTCCCCCTCCTGCGAGGGGACGATGGGGAGCCCGCGTATGTGTCTTGCCACCCAACGTTGGTTGGGCTCCGCCGGTCCAGGTTGTCCAATGGGACAACGCGTCCAACGTTCGAAGCGATCCACGAAACGAGACGAGGCCTGGGAGAGCCGCGGCCTCGACCCCGCCAGCGGGGCCGGAAGGACAGGCAAGTTCCGCAACCCAGTGAGGAATCGCCCGCTCTTCTCCGAAAGCTTGGTCACCATGCCTCTATCCATTCCGGGGATCACGCATGCTTCCAGCCTATTCGTTTTGCCGGCTTCGGTCCAGAGATCGCTCTGGTTTTCGTAGATTTTTCAAGGATGAAAAGGGGGATTGCCATGAGGTTCTCAGAGTGCATGCGCAGCTCGGAAGGATTTGCCCGGCTGATGAAAGAACTCGCCCGGGAGCTCCCCGATCCTGATCTCCTGGAGGATCCGGATTGGATGCAGCATCCAGCCCTGGCGGAGTTTCTCACCCGAGGTTGGGCTCGAGGCAGGAACCCGGGATCCGACCCGCGGGCGGGCTTTGTTCTCCTGGTTGCCTACCACACGCGCCTGCTCCTGGATCAGGTCCGTTTCGGATACAAACGATACCTACGCCTTGGGGCGATGCTGTTCCTGGCGCGGGATGTCTGGCCGCCCTACGAAGTTTGGATCGGCCGGCTCCTTCCTCTTCCCGGGCATCGCAGC
>Ga0187866_1000865_pt1 | contig 31832 bp, 24 predicted proteins | sample June2016WEW_11_1_3_FD_133013 | JGI IMG/M metagenome (GOLD analysis project Ga0187866, IMG submission 133013) | Peatland microbial communities from SPRUCE experiment site at the Marcell Experimental Forest, Minnesota, USA - June2016WEW_11_150 | ecosystem: Environmental > Terrestrial > Soil >...
GGAAGGCGGCTCGTCCCTCGCAGCTCCCGCAGGCGGCCTGAATCTGCTTCAGCGTCCAGCCAACCCTCCATCCTATCACGCCCGTCCCGCCGGAACAGGAGGACCCTGCTTTACCGCTTACGAATGAACTGTTCCATGAGCCGGCCCAAGCCCATGCGCTGGATGCTCGCCAAAGTGGAACGGTAGCCGTCCACGGCCTCGCCCAAGGTGTGCCGGCTGAGCTTCCGGGCAGCCTCGGCGTATTCGCTCGTGACGGCCAGCAGGGACACGCGTCGCCCGGTTTCCCGACAAAGGCCGTCCAAACGTTGGAGTGCGGCCAAGACATGATTGTCCTGCCGGGCGGTCAAAGCGGCGGTTTGCGAGCCGGCGGCAATGTCCCGCACCAAGTCCGTGGCGTCTATGGCATGGGCATGCGCCGCTTGGCGCCCACGCGAGCGGCAACCCGGTAAAAGGGGTGATTCTTGCTCCCACCGCAGGTTTTGCCCTCGGCTTTCCGGTGCCGGATGACGACCGGGAATCTCATGGCCTTGCCGCCGGATTCGGGCGGATTCTGTGCGCCCTCAGTGCGGTGTGGACAGTTGGCCTGGTTTTGGCAACCGGCGGAATCCTTGCTTTCGCCAGGTTTTTCCGCAGGAAAGAAGTGGTCGGGGCGGTGAGATTTGAACTCACGACCTCTTGTACCCGAAACAAGCGCGCTAGCCAGGCTACGCTACGCCCCGAACCAGTATTACTGAGGAAAAACGATGGTTTTTGAATCCCGTTTGACAATCTGATACTGCCCGCATGAAACCACATCGGATGCCCGCCGATTCAGGCCCTGAGTCCGGCTGGCAAACGACGCCGCATACAAACTTGATCCGTTACGAACCATCAGGCACGTATTTTGCCCGGTTCCGCGTGAAGGGCAAGCTCTTTCGTCGAAGCTCTTTCGTCGCGTCGGAGCTTTCGTCGAACCGACGGATTCCCAGGGTCATTGACCTTTGGCGCGGAGCCTGGGCCGGCGTGAGGTCCAGCCGGCATGAAAAAGCCCGCGTTCCGTCGGGTTCGCGAGCTGGGTTAACAGAGAGCGTCTATGGCGTGGGGACCTTTTCCTTCGCCGCCGCCTTCAAAAGTTGCTCGTCAAAGGTGGCCAGAATTGCTCCGCGCCGTTGCGCCAATTCCAAGTAGGCGGCATCGTAGATCGTCAGGCCATGTTCCCGGGCCAGGGCAAAAGTCCGCGCCGGAATTTGTTCGGCGGTTTCCTCGTCCTCCTCGAACGGCAAGGCATTCACCAAAGACAGGGCCAGGACAACCTGCTCCGGCGTGATTCTTCCTCGCCGCTCGGCCATGAGCAGTCCATTGCCGATTTCCAGCCACCAGTGGACGGGAATCCATGCCTCGGCGCCGTTTTCAACCGCGGCACGGATGGCGGCGGCACGCGGCGTGGTTTCATCCGGCAGCAGCCACGCCAGCGCGACGGAGGGATCAATCACGCAGGCCATTAAAACCGCCTCCCGCGGTTGATCAGGTCTTTGAGACCGGTTTTGTCCTTTGACCTGGGGAGACTCTGCCGCAAGGCATCCATCTGACGGAAGATGGAGGCGACGTGTTCCCGCGACGGGCGATCGGCCGGAACCAGCCGCGCGACCGGCCGGTCGTGGTTGGTGATGGTGATTTCCTCGCCCTTGGCGACACGCTCAAGAAGTTGGGACAAATGCGTCTTGGCGTGAAAGGTGCCGACAAAGGCGCCGGAGCGGCGAGAATGGTTGGAAGTTGCGGGCATAAATAAACTAGTTAGAGACTAGTTTAACATGAAAATCGGGGTGGTCAACACGAATCAAAGAGGAAAAGACAACGGGAAGCCCCCTTCACTGCCAGTCCCGGTCGCCAAACAGGGCGATGACGAGTCTGGGCCGGTCCGGAGAAACCCACTACCGGGGTTACCCCCAGCCGGTCGGAGAACATTTGAAGTATCTGGTGTTCGCCAGGGGCGATCCCCTCGCGGCGCTGGCGTGGTTGCGGCAGCGCGGCGCCACCCTACCTGGTGGGCACACCCAAGAGCCAGTTGAAGGCGCATCAGGCCGCGCTGCTCGAAACTACCGGCTGGCAGGGAGCGCGCCCCGGCTTGGAAGTCAAACAGGTCGGCACGCCCGCAGGCACCGAACAGTTCATTCTCTGTCGCAGCGCCGATCGCGCGGCCAAAGAGCGGGCCATGTTGGACCGGCAGTTGGACCGTTTGAAAACCGAGTTGAACCAAATCCACACGAGCCTGCGCCGCGCGCCGGAGGCGGACCTGGAAAAAGCCGGGCGGCGGATCGGACGCTGGTTGGGCAAATATCCAGCGGCCGCTGGCGTGTTGACCGTACCCTGGAAAAGGATGAGGGCGCTCACGCCTGTGGATTGGCGATCACCGAGCGGGCCGAGAAACTGGCATGGTCGCGGCTGGTGCACGGGGCCTATCTGTTGCGCACCAACCATCCGGGGGGGCAACCCGGCGGCGACTTGGCGGTGGTATATTATGAACCGGGGTGGATTTACGTCACGTATTTACCCACCCTTCGTTTGATTAAGGCGGTGCAACCTGCATTTTTCGGTCTGTCGGCAGGCACGAATTGTCAATTGCGCGTTTCGGGCGATTTGAATTCGTGGACCAACCAAGGCGCGCCGTTCATTGCCACAAACAGCAGCATGGTTTATCCGCAGTATTGGGATGTGGACGATTGGAACCAGCTTTTCTTCCGGTTGCAGATTTCCCCGTGACAAGGCAATCAATTTGCGCTTACCAAGCATAAGGGGTTTCCACACCGATTGGCCGTCACTTCCGGCGAACACACCGGAATCCGTTTGAATCCATGGTCAGACACACGTCGGTCAAACCGGCTTCGTCGCAATTCCGCACCCAGGAAGTGCAATTGCCCGCGCTGCTTGACCACGCGCCGCCCCGCAGCACCCGCTTTTCGCCCTGCTGCGGGCCGCGTGGATTGTCGGCCGGGCTTTCCCGGTAATACTTGGCTCCGTAGAAATCGTTGCACCATTCCCAAACATTTCCGGCCAGGTCGTAGAGTCCCCAGGCATTGGGCTTCCGCTGGCCGGCAGGGTGAGGCTTGGACTGGGAATTGCCTTCAAACCACGCAAAGGATTTCAGCGCGTCGGCATCGTCCCCAAAATAGAAGCGCGTGCTGCTGCCCGCCCGGCAGGCATACTCCCACTCCGCCTCCGTGGGCAGGCGGTATCCGCTGGCCGAGAAATTGCACGCCCAGGTATTGGTGTCGTAGCAGGGTTTCAGACCTTCTTGCAGCGATCGCGCGTTGCAAAACTTGACGGCGGCCGACCAGGTGACCTGTTCCACCGGGTTCGCGGGATTCTTGCGCCGGGCGGGATTGGTGCCGGTAACTTTCTCATAGACTTGCTGGGTGATCTCGTATTGATCCACGAGAAACCCGTCCACCTTGACCGGGTGCGCCGGCTTTGTGTCGCTCGCGCCCTCGTTTGAGCCCATGATGAACTGGCCCGGGGGGATGGACACCATGGCCAGGCCGGACGCAGTTTGGGTGACTTGCGTCCCGGCGGGCTGGGTTTCCCCGGTTTGGCGGCCGCAACTGCTCAGGACGCCCACCGCCAGAGCGGCAGCGAACAGGTTCCTGATGGCGTGCGACCATCCGGAGGAAACGCGTTTCTGCCGGCCCCGGATCGGAGCCGGAACCGGGCTGACCAGCGCATCCTCGTCCAGCGCTCCTTGCTTAAGCTCATCTTCCCAAGGCATGTCGGTAAGGTGTTGGACTACGGCTCGAAGAAGTACAATGTGCGGCGCGATTCCCATCGGGTCGGCTGCCGCAGGACCCTGCGCGATGCGTCCCAGATGTGTTTGGCAACCACCGCCTTTTCCGGAGCATCGCCGCATTGCAACGCGGCCGTTTGCGTCAGCCTCATAACCAGCCGGTTGTAGTGGCGACAAAGGTCGTCCTGCGAGCCAGCCGTGCCTCTCACGTCGAGGTCGCCGCAATCGAAACCGTCGCCTTTGCCCTCCTGCAAAAGCTTCTTCATGGCGTCGGTCTTTTTCTGCACGGACGAAAGCGGCGTCTCATAGATCTCCTTCGATTTGGAGTGAGCCTCGGCGACCAGGCCTTCCAGCTCGGTGAGATAATCCCGCAGCTCCGGATGCGCCAGCTTTTCACTGGCGAGGTAATTCTTCATCTGGCCGAAAAAGGTCCCGTATTGATCAACGCGGCCGCGAATCTCCCGGATGAATTCATAGAGGTGGGTGGCAAGGTCAACCCCGAGAGTTGCCTTCTCCTCCTGCTTGATCTTCGAAAGCCGGGTTGTCGTGGCGCAAACCGGCCGGTCAAATATGAACTGGTCGGGCGTGGAGTATTTCAACTTTCTGATCCGGTTGGCGCCAAAGTCAAGCAAGGCCGCCGCCTTTGCCGGACCGAGGGCTTGCTCGAGAATCTCGGCGGGCGAAAAGAGATCCGCCGCCGCTGGTTCCAGGAAGTAGATCAGCGCTTCACCATTGGGAATAAAACTCTTCTCAAAATGAAAGATGGTGCGCGCTCCGTCGAAGAAGAAAGGATAGTGGTTCCAGTCCTCGAACCAGGCTCCCCACATCCTCGTCTTCGCATTAGCGATCGGGAACGAGTAGTCCATGCACGGCTCGCGAAAAGACGGCGGCCCGCCCGGCGTCACAAAAAAGTGACCCATCCAGCGGGCCGGAAAGGGACGCTCCCATGGGATCGGAACGTATTCTCCGAGCCAATCCTCCTTCAACGACTCCCGGTGCCAGATGCCGGCGTGCTCCACAAAGGAAAGCGAGAATCCGTTTTTCTCCGTGGCAATTGACAGCGAGTCAATCAGGCGGTTTTCCCCTTCACCCGAAAGACCCAGAGAAACCGTCTGGGAGTCGCTCTCCCAAGCGGCGACGAACATGCTGTCGCTACCGTCCACCAACCCCACAAACCATTGCGTGGAAGGGATGCTGAACTCATTTCCGCCCGGCATCTTTGCCGGCGCATAGCGGATGTCTGTTCCGACAAATGAAGGCAGAAGACCATAGCGGAGGTGGCAATCCCGCACTTGAAACCGCGGCACCTGGCTGGCCTCCACGGTCAGCAGGCCTTTGCGGGTGAACCAGGCGACGTAGGAGCGATCTCCCGCTTCGGAGCTAACACGAATACCCATCCGGTCGTTCTCGTGGAGCACGGTGCATTTGGCCCCGGGGAGGACGGGCGATGGAGCAAGGACGCACCGCTGTTTGAGTGTGCCTTCCTGCAACGCGTAAATGATCAACCCGCCATCGCTCTTGCGCACCGCGCCCGCGAGATGCCGGCCTTGAACAACGGGGGTTCCCGCAAAGACGTGTGCCGGGCTCTCCACTGGGGACCACTGACCCCTGGCGGACCGATCGAACAGGGGGCCAGGCTCCCTGTTCGCATCCCATGCCGTGAGGGGCGCGAGTTCGGCCGCGGGCTTGGGCTCGCAGCGGATCAACTCGAAATCATCGGCGATGATCGGCGATTCCATCTCGCCGCCGGTGCCGTGATAGAGCTGAAATTCCTTCGACAGGCCACCCAGCGTCAGCGTCAGCGACCCGTTTTGATTCAGGACACAGAAGTTCTCGATTTGCACCCATTGGCCGCGCGGCACCTTGATCTCGGCGCAAGTGTACCCGGCCCAGGGCTGATCGGAATCCTGGAGCAGGAAGGTGACGGGTTGCTCGGATGCGGATTTGACCCAACCGCGGGCCAGGTAGGCTCCCGCTGGTACGGAGTCGAGTCTTTGTTCCAACGCGGTGTGGGCCGGGATGGCGATGGCGTGCCGCCCCTCATGGATCTCCGTGTCGGTAAGCACGGCCTTCCCCACGCTGTCGTTCCGGGTGACCCAGCTTGGCGGGTGAGCGGCGTTGGGGGCGGTTTCTTCAAAACCTGGATTCTTCAGCAGATTCTGTTCTGCAATGGCCCCGCGGGTCGTGACCAGCAGGCCGGAAGACAAGACGATGGCGACGGCCCAGGCGGCGAATCTTTGAACCCGCCGGGCGCGGGAGGCTGCGACCGTGTGTTTCATGAGGCCCCTTTCCGAAGCGAATGTGGCAATTTCCTGGCTGAACTCAGCGTGCATCGCTCCGATTGAATCTGGACTTATGGGATTATTCAAGTGAACTGCCCGGTAACATCGCATCATCATTCCAGCCACCTCCGGAAGCGCTCGTCCGCGTAAACACGTTTGGCCAGCAGCTCGTAACCCTCGGTCAGTGGATGGCTGGCATCGGCATACAGCCCGCTGGGTAAAATCTCCGGGACGACGGCGGGAACCTGGTTTTGCTGCAGCCAGGTCGCGATGCCGTCGCGGAGTTTCCGATAGGCTGGCCGGTTGTCCTCCGCCAGGAGGTGCTCGTTGAACGGACCCAGCACCACCAGTACGTCGTTTCCTCGCGCCCGCAACCGGACGAGCAGGCGCTGGAAGGCGCGCCACTGGAGGGAGGTGTCGAGATCCACCCAATCAAAGCGGGTGGTGCCCTGGCCATCCGTGGACCAGGCTTTGTGCCGCGGACTCCTCGGCCCGCGCTGGGGATCGTCCGGCGGAGCGGCTGGAACCGTCAGCGAGATTTGCGCCAGCGGGTTCCGGTCGGCGTTTGGGTAACGTGCCGGACTGCCGCCATCATCTTCGAGGGTCCAACTCAGGACGCTCTTTTGACCGAAATAGGCGTTCTGCAAATGCGCCACCCATTGCAAAAAGCCGACCTCCCGCTGCACCAGCGTGCTCAATCGCTCGTTGGCATCGGCCCGGTAGCAAGGGATCCATGGCGAGAACTGCGGCACGAGCCGGGAATGGTTGAACTGTTCTTCCTTTTCGGTGCTGAGGTCAACCTTCGGGCTGGTCATCCAGAGCACGTTACAGTGCACGATCACTTTCTGATGGCGGAGCGGCCGGCTGTAGCAGGCGATCAGTCCTTCCTGCGCGAGCGGGAACAGTCCATTAAGCCCCCCGTTGATGAAACGATCCGCCTGTCCCGCCTGCTGGTTCAGGAAATGGGACAAAGTGCCATTCGGCAACACGTATTCACCCCAGACAACCGAGTCGCCCAGAACCATGATCCGGCCGGATTTGGCCGCCTGCTCCAGTCGCCATTCGTAGAGCCAGTAGTCTTTGCTGAGCGCGTACGGGATACGGTAATCGGGCCCGGTCTCGAAACGTTCGATTCGTTTCCAAACCCCGGGCGTCAGCAGCGCCACCAGCCCGAAGAGGACGAAGGTCGCCAACCACTGTCGGGCACTCAGCCTCACCTCGTTCACGCCGAAGGGCACCGCGTTGCTGGCCGGAGCCGCCGGAGCTGCGGCAGGCTGGGTCGGGAGTGATGGGGTTTCCATATCAGAATTGGAAGTAGATGAACGCGCCGCCCCCGGAAGAACAGACGCAGAGATAGAGCAGCAGGCCGACGGCGACGCCGACCCGGATGAAACTGCTCTGGAGAAGTTCCCGAAATCTCGATTCATACAGGAATTCGTACATCCAGACGACGGCCACCAGCCCAAGCATCAGCGCGGGGAAGTAAGGATTCTGCCAGGTGGCGGTGAAGGTCCGCCGCACGATCAACAACGCATCAGCGAGCGAGTCCGCGCGGAAAAAGATCCAGGTAAACGTGACGAACAGGAAGACTCCCGCCTGCTTGAGCAACTTCGGCACCCGGTCGCGATAGACTTGCGACCGCTCCAGTTCGCGGGTGATCAACACTCCGAGGCCGTGGAGTGCCCCCCAAATCATGAAGGTCCAGTTGGCGCCATGCCAGATGCCGGAGATGAAAAAGGTGAGAAACAGGTTGCGATAGGTGTTGAGGGCGCCGCCCCGGTTGCCACCCAGCGGAATGTACACGTAATCGCGAAACCAACTCGAGAGGCTGATGTGCCAGCGCGACCAGAAATCGCCCAGCCCGGTCGCCAGGTAGGGATTGTTGAAGTTCAAGATCAGATTGAAACCCATCAACTTGGCGACGCCGCGCGCCATGTCGGTGTAACCGCTGAAGTCGAAGAAGATCTGCCAGCCAAAAGCGACAGTGGCCAGGAACAAGGCCGGCGCACCCGAGGCGCCCGGGTTGTCATAGACCCGCTCGACGTAGAACGACAGATAGTTTGCCAGCGCCAGCTTCTTGAAGAGGCCGACCAGGAAAAGCGAAGCACCATCGGTGAAATTTTGCAGACGAATGGGTGGAAACTGATGAAACTGGGGCAGCAGGTGCCGGGCGCGCTCGATGGGGCCGGCCATCAACTGGGGGAAGAAGCAAACGAAGGTGGCAAAACGCAGGAAGTTCCGCTCGCGATGCATCTTGCCCAGGTAGAAATCGATCGTGTAGCTCAGCGACTGGAAGGTGAAGAACGAGATGCCGGCCGGCAGCAGGTATTGGAAGCCGAACGGCATCAGCGTCGAGGGATCGGCCATCTTCAGCGGCAAATGCAGCCACGCGAATATGACGTTCAGGTTCTCGGCGACGAAGCGGGCGTATTTGAAAAAGAGCAGCAGCGCCAGGTTGTTGACCAGGCTGATCACCAGCCAGATCCGGCGGCTGCTGTAGAGCGCCCCCAATCCCATCAGCAGAACGATCAAGCCCAAGCCCGCCATGGTGGGCCGCAGAGTTCTGGGCCCCCAAGTTGCCAGGAGGACGATGCCGCCCGTGGCGAGCACGGAACCGGCAAAGGCGAACTTCAAAACCCGGTCATCGAACCTCAGGCCTGTCAGCCGCGCCAGCACCTCCACTTTCTGGCCTTCCTTCGGACAATGGTCCATCAGCGCCACCAGGCAAAAGTCCAGCAGCGTGGAGTACATCACCAACAGCAGGTAGTAAGGATTCCACCAGCCGTAGAAGAAGTAGGATGCCAACGTCAGCCACGGCAGCCACAGCCTCGTCTTTCGCAACGCGAAAAACCCCGGCAGGACCACCATCAGAAAGACCAGGAACGGCCAAGTGTGGAAGAGCATCCAGCCGGAAAGAATTGAGGGCAGGCGCCCGGGCTATTTCGAACTCCTCAACGGTTGCAGATCCTCGGGGCTGATGCGCCGCACACAGCGGAAGCCGCAGAAGTCAGTCGCAAAACAAGCATCAGTGTCTCCCGTCCGTTCGCCCTGGCGGGCGGTCGCCGCGCATTGGCCCGGGCTGGATTTCCAACTTCCCCCGCGGATCACCCGCTTCACATCTTTGCCCGGATTGGGCGGCCCGTGCGGATCGGTCACCGGGCTCTCTTTATAATAGGTCGGACTATACACGTCCTCGCACCACTCCGCCACGTTGCCGTAAAGGTCGCAAATGCCCAAGCCATTTGGCTTTTTCTGTCCCACCGGGTGAGTTTTCTGGTCCGAGTTTTCACCCAGCCACGCATATTGGCGAAGCTTGTCGGCCCGTCCGAAGTCGTACGGGCCGTCCGTGCCCGCGCGGCACGCGTATTCCCACTCCGCTTCGGTCGGCAGGCGGTAGCCGTTTGCCGTAAAATCGCAGTCCCAGTCAACGGTCTTTTCGTTGTAGCACGGCTTGAGACCCTCCAGCAACGAACGTTCGTTGCAGTAACGCTTCGCGTCCCGCCAGCGCACGCGCTCGACCGGCTTTTGGGGGTTGTCCTGCCAATGAGAAGGGTTGGGCAACTGCGCCTTGGCGAACAGCTCGTGCGTGACCTCGAACTTGTCCATGAGAAGAGCGCTGACTTTGACTTTATGTGCCGGGGCCTCGTCCGGGTTGCCCCGATCGTTGCCCATCATGAATTCGCCGGCGGACACATAAACCATCGCAACCCCCGATTGGGTGATGACCTCGACTCCGCTGGAGTCCCCGGCGTTTGTCTTCGTGCCCGGACCTGCGGGCTTGCCGTCGCCCTGGGCAGGGGACTTTTCGCAGGCAGTGAAAAGCCCGGCCACGACCGCCAGCGTTAGGAAACGAATCACATTCATTTTACTTGGAATAGCCATCCTGGTGGCGGGTTGGTGCGGTCTGGATGGTTCCGTTTCAGGGGCGCGGCCGGAACCACGCGGGTTCTTTGTTGCTGAAGCCGTTGGTCGTGAGCATGAAAAAGTCCGCTTCGGTGGCTTGTTCCAGGTCCAGTTTCGCTGCCCGATCAGCCTTGACCACACCGATATTCCATCCCTTGGCATACACCCCGTGGATTTCCGCGGCGGCCAGGTGGGTCCCGGGTTTGGTCGGATCACCACCGCTATCGGGCCCGCGGCTGAAGGCCAGGAACTGGCTGTCGGGCGACCAATCGACATGGTAAATCTTGTTCTTCTTGTCTTCGATGTGAACGGCCCACGGACCCACGGCCGGTTCGTCCGCCTCGAGGTTGATCGACGCGGCGGCGAGGTCGGAATCCTCGGCCCCCCACGCGACCTGCTTGCCATCAGGGCTGAAACACGGCCGGCAGCCGGGAATCTGCAGGTTGACGATCTTGTTGCCGCGGGCCTCGATCAACACAATCGCATGGCCAAAACCCATGCCCGCATGGACGGTCGCCACGATCCACTTGCCGCTGCTTGACCAGTTCGGATTGTAGAGGTGCCACAAGTTGGTGTTGTTCACGTGCTGCTCCACCTTGCCGGTGGCCAGGTCGTAGAACTTCATCCCCCGCGTCGAGAAATCAATCACGTCGAACCGGGGATATTCCTGCGGCAGAAAACCGATGACCTTGCCGTCCGGACTCCAGAACGGTTCCCGCGCATATTCCGCCACTTTCTTCCGGTTCCGGCCGTCAATATCCATCACGTAAACGCTCCGAACCGTGTCCCGGCCTTCCCCCACGTCGGACACAAAACACATCTTTGTGGCATCGGGCGAGATCTGCGGGTAATGCTCGTGCTCCTTGGGTGTCTGCGTCAGATTCACCGGGTTGGACCCGTCGGCGTTCATCACGAAGAGGTCCGAATTGTCATCCACGTAACTTTCGTAGGCGATCTTGAATGGCGACGTTTTCAACAGGTCACGCAGCGGGGTTTGGGCGTTCGCCGGCACGGCGCCGGGCAAGACCAGCAGCAGGACCACAGGCACCCAGGCAAAAACGGATGGCAGGTTGCCGGAAGTGCAACTCAAGACATTGACCCTGTTTCGATACCGCATCCGTCAACCCTGCCGGATGACCACGCGGTGTTCAAACCAAAAACGACAACCGGCGGGCGGCGTCGGGGCAGGCTGAAAGGGTGAATTCCCCGCCGGAACCATGCCACCTTCCATCCCGCGTCATGGTGCCTGACCCGGCCGCAAAGGAATCGAGTCAAGCTGATCGTGTCTGTTTGGTGATGGCAACAACCGCGATATGGAACGCTCAATCTCGAGCTGAAATCTTATTCAGGATAGGAGCTTCCTTGGGCAACGGCAACGCGCCAATGTCAATGAGGTCCGTGCCGCCTGCGGGCAGTTCGATGCACTCGCTTCGATGGCTGGCCATGCACCTTGTCATTGCGTGTCGGTTAAGATTGTCGGGTCAGTCCGTGCCGGGCGGCGGTTGCTGGTCGGCGAACTGGTCGTCGTCGCGCAGTTCCTTCTTCAACCGGTAAAGTTTCGCCTTGAGTTTCGCGACGGTGCCGGCCTGCGCGGGATCGTCGTAGATGTTGTTTAGTTCATACGGATCATGGACCAGGTCATAACATTCCCATTGGTTCTTCTTCCAGAAACAGATCAACTTGTGCGTTTCCGTGCGGACGCCGTAGTGGGCGCGGGTGTTGTGGTCGCCCGGATCGTGGTAATAGCGGTAATAAAAACTCGTGCGCCAGCCGGTTGGATGTTCGGCCTTGAGCAGCGGCAGCAGACTGCGGCCCTGCATTTCAGCGGGGATTGGCAACCCCGCCATGTCCATGAAAAGCGGTGCGAAGTCCGCGTTGATGGCCAGCGCGTTCTGCACGCTGCCCGGTTGAACGACGCCCGGCCAGCGGACGAGGAACGGCATTTTGATCGAGTCCTCATACATGAACCGCTTGTCGTAAAGGCCGTGGTCGCCGAGAAAGAATCCCTGGTCGCTGGCATAGATGACCACGGTGTTGGTGGCGAGGCCGTGCTGGTCGAGCCAGTCGAGAAGACGGCCCACGTTATCGTCCACCGACTGGACGCAGGCGAGATAATCCTGCATATAGCGCTGGTATTTCCAGCGGTTCAAAGCGTCGCCGGTCAGCCGGTTGGTTTTGCCGTTCGCCACGATTTCCACCTCCGTCGGTTTGACGCCCAGCCACTGGTTGCGGGCCGGGCCGGCCAGGCCGGCCGGCGGCGTCAGCTTCAAATCGCGCCGTGTCAGGTCGTAAAAAACCTTCTGTTCGCACTCGCGGATGGCGTCGGTGCGCGTGACATAGTCATCGCGCAGCGTCGGCGGCTCCGGGATTGCTTTGCCGGCAAACATTGCCTGGTGCCGCTCGTCCGGTTCCCAGTCGCGGTGCGGCGCCTTGTGGTGCAGCATCAGGAAAAACGGTTTTCCGGGCGGCCGGTTTTTCAGGAAATCAATGCCCAGGTCGGTAATGACATCGGTGACATAGCCTTTGATCGTATGCCGGCCGCTTGGGTCAATGAAAACCGGATCGAAATAGACGCCCTGGCCCGGCAGGATTTGCCACCGGTCAAAGCCGGTCGGCTCGCTGCCCAGATGCCACTTGCCAATCATGCCGGTGTAATAGCCGGCGGCCTGGAGATGCTTTGCCGCCGTCGGCTGCGAACCATCGAAGCGGTTGAACGTCGGCACGCCGTTAAGGTGGCTGTATTTGCCGGTGAGAATCGTCGCCCGGCTGGGCGAGCAGATGGAGTTGACACAATAGACGTGGTCAAAGCGCACCCCCGCGTTCGCCAGCCGGTCGAGATTCGGGGTCTGGTTCACCTTGCTGCCGTAGGCGCTGATGGCCGCCGCTGAATGGTCATCCGCCATGATGAACAAAATGTTGGGCCGGTTCGGCGGCAGTTCTGCCGCACCGGGAGCGCAGGTTCCCGCCAAGGTCAAAACCGCCAGCCAGCTTGTCATGGTCCATTTCATTTGATCGGTGTTTTATCGAGCGACGGGAAGGGAAATTCCTTCGACGGCCGATTGAAAACAATACTCGGCGGTTTCGACAGCCCGGCGGCGTGCAGGCTGGCGGCCAACAACCCAAACGCCAGGAACCGTTGGATTCGGCTCATCATTCGATGACGATTCCCCATGAACCAAGCTTGCTTCCCGTGGCCGGTCCGCGCAACCACTCAGCACCACCACTGAGCACCGCCGGGCCACGATGTCGGTCCCATCTTGTCAGCGCCAGCGCGAACACGCCAGCGCGAACCGCCAGAACCATTTCCAGGCGCCCCAACCCGAGCCGCGCGCCGCCCCCGCAGCCGGATGGGACGTCCGGGACGCCCTCGGTGCCCAAGCCGCAGGCCGGATTCCGTCGTCGTCTCCGCGGCGTCCGCTTACTTCAAAAAATAGACTTCCTTGGTGTCGCTCCAGATTTTTCCCTTCGCGGCGGCATCGGGCAGCGGCGACTGGCAGGGATCGGTCTGCTTCCACCAACGCTGCGTTTCGGGATCCGCGGCCATCCTTTTCATATCGGCCTCGAAGTTCGTGCCGGTGTACTCCAGGTAGGCGAAGAGATAGAGTTGGCCGTTGATTTCGCATTCGTGGATGGAGAAGTTCTGAAGGTGACAGTCCTTGATCATCCGGTTCACGCCGGGCCACGGGTGCGCGTGAAGCCGGCGGCAGTCGTCGGCTTTCTCCGGCTTGAGGCCGGTAATCCAGGCATGGCGTTCAAGTGGCTTGGAGGCCGTGGCGCAGCCGGCGAGGATAATCCCCGCGAGCAACGGCAGCATGAGTTGTCGGAGTTTGTTCATAGGAGGCAGTGGGTTCGGTGATGTTCTGGTGCCGGGTTCAACGGAACACAAAGTAAAGCGCGACGAAGATGACCACCACCAACGCGGCCAGGAAGCGGTAATCGGCGAACCCAGCGCCGCCTTGCCCGCGTAACGGATCGGTCCAACGCTCCCACACGAGCGCCCGGGCCTCCTCCTTCAACGGTTCGGCGAGGGCGAGCGAGGCGATCACCAGGATCACCACACACAGGCAGAAGAGGCCGAAGGACGCGAGCATGAAGTCCTTCAGGGCAATGTTGTAGATGAAGTTCAGCACCGGTGACGCGGCGATGCTTTCGGCGGTCGCTCCCGCCCCCACGACCGTCCCCTTGAAGAAATCGAGCGAAAAGCCGACGGCGCCGATGAAGCCGCCGACCATCATGGTGATGAACGCGGCGCGCCCGCCCGCTTTCCGCCAGAAGACGCCGACCAGGAAGACCGCCGTAATCGGCGGCGCGACGTAGGAGATCAGGACGTTCAGGCCTTTGAAGATCGTGTCGTAGTGGCCGAAGATCGGCGAAAGCACGATGGCCAGGACGGTGGCGACCAGGGTCGTCCAGCGGCCGATGTTGACGAGGCGGTGGTCGGTGGTTTGGGGGTTCCAGCGCTTCCAGATGTCGTAGGCGAAAAGCGTGGCCGCCGAGTTCAACGCCGCCGAGCAGGTCTGCATCGCGGCGGCGAGCATGGCCGCGACGACCAGGCCTTTCAAGCCGGTGGGCAGCAGGTGCGTGATCATGAAGGGATAGGCGTCCTTGGAAGCAGCGGGGCCGACGGCGCGGGCGACCCCGTCCACCGTCTCGCTGCCGAAATAGCCCTTTTGCACCAGCGCGACGCAGATGACGCCGGGCAAAACGAAGAGAAAGACCGGCATGATCTTGATGAACGCGCAGAACAGCGGGCCGAGGCGCGCGTGCTTCTCGTCCTTCGCCGCCAGGACGCGCTGCACGATCGTCTGATCGCAGCACCAATACCAAATGCCAATCACCGGGTAACCCAGCAGGATGGAATACCACGGCACGTTGGCGATGACGGTGTAGTCGCCGCCGCGGTGCATCATGTGCAGGAAAGCCCGGGTGGACAGCTCCGGCCCGCCTTCCCTGCCAAGCAGCGGATGCGGATGCGTCGCCAGCAGATTGGAAAGCGCGTCCCAACCGCCGACCGCGTGGTAGCCAACCGCCGTGATGCCCACCGCGCCGAGCAACAGCAGCACGGTCTGGATGCTCTCGGTCCACACCACCGCGAGCAGGCCACCAATCACCGTGTAGAGGCCCGTCAACACTCCCAGCGCGACGATGAAGAACATCATGGCATTCAGGCCGAGGATCGTCTTCGTCTCCGGGATGGCGAAGATGAAACACAGCACGGCCGCCGCCGTGAACAGCGCCACGCCGATGTGGATCACGATGGCCGAGATCAATGACACGAAGGACAGCGCGTCGCGGCAATGGCGGTTGTAGCGGCGTTCAAGGTAGTCGGGGAGCGTCGGCACGCGCGTGCGCAGGTAGAGCGGCGCGAAGAACAGCGAGAGCAGGATGAGCGTGAACCCCGCCATCCACTCATAGTTGCCATACAGCAACCCCGACGTGTACGCCGACTGCGCCAGGCTGACCAGGTGGACGGTGGAGATGTTGGCGGCGAACATCGCGAGGCCGATAATCGGCCAGGTGAGCGTGTTGTCCGCGAGAAAGTAGTGGCTGCCCTCGGTGCTCCGGCGGCGCCGGAAGCCCGCCGCCACGCCGATGCCCACCACCCCCAGCAGGTAGCCCACGATGATGGCCCAGTCCAGTTTGGTCATGCCGGTGTTCATGGGGCGGGCAGGTCCGTTCGGTTCATGGGTCGCGATGGCAACCGCGAACTACCAACGTCGCCCGGCTGCCTGAGTGAGTGTCTGCAAACCTCAGCCAGCTTGGAGGTTTCTTTTCAGCCAAGACGGTGAATTCGCTCATGCTCCGGCGAACGCGTGAGGCCCTACGGCATGGGGGCGATCGGCCTATCACCCATAAGTTCCGCGACCTTCGGTTCGATGGCTTCCGCCCAAAGGCGATGACCCATTGGACTGGGATGTTCGAAGTCGGGCATCAGCGAGCGGGGAATCGAACCGTCCGGCTGGACGAAAACAGGGTTGATGTCCAGGTAGAACACGTTCTTGCCGTCCGCCAGCTTCGCCGCGATTTCGTTGGCTTTGGCCAGCACGGCGCGTTCCGCGGTGGGTTTCTCGCGCCGCTGGAAAATCCCCAGCAACAGAATCTTCGTCGTGGGCAGCCGGGCGCGCAGCTTTTCAACCACCGCGGTGACGCCTTCGGCGATTTCCTCGCCGGTGTTGTGCCCGCCGTTGTTCTGACCGATCATCACAATCGCCAGCTTCGGTGTGATGCCATCAATGTTCCCATGATCCAGGCGCCACAGAACGTGTTCCGTCCGGTCCCCGCTGATCCCCAAATTCAACGCGTTGCGGCCGGCGTAGTAGTGATCCCACACCGCTTTGCCCTGGTTGTCGAAGTGCTCGACAATGGAGTCGCCCACGTAGATGAGATCAATGTGGCCCTGCCTGGCCTGCTGGTTCATGGCTTCATGACGCTGGAGCCAGTTTGCGTTCGTCCGCCCCACCGGCACGACCGCCGAGTTGTCGGCGAACCCCGCTTGGGCGAGAGTGAGCGCCAACGCGACCAGTAAAACGGAACACCCCCGGGTTTTCCCGCGAGGATTTCGGATTTTCATTTAAAAAATCGTAGCTTGTGAAATGGACGGCACAAGGAATATTCTCCCGAATCAGCCGACGCCGTCGGGGCGTTTGCCGGTGCTGTTTCTCGTCCGGGTGATCGTTTTCCATCTCGTTATCAATCAGAAGATTGCTGGCGTCCATCCGCTCACCGCTTGTTGCTTCACGCAAGTTAATTGCCGCCAAGTCAGATCCGCCCGAGTTTCCTTGACACAACTCCACCGTTTTGCTGTCATTCGGCCAACAGACCACAAAGCAGCAGTCGGCACGCATCCAGCCGCCCCTGCCTCTTTTCCGGGCAAACTCCTGTGGCTGGAGAAGGCCAATGCGGTCGTCATATGAATCAGTTCGCGAACGTGCTGGAGACGCTGGGGCGTCGTCTCCTGAGACACTGCTATTGTGCGCCGGCCAGCAGCCGAACGGAGTCTCGAACGGACAATCAACAACGGGAGCAAATGTGCGATTCAAACTACTGAAAGTTCTCGGCCTCGTGGCGCTGGCCTACGCAACCGCTTCCAACGCCCAGGTTCCCTCGATGATTGGGTATCAGGGGCGGGTCAGCGTGAGCGGAACGAACTTCACCGGCACCGGCTTGTTCAAGTTCGCGCTGGTCAACGGCGGAACACCAACCGCTGGCGTCCAGGCGACGGCGACCGCCACCGTTGTGAACGGCTTCCTCGTCAGTGTCACGGTCGTCAACGGCGGCTCCGGGTACACCGCAGTCCCGACGGTCACCATAACCGACCCAACCGGCTCCGGGGCCGTTGCCACCGCCACGGTTTCCGGCGGTGTCGTCACCTCTGTCAAGGTGCAAGACACGGGTGATGGGTATTCGGCCTCCCCAACCGTCACGATCACCGCACCTTCAACGTCGGTTTCCTTCGCCACGTTTTGGAGCAATGATGGCAGCAGCAGTGGCGGCGACGAACCGAGCACTTCAGTGAGCCTGCCAGTGTCCGAGGGTCTGTTCTCCATGTTCCTTGGAGATACGGGGCTGGCCAACATGCTGCCGGTTCCGGCCACCGTCTTCACCAACGGCGACGTGCGGCTCCGCATCTGGTTTAACGACGGGGTGAATGGATTCAGCCAGTTGTCTCCGGACCAACGCATTGCCTCCGTTGGCTATGCTCAGATGGCGGCGAATGTTCCCGATGGTTCCATCAACTCAGCCAAGCTGGGGACCGGCGCCGTTACCGCCACCAACCTGGCTCCGAATGCCGTGCAAAGCGGGGTGGTCGCCACCGGTGCCATTGGCACCGCGCAAATCGCGGACGGAGCGGTCACGGCGGCAAAAATCGCCAGTGGCGCCGTCGGTTCCACCCAGTTGGCGGCCTCCGCCATTACCGGCTCCACGATCGCTCCCAACACGATCGACATCACCAAACTGAACTTTACCCCGCTTACCGCTGAAGTGGACCCGAAGGTCGCCGTGACCACCAGCAACGCCGTCCCCAGGTGGAACGGCACGGTTCTGACCAACGGATCAGTCTTTGACAACGGGAACGTCGGGATCGGCACCGGCAACCCGGCAGCCAAATTGGATGTCACCGGTGCCGTTGCGATCAACGGGATGACGGTCATCAACACGCTCGGGCAGTGGGTCGGCAACCCAACGGGATTGGTGGGGCCACAAGGTCCGGTCGGAGCCACCGGTCTCCCAGGACCTGCGGGCACCAACGGCAACACCGTTTGGAATGGGAGCGGAGCACCTTCGTCCGCGCTGGGAACGAACGGCGACTTTTACATTGATACGAGTGGCAAGGCCATTTATGGCCCGAAGAGCGGCAGCAGTTGGGGAACTGGCATTTCTTTGGTTGGGCCGCAAGGGGTAGCGGGGGCTACAGGCGCGCAAGGCGTAGCAGGAGTTGCTGGTCCGGTCGGAGCCACCGGTCTCCCAGGACCTGCGGGCACCAACGGCAACACCGTTTGGAATGGGAGCGGAGCACCTTCGTCCGCGCTGGGAACCAATGGCGACTTTTACATTGATACCGATGCCAAAGCCATTTTCGGCCCAAAAACCGGCGGCAGTTGGGGAAGCGGCGTTGCCTTGGTTGGACCACAAGGGCCGCAGGGCCTGCAAGGGGCAACTGGCGCACAAGGTGTAGCCGGAGTTGCCGGGCCTGCTGGTGCACAAGGTCCCAAGGGCTTGAACTGGCTGGGCACTTGGAACTCAGGCGGCAGCTACACGACGAACGACGCCGTCGAATACGACGGCTCGGCTTGGGTGGCGCTGCAGCCGAACACCAATGTGGCGCCTACGGCAGGTGCAAACTGGGCGCTGCTGGCATCGAAAGGCGACACTGGTTCGCAAGGGTCGCAAGGCCTTGTTGGCCCAATCGGACCGAAGGGCGATAAAGGTGATACTGGGGCACAAGGCGTAGCTGGACCAGCGGGAGCAACTGGAGCGACCGGGCCACAAGGACCAGAAGGACCGGCTGGGCCTGCGGTGCATACATCCGCTACTTGCATGTGGGGCAACCAGAATTGTGATACTGTCTGCGGGGGCAGCGCCCACGTTGTCGTTCGTGCCGGCTCTTCCAATGGCTGTGCGGTAACCTCGGATACAGGTCCGTGCAACTACGCTGGAGCTTATGCTACATGTTGTGTGTGCAAACCCTAACACGTTTTCGGAGGGAGATGCTGTCCCCACGTGGGCATCTCACCGTGTCAGCCATTTGCGGCGTGACTTTTCTTTGCGTGGTCGCTATCTGTTTTGGCGAACGTCAAGCGAGCGGAGAAGGCCTTTTGGACCCACTACGTCCGCACTATGTGGTTAGATTGAGCTTAAACGAATTCTCAATTCTCAACGCCACCGAAGTGGACGGGCTGCGCAAATATGGCGGCACGGCCGATTTTCAGGTCCACATGGCGTTGGAAGGGACCAACCTTGCGTGGACCATTACCACCGACAATCCTCGCCAGCTTGAAGTCTGGAGCATCTATTTGGGCGAGAAAGCGGTCAGTTTGATGAGAGAGATCAATCTTCAAAACATTGACCCCACTGGCAGGATAGCGATTCAAGCCATTACGAGTTTAAGTCAGAAGCTGGAGTTCGCCCAGAAGAACCCCGTCTGGACCAAGGTCAAGGTCGCTGGCACGATCACGCCGCAAGGCACAAACTGGGTGATTCAAACCGCCGACGGCACGTTGGCTGTCGTGGGCACGAACCGCAGTGCCGTCAGCGGTTGGGCAGGCCGGAGAGTGGTTGCCGACGGGTTTGTGAAAACTCCAGGGCAGTTCGAGCCGACCCGCCTAATTGAACAGCGCACGAACACGGTGGAGCTGTTTGTGATGAGCTTCTGTCCTTTTGGTCAGCGCGCAGAGACAAAGCTCCTAGGATTTCTCAAGAGCACGAATTTCGTGGCGGCGCCCAAGCTGGAAATTCACTACCTCTTCTACAAGCAGCAGAAGGACGGGATGGACGTGTACACCTCGCTTCACGGCGAGGATGAGGTCACGGAGAACCTGGTGCAAATGATCCTCCGCGATAACTTTTCCACCCAGTTTGAGCCGTATCTTCGCCTTCGTGCCAGCAGCGGCGATGTCCCGTGGCAGAAGCTTCTGGCCCAGATGGGGTGGACAAACCCAGCCATTGATGGACTTGAGGCCACCATTGCGTCTCAGAGAGACCGACTCATACAAACGGAATACGACTATGTAGTCGGCCAATATGGTATCACTGACGGAAGTCCATCTTACGTCTGGGAGGGCCAGCGCGTGATGGACCTGACCAAGCTGGAACGCTTTAAAGCTCTGAAGGACTTTACTGGTGAAGCCTGCAACAAATAGACGACAACCGACTTGAAGCGATGAAAGCCTTTGTCCGACGAGTTATCGTGGCGGTGACCGTGACCGCAACCGTGGCGGCGGTTGTGGGCCAGGACTATAGCATCGACGTGTCACGCCTTGGCGGTGGAGGAGGGACCAGCACGGGCGGCGTGTACTTAGTGAGCGGGACCCTCGGCCAGCCAGACGCCGGCACCATGAACGGCGGTGTTTACAAGCTCGATGGCGGATTCTGGAGCTTGGTTTCTGTGGTGCCAACGCCGGGCGCACCGACGCTCACGCTCACCCTCACGGAGACAAACACCGTAGTCGTCTCCTGGCCCAGTTCCTCGCAGGGCTGGCTCATCGAGCGCACGGCCACGCTCAGCGCGGTGCCGATTACTTGGAGTCCAGTCGCCACTGCTTGGCAAACGAACTCCACGAGCATCTTCGTCGTCGAGCCCATCGCCGGTGGCAGCCGGTTCTATCGTTTGCGCAAACCTTGAATTAACGGAGGGAAAGATTCCATCGACGACCGTCAGCCCGGTCATTATTCTTTCGGTCAACAGATACCCATGAAGCCGTGCCGCGGACTTCTTTTTGCGGCCGCCCTCCTCGGTGCGTTGCTGGGCCGCGGTGCGGAAGGGCCGGCGTTGCCGTTGCTGACCTCGGTGCGGCAGGTGCGGGAATTGAGCCGGGCCGGCTTGAAGTTGTCCACCATGCGAGCCAGATCTTGATCATATCAACCGGGGGATCGCACAGCGCCGATGACCCGGTCATCGGTGCACGCCCGCCCTCGCGCGACAATCCGTCGAAATGACATGGAGCAAAGCACGATGAAAATGAAAAATGCACTTCGGAACCTGGCCTTGGTTGCCGTGAGCACGGCGTCAGCGCTGAGCGCCTGCGCAGCCGATGCACCCGCCACCGCCGCAACCACGGCCCCGGCTCCGGCGGTGCTGCCAGGCAGGGGGCCGGCTCAGCATCCGTTCCTCTACGCTGGCGAATGGGACACCCGCAAACCGCAGGAGCAGTCCATCTTTATCGTCCGGGAAGGCAGAATCGTCTGGCAGTATTCCATGCCGATCAAAACCGCGAGCGGCGGAAACCAAGAGTTCGACGACGCCACGCTGCTGTCCAATGGCAACGTGATTTTCTCCCGCATGTCGGGCGCGGGCATGGTCAGCCCGGACAAGAAGCTGCTGTGGGATTATCCGGCTCCGCCCGGAACCGAAATCCATTCGTGCCAGTCCCTCGGCCAGGACCGTGTCCTCATCATGCGCAACGGCAATCCCGCCCAGGCCATGATCATCAACACGGCCACGGGAAACATCGAAAAGGAAATCCCCATTCCAACCCCGGTTACCGGCACCCACGGACAGTTCCGGCACATCCGCATGACCAAGGCGGGCACGTTGCTGGTGCCGCACCTCGGGGAAGGCAAAGTGGTCGAGTATGACTTGGACGGCAAGGTGCTCTGGTCAGTCCCGGCCAAATCGCCCTGGCAGGCGGTGCGGCTCAAGAACGGCAACACGCTGATTGCGGGCGACTGGAGCCGCTACGCGCGCGAGGTCAATCCGAAGGGAGAGATGGTCTGGGAATTCACGCAGGCGGACGTGCCCGACTACAAGCTGGGCAACATTCAGACGGCCGACCGGCTGGCCAGTGGCAACACGGTGATATGTTGTTGGATCACCGGAGACAACGACACCTCGCACTGGCCCGGAACAGTGCAGGTCTTCGAGGTGACTCCGGACAAGCAGATCGTCTGGGCTTTGTCGTCATGGAAGGACCCGGACCTGGGGCCGGCGACGAGCATTCAGCTTCTCGATGAACCCGGCGTGGCGGAAGATGCCGAGCGTTGATGCCCCGGCGGCGAGGCAAGAAAACCATCCCCATCAATCCGACATGAACCTCTTTCACCACGTTCCCGGCCACCGCCTTGCGCGCAGTGATGGCAAATCGGGCCGGCAACCGGGCCGCGCGGCGGCAAGCGACACTGCGCTTATCTCCCGACATGATTCACCAATATCTGAAACAACACTACGACGCTGAACCGGTGCTCTTTTCGTTCAACGAATCCGACATGGGCATCAACGTGCTCCATATATTAGCGATATGAATAACCCCATCACAAACCTCCTGGCGACCGCCCTGGCGCTGTTCTGCCTTCAGAACAGCGCGTTCGCCCAAATCACCAACGCGCCGGCGCCGCCCGCGCAAACCAACACGCCGAAGCGACTCCACGTGTGGTGGCGCGATTCCGCTCCGGGTCAGCGCCCCTACACGGTGAACAACAAGCAAATGCCCCTGATCTCGGTTAAAGGAAACAAGTTTGTTGACCCGAACGGAAACACGGTGTTGTTCCGCGGTTTATCCATCTCCGATCCGGACAAGCTCGAGCTGCAGGGACATTGGCGCAAGGAACATTTCGCGAAGGCCAAGGAAATGGGCGCGAAGCTGGTCCGCATTCCCATCCATCCCGTTGCGTGGCGGGAGCGGACGCCGACGGAATACATAAAGCTGCTGGACCAGGCCGTGGGGTGGTGCACGGAACTGGAGATGTATGTCATTTTGGACTGGCACACGATTGGCAACCTGGAGACGGAGGTCTTTCAAGACCCGATGTACGAGACCAGCAAACAGGAAACCTACAATTTCTGGCGAGTCATGGCCCGGCATTTCGCCGGCCATAACACCGTGGCCTTCTTCGAGCTCTTCAACGAACCCACCACCTACCGCAACCAGCTCGGCCCGGTCTCCTGGGATGCCTGGAAGAAAACCGTCGAGGAGGAAATCACCATAATCCGGGCCTATAATCCCCAAACCATCCCCCTGGTCGCCGGATTCGATTGGGCCTACGATCTCACGCCGCTCATCCTCAGCCCCATCGCCGCCGAGGGAATTGGCTATACCACTCATCCCTATTCCAACAAACGCTCCCAGCCTTGGGAACCGAAGTGGGAGGAGGATTTTGGTTTCGCCGCCGCAAAATACCCCGTCATTGCCACTGAATTCGGCGGTTTCGCCAGACCGCCAGCCGCGGACGCTCAGCCACCTGCTGCCGCGTCCGCCGAACGCGCCGATCGCAATGCCACCTACGGTCCACAGATTATCAAGTATCTCGAGGGCAGGGGCATCAGTTGGACCGTCTGGTGCTTCGACCCCGAATGGGGACCGACCTTAATTCGGAATTGGGATTACCAGCTCTCCCCCTCGGGCGAGTTCGCCAAGGCCGCCATGCATGGCGAAATCAAATGACGGTGGCAATGCCACAAGAACTCTAAACTAGAAATGAGAATTATGAAGAAAGCGCGAGTCGGTTTCAGTGTGTTGATGGGATTGTTGTGTATCAATGCTTCATCGCTTCGCGGCGCTGAAAGCTCCGTTCGGCCGGTCACCCCCGAGGCGTCGCCGGAGGCGGTGGAACTGTTGAACTTCCTTTACCGCATTTCCGGCCAGCACACCTTGAGCGGCCAGCACAATTTCCCGGCCGATAAGGACCGGCACACTGCGGCGGCGGCCAGGGCCTGGGGCAAAACGCCGGCCATTTTCGGCAAGGACTGGGGCTTCGCCAGGGAAGGCGACAAAGACTCCGCCTATGTCCGGAATGAAATCGTCGAAGAACTCAAGGACCAGTACAAAGACGGCGCGCTGGTCGTGATGTGCTGGCACGAGGTCCCACCCACCGCCGACGAACCGGTTACCTTCATGGGCCGGCGCGGCGGCGGCGCGGCGACCAACCTGACCAATCTCAATACCGTGCAAGGCCGGCTCTCCGAAACCCAATATAAAGACCTCCTCACCCCGGGCACCGAACTGCACCAGCGCTGGTGCGCCCAGGTGGATGCCATCGTGCCCCATTTGAAAAGGCTGGAAGCGGCGCGCGTGCCGTTGCTCTGGCGCCCATTCCACGAAATGAACGGCACCTGGTTCTGGTGGGGCGGCCGCCGCGGAGAATACGGCACCGCCGCGATGTACAAAATGATGTTCGACCGGCTCGTGAAGTTTCACAAGATCAAGAACCTGATCTGGGTTTGGAGCGTGGATCGGCCCGAAGGCACTTCGCTCAAATTCGAGGAATGCTGGCCCGGCCCGGAATACGTGGACATCCTCAGCCTGGATTGTTATCAGGAATTCAAGCAGTCCTATTACGACGATTTGTTGAAGCAGGCCAACGGGAAACCGATTGCCCTCGGCGAAGTGGCCGGCAATCTCTCCCTGCCCGTGTTGGAAGCGCAGCCCAAATGGACGTGGTGGATAGCATGGGCCGGCAGCGGCGTGCGCGGCGATGCCACGAACCGCCTGGCCGCGATTGTCAACGACCCTCGTTCCTGGAGCTTGAGCGACCCCGATTACCGCAAGGCCATCGCGCCTATTCGCGTCGCCTCCGGTTTGCCCGCCGAATCACCCACACCCACAGTTCCGTAACGCCAAGCCACTCGCTGTGAGGTCAACGACCCCAACCCGCATAAACCTATGAGAACCCGACCAGTCCTGTCGTTCGCGGTTGCTTTGTTGCTGTCCTTCGCGGCCGCCCGTGTTTCTGCGCAGGATCCGTACCCGCCTTACCCGGGCGCCGTGGCAAGCGGGTCTTACAAGGTGACCGTGAACGGCCAACCGGTGTTTGTGCATCGCTTCCTAACTTACGACCAGTTCAACTGGATGGATTATGCCAGTTTCGCCATGACCGGAAAGGTCCACGTTGAGATCACGTGCCTGGTCAGCGAGCGGAAGGTGCTGACCTGCCACGTGCGGCCGCTTGCCTACGGCATCCAGCCGCGGATCAGCGGCAACACGGTCAGTTTCGACCTGGATCGGCCGCGTTATCTGGTCCTCTTTTTCAACGACGAACCCGCCTTCAACAACACCGGGTTGATGCTGTTTGCCGAGCCGCCAGAGGATCATCCTCCCAATCTCGGCGATCCGAACGTGATCAACATCCAGGACTACCAGGTGGACAGCACGGGTAAGACCCTCGAAACCACGAACATCAATCGGGCCATCAGCGACGTCTCCGCCAGGCCCGGGGGCGGCGTGCTCTTTTTCCCCCCGGGCGTTTACCTGACGGGGGCCGTGTTGATGCAGAGCAACGTCACGCTTTACGTTGACGCGGGGGCGCTGATTCGGGGATCCCGCAAGAATGAGGATTACACGTCGCCTCCTTCGGCTGCGGGAGGAAGACCGTCCAGAGCGTTTTTCGTCTTTAACAATGTCGAGAATGCCGGCCTGCGGGGACGGGGCACCATCGACATGGAGGGCTACCCGTGGTTGTGGCACGACTTCCAGCCCGACACGGGTGACGGACGCGCCCGAGACGCAGGTGGAAAAGTGAATGATCCTCGAAATGGAATCAGGGGTTACGTGGTCAACAACAGCCGCAACATTTCCTTCCAGGATCTGTTGCTCCTCCGGTCCGCCTATTGGACCGTGACCGTCAGCGGCAGCGAGAATTTCTCCACCCACCACCTCAAGATCGTCAACCGCAAGCAGCAGTACCATGACGATGCCTATGACTTCACGTCCGGCAGCAGGCATATCCTGATCGAAGACGGGTTCGCCATGACCATGGACGATACTTGGGCCCTTTACGGTGGCCGAGGCGGGGACCAGGGCATTGAGGATCTGGTCGTGAAGGGATTTGTCAATTATGGCTACACTTGCTCTCTGGCCCTCGGCTATGGCGGGGCCCCGCCCGTCAAGCACCTGCGCATCGAGGACGCGCATTTCGTTGCCAACCACAACAAATTCGCCATCTGGATCCAATTGACGCCCGCGTATTTTACCGGCCGGGGGTATTCGTCGGGGTCTCGACCCAGCAAGACGGCGCTTTTGGACGATTTCCGATTTGTCAACTGCTCGTTCGAGAACGACGGCGGGGCTGTTTATATTGACGGTGGCGACAACCCGTTGACGAACTTCGTTTTTGAGAACTGCACTTTCTATAAGCCCAGCAAGCCCGGCCAGATCAGGGGGCAGCAGGTCGCTCCCGTCCTGTTCAAGAACGTCAGTATAAACGGAACTCGCATCGAGGATGCTGAACAGTTAAAGGCGGCTGGTTTTGATCTCTCCGTCCCCGTCAAGTTCGCACCCTGAGGCCGGCATGGAGATGACATAAGGGATAATGAAAACGATTCAGCAAGTTGTCTCAATGTTTGGGACCCCTCACGCAGTTCGCCATTTCCGGCTCTTGCTCCTGACGTGCGCCATCCCCTTAACGGCGGCGGCGCAGTCGCCACCGGCCGTGGATTCGCCCGAAGTCCAGCCCGATCGGCGGATCACGTTCCGGTTTCGTGCCCCGAACGCCAGGAAAGTGGTGTTACAGTCCGAATTTGCCTGGTCCACACCGATGAAAAGGGACCGGGATGGCGTCTGGAGCGTCACGACCGGCCCCTTGGAGCCGGACCTTTACGCCTATTGGTTTACTGTGGATGACGGCCTTCCCGTGCTGGATCCGGCCAATTGCTGGGTGAGGCCGAATCTGCAATCTCTCTGGAGCCTCGTGGAGGTACCCAGCACGGTCCCGCTGCCCTGGGACGTTCAGGATGTGCCGCACGGGATCGTGCATCGGCATCATTACCGCTCGAAGATCATCGGAGACGATCGCGATTTTTACGTTTACACACCTCCCGGCTACGATCCGGGGGGGCAGGTGCGTTACCCTGTGCTGTACCTGTTGCATGGATTTGGAGACGAAGCGGTCTCGTGGTCCTCGGTGGGACGCGCCGATGCGATCCTCGACAACTTGATCGCCCAGGGCAAGGCCAGGCCGATGATCCTGGTGATGCCGTTGGGTTACGGCCGTCCGCCCAAAGAGGCGGTGGGATGGATGCAACGGCACCGGACGGACGCGGAGATTTGGCTACACGGCAAAGGCAGCAAGGAAGACGTCGAACTCTGGCTGCGGTTCATCACCGGCTTTCGCGATGCGCTCCTGGCCGAGGTCATGCCGCAGGTCGAGCAGGGCTATCGGGTCGCTGCTTCCCGCGAATCCCAGGCCATCGCGGGCCTTTCCATGGGAGGAACCCAGTCGCTTTACACGGGGTTGAACCGGCCGGACCGCTTCGCCTGGGTCGGCGCCTTTAGCAGCGGCACGGTGCCCAAAGCCGATGGCAGCTTCGGCGTGGATTTCCCCGGGTTGGATGCGAAAGGCAATCCCCCGTTGCGATTGGTCTGGCTGGGATGCGGCAAAGACGACTTCGTGCTGCGTCAGAGCCGGCAGTTGGATGAACTGCTGCGGTCCAAGGGCGTCCCGCACATTTACAAGGAAACCGAGGGAAATCACACGTTTTTGGTCTGGCGCCGCTATCTGACCGAATTCGCTCCGTTGCTGTTCCGGCGGGATTGAGTTCCGAGATAGCCTGGGAGGCCCGTCACCGCCAACTCGAAAGATGAGAACGAACCTGCAACCAGACCCGGCAGCGCGATCTTCAGCGCCGTGTCAGAACCCGGATCGCTTCGTTGGCTGCCCCAACCCCTTGAGCGGCCCGCTCGGTAAACCCGGTTAACCTTGAATGCACGAATGACCATGAAATCCGAACTCAAGACCGCCTCAAACCGTCTGTCCACCTGGATCGCGCTTGTCGCCACGGGGGCGGCCCTCGGCGCCTGCGCCACGGGGGCCCAGGCCGGTGAGAACGCGCTTCCGCACCTCGTGAGTCAGGGCGGACGCCACGCGCTGTATGTGGATGGCGCGCCCTTCCTCATGCTGGGCGCGCAGTGCCACAATTCGAGCGCGTGGCCGGGCACGCTCCCCCAAGTGTGGGCGGCCATTGACGATCTCCACGCCAATACGCTGGAGATTCCAGTCTATTGGGAGCAATTCGAGCCGGAGCCGGGCAGATTCGATCCCTCGATGGTTGATTTGATGATCAAGGGGGCCCGGGAACACAACGTGCGCCTGGTATTTCTCTGGTTCGGCACCTGGAAAAACGGCAGCGGCCACTACCTCCCGCTCTGGGCCAAAAGCCAGCCGGCTCTCTTCACCCACATCACGGGCAATCGCGGCCGGTCCGTTGATTCCCCGTCGCCGCTCGCGGAGGCCTGCATGAAGGCGGACATGAAAGCGTTTCGCGCCCTGATGCGCCACATCAAGTCCGTGGATCCGGTTCACACGGTTATCATGATCCAGGTTGAAAATGAGCCGGGAGCGTGGGGCAGCATCCGCGACTATTCGCCGGAGGCGGAAAAGGTGTTTGCGGCACCGGTGCCGGCGGAGTTCTTGAAGGCGCTGGGCGGCCGAAACGGGGCCAACGGCGCCGGCGGGAATTGGCGGGCCGTTTTCGGCGATAACGCCGATGAGTATTTTCACGCCTACTGTGTGGCCCATTACATTGGCCAGGTGGCCGCGGCCGGCAAGGCCGAATGCCCGTTGCCGATGTACGTCAACGCCGCGTTGCGCGACCCTCTGACCAATCCGCGCGCAGGCACCTACGAAAGCGGCGGCGCGACCGACAATGTCCTGGACATTTGGAAGGCGGCCGCTCCCGCCATTGATATTCTCTGTCCCGACATTTACATGAATGACAGTGCGAAATATCTCGCGGTGCTGGACCATTATTCGCGACCCGACAACGCCCTGTTTGTCCCCGAGACTGGCGGAAGCGGCAACGGCAGCCGGATGTGCTTCGCCGCGCTGGGGCGCGGAGCCATCGGTTGGTCGCCCTTTGGCCTTGACTACACCCGGGCAACCCCGGAGTCAATCGCCCCGGTCGGGATGAACTACCGGCTGCTTGAACCCATCATGCGCGAAGTGGCGCGGCTCAATTTCGAAGGCAAAGTCAAGGCCGTTGAAGAGGAAGCCGGCCAGGCGAACGCCACGCTCGATTTTGGAGCGTGGAGCGCGATCATCAATTTCACGGGATCCGGACGCCGGCCAGGTGGTTTGGGCGCCGGCGGCGGCGCGGCGGCGGCCAACCCAACCGCAACCAACAACGCGGCTGGCGGCGGCGGCCCCCGTGCCGCCGCCCCGGTTGCGGGAGAAGCCGCTCCGCCGCCGCCCACGGGGCGCGCGCTGGTTGCGCAAATCACGGAGAACCAGTTCTTCATCACCGGCAGCGCTTGCACCATCGAATTCAAGGCGGCGTCCGGCGGGCAGCGCGACTGGCTCCGGGTTGAGGAAGCCGAACCACTGGCAAGGAAGCCCAATGCTTCACACGATGGGCGTGACTACTTGCCGGCTTCCGCCTTCCGTGTGAGACGCCTTCTAAACGGGGATGAGACGGACCATGCCTTGCCCTTCGGCGCCGCTCCGCAAACTCTGCGTGTCACCTTGGCCACCTACTGATACGCGATCAAATAAGCCACATGGCGGCGAGGCCGCGAGGTGGTTAACCACGGAAAACATAGAAAGACACCAACTCACTGGGAAATCCACCTATGAACAACATCCTCACCAAACTAAACCGGCGGTTCAGCTCTCTGGTATTCCTCCTTTCAGTGGTAGCGGCGCAAGCCGGCGGTTACAGTCACCTCAGCATCGCCGTCTATTTCCGCTACCAGGAGGTGCACTCCATCCCAACCAGCCTCGACCGTTTCTCCAACCAATGGGCGAACGTGGAAAAGCAGGTGCGGGTGGACAAGGTCTATCTCGAGACGACGCGCAACGCGCAACTGGCCACCGAGTCCGAGGTGACCACGATGAAGAAGTTCTTCGGTGACCGAGGAATCAAAACCTCCGCGGGCCTGGGCCTGACCGCCAATGAACCCAATGGGTTCCAGTCTTACTGCTACAGCACGCCGGCCGACCGCGAGAAGGTGAAGGCAATGACCGAGTTTACCGCCCGGCACTTCGACGAGATCATTCTGGACGACTTCTTTTTCTCAAACTGCAAGTGCGACCGGTGCATTGCCGCCAAAGGCGACAAGAGCTGGACCCAGTTCCGCACTCAACAGTTGGACGACGTGTCGAGGGACCTGATCATCGGTCCGGCCAGGGCGATCAACCCCAAGGTCAGGATCATCATCAAGTATCCGAACTGGTACGAGAGCTTCCAGGGTCTGGGCTACGACCTGGCGGTTGAGCCGAAGCTGTTCGATGCCATCTACACCGGCACGGAGACGCGCGATGCCAATTCCGGCCAGCGCCTCCAATCCTACCAGAGCTATCTCCAGACCCAGTATTTCAACAACATCAAGCCCGGCGGCAATCAGGGCGGCTGGATTGACGGCGGCCGGGACACCGAACGTTACGCCGAGCAAATGTGGGACACTTTCTTCGCAAAAGTCCCCGAAATCACCCTCTTCAACTCCATGCAAATCACAGCGGGCCTGAATGTAGGCAATCGGACTGGCGAGACAGATACGAACGCCAGCCTGAACATCGCCAATCTCACGGCCCCCATCGCGCAACCCGACGGCTCAACCTACACGCCGAACATGGTCGCTCGAATCGCGGGGTATTCTGCCGAGTTGCTCGACCGTTTTCTTGGCAAACTGGGCAAGCCCATCGGCGTCGCCACCTACAAACCCTGCAACTCGGTCGGCGAACCATATCTTCCTGACTACTTGGGCATGATCGGTGTTCCCATTGACTTGGTTCCCGAATTCCCGACTAATGCCACGACCGTTTTCCTCACGGCGGCCTCGGGTTACGACAAAGACCTCGTCGTCAAGGTCAAGAAATTCGTGCAAGCTGGCGGCCGGGTCATCGCCACCACGGGCTTGATTGAGGCACTGGGCGACCAAGGTTTTCAAGACATCGCCGAAATCCAAGTCACCGGCCACCGTGTCATGGCCACGCGTTTCAGCGGTGGCCGCGGCGGAGGAGGGGCCGCGGCTTCCGAAGGCGACTTGAACATGCTCCTTCCTCAAATCCGCCGCTTCGAAAATGACAACCGGATGTCCATCAACTTCAGCACTGCCCTCTCCGGATATCCGCTGGCCATTTCGGCCACCTACGGTCAAGGCACGTTCTGTGTCTTGGCCATTCCCGATGACTTTGCCGATCTCTACCGCCTGCCCCAGAGCGTCCTCAATCAAATCCGCGCGCTCCTGGGCCGCGATGTGTTCGTCAGCCTCGACGCCGCCGATCACGTCAGCCTCTTCGCCTACGACAACCGCACGTTTATCGTTCAGAACTTCCTGCCGCAGCCCGTGAGCACGCGCGTCTTGGTCACCCGCGCCACCCGTTTGCATGACCTATTGACCGACCAGACCTTCGCTGGGTCCGAGGGCCGCGGTGACCGGGGCGGGCGCGGCGGATTTGGTGGCGGCAGCGGCACGTCATTCGAAGTGGCCGTTCCCGCTCACTCATTCCGCGTCTTTGTCGCGGAGTAGTCACACAACCAGCAGGATTTCAAGGAAACCCGCCCCAGCTTGTCCGGCCTTAAAGCTCGAACCTGATGGGGACGGCGAGATCGAAACCAGCCCGTTTTAACTGTTCGGCATTTTCGATCACTGCGCCGTTGATCGGTGCCGTGCTCCCATTGGTCGTAAGCGGTAAAGCAGGGTCCTCCTGTTCCGGCGGGACGGGCGTGATAGGATGGAGGGTTGGCTGGACGCTGAAGCAGATTCAGGCCGCCTGCGGGAGCTGCGAGGGACGAGCCGCCTTCC
>Ga0187866_1000878_pt1 | contig 31603 bp, 29 predicted proteins | sample June2016WEW_11_1_3_FD_133013 | JGI IMG/M metagenome (GOLD analysis project Ga0187866, IMG submission 133013) | Peatland microbial communities from SPRUCE experiment site at the Marcell Experimental Forest, Minnesota, USA - June2016WEW_11_150 | ecosystem: Environmental > Terrestrial > Soil >...
GGGTCGGGAAAATCGTATTCGACGAAACTCGAGATCATCAGATCCCTGATGGCAGGTATCGAAATGGTCATTGTGATCGATCCTGAGAACGAATACTCCCGGCTCACCGAAACATTTGCCGGAAGCATGTTCAACATCTCGCTCTCTTCGCACGAGCATATCAATCCGTTCGATCTTCCGCTTATCCCGGAGGGTGAAACACCGTCGGATGTCCTGCGCTCGCACATCGTGACCCTCGCAAGCTTATTGAAGCTGATGTTGGGCAAGCTCACGCCGGAAGAAGATTCGATCCTTGACCGTGCGATCACCGAAACCTACGCCTCGCGCGAGATCGTCATTGATGCCGACTTTACCGGGAAGGAAGCGCCGCTTTTGGGCGATCTCGAAGTCGTGCTCCGCAACCTTGAGGGCGGCAAAGGCCTGGCGGAAAAACTCTATAAATACACCAAGGGGAGCTTCGCCGGGTTCTTGAATCAGCCGACCAATATTGATATCAATAATCGCCTTATTATTTTCTCCATCCGCGACCTTGAAGAGGAATTGCGTCCGATCGGGATGTTCGTCGTCTTGAATTTCATCTGGAGCCTGATCCGCGCAAAACTCGCGAAGCGGCTGCTCTTTATTGATGAGGCGTGGATCATGATGAAGAACGAGGACAGCGCCACGTTTCTTTTTGGCCTCGTAAAGCGCGCCCGTAAATACTTCCTGGGCGTATCCACCATCACGCAGGACGTGGAGGACTTTTTGCGCTCGCCGTACGGCCGGCCCATCATCACAAACTCGTCCCTGCAGATGCTTTTGAAACAGGCGCCGGCGACCATAGACGTCGTCGCGAAAGCGTTTGACCTTACCGATGCCGAGAAAAATTTCTTGCTCAGCGCGGAGGTCGGCACCGGCATCTTCTTCGCCGGCAAGCGCCACGTGGCCATCCAAATCGTGCCATCGTATTTTGAGGATCAGATCATCACCACGAACCCCGAGCAGCTGCTTGAGGAGAAAAAGGAACAATAGCGACCACCGGGCGCACGCACATGGACGACGAAAACAAGGAGGAAGGTAAAATAGATTGGTTCAGCACCGAGGCGGTCACCATTTTCACCACCGCGTTCATTGGCGATGTTCTTTGTGTTCTGTTCTTGCCTCACTATATTGCCGGTGCCATGGCATATAGTTTTTTATGGCCGAAAACGCATGGCTTTCTGGCAAAAACGGTTCTCGTCATAGCATTTTTGATCCCCATTCCTTTTATCCTTTCTTTGGGCGCGTGGCTCGCGATATTCCTATCTAACAAGATCATCGCTGCTATCGCCACGCAGGTGGTGATCCAAGCCGTCGCAGCCGGCACGGGCGGCGCCGGAGAGGCACTTGAAGTGGGTGCCGTCGCCGCAGAAACAGCGGAGGTGGGGGCGGCAGCGGCCGAAGCAGGGGCGGCGGCGACAGAGGTTGGCGCGACAGCAGTAGAAACGGGGGCGGCGGCAGGCGGAACAACAGGAGCGGGCGCAGCAGCGGCAGAAACAGGAGGGGTGGCGGCAGAAGGGACCGAAGCAGCGGGAGCCGCCGGAGGAGGTGCCAGGGTCACGGGAGAGGGCGTAGGCGCAGGGGAAGGCGCAGGGGAAGGCGCTGCTGGAGAGGCTGGCGCACCCGAGGTGGAGCCAGAGGCACTTGGCGAAGAAAGAGAACCGATGGAAAAACTCGAAAAAGAACTTTTTAAGGAAACACCAAAAACAGAGGGTCCTGCCGAGGCTCCGGAAGAGGAGACGCCCCAAAAAGAGGAAACCGACGCCGAGAAAAAGACCCGCGAGGCTCGCGAAAGAGCTGAAAAGATTAAGGAATGGATGGATCGGCTCCGACCGAAGGAAGAGGAGGAAGAAGGCAAGGCGGAGGACGAAGAGGAAGAAAATGGCGGAGAAGATATGCCCTTGGCGGCATAAAAGAAGGCGATAAACAATGTGGTACAATAAAAGTATGGTGCAAAATGGTTTTTTAAAAAAAGCTGTGTTTGCTATACTAATTGTAATTTTCACGCTCTTCGTCGTTCTCCAAACCAACGCCCAAACGGCACAGCCCTCCTTGCCACAATTTTTGGTGACTTGGCGCGCCCTCAATAGTTTTGTACCGCCACTTTATGTCGGGAAGGTCCTCCCGGGAGCCAGGTCGCGGATCACGGCCTCGCTCGAACTTGTTTCCAATGGAAAACTCGTTAACCTAAAATCGCAGACGATTTATTGGTATTTAAACGACAACCTTCTGGGCGGCGGCGCCGGAATGCAACGCATAACCTTTTCCCCTTACGACGGCACGGCCGGTACGCTTGTGTTGAGGATTGAACTGCCGGATTTTGGAGGAAAACTTCTGATGCACGAGGTGACAATCCCCGTTGTAAGGCCGGTGGCAGTGATCTACGCGCCCTACCCCAACGACCAATTTTCAGGAAGCCAGGCGACCGTAAAAGCGTTGCCTTATTTTTTCAACGCATCTTCATCGGCGCTTGCTTTTGAATGGTCCGTCAATGGTGTCTCCGTAGAAAGCAAAGAGGGGCCCGATATCCTTCATGTTAATCTCCCCGGTGACACCCCGTCCAATTCTAAAGTCAACATCTCGCTCACCATGCAGAACCCGGGGGACTCAACCATGGCCATCGCGTCAAAAAACCTCATTTACCAAAAATAGTTATGAACTTGTTCATTGCAATCGCTCATGCGGCGACCGTCAACCTCAACATCCCCGGGTCAAGCGTTCCCTCCGCCGACATCCCAGGCATTATTAGAAATATTTATGACTTCGCCCTTCTCGCCGCGGGCATCCTTGCCTTCGGGGCCATCGTCTGGGGCGGGATCAGGTATGCCACAGGGAAAGGGAATCCCTCATCGGAGACCGAAGGCAAGAGCTGGATCACGAACGCCCTCCTTGGGCTCCTGCTCCTGGTGGGCGCCTATATCGTCCTCTACACCATCAATCCAGACATCGTCTCATTGCAGATAACGGGGGTCACGCCGCTTAGCGGGGCGCCAGCGGGGACCGCTGGCAACTCCGGCGCAGGGACGGGAGGGGGAGTAGCCAGTGGCCAATCGTGTCGTTTTGACAGAGACTGCGCATCGCTATCGTGCAAGCTTGATGTTAGTAAAGACGGATGGTATTGCAAATAAAATGACTAGGCGCTATTTAATCATTGGGGTTGTCATCATCGTCATCCTTGGGCTGGTCGCTATTTGGTGGTTCTTCTTGCGTGGCACAACGACCCCGCCGGCGCCGGCCGGGAGCACGGGAATTCTCCCGCAGACGGGGGGGGCGCAAACCGGCACGGGGACCAGCGGCAATCTCCCCTCCGGCGGGAATCCTGTCGCGGGCATCCCGAACGCCGCAACGAAATTTGGCGTTGTGTCGGATGAGCCCGTCCTCGCTTATTTTGTGGATGCAGGAAACAATGTGATCATTGTTGAGCCGGATGGGAAAATTGCACGCGTCACGAACGGCCAAACTACTTTCTTAAGTTCGTCACAAATTGCAAACTTGATGGCTGCCAGTTTCTCGTATGACGGCGCGAAGGCGTTGGTAAGTTTCGGCGATCGGGACAATCCACAAACCAGCATTTTTGATCTCGCCACAAAAGCCTGGGCCCCGCTCACGATGGGTATTATTTCCCCTGTCTGGTCGCCAAGCGATTATCGCATTGCCTATCTCGCCTCCAATACGGACGGCACGAAAACGCTCGCCACGCTTAACGCCGCAAAAACAACCGCCAAGCCGAGCACGCTCCTTTCCCTAAACGCGCAGGATCTTTCCCTTGTTTGGCCCAGCAAGAACAACATCGTTCTCTCCGAGAAACCCAGCGCGCTCACGAACGGATCTGCTCTGCTCTTTAACCTCCAAAACCAAACACTCACTCCTATAACCCTTGAAGTGTCCGGCTTTGAAGCGCTCTGGAATGGTAACGCAACAAGCGCAGCCGCAACTCCTTTTGGCCTTGTGTTTTCTGCAAACACCCCGCGGCCAGGCGGACGACTGCGGCTGATCAACCCTTCCGGGAATACCGTGCAGAGCGTAAATTTCCTCACCCTGCCTTCAAAATGTCTTTTCCACCGCGAAAGCCCCGTGCTCCCGCCCGGCGCTTCTTCCACCACCTCCACGGTACCGGTGGCGCCGTACCTTGCGCTTTATTGTGCGGTGCCAGAGGACCAGGACGAGCTCTCAAGTGCCCGGTTGCCCGACGATTATGAACAGATGGCGCTTTTCACCGCAGATGCCTTCTATGGTATCCACACCGACACCGGTGCGATGGACAGCGTCTTCTCTCCGCCGCAGAACATGGATGCCGCGGACCTGGGCATTTTCAACCACATACTTTTCTTCATCAACCGCTACGACCAAAAGCTGTACGCTATTTCGCTCACCCAATAACTACTATAAGATCGGCTTGATGATCACGTACCGTTCCTTCCCTTCACCGACGGATTCCGTCGTCACCTCGGGATGGATCGCAAGCTCGACGTGCACGAGGCGCCGCTCATAAGAGTTCATTACCGGAAGCGGCACTTCGGCTTTTGTCGTGAGCGCCTTCTTCGCCGCCGCGCGCGCGAGCTCCATGATAAGATTTTCCCGTTCCTGCCGATAATTATTCACATCAAGAAAGATGAGGTCGATCGCATTTTTTTTGGCGATCATTTGGAATAAATGGTTTACGCTTTCTACGATGCTGGGAAGGTTCTCTTTAAGAAAGCCTCCGCCGTCGTAAATGAAAAGTGAACCGCGCTTTTCTTCCGGCTTGATCTCTATGTGGTAATCGCGGAATCCCATGAACTCAACGATGTTTTTCACGAGCGTCTCCCAGTTCTCCATTTTCACGTTACTATTCCATACTTCCGCCGCAAAATCAAGGACGGGACGGCGGATTTACTGGAAAACGTAACTCCCCGCGGGATTAGTACGAATCGCAAGTATCCTGCCCTGCCGAAGTGTACGTTGGAGTGAACAGGCCCATTTGTTGTATGAGTGCCTTCATGGCGCTGTCCTGACTACCCCAAACAGCACAGTTAATGGGTTCCACTTGGATTTGCTTGGTGGTTACAGAAGACAGGGGGAGCTGATTTGTGATTATATTGGTTTGTGCAGCGGCCGGGACTGGCACAAGCGCATAATACTGGCCCGAACCCTGAGCCATAAACTGGTAGTCGGGAGTGTAGCACTCGCTCTGCCAATAGGTGACTGTCTGCACTTTCGGCGTGAGGCACGTCACGGTTACTTGGTGGGTTTCTGGAGCGACATAGGGAACCCATTTGGCGTTTACGCTGACCTTGATGGTAGAGGTTATGGCTGGCGAGGACGAGTCCTTGACTATAAATGAAGCCTGACCTCGCCCGACGCCGGTGATGCTGAGGTTCGTGCCGGAAAGGAGCACCGTTGCCACTCCTGCGCCCGGCGGGGTCGCCACACTATAAGGCGCCGTGCCAGCGATTATGGCTATGTTAATCGTATCGTCAACCCTGATCACGGGATTTTGTTGTGAGATGGTCACTAAGCCCGGGCTGCTGACCGGACCACTTTCAGGGCAAACGGCTGTGGTGGGCACAAGATCCGTCGAGCGGCCCAGGGATCCGTCGTAGTTGGGATTGAACAATATGGGCGGGGTGGAGCGCGCTTTGGTCCACCACTCATGTAAGGTGTAGCGATAATCAACTGGGGGGAGTAGTGGATCGCCACCCTGCATGGTGTACACATCGTATTTAGTAGATGCTGGGGTGAGTTTGTAGAGGTTGTTCCACCCGGTTCCCAACGACTTACCTTTTATAAAATTATCAGCTTCTATTCTGGCGTATTGATCTATGCCTTCTTGGGTCGTATCTGGTCCGTAATTTATTATGCTTCGCGCGTGGTCGTACACGGTCTGCCAGCTCAGGGTTTCTCCAAGTGCTTTCCCGCCATTAGCCACAATATCTGGGGTGGACGCCGCAGCGGTAGCCATCAATTGATAAGCTTGCTTTAGTAAAGTAGAGGCGGTGCATCGTTCCGGAGTGACGGTCCATTTGGTGACTTGGTCTATTTGTGTACATGCCCAAGGTTTGTCTGAGGGTACGGTACAGCTTCCGGCGGTTGGGGTAGGGATGGTTGAGCTAGTACTGCCTATTCTGGTTTGCATACCAGCCACGTTCTGTGAAATCCTGCTTATGGCCGGCGAAAAGAGGTCGGCGAGGTCGGACGCGGAAATGCCGTTCTGCTGCAACAGGGTCATCTGGCTTTGTATCTCCTGTAATTGCTGTGCGGACTCTTGAAGGATCGAGTCTAATGAGTTTTGAATTGCGTTAAGCGTGCTAGTTGACCCATATGGTGGGAGGGTAGTCCCACCGGCCTGGGCTTGGGTTAAAGTTTGTGGTTGTGCGTTGGCAGCCGTGGTGGCGGAATTTTGTATATTGGCCAAGTTTTGCGAAATCTGGTTTATGGCCGGCGAAAAGAGGTCGGCGAGGTCGGACGCGGAAATGCCGCTCTGCTGCAACAGGGTCATCTGGCTTTGTATTTCCTGCAGCTGCTGTGTGGATTCTTGAAGGACTTGATTCCATGAGGATGAGGATTGGGTAGTGGCAAAAAACGGCGTAGAGCTCGATGTAGAAGTAACCACAGCGCCGGTTCCGCCGTTGTTTGATTGATTTTGGTTATATGCCGCCGGTGCCGGGGCATTGCAATGGTTGCTTATGTCATTTGGCACGACGTTCTGCCACGTCGAGGCAGTTACAAGGGCGTCTGTACCTATGGTCATGTCGCCACAGGAAGTGTGCAGCGTGCAACTTAAATTGATGGTATAAGGAAGGCCCGTATTGAAATCCACGCCTATGGGCCCCATCCCCATCACTGCCGGTGCGCAACTCACGTCATATCCCAAAGACCTTCCTATCCCCTCTGCAACCCGCGCCTCGTCGGCCGCCGCATAAAAGTTTGCGTGCTCGGGCGCGCACAGGCCGCCGGTTTCCGCTCCGGAACACACATTGATTCTCACATAACCGCCGTTGGGGCTGGGAACGAGACAGGTATTTGCGGAGGCATTATACGTATATGGAACGCATGCCGCTTGGGCCAGCGCAACGTCCGGGCGGCACATCGTGAAATTCGGGTTGGAAGGTGTCTCGTATCCCGTGCATGACGATGTGGAATTATACAATCCCGACGAATTCACCGTTACCTGGCCAGCAGGACATGACTCAGCCACGTCGCAGGGGGTATAGCTTGAAAGGTCGGCCTTGCACCCACGAAGCTGAATGGCGCAGCCGGGGACTGTTTTCTGGCACTTCAGGCTCTGGTTCCCGCCGCATTCGGTCGGATCAGGAGGGGGAGGAGGGGGAGGAGTTATTTTTTGGTCATCCGGACAGGTAGTGTTCAACATGCAACCGAATGGGCTCGTACAACCATTTATTTCCACCTTGCACCAATCGGCTTTTATGGTACAAGCCCGGGAGGCGTCCGAGCACACGGCCCCTATTGCCGCATTCGCGGTCTCATATGAACGCATGACAACCGCAAAAAAGGCGACGACAACAACTAGCCCAACGGCAAAAAACAGATATTTTTTCATACCTATAGTATATCACGTTGCCGCAAATCGTCGCCGCTACTTATTACTGAACCTGAATATATCTGCCCGAAGAATTGCCGAACCACCTTACTCCTTCCCAAACCATCTGCCAGGTAAAGGGGAGATAGCCACTCAGACCAGAGGATGCGCTCGGGGCGGTAGCGGTAAAAACGAAAATTGCTGTTCCGCTGGGAGCCACTTGATCTACCGGCAATTCCACCCGGCTTCCTAGGCCCCAATTGAGATTGCCGTAACCGGGGCTGATCGATTGGTAGCCCAAGCGATAGGGGTGCGCGTCATTTTTGACCCAGGTCGTCTGGCCGGTGTTTTTCACGACAACGGTGGCGGTGAATTGTTGCCCCGGAGAAGCAGTGGCGGGGACGGTAACGCTCTGGATCAAGGCGTCGTTCGTCGGAGGAACTATACTAATGACGTTGGGGCTAGCGGATTGATAACCGATCCATTGGCGGTCGTTGAAATTCCCGGAAATTTCGTGTATTAAAGTGAAGTTGGTCCCATTGTTACTCCCTAAAATCTGGTGAACGCCGCAGGTGTTATCGGAACCGCCCATCATCATTCTTACCTCCATGATGGGTTGCGAGGAGCCGAGATCAAGAGTGATCCATTGTGTGTAAGCGTGAGGGTTTGGAACGCCCGCCAGCACAACACATTTAGTTGGGGCGCCGTTGCTCCCCGAATAAGCCCCATTCCATCCGGTGTAGATATCCCCATCGTAGGCATCTTGGGGTTTGCTCCCGCATCCTTGAGGGGTGCAATTCCACGAAGGAGTCCAGTTGGCAGAAGGGATCTGCCCGACCGTGCTGCTCACTATCGCAATTTTGCCGCTTGGCCCGTAGACCTCAATTTCCCGCCAATCAATCCATCCCGAATCCTCTGTGGTGTTTATTTTGATATAGCGGTATGTGCCAAGAGAGGTTGTGGTAGTTGTTGCTGCCGTTGAGGTGGGGGCGGTTGAGCTAGTGTTGCCGCTTACGTTGTTTTGTACGCCAGCCACGTTCTGTGAAATTCTGCTTATGGCCGGCGAAAAGAGGTCGGCGAGGTCGGATGCGGAAATGCCGTTCTGCTGCAATAGGGTCATCTGGCTCTGTATCTCCTGTAATTGCTGCGCGGATTCTTGAAGGATCGCATCCGATGAACCCTGAATTGCGGCGAGCGTGCTGGATGATCCATATAGCGGGACGGTTCCTCCGGCTTGGGCTTGGGTTAGGGTTTGGGGCTGTGCGTTGGCGGCCGTAGTGGCGGAATTTTGTATATTGGCCAGGCTTTGCGAGATCTGGTTTATAGTCGGCGAAAAGAGGGCGGAGAGGTCGGCCCCGGAAATGCCGTTCTGCTGCAATAGGGTCATCTGGCTCTGTATCTCCTGTAATTGCTGCGCGGATTGTTGAAGGACCTGGCTCCACGAGGATGAGGATTGGGTGGTGGCAAGGGATGGCCCGGATGTTGCAGATGAGAGGTTGGATTGGTATTGATCCTTCGCAACAAATTTGTGGTAGTAAATCATATACTCATCCGAGGTCATTGGACCAATACCTGTCACGTTCGTCCACGTTCCTCCGGCATATGTCTGCGCCAGCGCCCCATATTGATTACCAAATGCGGTCCTCGCGGCACAAAGCCTGGTAATTTGATCCAGTGACATATCGGCCGTAATGTTTGTCCGTACGTCAATGCCGGTTGCCGCCAGGTATGCCGCGACGTCTTGCGCCAATTGAGCGCCGGTAGGGGGAGCGCCGGGGCCCACATACAACCACACTCCCGTCTGAGGATCCCTCGCCCAATTACTCATAGTGACATCTTCTAGAGACAGGCCGTCCTGTATTACGAGGTCTTTTGCATAAGTGTTGAGGGCGCTCCAGACCGTATCGTTGATTGGCACCACTGAAATTGTTGAGGTGGCCACAGTGGCCGCAGGAGGAACGCTTTGCACCAAATGCAACACGTTGGTTTGGTACGTTGCCTCGGTCGGTACGAGTGCGTAGTATGGCGAATCGAACGGTGTCGGTGATTGGCCGGCAGCTAGTGCGTAGAATCGATAATCTGGGGTAAAACACTGCGTCCCGAACATAAGGTTGGATGGTTGGTACGGGGTAACGCATGCCACTGTTGTGTTGGTTATATTGGCTGCGTTGGCCGATGCCGGAGAATTAGCCGAGTTCGGGGTGGACGTCACTGTAAAGCTAATCTGGCTCGATGCACTACTATTGGAAAGGTTAACGGACTCAACCCAAGAGCCGATGTCCGCGGACCGAAACGAGCCGGTAAGGGTCCAATTCCCGTTCGCATCTGTCGTCCCAAAGTTGGCAGTACAACTTGGATATTGGGTATTGTTTTGATTGGCGCAGAAGGTGAAAGAGGTGCGGCTCGGACCCGAAACCCGCAGGTTCCAAGCGTCGCCGACGGAGAACGCGGCCGTTGTCGCATAGTTGATGGTGAGGCTCACGTTGGTCGCGGCATTAGCGACCATCACGCCGCACAATCCCACAAGCGCGGCGATTACGACCGCAGCGACCAGCCCCGAACCAAACAAGGGGTGTTTTTTCATAACTTTATTATACACCACACAATATACCCGATTAAGTTAAGCGTGGGGGCTGTTAAATTGCCGCAACTTCTCCCTTTTTAAAATGCTTGTTGATGACAACTTGTTGGAGTATTGAGAAAAGCGACGTAACGAGCCAGTAGAGGCCCACGGCGGCGGGCAAGTTGTAGAAAATAAAGATGGTGATAATGGGGCCTATAAAGGTCATCTGCCGCGCCATTTTTTCAGTAGAGGAGAGTGGGGCGGTACGATCGGGGTTTTGATAAATAGCAAGGCGTGCCTGAAAATATTGGGCGACCGCTGCGAGGAGAATGAGGATAATGCTTGGTTTTGCAAGGTTAATAAGGCCGAGGAAAAGCGGATTTATGGTTTGTGGTTGTGGGATAAAGGAATAAAGTCCCTGGAGCTCGCCGGGGGTGAGGCCGGAACGCACTACCCAATAGAGCGCGATCATAATCGGTAGTTGGACAATAATAAGAAAGATGCTTGAGAATGGATTTACGCCGTGCTCTTTGTAAAGTTCCATCAGCGCCTGTGCTTGTTTTTCTTTGTCGTTTTTATGTGTTTCTTGGATCTTTTTGATCTTTGGCTGGATGCGCTGCATCGCCATTTGTTGTTTGGTGCTTTTATGGAAAAGCGGATAGAGGATAAGTCGGATAAGAATGGTGACAAGAATAACCGCGATCCCGAAGTCCCGGAACGCGATCGTCCCATAAAAATAAACAAGGATGTTTAAAATGGGTTGGTAGAAAATAACTTGGTAGAGGTAGGTCATTTTTTTATATCTTTACTTTTCCCGATTGTTTCCAAAAGCAACGTTCTAAATTGTTTTTTTTTAAGCGAACTTGTTTTGGAAGACACCACAAGAAGAAAATCTTTTCCCGCCCCTGCGTCATGGACGGTCTGAAATACTGCTCTTGCTTGTCGTTTCAAAAAATTTCTTTTCACTGCGTTTTTATTGGCAGCCGTTCCCACAACAATCCCTATTCTATTTCTCGCCTTGTGGTTTTCTTTTGTCTTTAATAAAAAATAGGGCGTCGCCACCGTCTGCCGCCAACCCGAACGGAATTCCTGACTTGGCAGCCGCGACGGTTTTAAAAGCATCACAAAAGAGTGTATTTCTCCCCGCTTCAGACGACCAACCGGCGCCTTTTTTTTGTTCTTCGGCGCGCGAGCACTCGGCGGCCACCGGGCGAACGTTGCCTTTTTAGAAATCCATGCGTCCGTTTGCGTTTTTTCTTTTTGGGATTGTAGGTAAACGACATCTTGAGGATTGTAGCACACGAATTTGGAGTGTGCTAGTTTTTTATGTGTTGTTTATTAAGTGGTTATACACATACCATCCACAAATCATTTGATTTGACTCTTTGACGCGCCAGGCGTAAGAGTTAATAATAAACAGAACAACAATCATGGATCTCGAAAAGCTTTGGCAATCAACATTGGGGGAGATGGAGATCCAGCTCACAAAGGCTAATTTCTCGATGTGGCTGAAGGATAGCCGGCTTGTGGACAGAAAGGATGGCACGTTTTACGTTGCCTTGCCGAGTAATTTTGCGAAAACATGGATCGAAGATAAGTACTACAAGAATATTCTGGGAATTTTGCGGAATGCGGATAGTTCGGTTAAAAAAATCGAGTTTGTAATCAACCCCCAGGACGCGGTGCCCCAAAAGAATATTGCGGGAATAAAAGACTTTGGAAAAATTGATTCGGCGGAGCTTGAGTTCAGCGGCGTGGATCCAATAACCAATCTCAATCCGCACTACACCCTCTCCTCGTTTGTGGTGGGTTCCTCAAATGAGCTTGCCTTCGCGGCCGCAAAGGCAATCACCGAAGAAATCGGGAAGTACAACCCCTTCTTTGTGTATGGCGGCGTTGGATTGGGAAAGACACACCTTATACAGGCGGTGGGAAATGAGATTTTTTCAAAATACCAAAAAAAAGTAAGGCCCAAATATGTTCCCTCGGAACAATTTACCCGCGAGGTGGTTTGGGGGCTGCGGAATGACCGCATAGAAAGTGTAAAAAAGAAATATCGGGATGTAGATGTGTTGATAATCGACGACATTCAATTCATTGGTGGAAAAGAAAAAACCGAGGAAGAGTTTTTCCACACTTTTAATGCGCTGTATGAAAATAACAAACAGATCATTATTTCCTCCGACCGACCACCACAATCACTTCCTACACTTGAAGAACGCCTGCGGTCGCGCTTTGAGGGTGGTTTTGTGGCTGATATCGGCTACCCGGAGTACGAGATGCGGGTAGCCATCATCCGCAACAAGCTTTCTTTGGCCCGGCGCGAGCTGAGCGAGGAGATAATTGACCTTCTTGCGCGGCGGCTCAGAAAGAACATCCGTGAGCTTGAGGGGGTGCTCAAAAAACTCCTTTTCCTACAGGAACAAAAACAAACCGAGCTTACTAAGGCGGCAGTGGAGGAGCTCATAGAGAAATCAACTAAAAATCTATCAAAGCGGGTGAATGATGCCCAGATATTGAAAGCGGTCGCTGAATTCTTTGGCGTTTCAATTGAGGACATCATAAGCCACAACAGGAGGAAGGAGGTTGTTGAGCCGCGCCAGATCGCAATGTACTTACTTCGGGAAATCTCCGAGCTTTCTTACCCATATATTGGGGAGAAGATGGGGAGGGACCACACCACCGCCATCCACTCATACGAGAAGATCAACCAGGAAATCAACAGAAGTCCCGCGTTTAACCAAAAGATATTAACAATAAAAGATATCATTTATAAAAGCTAGATAAGGAAAAAACAACCATATCCACAAATTAAATCTTTATTAATAACAACAATAAGATTTTAATAAACTATTAATACTACTCTTATGAAATTTGTTGCGATCCGATCAAACATCAAAGAAGCTGTTTCAATCACCGAGCGGGTGATTGGGGAAAACCTCAACCTCCCCATTCTTAAAAATGTTCTTATTGAAACCGGGAATGAGGGAATTACTTTTACCACCACAAATCTTGAGCTCGCAATCACTTGTTTTGTTTCAGGAAAGGTGATTGAGGGTGGGAAAGTGACCGTCCCACTCCCGCTTTTTTCAAACCTTATCACCAACCTTCAAACCGACCGGTTAAATTTCAGCAAAAAAAACAACACCCTTGAGGTCAAAACGGATAATTATACGGCGATCCTCCAGGGGCTTCCCGCGGAGGATTTCCCCATAACCCCCAAAATAAAAAACCCAAACGAAAACCTGACCATAAAAAGCGCTCTTCTCAAAGAAGGGATCCAACAAACCATTGTAGCGTCGCAATTTTCCGACCTCCGTCCCGAGCTGAACGTCATCCTTTTTGATTTTTCCCTTGATACTCTCCGGCTGGTCGCAACGGACGGCTTCCGTCTTGCGGAGAAATCCATCCCGCAAAACTTTTTCACCTCAAATTATAAAGAACCATTCAAGGTTTTAATTCCTTTAAAAACCGCCCAAGAGGTCCTTCGGATGTCGAAAGACGAGGAGATGGTAAAGATCTTCCGCGACGAAAACCAAATTCTATTTAAAACCGAGCGTGCAGAACTTATTTCCCGCCTCACCGAAGGAAACTTCCCCGATTATTCACCGATCATTCCTAAAAAATTTACTACGGAAGTGATAGCGAACAAGGAAGAGTTTTCAAATGCAGTAAGGCTGGCCGGGATTTTTGGGCAGAAAAACAGCGAAGCAAAAATTATAGTGCGCCAAGATAAAAAAACAATGGAAGTAAGTTCGGCGGACCAGGTGCTTGGCGAGAACTCATACCTCCTACCCGCGAAGATCAAAGGGGAACCCATAGAGGCGTTCTTCAACTGGCGGTATCTCACCGACCCACTAAAAGCGATAAAAACAGAAGAGATATTCGTTGGCTTCCAGGAGGAGAACAACCCGGCGCTCCTCCGGCCCATGGGAGATAATTCGTACTTCTACATTTTAAAACCCATCCTCAAGTCCTAGTGATAGACAACAACACTGCTTACCCCTGCGTTTCCTGATGCGCCGGAGGCTTGTATTTCAAGAAGGTTTTGTCCATTGATCGACCGCGGGGAGAACGACCAGGAAAAAACATAATTCGTTCCAAAAGACCCGGAGAAATCCTGCGCTACAATACCATTCCAACGCACGGTTATTTTGGTCATCGGCTCTATAGCGGTTAACTTCGCGGATATATTCACGACGCCCGTTATAAAATAACCCGGCGAAGGATTGTTGATGGTGATCTGTGGGGGATTATAAGAAAGAGGCATCTGCGGCGCAGACACGGAGACGGGCTGGTTGTAGTCTTTAAAATTCGCCATATTCTCCGAAGCCCAGGCCAAAAGATCGGTTTCCCAATTGTGAAATTGCGAATCGGCATCGGGGTTTGTGGGCGGCGGGCCGTCCGGATTATTTTTATCCACATAATAGAGGATGGTATGGAGCTGGTTGTTGTAAAGATAGTTGCCGGCGAGGATCGGCTTCGTCGGGTTTGTGGGATCCGGTCGCGCGAATGTTCCGGTCGGTTGGTTTGTAAGCGCCTGTTGCATGAACGCATGCCAGGTCGGGATCGCCGCAAGGATGCTTGAGCCGTTTCGCTGCATGGCGGTGTCGTCATTATTTCCCGCCCAGACGCCAACCACAAAAGAGGGCGTGTAACCAATCGCCCATGCGTCTTTATAGTCATTTGAAGTTCCTGTTTTAAGCGCCACATCGTACCCCGGGAAAACGGTAAGGTTTAAGCTGTTCTGGAAAAGCCCACTCCGGGCATTCGTATCTGAGAGAATGTTATTAACAAGACGGACGGACTGCGGGTCGGCGACTTGCACTGATTGGTCGGTATAGGATTCAAGGGTGTTGCCGTTAGAATCTTTCACTTGAAGGATTATGGCCTGGCTATGTTTTACTCCATCCTGAGAAAGCGTCGAATACGCCTCCACGAGGTCGGCAAGCCGCACGGCGCCGCCGCCGAGGACGAGCGAGAGGCCGTAGGTATCGGGGCTTGTGAGCGTGGTAAGCCCGAAATTATAAGCATTCTCGACGGCGTTTTTAATGCCGACAAGATAAAGCGTTTCCACGGCGGGGACGTTGACTGATTGCGCAAGCGCGTTTCGCATCGACATCGGCCCCTGAAACCCCTCTTCAAAATCCTGGGGGTGGAAGCATTGCTGGTTATTGTTATTGAAATCGGGGATGGCCGGACAGGATGGATACGTACTGAACTCCGTAGGGACGTCAAAGAGCGTCGTGTCGGGCGTATATCCTTTTTGGAACGCGGTGAGGTATACAAATGGTTTAAGCGCCGATCCCGGTTGCCGGAGCCCTTGGGTGGCGACGTTGAAGTTCGGTTCGAATTTACAATTTAATCCGGGCGTACAGCCGACGGGAAGCGACGAGGTTGCGAAATAATCCCGCGAACCCACCATGGCGAGCACCTGCCCGGTTTTGGGATCCTGCGCCACAAGTGCCGCGTTATAACCCTGATAAAGTTTCTGGTTTTGTGCAGCACCTTGTTCCACCGCCGCCTCCGCTTCTTGCTGCAGGTTCCAATCGAGCGTTGTGATCACCCTAAGGCCGCCGCGGTTGGCCAGGTTTTCGCCGTATTTTTGAACAAGATAATCTTGCACCGCCATCACGAAATGCGGCGCTTTGATGGTGCCCGTCGACTGCGGCTGGAATATTATTTTATATGCCAACGCCTCATTCAGTTGATTTTTTGTGATCTTCCCCAGCGCATACATCTTTTGGAGCACGAGCCTTTGCCGTTTAAGAAGATCGTTCACGTGGCCGCCCCAGGGAGAATAGTAGGTTGGTGCCTGGGGAACTGCGGCAAGGAGCGCACTTTGTGCAAGGTTGAGGCTCTGGACGGGTTTATCAAAATACGCCTCGCTTGCCTCCTCAACGCCCGCGATCGTTGATCCATAAGAAACCTCATTAAGATAAAGACCGAGTATTTCGTTCTTGGAATAATATTCATTGAGCCTGATCGCAAGGATAAGCTCTTTTATCTTTCGCGAGACGGTTTGGTTGAGCGTGAGGAATGCGGTCCGCGCGAGTTGCTGGGTGATGGTGGACCCGCCCTGCGCGAGCGATCCGGAGGTGACGTCCACATAAAGCGCCCGCAGGATCCCTTTCCAGTCGAACGCCGGTTCGTTATAAAAATTTTCATCTTCAATCGAAACCGTTGCATCTTTCAGGGCTTGCGGGATTTGATCAAAGGGGACCACTGTCCTCCGCTCGCCGGAACTGATCTCATAAAGAAGGACGGTCCCCGTGCGGTCATAGATCTTTGTGGACTGGCTGATTTGTTGGTTCGATATTTCCTCGATGGAAGGGAGTGTTTTTATGAAAAAGAGGATGATAAGGAAAAAGACGATAAATCCCGCCGCCACCGCGATGCCAAAAATCTGGAACGATCGCACTATGCTTCTTTTTCGCATGTTCCCTTATTATCAAATAAAAACAGCCCTCTCCGCAACGGCGTGCACCAGCGCACGGCGGGGGCTGTTTTTCCCACTATTCGGCGCCGAGATCCTCGCCGTCCTCGTCGGCCGCCTCTTCTTTTTCTTTCGTCACCCCGTCTACGTCGTCCTCTTCGTCATCCTCAAGGTCCTTTTCATCCCCAACACCCAATCCTTTGTCGTCTTCGTCGCTTAACGGCACGAACGCGAGGTTTAAAATTTTTAGCTCACTTACCATTGATGCCGAGATAATTCACGACCTTTCTTTTTTATTTCCAATTAGTATAGGGGAGCACGTCACCGTGTCAATCCCCAGAAATCCTCTGGCCGCCCAGCGCCATAATAGCAAGCGCCAAAGCATCACTTGCGTCGTCAATTACGGTAAGGTCGTGCTTCCCAAGAATGAGGCGGACCATCTTGAGGACCGCTTTTTTGTCCGCAAAACCATAACCCGTTACGCCGAGCTTCACCTCGTTCGGCGCATATTCCCTTATGGGGATGCCTGCTTCCTGCGCCGCAAGCAGGATCACGCCGCGCGCCTGCGCCACGGCAATGGCCGTCTTTTGATTTTTGGCAAAATAAAGCTTTTCAACTCCGAGGATCTCCGGTTTGTATTTTTTAACAAGCTTGCCTATTTCCTCTTTTGTCTCGCAGAGCGCCGAGGCGTCGTCCACGCTTTTTATTTTGAGGATCCCTGCGGTTACAAAAACAAGGCCGCCCTTTTCATCGCGGACGACGCCGTAACCGATCCGCCGTGTCCCCGGATCGATGCCCAGGGCGGTCACGCTATTCCGCATTGGTGAACACTTTTTGGATATCATCGCCGTCTTCAATGGCTGCGACGAGCGCAGCAAGTTTTTTCGCATCTTCTTCGGGCAATATCTGGGGAAATTTTGCTTTCCACGATCGCTCGGCCCCGTCCATCACTGGCTCGAATGCCCAACGGACGCTCCCTGCCTCTGCCCATTTTCCGCCGAGTTCCTTTAGTGTTAATTTTACTTCCTGGATAGTTCTGTTCCGATTATCGCTGATCGCCTCGATTATGATCGCGGCACCCCCGGGTCCGTACGCTTCAAACGTAAGCTCCTCAAGATCTCCGCCGGATTCGGAAGCCCGTTTCACCGCGCGTTCAATGTTTTCTTGCGGCACGCTTTCTTCTTTCGCCTTCATGATCGCCGTCCGGAGCCGGGGGTTGAAGTCGGGATTCGGCTCCGATTTCGCCGCAGCGGAAATCGCCACCAAAAGCCTCGAAAAAACCTTCCCGCGCTTTTGGTCGGTGATTTCCTTTTTGTGTTTTATTCCTGCCCAATGCGAGTGACCCGACATTTCGCTTAGATTATACCACCTTCTTATTGCCTATTTTTACGATGAGTTCTAGAATCAATGCAATGGCCGACTTAGAGACCGACGACCTTAAGGCGAAACTCGCGAAACTTCACAGGGAGGGAGAGGAACGCGCCGCGGAGCGGTTGGCAGAGCGGCTCCATCTCCCTTATACGGATCTTTCCAAGAAGCCGGTTTCTCTTGATGCGGTGCGGGTTATCCCCGAGGATAGGGCACGCAATGCGAAGGCGGCAAGCATTGAGTCGCGGGCAAAAAAGATCGCCGTAGCGATGGCAAATCCGGAGCTCCCTGCCGCGAAAGAGCTCATTCAGTGGCTAGAAAGCGGACACTACGAGGTGAAGGTGTTCGTTGTTTCTTTATCAAGCTTGGAGGCGGCGTGGCACTTCTATAAATTCGTGAAGCCGGAAACGGAGCGGATCACCGGAAAGGTAAGCATCACAAAAGAACGGATAGAAGAATTAAGGACGCACCTTATAAGCCTCGATGCCATCCGAAAAGAATTTGAAGGCCTGGATTTCGCGAAAGTATCTCCAGTGACGATGATCGAGATCATGCTTGGGGGGGCGCTTGCGATGCGTGCCTCCGACATCCACACCGAGGCGGAGGAAAAAACGGCGAAGATACGCTTCCGCGTCGACGGGCTGCTGCATGACGTGATTGATAATGTCCCCCCCCGCGTTTACCAAGCACTTGTTTCACGCATCAAGCTCTTGTCGGAGATGAAGCTCAATGTGCATGACGAGGCGCAGGATGGCCGGTTCACTATCGGCCTCGCGGATAAAGAAATTGAAATGCGCGTATCCGTCATTCCCGCAGAGTTCGGCGAGACGATCGTGATGCGGGTGCTTGATCCCTCCGCGACGAGAGTGGGGCTCCCCGACCTCGGCCTCCGCGAGGATAACCTTGTGATCGTAAAAAAACAACTTGAGCGTCCAAACGGGCTCATTTTGAATACTGGCCCGACCGGCTCCGGGAAAACCACGACGCTTTATGCGTTTCTCCGCACCCTTAACAGCCCCGAAATAAAGATCATTACTCTCGAAGACCCTATTGAGTACCGTATTGTGGGCATCGAGCAGACGCAGGTGGATGAGGAGTCGGGTTATACCTTTGCAAGCGGCCTCCGCGCCATTGTCCGGCAGGACCCGGACGTGATCCTGGTGGGCGAGGTGCGCGACCTTGAAACCGCAGACATCGCCATGCAGGCGGCCCTGACCGGCCACCTTGTGCTCTCCACGCTCCACACAAACGACGCCGTAGGCGCCGTGCCCCGCCTTATCAACCTTGGCGTGAAGGCGGTGAGTATCGGGCCGGCGCTTGCGCTCGTGATCGCCCAGCGTCTTGTGCGCGTACTTTGCCCGGATTGCAAAAAACAGACACAACCAGATGATGCGCTTAAGGCAAAGATCAAAAAATTCCTTGACCGGCTGCCAGCGAAGGTGAATAGATCAAATTATGCAAATTTCAAGATCTATGAGCCGGCGGGCTGTACAAAATGCAACAATATCGGTTATAAAGGTCGCGTAGGGGTCTTTGAATTTTTAGAAGGCGGGCCGGACCTCGAGCAGACGATCCTTAAAGAGGCGTCCGAGATCGCGCTCCGCGAAGTGGCGAAGCGTCAGGGGATGGTCACCATGCAAGAAGACGGGATCTTAAAGGTCCTTGAGGGGAAGACGACGTTTGGCGAAGTGGAGAATATAACCGGGGTGATCGAGTGGCCGTAGCTGGCTCAAACCTGGGGGCAAATTCCTCGCGAAAGGAAGTTAAACCCTTTTATCAAAAGATAGAAGGGACTAGAATTACTCAAAGGAGAGAACCAGCCGGAACCGGTTCATCCTGAAAAATTTAGAAATAATTCCCGCCCCCAGATTTGAATCAACTACCGACAATGGTAATGTTAGCATATAATAACGGCCTTGTCAAGGGGGTGGGGAAAGAGTCCCTTTTGTAGGGTTACTATGAAGAAAATAAAAAACAATCTCAACAAGGACGATCAAAATATTGACCTTACCCTCCGGCCGACGAACTGGGACGAGTACGTCGGCCAAGAAAAGATCAAAAGCAATCTTAAGGTGATCCTCGAGGCGGCAAAGGGCCGCGGCGAGGCCGCAGACCATCTTTTGTTCTCCGGTCCTGCGGGGCTCGGAAAGACGACGCTCGCCTATCTCGTTGCGCGCGAACTCGGCGGGATGGTGAAGACCACCTCCGGCCCCGCGCTTGAGAAGACCGGTGACCTTGCTGCTATTCTCACCAATCTTTCGCCCGGCGAAATTCTTTTTATTGACGAAGCGCACCGTGTGAACCCGATAATTGAAGAAGTTTTGTATCCTGCGATGGAGTCGCGGAAATTGCATCTTGTGGTTGGGAAAGGCCCGTCGGCACGGACACTCTCGCTCGATCTGCCTCCCTTCACTCTGATCGCAGCCACGACGCGCGAGAATCTTCTTTCGCAGCCCTTGCGGTCGCGCTTCGGCGCTACGCTCCGCCTCGGATATTACACGATTGAGGACATAAAAAAGATATTGCACCGTTCGGCGAGGATTTTAAATATTGAAGCGACGCCGGACGCGATCGAGATCCTTGCGCGCGCGGCGCGCGGGACGCCGCGCGTAGCCAACCGCCTCCTGCGCCGCGCGCGCGACTTCGCCGAAGTGCACGGCGCGAAGGTGATAGACGCCGAATCGGCCCTAAAAACCCTTGAAATGCTTGAAATTGACGAAGCGGGGCTGGAGCCGAACGATCGCCGGCTTTTAATGATCATTATTGAGAAATTCAACGGCGGCCCGGTGGGGATCAATACCCTTTCTGCAGCGCTTTCCGAGGACAAGGGCGTGATCGAAGACATCTACGAACCGTATTTGATGACGCTCGGCTTCCTCCAGCGCTCCTCGGCCGGCCGTATCGTGCTGCCTGCGGCGTATAAGCATTTGAAAATTAGGGGCAAGGAGGAGCTGCTATAAGACCCGCGATGCCCGGATTAATTCTCCTTTCTGTCGGAATCGCGGCGGTCATGGGCGGCATTTTTTGCATCGGCGTGATAATAATGAGCAAAGCGGCTCGGAAAAGTATGCCGTCTTCGGTTTCAGGAGGCGGGGCACTCGACGCGGGATCAAAAGACGGGCTCCCCGCTATCGATGAATCTATCGAGAACGTCAGCGCGAGCACCAATCATTTTCTTCAGAAGCATCCTTCGTATATTGTCATCCCATTGGTTGTGGTGATTGTTCTTGAGGCGATATTTATTTTAGCGAGCGCAAGGGATCCCCGTGTTTATGTCGCTCCGCTCATCCTGCCATTGATCGGCTATAGTATCGCCCGAAATCGTATTCAGCACGAATTCATGAAGCAGTTCGCATCGGCGAACGGTTTTTCTTATACCCCGGGAGGTTCACTTGATGGTCTTGACGGATCTCTTTTTCAAATCGGCAACAGCCGGTCAGTGGCCGATGTTGTGAGCGGCCAATTTCAGAACCGACCCATTTCGCTTTTCACTTATACGTACGTGACCGGCTCCGGGAAATCCGAGCAAACTCACACCTACACGATCTATGAGCTGCAGTTCGACGTTACGCTTCCTGATATCCTGCTTGAAAACGCAAGCCATGCGTTCGGCGGATCACTATTCGAGAAATTATCAGGAAAGGAATTTATCAAGCTCGAAGGCGATTTCAATAAATATTTTTCGCTGTGCATCCCCCGGGGATACGAAACGGAGGCGCTCGAGATATTTACGCCCGATGTCATGGAAGAGCTTATTGAAAAAGCCAAGGCGTTCAGCTTGGAGATCGTGAATGGCCACCTCTTCATCTATAACAACGGCACCGTGGGGACAAAGCAGGGCCTCTACGACCTCTATGCCCTCGCGCAATATTTCATTGAAAAACTAGGACCAGTGCTTGCGCGGATGAAACCGTCCGTTGAGGCGATGGAACAATTTAAATAGTTTTTAATCTTGGCACGTTATAGTTCTCTGCGTGGTCTTCATCAACGAATGGCTTCCGAATCCGGTTGGCGTGGACGCGGCCGGTGAATTCATAGAGCTTTACAACAGCGGGTCCGGCGCGGTTGGCTTGGATGGATGGGTTCTGGCGACGGGGAAGAATAAAAAGTTTTCGCTTATGGGGCGGAGCATTCCTGCGTATGGATATCTTGTTTTGAAAAAGAGTGCGACGAAATTGGCGCTGCGGAATGCGGACGGGGAGTTGTCGCTGTACGGTCCGGGCGGCGCTTTGGTTGATAGTGGTGATTTTTTAGGCAGCGCGCTCACGGGAAAAAGTTTCTCGCGCGTTGATTATGGCGTCGGCCCGGCGCAGCATTTTGCGTTCGTTGATCCGACGCCTGGCGCGCCGAATAAAGCGACACCCATTGTGATTGCCGACCACACGTATCCTGTGGGCGTTCCTCTAGGCCATCAATTGGAAAGTTTTGGTTTTTTCGGGATAATGATGGGAACGGCAGTGTTGTTCGTGGGACTTGTTGTTTATGTCATTAAAACAAACAAAGACCTATCGGAGCTTTTCTTCCGAAGAGACGAAGAGGTTTGGTGAAAAACTTGGGAAGAAAATAAAACCAGGGGAGAACGCTGCGGTCTTTGCTCTGGCAGGCGAACTTGGTGCGGGGAAGACCACGTTCGTGCAGGGATTTTTCAGGGGGCTCGGCCTCAAAAAGCGGGCGCCAAGCCCTACGTTCATTATCATGCGGCGGCACGCTTTATCGCGTGTGCCGCATGCGGCGCGTACGCAGCGTAGATCATTTACGGACGTTTTCCATGTGGATGCGTACCGCCTGAAAAGCGCGAAGCACCTTGCCGCGCTTGATTTTGAAAATGTTTTGTTGGATCCGTGGAACGTTGTGCTCATTGAGTGGGCTGACCGTGTAAAAAAGATCCTTCCCAAGGATACGGTTTGGTTGCATTTCCGGCACGGAAGGCATGAGAACGAAAGAAGTATTATTATGAAGCGATAGCGCCCGCCATCCATGAAGACACTTCTCCTTATTGATGCGAATTCCATCATCCACCGCTCGTTCCACGCATTGCCGCCGTTCACGACGCCTGACGGGCGGCCTTCCGGCGCGCTCTATGGCATCGCGAGCATCCTTTTAAAGCTTTGGCGCGAGGAGCGGCCGGAATACGCAGCGGCGCTGTTTGACCGGCCGGAGCCGACCTTCCGCGACAAAATATATGCGGAATACAAAGCCCAGCGCCCGCCTACGGCCGACGAACTTATCTCGCAGATCATTGAAGCGCACAAATTATTTGGCGCGTTCGGGATAAAGACATTTGAGAAGCCGGGATTTGAAGCGGACGATCTTATCGCGACCCTCGCAGAAAAATTCGGCGGGAAGGAGGGAAACGGAGGGGACGACCTGCGCGTGGAGATACTCACCGGCGACCGCGACACGCTGCAGCTTGTGCGCGACGAGAAGATCGTGGTGAGGACCTTTAATAAGGGTGTGAGCGATACATCGATCTATGACGAAAAAGCGGTAATTGAAAAATACGGTCTTGCCCCGGCGCAGCTCGTTGATTACAAATCGCTTGTTGGCGACCCATCGGACAACATTAAGGGTGTGCCGGGCGTAGGACCAAAAACGGCGACGGAGCTGCTCAAAAAATTCGGCAGCGTAGAGGAAATCTATAAACACCTGCCGGACGACCCGAAATTGGAGAAAAGATTCGGGCAGTATAAAAAAGACGCGGAACTTTCCCGTGAACTTGTGGTGCTTGAGCGGCACGTGCCGGTGGAAGTGCCCACGCTTGAAGTTCTTACGACGGAAAAAGAGCCCGTCGGCACGAAGGCCTATTTTGAAACAATGGGGTTTGCCACGCTTTTGAAGCGGCTGGAAACCAAGGGAGTTCCACCGGCAAAGAGCGCGGCGGATGGTGCGGCAGATCATCCGACAAAAGGCATCCAGGGAAGGATTTTTTAGTGGTACAATTAAAAGACGCTTGAACAGAGGATCCTCACGATTTAAAAAAATTATTGCGTGGCCGGAATTCCGGCCGGCCTGGGTTTTGCTTGCGACGGTCATTGCGGCGTTTATTCTCGATGTCGCCGGCTTTTCGAACAACCTCCTCTTGTTCATTGAAGGAGGGCTCTTCGTCATTATTCTCGTCCTCGCGATGGCGACCGCCTATCGGGCGGCGGGGGCGGACCGGGATACCAAAGTCGAGCGCAACGAGCTCAAGAGCATTTTAGAGAGTTTGGATGACGCGTTGATCGTCTACGACGAGAATTTTCGGGCGGTCTTTTTTAATCCTACCGCCGAACGCCTCTTCAAGCTGTCCGCAAAAACCGTTCTTGGCCATGTGTTCGCCCCACAAGACATCGAACGGCAGGGATGGCGGACGCTCGTCCAGGTCATCTTTCCGTCGCTCGCTCCCCGCGTGGTCACGCGCACAAAGGAAGGGGAATACCCGCAGGTACTTGATCTTTCCTTCACCGATCCGGCGTTGGAATTCCGCGTGACGACGGCGCCGATCAATGATGAGAACGGGCAATTGCTCGCGTTCATGAAAATCGTCCGTGACCGCACGGCGCAGATCACCGTGCTTCGTTCGCAGAGCGATTTCGTAACGGTGGCATCGCACCAACTCCGCGGTCCCCTCACTGACATCAATTGGGCGTTGCAGTCCCTCGCGCGCGCGCCGGAGCTTGCTGCGAACAACAAGGCTGTCGTTGAAAACGCGCTCGCCGCAAGCCAGGGACTCATTCAGCGCATCGAAGGCCTCCTTAACATCTCAAAAATGGAGGAAGGGCAGTTTGGTTATAAGTTCCAGGAAGCGGACATCATAGATTTTATAGGGAAGATCTTGGCGGGCGTTCTTCCCGCCACGCGCAAGGCGGGCGTGAAGATTTATTTTGATCGGCCGTCGGGGGAATTCCCCAAAATCGCCATTGACACAGAACGGCTCTCGCTCGCGCTCACCAATATCCTGGAAAATGCCATACGGTACAACGTGGAGAACGGCGAGGTAATCGTGAAAGTGGATGTGATGCCCGGAAAACCATTTATAGAGGTGAGCGTGAGAGATACGGGGATCGGCATCCCCCAGGAAGCCATAGGGAAAATTTTCACCAAATTCTATCGGGCGGACAATGCCATGAAGTCACAAACGGAGGGATCAGGGCTCGGCCTCTACATTGCAAAGAGCATTATAACGGCGCACGGCGGGGAAACTTGGGTGGAATCGGAACTGAATCGCGGCACCACCGTGCATTTTACGCTGCCGACCGATCTTAACCTTATCCCCAAGCACGAAGGGGGTCCGGAGGGGTTCTATTAATAATTCAATATCCACAGTTTTTGAGGTTTTGGCGCTTGCGGAGCTGCCGAAAAACGCGCACAATCAGAAGGTGAAAACGCTGAAGTATATTTTTGTCGTCGGCGGGGTGATGTCGGGGGTTGGGAAAGGCGTCGCTGCGGCATCCATCGGAAAAATCTTGCAGTCGCGCGGGCTCGAGGTCACCTCCATCAAGATCGATCCTTATGTGAATGTTGACGCGGGCACCATGAACCCCACCGAGCACGGCGAGGTTTTTGTTTTGGATGACGGCACGGAGTGCGATCAGGACATGGGGAACTACGAACGGTTCCTGAATAGAGATTTTTCCAAGGCTAATTATATGACGACGGGCAGCATATATCTTTCCGTGATCAATCGTGAAAGGAATCTGGGATACGGCGGCCGCTGCGTGGAGGTGGTGCCCGATATCCCTCTCGAGGTCATCCGCCGGATTCGGGAGGCGGCGCGGATAAATAGGGCGGACATCGCCGTCATAGAAGTCGGGGGGACCGCGGGGGAATATCAAAACATCCTTTTCCTCGAAGCCATCAGGATCTTAAAAGTGAAGCATCCGCACGACGTTCTCCTTGTCCTTGTGAGCCATGTGCCGTCTTTGGGGGCCGGCGGTACGGAGCTCAAAACGAAACCAACGCAATATGCCGCCCGGACCCTCAACGGTGCCGGCTTGCAAGCGGATTTGATCCTTGGCCGCGCGACGATCCCGCTGGACGAGAAACGAAAAGAGAAGATCGCGTTTGTCTGCGGATTGGTCTCAAAGGAAGACGTGATCTCTGCGCCCGACGTTTCAAATTTGTACGAGATCCCCGTTAATTTTGAAAGAGACAAGTTGGGAGAAAGAATTTTGCAGAAACTTTCCCTCCGCGCAGGCAAGAGGGACCTCAAGGATTGGAAGCGCTTCGCGGAACGGGTCCGCGGCGCGAAAAACGTGGTGAAGATAGGCATCGTTGGCAAATATTTCTCGAGCGGCAAGTTTATCCTCACCGATTCCTATATCTCGGTGATCGAGGCGATCAAGCATGCGGCGGCGCACTGGAAAGTGAGGCCGGTCATTGAGTGGCTGGAGTCGGAGCAGTTCGAAAAAGGCAAGCGGCAACTTCGAAAATTGGACGAGTATGCCGGCATCATCGTGCCGGGTGGTTTCGGGAGCCGCGGCATCGAAGGAAAACTGGCCGCCATCCGGTATTGCAGGGAAAACAAGATTCCTTATCTCGGGCTTTGCTACGGGATGCAGCTCGCTGTCGTGGAATTCGCACGGGACGTTTTGAAGCTTCGCGGCGCGAATACGACGGAGATCGATCCAAAGACCAAGTACCCCGTGATAGACATCCTTCCCGAGCAGAAAAAATTGATGGAAGAAAAGAATTACGGCGGTACCATGCGGCTCGGCGCCTATCCGGCCGTCCTGAAGAAGGGGACGATCGCGCAGGCGGCCTATGGGAAAACCAGCATTTCCGAGCGGCATCGACACCGCTACGAAGTGAATCCTGTTTTCATCAAGCGTCTTGAAAGCAAGGGAATGGTGTTTTCCGGCCAGTCGCCCGACCGGCGCCTGATGGAGATAATGGAGCTTCCCCGCGAGAAACATCCGTTCTTCGCCGGCTCTCAATTCCATCCCGAGCTCAAATCACGGCCGCTCAATCCACATCCGTTGTTCCGCGAGTTCATGCACGCGGCCGCGAAACGGAAGGTTTAGCGTTTTGAAATCGCGCCGCCGCGCGGTATCATCATTCTTGTATGTTCATCTTCCTCTACGGGCCGGACGACTATCGCCGGATACAAAAGAAAAAAGAGATCATAGCGGAGTTCAAGAAGAAACATTCCGCATTCGGACTCGGCATTTTTGATCTTGAGGCCGACGGCGGCATTGATAATTTTTTGGCATTTGCGGGAAGCCAGTCCATTTTCGAAACGGCGAAGCTCGCGGTTTTGGAGAACGCGTTCGTGCCGGAGGCGGAGAAGCTTGCGAAGATGTTAAAGCCGCTTGCGGCCGAAAAGGGGACCACTATTTTACTTGCCGAGAGAGAGAAGCCGGTGAAGGCATTTTCGTTTCTCCTTGAAAAGCCGTCACTCGCGCAAAAATTTGAAAATTTGGAGGGGCCGGAATGGGGCGCGTTTATAAGATCCGAGGCACAGAAGATCGATCTGAGATTGGAAGGATCCGCGGTGCAATTTTTGGGGACGGTGTATCAGGGAAATTCCTGGGCTCTCGTCACGGAGCTTCAAAAACTAAGCGCACTCAAGGCGTCGCGCGGGCGCGGCGGCGAAGCGGCTCATGCGGCGACCGTTGAAAAAGGGGATCTGGACGTGCTTGACCTCGAAGCCGCGCCGAATTACTGGGCGCTCATAAACGGCCTCAAGAGCTATGACGCGCGGACACGCCTTTTTGCGCTTGAAAAATTATTCGCCGCGAACGACCCGCCGCCGAAAATTTTCAACATTTTGGCCGCGCAGGCGGGTGAAAAAATCCCGCGCATGGCGGAATATGACCTTGCGGTGAAATCGGGGAAAATGGATTACGAGGAAGTCTTGCTTGACCTTGCGATCAGTTGAGCGAGGCGTGATTTCAGCCGATTCGCCTTATTTTTTTCGATCACCCTTGTTTTCACCGCCTTATCAAGCGCCCTGAAGACCGACGGCAGCATTTTTTGCGCCTCGTCCATCTTTTTGCCGGCGACCAATTTCCGGTAGCTCGTAACCGCCTTTTTATAGGCCTCTTTCTTTACGACGTTCCGTGCGCGCCGCGTCAAGTTCTGCCGCCAGGCCTTTTTCGCCGATGAAGTGATTGGCATATAGGGCTAAGAATACAGGGAAAATCAGGCAAAGACAATGGCTTGACACAGTATGTTTTATATGCTAACATTTGGCAAGGAGGCGGTAGTCATCATGAAGAAGAGCGTAGCACTTCTTGTGTGTATCGGTTTCTTCTGGATATTGCTCTCATCGTCCACGTGGCAATTCCTCGCGGACAAGATGAGCGGCATCGCGCGGCTCCTGGCGGGAGCCGCACGATAAGCGCGGAATGCACATTTCCGCCCGGATACGGGCCCCTGGCGACAGCGGGCCCTTCAAGTTTTTTTAGCCTTTCTTTTTGGGGTCTTTCATGGAATTTGCGGTATACTTTGAATATGCTTTACAGCGTTTCGGGAAAAGTGGCACTAAAGTCCGACCGGTTCGCCGTGATTGAGGCGGGAGGATTGGGCTTGAAAATTTCAATGAGCGGACGGACCCTTGCGGCATTGCCTGCCGCGGGGAACGGAGCGAAGATTTTTACCTATCTGCATATGCGCGAGGACGGACTGGAACTCTACGGTTTTTTGTCAGAAAAGGACCTCGCGTTTTTTGAGATGCTTATTTCGGTATCGGGCGTGGGGCCGCGGTCGGCGCTTGCGATTCTGGACGTGGCAAAGTTGGACGAGCTTGCAGCGGCAATAAAAGAAGGCCGGCCGGATTTGCTCACCCGCGCGTCCGGCATCGGGAGGAAAACGGCGGAGCGGATCATCGTGGAACTCCGTACAAAAGTCCAATCCGCGAAATCGGGACTGGTTATTGAAAAAATGGAAGGCGATGCGGATATTGTTGAGGCGCTTACGAATCTTGGCTATCGGCGCGAGGAGGCGCGCGCGGCACTTGCAAAAGTAGATCAGAAAATACGCGGCACGGAGGAGCGCCTCAAGGCCGCGCTTGCGATACTTTCAAAAAAATAGCTCAAGAACGACCGTATGGCAGCAATAGACACCATAAAACGTTCCCGCATCGCAAAACTTTTCTACCATTCCCCGCGCCTTGTTTCGGCCTATCACCGTTTTTGGGCGTGGTTCGGCGCGGTCACGAACGGGCATCCGAGCAAAAAAATATTCGTGATCGGCGTCACGGGCACAAAAGGGAAAACGACTACGCTGGAACTTTTGAATGCCATGCTTGAGGCGGCGGGACGCCGGACGGCGCTTCTCTCGTCGCTCCGCGTGAAGATCGGCGCGACAAGTGAAAAAAATAACCTTGGGAACACCATGCCCGGCCACGGTTACATCCAGAAATTCCTGAAGCGCGCCTTAGGGGCGCAATGCACGTACGCGCTTGTTGAGGTTGCCTCGCAGGGCATTGTTTCGCACCGCCACGAATTTATTGATTGGAAGGTCGGCGTACTTACGAATCTTGCGCCGGAACACATTGAATCGCATGGCTCTTTCGAGAACTACCGAAAAGCAAAGTTGGATTTCCTGAAATACGTCCTCGCGCGCGGCGGCGCGGTGTTTTTGAATCGCGATGACCAGCACTTCCCATTTTTTAACAAAGTGCTTGAAAACCAAAAAACAGTTCCTTATTCAAAAGACGACAAGGGACTGAAAAATTATTTTTCAAAAATTGAATCGCCGCACTTCGCGAGACGCGGATCTGCGCCGAAGTTTGTCCTGACCGATTTTAACAGGGAGAATGCCGCCGCGGCAGCCACGGTTGCGAAAATTTTGGGCATTGATGAGACGGCCATCGAGCGCGCACTCGGCTCTTTTGAGGGCGTTCCGGGGAGAATGGAATTTATGACAAAAGGGCCGTATACCGCGATCGTTGATTATGCCCACACGCCGGATTCACTTGAGGCGGCCTACGTGGCGGCGCGGCCGAAGCCGAACGCGAACTATCCCAATGCGCGCCTTATTTGCGTTTTGGGAGCTGCGGGAGGCGGACGTGACAAATGGAAGCGTCCGGAGTTCGGCAGGATCGCGGGGGCCTATTGCGACGAGATCATTCTTACCACCGAAGATCCCTACGACGAAGACCCTGCGGAAATCATTCAGGAAATCAAAAGCGGGATTTTGTCCGAGGACGCGGAAGCGGTGGATCTCTATGAGGTTCCGGACCGTCGCGAAGCGATAAAAAAAGCAGTTGCGCTCGCGCGGCCTGGGGACGTTGTGATCGGGACGGGCAAGGGAAGCGAGGATTGGATTCATGTGGCAAGGGGGCAAAAAATTTCCTGGAGCGAAAGGCGGGCGTTTGAGGAAGCGCTTGAGGAAAAAGAGTATAATTAAACCCAACATGAAACTGACATTTTACGGCGGCGTGGGCGAGGTGACCGGGGCGAACTATTTTTTGGAGTCCGGCGGGACGAATATTATGGTGGATTGCGGCCTGCACCAGGGGAGCCACTATGCGGAGCGACAGAATTTCGAACCGTTCCCATACGATGCAAAAGAAATAAGCGCCGTGTTCATAACACATTCCCACCTTGACCACACTGGCCGTTTGCCGTCGCTTATCCGTGCGGGATTCAAGGGGACGATCTATTCCACCCCTGCGACGAAGGATTTTGCGGAATTCATGCTTCTGGATTCGGAACATCTTCTTGAAAAAGAAGCGGAGCGCGAAAGGCGGCCGGTGCTCTATACGACGGAGGATATCGTACAGGCGCGGCAGCACTGGCAAGGGCTTCAGTATCACAGTCCCGTCACGGTGGGCCCTTTTACGGTTGAACTTTTTGATGCTGGGCATATTTTGGGCTCGGCGATCATAAAAGTGCAAGCGGAAGGAAAGACGATCGTCTTCTCCGGGGACCTTGGCAATTCTCCCGCGCCGATCATACAACCGACAGAAAAAATAGATAAGGCGGATTATTGCGTGATTGAATCAACCTACGGCGACCGCGTGCATGAGGACGTGGACAAGCGCAGGGAACAACTGGAAGACGTGGTGGAGGATACAGTGAAAGCCGGCGGCACGCTCATGATCCCGACCTTTGCTATGGAGCGGACGCAGGAATTGCTCTACCACCTACACCAGCTTTTCAAAGAGGGCCGCGTTCCCCGCGTGCCGGTCTTTATCGACAGTCCCTTGGCCATCAAGCTCACGGCGGTCTACAAAAAATACGAAAATTATTTTAATCCCGAAACGCAGCACATCGCGAAGTCCGGTGATGACATTTTAAACTTCCCCGGGCTTCGGCTCACGCTCACGACGGAGCAGTCAAAAGAGATCAATGGTGTCCCGCCGCCGAAGGTGGTGATCGCGGGCTCAGGCATGTCGAACGGCGGCCGCATTTTGCATCACGAGATGCGCTACCTTCCCGATCCAAAGAGCACCATTCTTTTTATCGGTTATCAGGCAAATGGATCGCTCGGCAGGCAGATCTTGGACGGCGCGCAGGAAGTGCACATTTTTGGCGAGAAAATTCCCGTGCGGTGCAAAAAGGTGAACATTCCGGGGTATTCCGCGCACGCCGACCAGCCGCTTCTTTTAGGATGGCTTTCTCCCATGCGCCAGTCGCTCAAAAAAGTATTCGTTGTGCAGGGCGAGGAACAGTCAAGCGACGCTTTAATGCACAAGATCGTGGATGACCTTGCGATCACGGCCGAGGTGCCGAAGCCGGGCGAAACGGTGGTATTATAAAGCTATGGCGAA
>Ga0187866_1000880_pt1 | contig 31526 bp, 29 predicted proteins | sample June2016WEW_11_1_3_FD_133013 | JGI IMG/M metagenome (GOLD analysis project Ga0187866, IMG submission 133013) | Peatland microbial communities from SPRUCE experiment site at the Marcell Experimental Forest, Minnesota, USA - June2016WEW_11_150 | ecosystem: Environmental > Terrestrial > Soil >...
CGGGGCTTTCACATCTGACTTGCCAAGCCGCCTACGCGCCCTTTACGCCCAGTAATTCCGAACAACGCTTGCCACCTCCGTATTACCGCGGCTGCTGGCACGGAGTTAGCCGTGGCTTCCTCAAGGGGTACAGTCAAACCGGTTAAGGCTTTCGTCCCCCCTGACAGGAGTTTACGATCCGAAGACCTTCATCCTCCACGCGGCGTTGCTGCGTCAGGCTTTCGCCCATTGCGCAAAATTCCCCACTGCTGCCTCCCGTAGGAGTCTGGACCGTGTCGCAGTTCCAGTGTGGCCGTTCGCCCTCTCAGGCCGGCTACTGATCGTCGCCTTGGTGGGCCGTTACCTCACCAACTAGCTAATCAGGCGCGAACCCCTCCTCAAGCGACTTTCGCCTTTGATCCCCAGAACATGTGTCCCAGGGATGTTATGCGGTATTAGCACCGCTTTCGCGGTGTTATTCCTCACTCAAGGGTAGGTTGTTCACGTGTTACTCACCCGTCTGCCACTTTACTCACGGAGTTGCCCCCGCTTTCTCGTTCGACTTGCATGTGTTAGGCACGCCGCCAGCGTTGATTCTGAGCCAGGATCAAACTCTCCAATTAAACTCGAAGAGCCCTGAATCTTGCAATTCAGGATCTCACTGGTGTTGCTGGTAATTCTCTCAAAGAATAGATTTTGGCACGCTCTATCTAGTTTTCAAAGATCCAGGCAATCTCTAATTTTACAAGTCTGCCTCTCCCTTGTCAAGCCCTCGATTTCTCTGCAGGCTCTTCTCAAAAGGGGGTGCATTATAAACACAACCCCGCATCGATGGGAAGAGGAAAATGCGACATTTATGAAATTAATTTGGTCCTGGATTGGCAATCTTGATACTACACGAAAACCGCAAAAACCCCGGAAATCAAGGAGTCCGCCGAGGCCCCCTTCGGACACCGCGGCTTGTCCTTATTGAATCTTGATGCGGCGAAAACCCAGTTTTCCGCAACGCAGCACGAACTGCTGCGCCTCGACCCCGACGGTTGCTGCAGCCTCGGTAACGCGGCTGCCGTCCACGTACACTGCTCCTGCTTTGATCAGCCGCCTCGCCTCGCTCTTCGAGGGTGCGAGTCCACTCTTAACCAATAGGTCCGCCAGGCTGACCGTTTCTCTGTTGTTGTCGAGCGTAAACTCAGATATTTCCTCCGGCAGCTCACGCCGTTGATGCACCCGCGCGAAGTGCTCCTGCGCATCCCGCGCCGCGTGCTCTCCATGAAAATCCGCTGCAATCTGGTACGCGAGCCTGGACTTGAGCTCCATGGGATGTACGCTGCCGGACGCCACGTCTGCTTTCAAGGCAGCGATCTCCACCATCGGCATGTCGGTCAGCAGTTCGAAATAGCGGAACATGAGCGGGTCCGAGATCGACATGACTTTGCCGAAAATATCGTCGGGCGCATCCGTGAACGCAATGTAGTTGCCTAGCGATTTGCTCATTTTTTCCACGCCATCTGTGCCTTCCAACAGCGGTGTCGTGAGAATCACCTGCGGCTCCAGGCCGTATTCGCGCATGATATCGCGGCCGACGAGCAGATTGAATGTCTGGTCCGTGCCGCCGAACTCGAAGTCGGCGCGTAGCGCGACCGAGTCATATGCCTGAGCGAGAGGATAGAGAAGTTCGTGAACTGAAATCGGTTGATTCGCTCTCAGCCTCTTCGTGAAATCGTCCCGTTCTAGCATGCGCGCCACCGTGTAGCGCGAAGCGAGCCCTATCCATTGTGCCGAAGTCAGTTTCCCGAGCCAGCGGCTGTTGAAGTCGATGACCGTTCGTTCCTTGTCCAGGATCTTGAAAACCTGGCTCTTGAACGTCTCGGCGTTCGCAGCGATCGCATCGGCCGACAACGGTGGCCTGGTCTTGGATCGTCCGGTAGGGTCGCCAATCGAGGCCGTGAAATCGCCGATCAGGAAAACAACCGTGTGGCCGAGATCCTGAAAGTGTTTCATTTTGCGCAGCAACACGGCGTGGCCCAAATGCAGGTCAGGGGCAGTGGGATCAAATCCCACCTTGACTGTCAGCGGTATTCCCGTGTGCGCGGACTTTTCGAACTTGCGCAGCGCCTCTTCCCTGCTGATGATCTCCACCGCCCCCCTGGCCAGGTGATCCAGCTGTTCTTGAGCGCTCCTCATCAGACTCCCTCCCATTGGCGATTCGCGATCTATAGCGTACGATCTTGCGGCGCGGACTTGTGAATTGTCACTCGTCATCCGGCATTCATCATTCTGTCCAGGATCTGCGCGATGGCCCGCCAATAGACATCATGCTCCTGTTTCAGAATCCTGGCGGAAAGCGATACTTCGGTATCGCCGTCCAGGACATCCACCGCGCGTTGCATCAGGATGGTGCCGGTGTCCACCCCTTCATCCACCAGGTGCACGGTGCAGCCTGTGACGCGCACGCCGCGTTCGAGCGCCTGTCGCTGCGCATGCGTCCCTGGAAAGGATGGCAAAAGGGCCGGATGGATGTTCAGGATGCGTCCGCGGAATGCTGCGATGAATTCCGGCGTAAGCACGCGCATGAAGCCGGCAAGACAGATCAGGGCAGGATCAAAGGGGCGCAGCTCATGTATTAAACGGCGGTCGAACTCGGCCCGTTCGACTCCCTTCGAGGGTACGCAAAGGTTGATGAGTCCAAGCTCGGCGGCGCGCACCAGTCCGGGCGCCTCGGGGACATTGCTGACCACACAGCCGATGCGCGCGCGCAGATCGCCGCGCACAATCGCTTCATGGATAGCGACAAAGTTCGAACCGCGTCCCGACAAAAGAACAGCCAGCTTACGATTCTCTGCCATGTTGGATATCCTCGAAGAGCCGGCATGCGCGGCTCTAAACGAAGCGAACTTCGCGGTCGCCGTTGACTATCGCCCCGATCTCGAAGCACGGCTCATTACAGGCCGCGAAGTGAGCGGTCACGAGCGGCAGTTCCGCCTGGGACACAACCAGAATCATCCCGATGCCCATGTTAAAGGTGCGATACATCTCTCCGTCTTCTACGTTCCCTTTCCGCTGCAGGAATTCGAAGATGGGCAGCACGGGCCACGTCCCGATGCGGATTTCCGCTGCCGCTCCCTCGGGAAGAATGCGGGGAAGATTTTCCGTGATTCCGCCGCCGGTGATATGCGCCATCCCTTGCACGACTTGCGCGTCGAGGAGCGGCTCCACCAGCAAGAGGTAGCTCCGATGGGGCGCGAGCAGAAGGTCGGCGACCGTCGCGCCCAGTTCCGGCACCATTTCTCCAGGTTGCATCTGCAGATGATCGAAAAACAGTCTGCGCGCCAGCGAGTAGCCGTTGGTATGCAGGCCTGCGGATGCAAGGCCCAGCAGGCGGCTGCCGATACGAATGCGCGATCCGTCTATGAGGCGATCGCGATCTACGATGCCGACGATGAAGCCGGCCAGATCATATTCGCCCTGCGCGTAAAAGTCGGGCATTTCGGCGGTCTCGCCTCCGATCAAAGCACAGCCCATTTCGCCGCAACCGCGCGCCAGGCCCGAGACGATTTGCTCCACAACGCCGGGATCGAGCTTGCTGCTGGCTATATAGTCGAGGAAAAAAAGCGGCCGGGCGCCCTGGACAAGGATATCGGACACGCAGTGAGAGACTAGATCGTATCCTACCGTGTGGTGGACGCCGGTCATGAAGGCAATCTTGAGCTTGGTGCCCACGCCGTCGCAACTCGACACCAGCAGCGGTTCGCGGTAGCGGTCCTTTTCAATGCGGAAGAGCGCGCCGAAGCTGCCGATGTCGGCACACACTCCCGATGTGAAGGTCGCCCGGGCGAGGCGCCGAATGCGTTGTTTTGCGTCCGCCGCGGCGTCGATGTTGACGCCGGATCCGGCGTACGTCATTCCTGGCGGTGTCGGATGGTCCATGAAGGCACGAACGGATTCATGAGGTTGAGGGACGAGTATCCACGAACTCCTTGCCGAAGAGCTCCTTTTGCCGCTCCTGCTGCATGACATCTGTCGGATAGCGGTCGGTGAAACATGCCGAACAGTAACGGTCGCCGTCGCCGACAGACTTCAAAAGAGAATCGAGGCTGAGATAATGCAGCGAGTCGGCTCCGATGAACTTTGTGATCTCCTCCACCGACCTGTTGGCGGCGATCAGCTCCCGCTTGGTTGGCGTGTCAATGCCATAATAACAGGGGCCTATGATGGGAGGCGAGGTGATGCGCACATGGATTTCCCTGGCTCCCGCCGCGCGCATGATGTGCACAATCTTCCGGCTGGTCGTGCCGCGTACAATGGAATCATCCACCAGAATGATGCGCTTGTCGCGCAGGATCTCGCGCACTGGATTCAGCTTTACTTTGACGCCAAAATTGCGGATCGACTGCTTCGGTTCGATGAACGTTCTACCCACATAGTGATTGCGGATCAAGCCGAACTCGAGGGGAATACCGCTTGCCTGCGCATACCCGATGGCAGCGGCCACACCGGAATCTGGCACGGGGACAACGGCATCCGCTTCGACCGGCTGTTCCATCGCCAGGTATCTGCCCAGGGTCCGCCGACTCTCATTTACGCTGCGCCCGAAGACAATGCTGTCCGGACGGCTGAAATAAATGTGCTCGAAAATGCATTGAGCCGGCTTCTCATTGGAAAGAAGAAAATGCGATTCCAGGCAATCCCCTTCGACCGTCAGTATCTCGCCCGGCTCCACATCCCGTATCAGAGTGGCGTCAATCAAATCAAAGGCGCATGTCTCCGAGGCAAAAACGTAACAGCCGTCGACGCGGCCCATGCACAGCGGCCGGAAACCGCGCGGGTCGCGGGCGACCAGCAGCACGTTCGGCGTCTGAACGACGATGGAGTAAGCCCCTTGGATGAGATGAAGCACCTCGGCGAATGCCTCGAGCAAGGTGCGACGCTTGGAGCGGCAAAGCAGGTGAAGAATGACTTCGCTGTCACTGGTAGAGCTGAAGATCGCGCCGTCCCTCTCCAACTCTCGCCGCAGGGCTCCCGCGTTCACCAGGTTGCCGTTATGTGCCAGCGCGATCGGGCCGCGCCAACCTTCAATCAGAATCGGCTGGGCATTGGCAAACGCGCTCTCGCCGGCGGTGGAATAGCGCACGTGACCGATGGCGGCGTCGCCGATGAGCCCTTCCAGATTGGCTTCGGTGAAAACTTCGGCAACGTGCCCCATTCCTTTGTGCAGATAGAGTTTCTTGCCGTCCGTGCTTACGATTCCGGCCGATTCCTGCCCACGATGCTGCAAGGCATACAAACCCAGGTAGGTCATGCGCGCAGCTTCAGGATGGGCGGCGACAGCGAAAATACCGCACTCTTCATGAAAACCAACGTCAGACATCCAACCTCCGATCTTAAGGGAGACAAACGCCCAGTCATTATACAAAAAAAAGGGGGACAGTCACCGAAATCCCAAAACTAAGAGGTCCGGATGCGATGTGCGGATCCCTCCAGATCGGGGATTTCGATGACTGTCCCTGCTTATTTATGTTATGTTTACCTGCGTTTTTCGAGGGCGCACGTCTTCCGATGATAGGTCAACTCCGGGGCAAGCTGGTCCACAAAAAACCGAATCTCGTGCTCATCGATGTTCAAGGTGTCGGTTATGAGGTCTTCATCCCTCTCACGAGCTTCTACGAGCTTCCCGAAGAGGGAAACGATGTGACGCTCCGGGTGCACACCCACGTGCGCGAAGATGCGCTGTCCCTGTTCGGCTTTTGTTCCCAGAGAGAAAAGGACCTCTTTCTGAAGCTGATATCCATCAGCGGCATTGGGCCGAAATTGGCGGTTTCAATTCTTTCCGGCGCTAGGGTTGAAGAACTTGCCCAGGCCATTGCAGACGGTAATCTTCCGAGACTTACGGCTATCCCCGGCGTGGGTCGCAAAACGGCTGAAAGAGTGGTTCTGGAGCTAAAGGGCCAGATCACGCAGTTCTTGCTCCCGGAGCATGTTAGGGCAGCAGGCGTGTCCGGAGGCGACGCGCTGCGGGAGGATATCCTTTCGGCGCTGATCAATCTCGGCTATCCTCGTGCAAGCGCGGAGAAAGCTCTTTCTGGAGTGCTGCGGTCCGGAGACCCCGAGCGCTCCTTCGAGGGACTGCTCAGACGAACCCTGCGGCTGCTGGCCGGGTAGACGCCTCAACCTGACGAATCACGATGACAGAGCAAAGTTCGCACGACACGCTTCTCAGCCCGGTGGCTCGAATAGAGGAGAAATCCTTTGAGCTGAGCCTCCGTCCCCAGTACCTGCCGCAATACATCGGTCAGGAAAAGGTCAAAGAAAACATCGAGATCAGCATCCGGGCAGCCACCAAACGGAAGGAGGCGCTCGATCACGTTCTATTGTACGGACCGCCCGGCCTCGGGAAAACGACCCTGGCGACCGTCATCGCCAATGAGATGAAGGTAAACATCCGGACTACGAGCGGGCCAATCATCGAAAAACGCGGCGACTTGGCGGCGTTGCTCACCAATCTGAAAAAAAACGACATTCTCTTCATCGACGAGATTCATCGCCTGCACCCCGCGATCGAGGAGATCCTCTACCCAGCGATGGAAGATTTTTATATCGACATCATGATCGGAGAAGGCCCGGGCGCGCGCAGCATCAAGATGCCGCTGCAGCACTTTACGCTCATCGGCGCGACGACGCGAGCCGGCTTGATCACCGCGCCGCTGCGCGCGCGCTTCGGCATCATTCATCGCCTTGATTTTTACAGCCGGGACGAACTGGCGATCATCGTGCGCCAATCGGCGGCCCTGCTCGGGGTGGACATCGACGACGGCGGTACCCACGAGATCGCGGCTCGTTGCCGCGGTACGCCGCGCATCGCGAACCGGCTTCTAAGGCGCGTGCGCGATTACGCGGAAGTCAAGGCAGACGGCCACGTCACACGTGCCGTAGCCATGGCGGCCCTTGCCATGATGGATGTGGATACGTACGGGTTTGATGAGATCGATCGCAAGCTGATGCTCACGATTCTGGAGAAGTACAACGGCGGCCCGGTAGGGGTGGGTGCACTGTCAGCGGCGATCAGCGAAGACGAAGACTCCATCGAAGACATTTACGAGCCGTACCTTATACAGATCGGCTTCCTGGACCGCACGCCACGCGGCCGGATGGCTACGCGCAAGGCATTCGAGCACTTCAAGATCGTGCCGCGTGGCAACCAGAAGAACCTGTTTTGAAGAGAGGGTCATGCACGAAGCTGTTGACCTAGAACCCAAGCTGCACAAGCTTCAACAAGCCATCGAGACGGTTGTGCGGGGAAAATCGCAACCGGTCAAACTGGCTCTCGTGTCACTGCTCGCTGAAGGCCATCTCCTCATTGAGGATGTACCGGGCGTCGGCAAGACGACCCTCGCCCATGCACTTGCCCGCGGATTCGACTGCACTTTTCGAAGAATCCAGTTTACGAGCGATCTGCTCCCCTCCGATATCCTCGGGATCTCGGTGTTCCGGCAGGCTGAACAGGCGTTTGAGTTCCGCCGCGGCCCGATTTTCGCAAATGTCGTCCTGGCGGATGAGATCAATCGCACCACGCCTAAGACCCAGAGTGCCTTGTTGGAAGCAATGAGCGAGGGGAAAATCAGCGTCGACAACCACACCTACGAACTGCCGCGTCCGTTCATGGTGGTGGCAACCCAGAATCCCATCGAACATCACGGAACCTATCCCCTGCCCGAGTCCCAGCTGGATCGCTTCATGCTGCGCATTCGCATGGGATATCCGGAGGCGGAAGCGGAAAAGGAGATACTGAGGCAGCAGAAGCATGCACCGAATATCGGGCAGATTGCACCCGTGCTGGGCGCCGCGGACATCCTCGAGGCTCAGCAAGCCGTGACGGAAGTGCGCGTGGACGAAGCGTTGCTGGACTACATCCTGGCGATCGTGGAAGCCACCAGGCGTTCCGAGTTTTTGCTCACGGGCGCTAGTCCACGCGGCTCACTGGCGCTCCATCGCGCAGCTCAGGCTATCGCATATTTTGAGGGAAGAGATTATTGTATCCCCGACGACATCAAACGGCTGGTGATCCCTGTGCTCGCGCACCGCGTGGTTGTCAGCGCAAAATATTCATCCCCCTACAACCGAAGTGAAGAATCCGAGGAGATCCTTGCTGAAATCCTCCAGAGCGTCGAGGTCCCGCTCTGAGACGCATACCCACAGCCTGCCAAACAGGAATGCAAGAGGTTGGCGATATCCATTCTCTTTCAGCATTACCGTCGGCGGAGCACTCTTTATTCTCTCGATATTCCTCATCGCGCTGGCCGCTGTCAACACGGGCAACAACCTTTTCTATCTGATCCTCTCACTCCAGCTGGCCGCGGCGATTACCTCCGGCGTGGTGGCCCGCCTCTCCCTGCGATCTCTATTCGTTTCGCTGCAGGTACCTCAAAACGTTTTTGAACGGGAGAACGTCTCGATCAAGATCACTCTGAAAAACGAGAAAAGGGTACTCTCGTCGTTCTCGGTTCTGGTGGAGGACTCCTCGCTGATCCGCGAGCGGCGTCGCCAATGGATTCCGCGGGTGTTCCGGTGGCGCAGAGCGGCGCGGCACGCCGGATTAAGAGAGGGCTCGCCGGTGCTGCTCCATGCAGTCTACTTCCCGGCGATTCCCGCAGGAAAATCGCGATCCGAGCTGATATCCCAGTCGTTCGCGCGCAGAGGCAAATACCGGCTCGATGGACTGCACCTCTCCACGCGGTTTCCCTTCGGACTCTTCCGACGCGGCGAACGTGTTTCCGTAACCGGCGAGGTGCTGGTCTATCCATCGATCCGGGAGATCTCGTCGGACTTGCATCTCCTGCCTTTCCGGTCCGGAAAACTGGAAGGCAAGCGCGCCGGCCACGGCGAGAGCCTTTATGCGATTCGAGAATACCAGGAAAGTGAGAACGCTCGCTTGATTCACTGGAAGGCTACCGCCAAGACGGGCAAGCTCATGGCCAGGGAGTACGCACGCGACGAAGAGAGTGAGTTCTGCCTGATTTTGGATACAATCCTGCACGCTGACGGCTCGGGTAATGCGGACGAGTTTGAAAGAGCTGTTTCTCTGGCCGCCAGTCTGGTCGCACACTTCGTCAGAGAAGGCGCTGAATTTGAATACCTGACACCCAATGAACACATTCCCCGGGGCACCGGCACCGATCACTTGTATGGCATCCTCCGATCGCTTGCGGTTGCCGATCGTGAAGCGGCTCGCCCGGAAGCCCGCGTGAACCTGAATCAGGAATTTGCGCGCGGCGCGGACAAAGATCAGTTGCAGCGAATATTGTCTGAGAAAGTGTTTAAGATCATCCTGACTTCCCGGCCCAGAGGAACTCTGCCGGCCGCGGTCTGGCACTCCTCCTATGTGATCTATTTCGACGAACTATGAGCATTTCGGCGCACTTCAGAATCTCATCCTACGTCTTGATCGCGTCCGGCTTTCTCGCCGCGGCTGCGGCGGGCTTCGACCTCGTTCTATTTGCCCTTTTCGGCTGCATCCTCATCGCCAGCTGGTTCATTCCTAGGTCGCGCTGCCGGCGCGCGATTCCGAAATGGACTCTTCCCTTGGCAGCGCTCGCCATCCTGTCTGCCGGTTATCTCGATTGGAAGTGCCTGTCGCATTCCCTGCCCCTGAGCGTGCTGCATGTCCTGCTCCTTTTTGCGGCAATAATGCTGCCTATTCAATCCTCCGACCGCGACTTTGGATGCCTTTATCTCCTCAGTTTTGCTGCGCTGCTGGACGGAGCAACGTTAACCGATAGCCCCATTTTCTTCGTTTGTTTGTGCCTGTTCCTGGCTTCCGGGATCAGTTCGCTTCTCCTGTTTGAGATGAGGCAAAGCAACCAAGTTGCCGTGGGAGGCACAACCCTGCGGCCGCTGGTCGTCGCCAAGAACCTCCGCGGCACCAGCTTCGAGTTGTTTTCGGGTTTCCCCTTGGGGGCGCTGTCGGCACAAGCGCTTGTGCTGTTCGTTATCGTGCTTCTTCTGGCCGTGCCTTTCTTCTTCTTCCTTCCTCGAGTGTCCCTAGGCATCCACCGTTTCCCGTCTGCCCGCCAGACTTTCATCAGCGGGTTTTCCGAAAGAGCGGAGCTCGGCGCGATCGGCACAATCAAGAAGTCAGCGGATCTGGTGATGAAGGTGAAGGTAGACGCTCCCCGGGAGAAATTGCCGACAGACTTGAAATGGCGCGGCATTGCCCTGGACTTCTTCGATGGCAAAGCCTGGAGCTGCACCCGACCTGAGCGTCTGCGCATCCCGACCCAGGGCGGATATTTTAAACTGGAGCAGTCTACGCAGGGCCCGGAACTGCTGATGCAGACGTTTTTCCTGGAGCCGATCGCCACCGACGTGGTGTTCGCAAGCCATAAGATTCTGGCGGTTTCTGCTGACCTTGGATGGGTCGAACGGGACAAATCAGGCAACGTGTTTTCCAAGACGCCCAGGAGCGGCGAGATCCGTTATAGCGCGATTTCCGATATTTCCAGAGTCGATCCGACGCTGTTTTCGCCATTTGCGCCTCCACTCCCCGAAGAAATCAAGACCTGCTGCCTCCAGGCGCCGATCGAAGACCCGCGTGTTGTGGAACTCGCGCGCCGTGTGACCAAGGATGGCGCTACTTCGTACGACAAGGCCAGGCTGTTGGAAAACTATCTGCGCTCAAATTACGAATACAGCCTCGATCTCCTGGGCACTCCAAATCATCCCGACCCACTGTCGATGTTTCTGTTTGACGTGCGCCGTGGCCACTGCGAGTACTTTGCGACGGCAATGGCTGTAATGCTCCGGCAGGTCGGCGTTCCGTCAAGATTGGTAAACGGCTTTCATGCGGGAGAATACAACGGGCTGTCCCGCCACTGGATTGTGCACCAGTACGACGCGCACAGCTGGGTCGATGCCTACCTCTCCCCCTACGGCTGGGTGGAGTTCGATCCGACACCCGCGGAACCCGCGCGAAAGCCGCCTTTCCTGAAGGCACTCGCCGGCGTACTCGACGCTCTGAGTTTCTGGTGGACCGACGTCGCGATCAATTACGACCTCCGTGGACAATCCAAACTGATCGCGGCAGGGCGGGCCGCGCTGCAAGAATTTCGCGCTTCGGCGGTCGAATATGGCCGCGAGGCGCATCTGAGCATAGCCGGTGCATTCACCCATCTGCGTCCGTCATTCCAGGCTTCGACACTTGTAGTGTGTTCCTTGCTCGCGGCCGCAGCTTTTCTCCTGGCAGCGATCCTGTCTCGCAGGCGCTCGTCAGCCTTGAAGCGGCGGCTGATGCGTAGACTGGATCGCACGAGAGCGGCCGCAGAGCGGGAAGCGGCAATTGTCGGATTCTATGCGGAAGCCGTTTCATTGCTTCAACGAAAGGGGCGCGTTCGCGGCAGCAGCCAAACGCCCCGCGAATTCGCGCTGATGCTGGCAAGTGAATCATTTGGCCCCGCTCTTATCATCCTCACAAGCATTTACAACCGCGTTCGTTTTGGAGGCAGGACCGACGCTACCGACGCTGCACAAGCGAGAAGCCTGCTGCATTCACTAAAGCAGAACTTATAGGTAAGCCGAGAGTTACAGTGAGGATCCACCTACAGAGCGGTTGGCTTCAGGTGGCCTCCCAAAGGGAGGCGTTAGGATTCTGTAAGACCTGTAGAATCTGTGACCTGCATTTTCGCATGCAGCAACGCAGCGCAGATGCGCAATTCACTTCCGGAAAAGGCGCAGAAGCTGATCGTGGATCTGTCCCAAGTTCATTGCCGCGGTCTTCGGATTATCTTTGAGAGGATCTGCCAGCGACAGCACTCTGGTCCCATCCTTGTCATAAACCGTGATCCGATAGACAAAACAATCTTGGCACGGCGACTGCGGCGGGATCGCTGCAATCGCGCTCGATGAAGCAGCCGGAGAGATTTTGCTCACCCACTCCACAACGGTGCCGGAAGGGAGTTTTGCCGTTTTCCCTGCCTCATTGATTACGCGGCCGTCGGGATAGATCCAGAATTGATCATATACTCCGGCATAGCCGCCCATGCGCTCAAATCTCATGACATAACCGGAGGGCGCGGGGGACAACTCTTTCACTTGTGTGTCCTGTCCCAAGGCGCACACGCAAATCATGACGCTGCCAATCGCCGCAAAAATGAGACGCCGGGACCCACTTGTGATCAGCATCATATGACCCTCCATTTGTAAAGCATCTGCGGGTGTTCGGCATAAGTGGGGTGGGGATCTAACCACTTCCCTCACACAGAAGTCGCACCCAGATATTCTGGTTGCTATTTATTATACGGAGCAAGGATCTTATTCTTAGAAATATTCGTCTAAAACGAGTGATTGATTTGCCGGGGTGATTGGAAGAACCTTGATCAGGGCAGGCGGAAAGCCTAGTATTCATTGTCTCCCACGCTGATGCGGCAGCGAGGAGCCGGGGTGAGAAGGTGGCAAAGATCGGCTTTATAAGTCTTGGGTGTCCCAAGAATATAGTAGACAGCGAGGTCATGCTGGGGCTGCTTCAGAAGGAAGGGCACACCATCACCCCCAACCGTGCCGATGCGGAAGTCATTGTCGTCAATACCTGCAGCTTCATCGAAGACTCAAAAAAAGAATCCATCGACACCATATTGAACGCAGCCGAATTAAAGAAGAGCGGGCAATGCAAACGGCTGATCGTTACCGGGTGCCTGGCCGAACGCTACCCCAAGGAGATCCAGTCGGATCTGGTGGAGGTCGATGCGCTCCTAGGGACGAACCAGATCGAGCAGATTGCGAGCGCGGTCTCTGGGGTCGATGTTCTCCCGCCGGCTTCTTTCGGGCGTAGCGACGCTGACCAATATTTGTACGACCACACGACGCCGCGGGCGCTGATTACGCCGTCCTACACCGCTTACATGAAGATCGCCGAAGGTTGCGACCATACCTGCGCTTTTTGCATAATCCCCAAGATTCGCGGGCCCTTCAGGAGCCGGAGCATCCATTCGCTGGTACAGGAAGCTCGGAGCCTGGCCCAACGCGGCGTCATCGAGATTACGCTGGTTTCCCAGGATACGACCAGTTATGGAATGGACTTGGGCCTGCAGGACGGCCTGGCGCATCTTCTGGAAGCGCTCGTCAAGGTAGAGGGAATCCGCTGGATCCGGTTCCTGTATGTGTACCCCGAACTGGTGAGCGACCGGCTCGTGGACATCATTTCTTCCCATGAAAAGATCTGCAAGTACGTGGACATGCCCTTGCAGCACGCAAGCGCCAGGATGCTCAAGGCGATGAGGCGCGGAGGCAATCGCACAAGCCTCGAGCGGATGATCCAACGAATCCGCACAGGGATCCCCGATGTGACTTTCAGGACGACTATGATCGTCGGGCATCCGGGTGAAACAGAAGAAGATTTTCTGGAGCTGAAGGAATTCTGTCGCGACATGGAGTTCGACCGGCTGGGAGTTTTCAGCTATTCGGATGAGGAGAACACGCTTTCATACGAGCTGCCTGGCAAGGTGCCTCGACGCACCGCCGAGAGGCGCCGGCGCGAGTTGATGCAGCAGCAGTCCAAAATCGCCAGGGCGAAGAACCGCCGCCTGATCGGCTGCGAGTTGCCGGTGTTGATGGAAGGGCCGTCGCAGGAAAGTGAGCTCCTGCTTCAGGGTAGGCTCGAATCGCAGGCGCCGGAAATCGACGGCGTTTGCATCATCAACGATTCGGAAGCCGGTCCGGTCCACACCGGCGAGTTTCGCGTAATCCGCATCACCCAGGAGCTCGAACATGACCTTCTGGGCACGATTGTCCGCTAGAATACCTGCCACGGGTGCTTCGGGCTGCGAAGAAGCCCCTATTTTCTTCGCAGGTCGGGGACTCTGTGGTTTGAGTGAGGCGGTATGAACATCAAGTGCCCCAGATGCGGTAAAGAGATCGGGTTCGAAAACAACCCCTTCCGGCCGTTCTGCAGCGAGCGCTGTAAACTGCTGGATCTGGGAAACTGGCTCGTAGGTTCTTACGGCTTTCCTGTCGTAGAGGATGAAGACGAGGGCCATCCGCCCGAACCGGAGGACGCCGGAGATTCATGAAAGATCGCATTTGCCTTTTTGTTGCCAGCGTGGGCCACATGGGCATGCTGCCGGTCATGCCCGGGACCTTCGCATCGATCGTCACTACCGTGGCGTACTATCTGGTTTACCGTATCTATTTCCGGATTCTGCCTGAACTCCATTTGAGCGTCATTTGTGTGGTAACAGCCATTGGAATGTTTACTGCTGCGCACGCCAGCCGCGCGCTCGGCAGCGAGGATCCTCATGAAGTGGTGATCGACGAAGTGGCGGGCCAACTCGTGGCGCTTCTGCTGTTGCCGATCAACTTCTACAATCTCATCGCGGCTACCTGTCTTTTTCGATTGTTCGACATCTGGAAACCTTTCCCCATTCGCAAGCTGGAGCCGCTCGCGAACGGAGTTGGCATTATGGCCGACGACCTCCTCGCCGGCGTTTATGCCAATATCATTCTCCAGCTGGCGAACCATGTCGTCCATGGATAGCATGGATGGCACGGATCATGCCATGAAAGCGGAAATCATTGCCATCGGATCGGAGCTGCTCACACCCGACCGCATGGACACCAACTCGCTCTGGTTGACTCAAAGGCTGAATACGGCGGGTTTTGAAGTGCATCTCAAGTCGGTCGTCGGCGACAACATCGACAACATCGAAACCCTGCTGAGGGCAGCGCTGCGCCGCTCACAGCTGATTATACTGTCCGGCGGGTTGGGGCCCACCGAGGACGACTTGACACGCATGGCAGCCGCGCGGGCGCTTGGCCGCAATCTCAGGCTCGACGAAGAGATCCTCGAAAGCCTGCGACGCCGATTTGCGCTGCGCGATACCCGCATGGCGAAGATCAACGAGAGGCAGGCGGAAGTGATCGAAGCCGCCGAGATTCTGCAGAATCCGGTGGGCACCGCGCCAGGTATGTGGATCGAGGAAGGAGGCACATACCTCGCTCTCCTGCCGGGTCCGCCCCGCGAGCTTCAGACCATGTTTGACACTCACGTAATGTCGCGGGCCTTACAGCTAGGAGGGGACCGAATTTTGGAGACAAGGTCGCTTAGTCTGCATGGTCTTCCCGAATCCGAGGTTGACACGCGCATCGCTCCCATTTACAAACTCTACCCGCACATCCAGACGACGATCCTTGCCGCCAAGGGCTGTATCTCCGTGCGCCTTCAACACTGGCTCGCCGCCGCGGAAAAGCCATCCGAACTTGAGGAACTCGCCGATAAAATCCTGGCCGAACTGGGAGACGTCGTATTTACCAATGCGGACGAAAAGCTCGAGGATGTGGTGGGCAGGCTCCTTCGGAAATCCAGCCGTTCCCTGGCGGTCGCGGAATCCTGCACAGCAGGAATGCTTGGCGCTACATTGACCCGCGTTCCCGGAAGTTCTGATTACTTTAGAGGCGGCATCATTTGCTACAGCAATAAGCTGAAAACAAACCTGTGCCACGTCCCATCCGAGCTGCTGGAGCGGCATGGCGCCGTGAGCGCGGAGGTGGCTGAAAGTCTGGCCAGAGGTATTCGCGAAATAACCGGCAGCAGCATAGGCATTTCGGTCACCGGCATTGCAGGCCCCGGCGGAGGGACGGAGCAAAAACCGGTGGGGCTGGTATATGTTGGCCTTGCCGATGCTTCACGCAGCGAGCACACACGTCGTGTCTTCTCGGGAGACCGCGATACCGTGCGCGAACTGACCGTTTCTGCCGCGCTTGGACGCCTGCGTCGGTTTCTGATATCGACAGGGGATGCCATATGAGATCGTTCGTCGCCATACCGCTTCCTGTTCAGGCTCGAACGCTGCTTGATGATTTGCAGAAAACGCTGCGCTCCTTCGGCGCAGACGTTCGTTGGACAGCGGCTTCCTCCATTCATCTGACGATGAAGTTTCTGGGTGAAATCGAGACAGCTTCTCTCGCCCCGCTTGTCCATTCACTTCGCGTGGCAACGGCCGCGGAACGCCGCTTCACGCTGCGCATGCACGGTCTGGGCGCCTTTCCAGACCTCCGGAATCCGAGGGTAATCTGGTGCGGCCTGGATGGAGATTTGCCCCTGTTGGAGTCGCTTCAGAAGAAGGTGGAAACTGCGTGCGCAGACGCCGGCTTCCCGCGGGAAGAGCGGCCTTTCCAAGCTCACTTGACGCTGGGCCGGGTCCGCGGGAAAACGAATTTGAAGCCACTCCTCGACTATATTAAAATCGGCAGCGGCCTGGAACATACCATCGAGGTGAAGGAGTTCAGTGTCTATCAAAGCACGCTGAGGCCTGAGGGGGCTCTTTATAGCGTGCTGGCAACGATTGAGCTGAAGGGAGACTGACTGCAATGAGACCCGAGTACCTGATCCCCTTGCTTGGCTATTTCCTTGGGGCGATCCCTTTCGGATACATTCTCGTGAAGTTGACCACCGGCACGGACATCCGGAAGGCTGGGAGCGGAAATATCGGGGCCACCAATGCATTCCGCAGGAGCCCCTGGATCGGGATCCTGACGTTTATCCTGGATGCGGGCAAAGGATATCTGGCTGTCCTGGCAGCGGGTTGGCTAGGCGGCGACACCCACGTGCAAGCCGCCACGGCGCTCGCTTCCATTCTGGGTCACGTATTCACTGTCTTTCTCGGCTTCAAAGGCGGCAGGGGCGTTTCGGTGGGATTCGGGGCATTTCTTGCGCTTACTCCAAGGGCGGCGGGCATGACCATCATCGTGTTCTTCCTAACCGCCATCGTGACACGCTATGTCTCCCTCGCATCGATTCTTGCTACCGCCGCATATCCTTTGTGGGCTTACCTCTATCACGAACCCTCTATGGCTTTTTGGGCGGCGGTGATCGGGGCGGCGCTCATCATCGCGAAGCATCACGAGAATATCCGAAGGCTCCTGGCGGGAAAGGAGCACAAGTTCGCGCTCGGAAATCGTCCGGGATAGTCGCTGGTTGGGGAGGGCTTATGGCAATTAGCAAGGAACTGCTGGAGATTCTGGCCTGTCCGTTGTGCAAGGAAGAGGTACGTTTAACCGCGGATGGCAACGGCCTCAAATGTGTCAAGTGTCATCGTGTGTATCCGATCCGCGACGATATCCCCGTGATGCTCATCGATGAGGCCAAAATCGACGAGGAAAGCTAACTTGGGCTTCATCCACATAGCACACCTCCTAGACGGAGCGATACTCTGATTTGCTAAGCCATGAAATTTTGCGCCGGGATTTTGAGCGAATCGGCCGAATCCTTATCATCCGCCTGAGATCTCTAGGCGACTCCATTTTGGCACTGCCACTGATTGAAGCTCTCCACGCCTGGAGACCCGATCTTGAGGTGGACGTCCTGGTGGAAGCTCCGTTCGCCGCCGTTTTTTCCCGGCATCCCGCCGTGCGTGAAACCCTCTTAGTGCAACCACGCGACCACGGCGGCAGGCAGGGCTGGTCCCGCCGCAAGGCCTGCTTCGAAATCCGCCGCCGCCGGTACGATGCTGTTGTGAATCTGCACGGCGGAAGCACGTCTCTGCTTTTCACAGCCACAAGCGGCGCCGGCATCAGGATCGGCCAACAAAAATATCGCCATGCCTGGGCATACAACGCGCGGATTCCTGCTCCGCCTTCGGTGTGGCAGCGAGCTGATCTTCACACGGTGGAAGATCAACTTACGCTCCTCCCCTGGCTCGGGATCCCGGTTCCGGACAAGCCCCGCGGCAGGCTCCACCTGGACGATGAAGCTCGCGCACGCATACACAAGCGGCTGGAAGCCGCGGGAGTCGAACCGTCCAATTACGTTTTGATTCATCCGACCGCGACGCAGGCATCCAAGCAATGGAAAGAGGCAAATTTCGCCGCGCTTGCCGATCGCCTGGAGGAACGTTACTCCTTCCCGGTAATCTTTTCTGCGGCCCCCCGCGAGGGCCAGGTCTTGCTGGATATCGGCCGACATGCCAGGCATGCGCGGCGATACTGGTGCGATCTCGGGGTTGCGGATTTATTCGCGCTCATCGAAGGATGCAAGCTGTTCATCGGCAACGACAGCGGCCCCACTCACGCAGCCGCCGCACTAGGCAGGCCTCTCGTAGCCGTATGGGGGTCGTCAGACTTTCGGGCATGGCATCCATGGGACACTGCATGCGAATCGGTTCGGTCTGATCTGCCGTGTATGCCGTGTCCTGGCTACACCTGTGCCGCCTTCGGCCACCCTAAGTGCATTGAGGATATTCCGGTCGAGATGGTCGAGCATGCCTGTGACCAACTATTATACGGAAAAACATAAATTCTGCCGGATGCTGGTCAGTCGTATGTTATCTGAATTTCATAAGGCGCACATGAGTACCGGAAAGCGATTCTTGACGCCCGCCAATGTGATATTGGCGTCATCAAGGCCCGAAGGGCCGGCAATGAATAGGCCCGGCCGTAAGGCCGGGATAGGGGTTGCAGAGAGATGGAGCGCCGAAGGCGCGGCACTCTTGAAATCCCAAGTGACGCGCCTTCGGCGCTCGATTTTTCATCCGGAATCGGATCCCGGCCTTACGGCCGGGCCTACGAACTACCGGCCCTTCGGGCCTCAAAAATCATTGTTTCAAGACACCCCCCTCAAATCTTGTCGCACGCCCTATATGATCTTTTGCTTGCGGAATTGCTTATGAGGCTCTGTGTACCTATCTAGTGCTGAGTGCTGAGTCAACGAATTGGTCCGAGGCGGCCGCTCAGCACCCATCACGAATACGAATCAATAAGGGGGACTTATGCCGCTTACACCTCATGTCGAGAGTCATTTCACGGCATCCAATGCGGTTCGCGACATCGTGATCGGAATGTCGGACGGGTTGACCGTTCCCTTCGCCCTGGCCGCGGGCCTGTCGGGCGCGGTCACGGCCACAAGAATCGTCGTCACGGCCGGCCTGGCTGAAATTGCGGCCGGCTCGATAGCCATGGGGCTGGGGGGCTATCTGGCCGCGCGGAGCGACGCGGAGCATTACGCGAGTGAGAGGATTCGCGAACAGAGGGAGGTCAGGGAGATTCCCGCGGACGAGGAGAGGGAGGTTCAAGAAGTTCTGGAACAGTACGGCCTGTCGCCAGAAGAGAGCAGCCCCATTGTAGCTGCGCTGCGAGATAAACCCGAGGCTTGGGTAGACTTCATGATGCGCTTTGAACTCGGCATGGAAAAGCCGGATCCACGCCGCGCTCTCACCAGCGGCCTGACGATAGCGGGCGCTTACGTCGCCGGCGGGCTCATTCCTCTGAGTCCATATTTTTTTCTGGGCAGAGTCGCAGCCGGCTTAGAGTTGTCGATTGTCCTCACGCTGCTTGCGCTGGCTCTCTTCGGTTACATCAAGGGGCATTTCACGGGCGCCAGGCCGCTCCGCAGCTCGATCCAGACCACTCTGATCGGAGGCCTCGCCGCCGCGGCGGCCTTCGCCATCGCGCGCGGCATTGCCCAATAGGTCGTCCGGGGTTTGATCTCCGAGGCCTCTTGTCTGTGCAGGCTAAGCGGAAGCTTGTTGGATAGCGGCAAGAAGTTCATCGGGGCCCACGGAAGCCGTGCCAAGCTTGGCAACCACGACTCCCGCCGCAATGTTGGCCAGAATGGCCGCATGCCTCATCGACAGTCCCGTCACCAGACCCAGGCATAGCACGGATACCACCGTGTCCCCGGCACCTGTGACGTCGTAAACTTCCCGGGCCAGCGTCGGGATGTAAGTGACCCTCGAACCGCCTTCGAAGAGAGCCATGCCCTGCTCCCCCCGCGTTATGAGCAGATGGTCGAACCTTGACTTGTGCAGGATTTTTCTGCCGGCGCGCAGCAAAGCCTGCTTGTCATCGATATTCATACCTGCTGCGTATTCAGCCTCTGCAATATTCGGAGTGATGACGGTAGCAGGCTGATAGATGTGGAAGTTTCTTGCCTTGGGGTCCACACAGACGACTCTTCGGGCTGATTTGGCCATAGGCAGAATCTTCCTCAGAAGACCCGCCGAGATGAGCCCCTTCGCATAATCCGAGACGATCAGAGCATCCACAGCACTCAGATGATTTCGGAACCAGTCCACGATTTTTTCCTGAAGTTCGGGAGGGAGCGGCGTTCTGTCCTCGCGGTCCGTGCGACAGATCTGTTGGTGATTTGCAACGATCCGGGTTTTGACGCTGGTGAAGCGTCCCTTGTCGGTCATGATGCCGCTCACCGAGGCGCCAATCTCACGAAATCTGGCGCGCACCTGTTCGCCTTCGACATCATTCCCTACGACTGCCAGGGGAAGAGGCTCTGCGCCGAGGCTGCAGATGTTGGCGGCGACGTTGGCGGCGCCACCCAGGCAGGCCGTCTCCTTGAGGATTTCTACGACCGGCACGGGCGCTTCGGGGCTGATTCTGCTTACCGCGCCCCAGACGAACCGGTCCAGCATCACGTCGCCGAGGACTAGGATTTTCTTCTTCCGGAACCGACCGACTGCCTCGGCGAGCATTCCCGGGTGACAATTGAATTCAGAAAGATGCATAGCCTAGCCGAGCACAGGGTCCGAGCCGGTTCTATCGGCCCGGAATGATTATGGATGGCTGAGACGGCCCGATCCGGTCGCTCCGGGGAATATTGCGAATGAGAAAGTCCACAAATCGGAGAGAGGATGGGCCCGCTTCGAGGTGGCTCGCTACCACGGCGCGAAGCACCTCCAGACATTCGATCGCATCCTTCAAATGAAGGCGTGGTTGGTCGTTTTCCTTGGGGTAACGGAGAGATTGGATCCGGGCGCTCAATTGCCTGCGCAGGCTTTCAGCCGCGAGGTTGTTTGACGTCGTTTCATAGATCACTCCATTACTCTCGGTGCGCAACGTCTTGAGCAGGCAGTCCAGAGATTCCGCCACATCCATGTCGGAGAGATCACGGGAAGACTTGCGTTCGGCCGCGATCGCCGTCTGCAAATCGGTGATCACGAAGTCAAATTCGCCCAGCACACGCGCCCGCTTTTCCTGTTCAAAGGGATCAGACGTGCGGTAGTGGCGCAGACCTTCCTGTCCGGCTTCGCGTTCCCTGCCGGCCTGCAGATATCCGCAACTCTCGGGACAGTCGATCTTGAGAATCCGCTCTTCACCGCAGCATTGAGCGCAGATAAGTGCGTTCTTTGCCGGACAGTGTCGCTTCCCTTTTCGCTGGCCACATACGAAGCATCGCATCGAGGTAACACTCTCCTATATCATTTTCGGCCCAAAACCGGATCGCATTTTATACCATATTCGAAATTGGTGACAGGCACCCTTTTTCGCCATTCGTTCTCGAATCTGCCGAGATTTTCCCGGCGGAAAAGGGTGCCTGTCACCAATTTCGAATCAAGCTTCTCGGCATTCTGCCTCGCGTGCGGCAAAACCTGTCAAGAAATCCTCTGGCAGAAGCGTAATGGGGGAATGCCCTCTCTGCCCGGTTAAACTCAGCCGTGTGGTGACGATGCCGTCCTGCAACCGCCTTGCCGTCAAACAAAACGTGCAGCATTTCGTGGTACAGCAGATAAGACAAAACCCGCTCCGGAACTCTGGGGGAGTCGAGCACGGGACTGATCGTGATCGTATGGTGCACGGGGTCATAGTGACCCAGGCGACTCCAACTTCTGCGCGCGCCCCAGCCCAGTCTGGTGACTTCCACCTGGCCGTTGAAGTATTGCAGGTTTAACGACCCGTAGATGACGTCCAGCGAATGGTGCTTTCCGCGCGCATCCAGGATCTGTTTTCGCCCCCGCTGCAAACGCCGCTCCTGAACGCGCCGTTCGACCTCCGGTTCACGCCGGAATTGTTCGTAAACCTGGAGTGCAGCGGATGGGGGCTTGCGGCGCAGAACTTTGCAGCAAAGCAGCACGACAATCGATTCCAGCACGGCCCGGGGCGCCTGTCTGCAATGATCGCTGATCCGAATGATCCAGGACGAACCACGACGCCGAATCGTGTGCGTCAATCCAATGTAGGGGTAGAAACCAGCGGAGATTTCCTTGTCCTGGAAGGAAGCGGAGAGTTGCCGCAACGTCGAACGGCATACCTCCTGGATCTGGAAATCATCGGACATCCGTATCCCAGCGCGGCCAGTGGCCCGCAAACAAATTCGAGATTCGAAATTCGAGATTTGAGATTGAGAGTATTGAATCTCTAATTTCGAATCTCGAATCTCGAATCTCGAATCTGGCTAATGATGCTATTCCTTCGTCTGCGGGCCTGCTTGAAGCTTGGCCACTGCGTCCTTCAGCGTGTCGATGTCGGCCTTCAGCTCGGGCAGCCGCCCGAACAAGGCGTTCAGACGCTTGTATTCTCTCAGCGGCCGGATTGGCACCCCCCAATACACCTCTCCGCCGCGCACGATCTTGCCCGGAAGAATGCCCGCTTTGGAGCCAATCACGGCGCCGCTCTGAACCCGCACGTGGTCACCAAACCCTACCTGACCGCCAATCACTGCATGATCCTCAATCACAGTGCTGCCCGAGATGCCGGTCTGTGCGGCGATAACCACCCCTTTGCCGATCCGGACGTTGTGCGCGATCTGCACCAGATTGTCGATCTTCGTTCCGGCGCCAATCTGGGTCACGCCAAGCGAGCCACGATCGAGCGTCGTGTTGGCGCCGATCTCAACGTCATCCTCAATAATAACCTGCCCTACTTGAGGAAACTTGAATTGCCTGCCGCCGTCGGGGACATACCCAAAACCGTCGCTCCCCACTACCACTCCGGCATGGAGGATGACCCGGTTCCCCAAGACCGCTCCGGGATACAGAACGACATTCGGGTGCAGGGTGCAGTCCGCGCCCAAGACACAATCTGCGCCGATGACCACTCCCGCTTGCAGATTGCATCCGGCGGAGATTCGAGACCGCGGGCCGATCACCACATGGGGGCCGAGGTCGACGTCCCCGGCAATCTCAGCGTCGGCGGCAATGATGGCGCTCCCGTGCCGAATCCCGCGAGGACGGGCTCGTGGCGCCAGCAATTCCGCCGCGCGAGCAAAATCCAGCTTGGGATTATTGGAGAACAGCGCGTTACAGTCCTTTGACACGAGATCGGAGGGGGCCAGGACGCAGCCTGGTTTCTGGGTGTCGGCCCGCGTATCGAGCTTCCGATCCCGTTCCAGGAATACCAAGGAATGCGCATCTGCCGTTTCCCACGCAGACACTCTGTCGATGCGATGGCCGCCGTCCCCCTGGAATGGGATGGCCAGTAATGCCGCGATTTCGGAAATCGTGTAGTCCATATCTGGAAACGCTCGTGGATTGGAGAATCCTGTACTCAAGAGCCGGTTAACGGATCGCCCTGCCTCCGGGCGCGCTTTTCGTGTTCTTCGGGCCGGATTGTGTGTCGCCCGCAGGCGCCGCCTGACCCCCCACCTGTGGCATGGACAAGCTGTGGGAAACAGTCCCCAACTCCACCTCCCTGCCTCTGGTGTAGATCTCGTGGCGTCCGCGGGTGCCGTGCCAGTCTGCCAGGCTGGCTGCCTTGTGCCTGCTCTCGATGATCTGTCTGAATCCCACGCCGGTGTTATAGGCACAGAATGAGATTTCGCCCTCTTCCGTACCATAGGGAATCACGCACATTTCCGTGCGCCTGAAATCATAAGTCCAAAGATCCTGGAACAACATTCCTTCCACACATAGCACGCGCCATTCATCCCGGTCGGAACGCGTCGTCATGCGGTCATTCCGGTCGCTGTCTGACCTGGCAGAGCTGGGCTTGAACAGATTGACGATCTGGGACAGCGGAAATCCCTTCGGCGCCAGTGCCGGTTTGTAGTTCCGAAGAATGGCCAGGCCAAGTTGGACCGTAGTAAGCGTTTTGCCGCGCGCGCTGTCTGTAACTCGGGCGACATCCTTCACGAATCGTTCGTAATCGAAAAACCTAAACAGGGGGATCCATTCATGCGTGCGGCGGTTGACGACGAGGAGACTGAAGACGCCGCAATCCGGATGGCAGTTGCAGGCGCTCCATCCCCACCGGGCCTCCGGTCCCTGGAGTATATCCATCACGCTTGTGAAGGCGCTGTATGTGGAGAGCGGGAACCAATCTCTAAGCGGCTCCCAATCGTTGCGCAACTGGGTTTTCAGGTCCTCCACCAATCGAGACAAGGGATAACGCTGGGCAAAACGCGTTGCATCATCGATCTCCTCATCACGGCCAGAGAAAGAGATCGGTTGGAACACGACAGTCTGGACCTTGTCGATATTTCGGACAGCGAATTCGACGATGGATCCTACTCCATCATTGTTGACGCCGTTGACGATCGTCGTCACGAGCGTCGTTTTCATGCCCACCTGGGCCATGTTTTCAATCGCCTGGAGCTTGACGTCGAGCAGGTTGGCGACGCCGCGATGCCGGTTCTTCTCGTTCGTGGTGCCGTCGAACTGCAGATAGGTCCCATGCAGCCCAGCTGCGCGCGCCTGGCGCGTGAACTCCGCGCTCTGGGCAAAACGGATCCCATTGGTCGCCGCCAGTATTCGATAGAACCCCAGCTTTTTGGCATAAGCCACTGCGTCGAGGAAATAAGGAGAGAGTGTCGGCTCGCCGCCGGACAGAAGTACGATCATCTGGCGCCGGGGCTTGAAGGAGATCGCGCGGTCCAGTATGCCCCTGACTGTTTCAAAATCGGGTTCATGGACATAGCCCACCTGGTTGGCATCCATGAAGCATGGTCCGCACATCATGTTGCATCGGTTCGTCAGATCGACCGTAAGCACAGTACCACGCCCATAGCGGATGGAGGAGGTGCCGTGGGAGTGGATACCCTGATCGTCCGCGATTTCGAAATCTCTGCCAAAAAACAGACCTTCGATGCGGCGGGTAAAATCCGGATCCGTGGAAAGGACATCTTCGAAAGGCCCGTGGATCGCACATACCTTGCGCATTAAAATGCGGCCATTCTCCTCGACAATCTCAGCCTTGATCTGTCCCAGACTGCCGTCGGTGAGTTGCGCCGGATCCAGGGTGCCCACCAGGATTTTGGCGCGAGCTTCCGGCACGCAGCGCGGACAAAGTGAATCGGTAACACGCGGAAAACCAAGCGGTGGAGTAGAGCGCTCTCCGCTCTTGGGCAACCTGGCCGGCGCCCATCGGGGATGGGGCAGTTTACCTGCAGGAAAGTTTCCGTTCACCAGTTGGAACGCGCGCCACGCAAAATCGGATGCCCCTGTGACTAAGCCGGATCCGGCCCATCGCCATAGAGGGCTCCGGTCTTGATCATCACGGAGGAAAGAATCAGTGTACATATACTCGGCTTCCAATCCGCGCTGGATAGAAGGAGTCGTGCGCCAGCCCTGCGGGCTTGCATCGGGCAAGGCCGCTACCGGGACCCTGTGCATCCAGTATGCGCACCCTGCTCCATCTAACCCAAACCCCCACAAGGAGTAGCGGGAGGTACGTTAGCAACTTTCAAGTGTCCCGTCTACGGAATTCCTCACCGCTCCCTATTGAAAGCTCTTCAGGATCAAAATGAGCTCTGTGAGGGCAAGTCCCATGAGGGTCCGATGCTCACGGTTGCGAAACACACGCCTCCACAGGAAAGAGGTCGAATGAGCGGAGGCGCCCCTGAAATTGGGGAAAAACATCGGAACGCGCCGGGAGTACCCGAGGAATTCATCTCCGTAACCATGCAGCAACTCCTGCTCCTCCCGCTTCATGACAGGGAAGTAAAAGACGAGGAAGAAGATGCCGAACGGCAACATAAGCCAGTATCCCTGTCCGGCCAGAAGCACGCCAAACGCCATCAAAAAGGATCCCAGGTAAAGCGGGTTGCGCGTCATCGCATAGGGCCCCTCCTGAGCTAGCGCTCTTCCCTTTTCGATATATCCCGCCGCCCAGACACGAATCAGGGCGCCGAGACATGCTATGCCTCCTCCAGCCAGGAGCGAGTGCCCGGAGGGGTGCATGAGATACAGAAACACTATTCCCAGCAAGGTGCCTGCCGGCACACGTAGTTTTTGTGCAGTAGTACCCCAGGAAAACATGTGTACTTAGCCGCCCCTGATACCTATGAACTCCGGTCCGCTATTTGATTTCCTTGCCAACATCCGCCCCCTCGCGCGTGTAGGGAGTGGTCAGCCACTTTTTGGCCTCGTCCAGGGCACCGTTGGTATTGTCTTTGGTATTAAGAGCCTTATTATACTCTGCCATCGCGCGTTGGCGCTGCCCCAAAATGTCATAGATCTTGCCGATGTAGACGTAGCACCAGACCTCAATCCATTTGGGGTCGCGGTCACCGTTCAGGGCATCCCGGAATGTGTTTGCGGATGCCTGCAGGTTCATCTGGTCGAACAGCACCTCCGCCAGACGAAAATGCACGATCGATTTTCTGGGATTGATCTTCAGCGCATCTTGATAGACGCGTACCGCCTCGACATAATCTCCCTTATCCTTCATTTCGTCGCCGAGCGTCAGTTTCACTTTGAGCTCGAGCTCGTCGGAGTCACGCATGAGCCTGCTGTCCGGATCGAGGGTCACACTCTGAGGCCACGTAAATGTGTCGATGTCGAACGGCGTCGATTTCCCGTTGAGCTCGACGGTGGTCCGCTCTGTTTTCCCCGGGGATCCCGCCTCGACCTCCAGGGGCATGCGGAAAAGATCGCGATCCTGTTTGATGCTGCCAGAAACACGAAACCCCTCGCGAGTCTTATAGACAACATAGTCGACACTGAAGTTGGGCACTCCGGTAGTGTCGACCCATTCAGCAAAGTACCAGGCAAGTTCTTTGCCGTATAGCTGCTCGGCCAGCTTCTGAAAATCGGCCAGTGAACCGCCGCTGCCTATGTACTGTTTGGCATACTGTTTGAGCAGGTCGGAAAATTTCGCCGAGCCCATCATTCCCTCGAGCATGTTCAAGATTGCCGCGCCTTTACCGCAAACGACGGATTCATAGGCATCGGTGCCATAGCCGAGGCTGAGTCCGGTCCGCACGGCGCTCTTGCTTTCAAACTTGAGTCCCAGCACCAGGAGATCGTCTATCTCATCTTTCAGCGATTCAGCGCCGCCGCTCTGGCCCAGATACAGGGCGGCCGCGTAGTAATCCATTCCATCCGCGAGCCAGAGGTCATCGGAGCTCCTGATCCCGACAGTGTCCATCCACCATTGAGAGGCTGCCCGACGCGCGAGCGCGCGCAGAGGAGGAGTCGCACCGGAAAGTTCCTTGTGGGTGACAAAAATGGTTCCCAGAGTTCCGGACTGCAGCGCCAACTTGTCATCCACTTCCACGAGGCGAACTTCTTTTCCGGAAGCGGAATCTCCCCAGAGGTGCTGATAGTATTGCAGGGGTTTGGCGAGCGCTTCCGCGCTCTTGCGAATTGCTTCGATGTGATCTTCCCGGGCAAAGCAATCGATCGTCAGATCATCAAACTGCGCTTTGCGTTCAAAATAGCGGCCAGCCACGATTGAAATCGGCATTACCGCTGTCTTTGCGGACCAGCCGAATGTCTCCGTGGTGGCATGAGTCTCAATCGGCATTGGATCGCCGGGACCGACTGCTGTCATTCCCAGCGGCAGCGTGACCGCAATGGTGACCGTGGTCCGATCCGCGAACAGCTTGTTGATCGGGAACCATTTTCCCGGGTAAAGCAGATAGCTGCCTTCCAGTCCGATATATACATTGTTTTCGTCCCGGGTGTAATTCCGGCTGAAGCGATCGAGGTCAAATCCGCCGCTGTATTCCAGCTTGATCGTGGTGCTGTCTCCCTCGCTTAATTGTTTCGGGAAGTGGATCGCGATGTTTCCCGGACCAGGATCGTCCTGCGTGACATCCAGAGAGCCTCCTTGCGCATCGGTAGCCTTGGTGACGGTCAGATTCTCGCTCAGCTGAAAGACAGCCACGTCGGTGATTTCGAGCGCCTTGAACGTAATGGCTGCGACCGCTTTGAGTTCGTGCGGGTCGGGGTCGAGCGTCAGCTGCAGATTGTAATTTGCCACGCTGATTCTGGGCAGTGCGGAAGCTTGTCGTTTCGCCTGCGAAAAGAGACCGGAGACGAGACCGAGAGACAGCAACGACACTAAGACATACTTGCTCATTATTCGCATCTGCATTCGTTCACTCCAGGTACTCTGCAACATATGCCGCCACCGTTTCGGAAGCGCACCGCGAGCCCAGCAGATTCCGAATCGCGGCGAAGCTAGCTCTCATGGCCGCGCTCTTCTCAGGGCAATCAAGATACTGCAAGGCTGTCGCAGCCAACGCCTCGGGGGTCGCATTCCCCTGCAGGTATTCGGGCACAATCTCATCCTTGGCGATCAAGTTTACCAGCCCTTTGTAAGGACTGCGTACCAGAATATTTCCCAAGGCCCAACTCATCGGAGAAATCCTGTAGGTAATCAGAAACGGCGTTCCCGCAAGTGCCGCTTCGAGGGTGCTCGTGCCGCTTTTTATGAAGCCGAAGTCGGAGCTTGCCAAAATCTTGCGTGAGCTCGCCGTCACGATGTGAAAGTGATCGGGCCGTTGATTTTCCTTTAACACGCGGGAGCAGATCCGGGCTACCTGGGACTCATCAATCGCAGGCGCCACCGAGATCAGGAATTGCGCCGGCCGCCTGCGCTGAACCTCCAGGGACGCTTTCAGCATGGATGGCAGGACGTATTCGACCTCTCGTTTCCGGCTTCCCGGCAAAAGTGCGATCGTCGTGAGGGCAGAGTCCGCGCCCAATTCGCGCAGAAAGGATTCACGGTCTCCCTCGATGGAAAATTCCTCCAGGAGAGGATGCCCCACATAGTCCACGCTAACTCCCCGCACCCGATAATACTCTTCCTCAAATGGCAAGATCACCAGCATGCGGTCCACATACTCCCGGACGATGCGGATCCTGCCTCGTCTCCACGCCCATAACTGCGGGCTGATGTAATAGATAACTCTCATGCCCAAGCGTTTCAGTCTTTTCGCAAGCCGCAGGTTGAATTCCGGGAAGTCCAGCAGGACTGCCACGGGCGGCTTCCGTCTTCGGCATTCCGCAATCAGATGGTGAAACGTCCGGTAATAGGTGCGCAAATGGTTTAGGGCCTCGCGGGGACCGATGCTTGCCAGGTCGCGTATGTGGCAGAGAAGCTCGACTCCCGCGCGCTGCATTTCGTCTCCACCCGTGCCAAAAAACTGCAATTCCTTGTCCTGGAATCTCTCGCGCAGCTTGCCGACCAGGCGCGCCGCATATCGATCGGCGGACGTCTCCCCTGCCACGAGGAGGACAGAGCGCGAAGCCGGATCGGATTGAATCACAGTTTCTCCATAGGACAGGTCGTCGCGGGCTACAGATCAGGTATTGCGTACAATCCAGGCGCCGCCGAGCACCAGCTCGCCCTGGTAAAACACGGCCGCTTGTCCCGGAGTGATCGCCATCTGAGGACTCTCGAAATCAACTCTGACGGAACCATCAGGAAGGGGTGTGATGGTGGCCGGCGCTTCCGGATGGCGGGAGCGGATCTTCACCTGCGCCGTAAGAGGTTGTTCGGGAACAGGGATGGCGATCCAATTGGCCCGCACCGCACGGAAAGAGTCCATCGCCAATTGAGCTCGCTCTCCAACGACCACACGCTTCTCGTCGGGTTGCAGTTCAATCACATAGAGCGGAGACGCGTGGGCTATCCCGAGTCCGCGGCGCTGCCCGATGGTGAATCGATGGATGCCGCGATGGCTGCCGATCACTCTCCCTGCTGAATCCAGGATTTCACCATCAAGAGTGTGCTGCGCGCCTCCGTCCAGGTTGAGGTACTTCTCCACAAAGCCTGCATAGTCGCCGCCGGATACGAAACAAATCTCCTGGCTCTCGGGCTTTTCAGCCACATCCAGACCCCACTGGCGCGCAACCTGACGAACCTGCGCCTTGTCCATGCCGCCTAAAGGAAACATCGCTTTTGCAAGCTGCTTCTGGCGCAGTTCGAACAGGAAATAGGACTGATCCTTGTCCGCATCAAGCCCCTTCCAGAGCAAATACCTGCCGGTTTGATCGTCGCGCGTGACGCGCGCGTAGTGGCCGGTCGCCACATGGCCGGCGCCGATATTCTCGGCCAGCTGGAGCAGGTGGTCGAACTTCATGCGCGAATTGCATAAAACGCAGGGCGACGGGGTCAGGCCCTGACGATAGTCTTCCACGAAGGCCCTCACTACGGTCTGCTCGAACTCCCGCTCGAAGTTGAGAACATAATAAGGAATCGCCAGCCTAGCGGCCACCCGCCGGGCATCGTAGAGATCATCAAGGGCGCAACAACGCCCGAAACGACGCACGTCCTCGGCAGGAGCGTTTCGCTTCTGATCGTACAGCTGCATGGAAAAGCCGACTACATCATGCCCTTGTTCCTTTAGCAACGCGGCGACCGCGGAGCTGTCGACACCTCCGCTCATGGCCACGGCGACTTTGCCTTGTGTCATGGCGCCAAGGCTCCTTCCGGCAGCCACAGAATGCAGGTCCGGACAAGATGAAGGTCCTTCAGATTCGGATGAATGATGTATTCGTCGATATTACGCACCCTTTCAAGATAAGAATTCTGCAGCCGCTGGATTTCGCGGCTTACGTCCGTTTCAAGCGACATGAGGCGATCTTCCAAATCCGAAGGAGATTGATCCGAATATCGGGGCAGATCCGCCTCCCCCTCAAGCGCCAGTTCCGTTCTCAGGAAGATTTCCGCTATTCTTTCGGCCACGGCATGCAACTTGTTTCTCGCCTGACTGCCTCCGCGATCGGACTCAAACTCCGCTGGCCGGTAACCGACGATGAACTTCTTCTCGATGCGCTCGAGACGCCGGTTCACGACCTCGCGCAACGTCTCGAGGTCATGGCGGAATGACTCATGGCAAGCATCCAGACATCGCGACAGAAAATCAGCTTGCGACTCGCCCGGATTTGAATAAATGTTGAGAGCAAAGTTGCGATAAACCAGCGCCTCGGCGCGGCGCAGTAAGTAAGACATGTACTGGGCCTCAGCGCGAGATAAATAGCCCTCGCTGACAAACTCGGGAATGGCGCCGAGTTGAACCCCTTCCGGCCTGGTCACCTGCAAAGCGGCAGGATCCACTGTTCGCACCATATCACTCGTCCAAAGCAGATCGCCCTCCAAGGGGAACAAATCCAAAACGTCGCTGATTCCGGTTGTCCATTGGTATCCTGAGCGAATATCAGCATAATCAATGCGCGCCTCGAGGTACAAGCATGGCCTGTAGTCCTGCGGCTCAGTAGATGTGGAGCGGTAATACAGATACTTGAACTTGCCGGCCCGTTCCGATTGTGAAGGAAAAACCTGAGGGCTCAATGACATAGAGCGAACTCCGCATAGAAACTGAAACCTCCATTTTATCATGATGCGCTCTGTCCGGAAAGCGGAACAAAATCATGGATTCTAAAGATCGGAATCCAGATTTCGAACTGGACGAAATTGGGAACAGTCAAGAATGGCGCTTACATAAGGCAAAACTCATCTGGCGGCCTTCTCCCCTTAAACCCCGGGCTGCGCTGCCGCTTGCCCGGGGCTACTCTCTTCCGCGCCTCCGGCGCGCTTTTCCCCTGGCAGGATGTCGCGCTATGATTCGTCACCTGACCCGAAGGGTCAGCGGACAGTAGCCGGGGGCAAGC
>Ga0187866_1000887_pt1 | contig 31234 bp, 26 predicted proteins | sample June2016WEW_11_1_3_FD_133013 | JGI IMG/M metagenome (GOLD analysis project Ga0187866, IMG submission 133013) | Peatland microbial communities from SPRUCE experiment site at the Marcell Experimental Forest, Minnesota, USA - June2016WEW_11_150 | ecosystem: Environmental > Terrestrial > Soil >...
TCAAGGGCGTCTGAAAGATTCCGGGATACATTGTTGAGTCTGTGCAATATCCACCGATCCTCCAAGGCAATTTGTTCTTTGCCTCGTGCGAGGATCTTATCCACGGTTTCCGCGGCGACTGGCGCGTCATTCGCGGTCAGATTCATCAGCACGAAACGCGCCGCATTCCAGACCTTGTTGGCAAATGCGCTGTAGCCCTTCATTCTATCCGTCGAGAACGGTATATCCGTCCCAGGTACGGCCATCGCCGCCAGGGTGAAGCGGACTGCATCCGCACCGTACTCTTCCACCAAGGCGAGCGGTTCAATCACGTTCCCGCGCGTCTTGCTCATCTTCTTGTGGCCGGCATCGCGCACGATTCCGTGGATATGCACCTGTCTGAAAGGGATTTGCCCCATAAACTTGAGGCCCATCATGATCATGCGCGCGACCCAGAAGAAGATGATGTCCGGCCCCGTAATCAGCACATCGGTTGGGTAGAAAAGGCGCAGATCGGGAGTTTCTTCCGGCCATCCAAGCGTGGAGAATGGCCATAGCGCCGAGCTGAACCAGGTGTCGAGGACGTCGGTCTCCTCGCGAAGCGCGCCGCCGCATTTCGTGCAGACAGCGGGAACCGTCCTGGAAACGATGATCTCGCCACAAGCATCGCAATACCAGGCGGGAATGCGATGTCCCCACCAGAGTTGGCGCGAAACGCACCAGTCGTGGATGTTGTACATCCACTCGAAGTATCGCTTTTTGAAGACGTCGGGAATGAACTGGACCTCGGCTTTCTCAACAACATCAATGGCCGGCCGGGCAAGTGTGTCCACCTTCAAAAACCACTGCATTGAGATTTTCGGCTCCACCACCGTGGCACACCGATCGCAGTGCCCAACATTGTGATCGTAATCGTCCGCCTTGAGAAGGTAGCCCTCGGCACTCAAACGCTGGAGCAGTTTTTCGCGGCAGTCGAAGCGATCCAAACCGCCATACGGCCCGGCCTGCTCGGTCATTCTGCCGTCCGAGTCAATCACGGTCACACGCGGCAGGTTGTGTCTCCTGGCGATCTCGTAGTCGTTGGCATCGTGCGCGGGCGTCACCTTCACCGCCCCGGTCCCGAACTCCCTATCCACGACTTCGTCGGCGATCACTGGAATCTCACGATTCAAAATAGGCAGCATCACCTTCGCGCCAATCTGGGAACGATATCGTTCATCCTCCGGATGAACTGCAATCGCCGTGTCCCCAAGCATGGTTTCCGGACGGGTGGTGGCGACAATGACGTGGCCTTCACGGCCTACCAACGGATATCGGATGTACCAGAGCTTTCCGTGCCGGGCTTGAAAGGCGACCTCAAGGTCGGAAATGGCGGTCTTGCAACGCGGGCACCAGTTCACCATGTACTCGCCGCGATAGATCAGACCTTCCTCATAAAGCCGGACGAAAACCTCCTGAACGGCGCGCGACAGCCCCGGATCCATAGTAAACCGCTCCCGGCTCCAGTCGCAGGAAACTCCCATGCGGCGCATCTGGTTGAGAATCGTCCCCCCGCTGGCCTGCTTCCATTTCCAGGCCACTTCGAGAAAACGCTCGCGCCCGAGATCAAACCGGCTTTTTCCTTCCGACTCCAATTGCTTGTCGAGAACGTAATGCACCGCAATGCTGGCGTGGTCCGTTCCCGGAAGCCAGAGAGTATTGAAGCCAGACATTCGCTTCCAACGCACCAGGACATCGTGGAGGGTGTGTTGCAGGGCATGGCCCATATGCAGCGAACCCGTGACGTTGGGCGGAGGAATCACGATGGAGAAGCGCGGTTTCGGCGAAGGATTGTCGGCTTTGAAGCAGCCCTTTTCCTCCCAAAAGGCATACCAGCGTTGCTCAAAAAGGGCGGGATCATAGGATTTGTCAAGCATTTGACGCGTCATCACCACCTCGGCTGCACAAACATAGAAGGCCAGGAATACGCATTGCGAATTAATGCAAAAGTGGGATTTTAGTCGAATTCTTCAGTCGAGTCTAGCGGCGTCGAGCACGGCAGGGCGATTCAGATACGACAGATTCGGAAGGCATTGTGAGTGATGTAGCCACGCATTTGGACTCGACCTGCAGAACGGACTAAGAGGCCGGGCTATTTCTTGCCCGTCGCCCGCAGTTCATCAAGATACTGACGGATCATATTCTCCGAAAGTTCCGGCACCACTTCCCAGGCAATTTCGCGGACGACTTCCTGAGACATCCGCTTGATTACCTTCTCGACGATGGAGTCCATCATTTCTTCGCTAAGCGTAATCGGCAACCGGTCAGAGCCGGGGCCGTGCATTCCGGGAAAAGGAATAACTTGCGACGGAACTGCCTCCTGTGGTTCTTCCGCACTCTCACCAGCAGCGGCTTCATTCAGGCCCAAGGAAGCGGCGGGCTCCGTTTCAGCCAGCGCCGCAGCATCCGGTTCAGGCGGAGCAAATTCGAAGAGGTCGAGTATGCGATTTTCTCCGAGGAATGAGGCGCGCGCACGTTCGCTCACGAGCACCGTCGCCGCCGCCCGCGCCCGGTTGCCCACCTCGACGGCGGAAGCCTTTGCCTCTATTGGGGGAAACGTAACGGCCGCGGTGAGCGTGCTTCGCTTTTCCACCAAATCGTGAACCAGCAGGATCAGTTCGGAGGTATCGAAGGGTTTGGTGAGGTAGGCATCGCACTTCACGCGTGCCGCCTCTTCTTCATCGAACGGTTCGAAGGTTCCTACCAACAGCACAACCGGAATGTCTGCAAGCCGCGAATCGGCTTTGATCGCGGCGCAGACCTCGTACCCGTTCCGACCGGGCATGAAAATATCCGCCAGCACGATGTCCGGCTTGGTCTCTCGCACGCGATCGATCGCCAGATTCCCGTCGGTCACCGATTCGATTGTGACATCTTCCTCGGCAAAGGTCAGGGCGACGACCTTCTGAATCGTGACACTGTCATCAGCCAGAAGGAGTTTCGTGCTCATATCAGGGAGTCTCGGATGGCCGACCTGGCTATCATTTCTTGATAGGCTTGTCGTCCTGCTTCTGGTCGTCCTTCTTTATAACATCCTGTTTCTTATCGTCCTTCTTATCGGCCGCGTTAGGTTTCACAACAGCTTTGCCGTCGGGTCCCTTTTCGATGGTGGCGTTGATCAGCACATCTCCGGGCTTGTTTCCGGCTGCGCTGGCGGCCGCCGCGGCCGCCTGGGCCTTGTTTGCCGCCACGATTTTCTGGGCCTGGTCATAACGATCTGGAGCTCCCTTGAATCCGATCGCTTCCGCGAAATCGATGAAGGGTCGCAGCGGAGAGAACCCCTCGGGCGCCTTGACCAACGCCTGATGCTGCGCAGACAGTTGATCGTCCACCGCGGGAACCGTCTTCCCCAGCTTTTCCAGTTCGGACTTGGCATCGGCGTAATACTTGCTGAACGGATATCCTACCGCGACGGCGTCCAGGTATTTGGCTGCATCTTCCTTATTCCCGACCCTCTCCAGCAACTGGGCGAGCTTGAAGTTGGCTTCGTCCAACCTTGAGAAATGTGGAAACTGTTCCGTGACCTCACGGTAACGAGTGATCGCGCCGCCAAACGAGCCGCGCCCGGCGTAGAAATCACCTATATCCATAGAATGGATCGCCAGGGATTCATTAACCAGATCAAGATATTTCTTTGCGACCGGGACATAGTCGCTCTGAGGGAACATCTGGAGGAAGCGGTTGATTTCTACCTGCGCGGCCTGTGCGTTGTGTTGATCGCGATCCGGCGCATTCATCTCACGCATACGAATTGCGATGATCTTCATCTGGGCATCCGCGGCTTTCGGATTCGTTGGAAAGAAAATGATGAAGTTCTTGTACTGGTCTTCTGCCATCAGCATGTTCTCAGTGCCGCCTTCGTTATAGTAGGAATCCCCCCATTTAAGATAGGCTTCTGCTTCAAGATCGCTTCCCGGATAGGTACGCACGAGCGTTTGGAACAGCAAGCGCGCTTCCGTAAACCGGCTCTTCTCGAGCAGATCTGAGCCGTTTTGAAACAGCGTCTTATCCGGAGGGATCACGCTCGTCTGTAATTTGGCACCTTTTTGGCCGTGGCAGCCTACAAGGCCGCCCAAGGCTAACAGCAATACCGCCAATCCAGAATAGAATCGCATTGCTTCCCTCCATAACCGGGAAACCACTTAATTACAACGGGTTATACCAATTCCAGCCGATCCGAACGACGGTCAGCAATCGTCTTCATTTCCCGCAGAGCGTCGAACGCAGTTACATGGTCATTGAATATGGCTGAGCCCGCAACAATGACGTCTGCTCCGGCAGCGAGAACATCGTTGAGATTGCGGATATCGATGCCCCCATCCACTTCAATCCTGGCCCGACACTTATTAGACGTAATCTCTGCTTTAAGTTTCCTAATTTTATGGAGCGCGGAGGGAATGAACCGCTGACCTCCAAATCCCGGATTCACACTCATCACGAGCACAAAATCCACATCGTGAAGCACTTCCTCTAATCTGCCTATCGGAGTGGCCGGATTGATAGCGACTCCAGCGCGCACACCCTGACCCTGGATGTGCTGAATCGTGCGGCTCAGATGCACGTCGGCTTCCGCGTGCACTGAGAGCCAGTTGACACCGGCCTGAATCAGCGCATCCACATAGCGCGCAGGATCCTCGATCATGAGGTGCGCGTCCAAAGGGAGTTTTGTGATCCGGCGAATCGACGCAACGACCGGCGGTCCGATCGTTATGTTAGGCACAAAATGCCCATCCATGATGTCCAGGTGAAGCAGATCCGCGCCTCCATTTTCAACCATCTCAATCTCTCGGGCCAGATGCGCAAAGTCAGCGGAGAGAATCGAAGGTGCAATAATCGGTCTACTCGCCAATTCGCGTCTTCACCTCATGAATATTTTCACAAGAGACTAACACAGGGTTCATCCTATTGCAAGCAGCTGATTCCTGCTAACTCTATGCGGTCCGAAGCATTAAGGCGGCAAAAAACCCGTCCCACAGGCGCGCATCCGGAAAGCTGCGAAACGCCCCGATAGGGTCGAGCCACGGCTCGATTCCCTTAGGATATGCCGGTCTTTGAAGCCGAAATTCAGGATGCGAATCAAGAAAGCCGGCTACAACCAGCTCATTTTCCTCCGGCTCCGTGGAGCAGGTCGAATAGAGCAGCATTCCACCAATTCGAACGGCGCCGGCAACGCAATCAAGGATCTGCCTTTGTCTGAGACTTTGTTCTCGCAGATGTTCAGGTTGCACGCGCCACTTTATCTCAGGATTGCGCCTGATCGTTCCGAGCCCTGAGCACGGAACGTCCGCCAGAACGGCGTCAAAACCCATTCTGAATGGGAAGGGTCGCCTGGCATCGGCAACCAGAACATCGGCTCTCCGGAGACAGAAGCTGTCGAGCCTCTCTCTGAGGAGGCTCACCCGCGCCGGATCCACATCGGAAGAGACGACCAAACCGGACGGGCCGCAATTATCGTGCAGAATAGCGGATTTTCCTCCGGGCGCGGCGCACGCATCCCAGATCCGAGCGCCGTCGATTGTTCCCAATAGATGCGGTATAAGCTGGGAAGCCTCATCCATCGCATGCCACTTTGCTTCCTCAGTCAAGTGTTTTCCCGCCTGCACCAGGTAGGCTCCCGGCACAAGTTCCGACGGTATCAGAGTACTTTGATCAAAAGGTAGATCCTTTCGGGATAGTCCCCGATTGGCGCCGCGGACGGCAGTGTGCGGAGGTCTATTGAGCGAAATCGAATACTCGAGCGCGCGATCCGTGCCGAATCTGCCCTCCCATCGTTCCCACAGCCAGCGCGGCAAAGAAGCGCGCGCCCACATGGGGCAATCTCTTTGAAATGCAGGTTCAGACCAAGGTTGTTTGCGCAACAGAGACCGCAATACTCCGTTTACAAAACCCGCCGGCCCTCTGTTCAACCTCTTTTTCGCGATCTCAACCGCATCGTTCACCGCAGCGTGTGCGGGAACACGGTCCATGCGCGATATCTGATAGAGGCTCATGCGCAGAACGATTGCCAGCCTTGGATCGAGACTTTCCCACGGCCGAGAAACAGAACTTTGGAGAATATGATCGAGCCAGCCACGCCATCGGAGCGTGCCGTACACAATCTCAGTCACCAGATTGCGGTCACGCGCCTCCAGAGATGACACGGCATGCGAGCTGACCGCATCATCGCTGTGCGTCGACCTCAATTCGATCCGGCACAGGGTTTGATAACCTATCTCTCGGGCGCAAGCGGTCACGATCCGGCCCTCGATTTATGCGCATTCAAAAGCAGCCACAGAGTCTCATTCGAAATTCGAGATTGAGAATTTCGAATCTCGAATCTCGAATCTCGAATTTGGCGTCGACTTGGCCGATTCTGTTACTATTTCTGAGGCGGCGCTGGGATCAGTTGTCAAATCATCGGCTCGCCCGGCTTCAGCCTGGCGCCGTTGGCATAATCTCGGGCGCACATTCTTTTTTTCCCGGCCGGGTGCACCTCGAGAATCTCGAGGACACTTCCTTCCGCACAAGCGACCTTCATCCCTCGTTCTGAGGTTCCCAAGAATGTGCCTGCTTCCTTTTCGGGCATCTTGGAACCATCGGGCGGCCGGCTCATCAGAATCTGCAGGCGCTGGCCCCTGCACTCCACGTGCGCGAGCGGCCAGGGGTTCAATCCTCGAATCTGGTTGTGGATGCTCCATGCGTCGCGGCTCCACAGGATTGGCGCCATTTCCTTCGTAATGCGCGGCGCCAGGCTGGCGCAGGCATCATCCTGAGGTGTTGGCTTCAAAGCACCAGTCTGCAACCCCTCGAGTGAGCGTATCAGAAGTTCCGCGCCGACGATGGCCAGTTTTGACGCCAGTTCGCCTGACGTCATCGTGGCCGTGATCTCGACTTCTCTCTTCAGCAGCATCGGTCCTGTGTCGAGATGCTCGTCCATCAACATGGTCGTGATGCCTGTCGTCGCGTCTCCGTTCAGAACCGCCCAGGCCACCGGAGCAGCACCACGATATCGAGGCAACAACGAACCATGAACGTTGATGCAGCCAAATCGTGGAAGCTGCAGCAGCCAGGCCGGAAGAATCTGCCCATAGGCGACGACCACGATGAAATCAGGGCGAAGGGACTCGATCACAGGCCGATTCTCCGGGTTACGGATCTTTTCGGGCTGAAACACCTGAATCCGGGCGCCAAGCGCCCTGTGTTTGACGGCCGGCGCATGAGGCTTCTGCCCTCTCCCGGCCGGCCGGTCAGGCTGGGTAAAGACCGCACAAACTTCGTACGCTCCGCGCAACAAAGCCTCCAGCGAGGGGACGGCGAATTCAGGCGTGCCCAGGAAAACGACGCGCATCGATCACCAATCGCCAGCTTTGGCCAGCTTCTTGATTTTGTTGCGGATCAGGGTTTTTTTCAGTGAGCTGAGGCGGTCAATGAACAAAACGCCGTTCAAGTGGTCGATCTCGTGGCTGAAACATCGGGCCAAAAGGTCCTGCGCCTCGAATCTGATTTCTTTGCCCTGCAAATCCTGGCCGCGCACGACCATCATTCGCGGGCGGACCACTGTGTCCGTGAACTCCGGAATGCTGAGACACCCTTCCTCACTTCGCTGCTCTCCATTGCTCAAAACGATCTCCGGATTGCAGATCACAATCAGTCGTGAAGGGTCTTCTCCAACGGATAAGTCTATCGTGGCTAAACGAATGTTGATTCCTATCTGTGAAGCCGCCAACCCGATACCCGGCGCGCTGTACATGGTCTCGATCATATTCTTGGCGATCTCAGCGAGCGCGCCGTCAAACACCTCCACCGGCTTGCTGACGGCCTTCAGCTCCTGTGCGCCATATTTCAGAATAGGCAGTACCATAACCATTGCATTTTACGCAAGATAGGCACTGTTGTCCATATTTCCGACTATAAAGCTCAGACGTCTGATACTGTCTGTACTCACGCGGCAGTCTGAAATCAGAACTGGGAAAGCTGCTTCTGATAATTTGCAAACGCGGCTTCGAGTTCCGCCATGGAATCGCCGCCAAACTTTTCCAGAAAAGCAGCTGCAAGAACGATGCCCATCACGGCTTCGGCAACGACGCCGGCTGCGGGCACCACACATGTATCGCTGCGTTCGAACCCGGCGAATGAAGGCTCCTTGGTGATGAGGTCGACCGACATGAGAGCCTTGCGCAGCGTCGGAATCGGTTTGACAAAAATGCGCGCCCTCAGATCTGCGCCATTGGTGATGCCGCCTTCCACGCCGCCGGCATTGTTACTCTTGCGGAAAAAGCGATGCTGCTCCAAGTCATAAAAAATCTCGTCATGAACCTGTGAGCCCAGGCGATTCGCGGCCACGATTCCATCCCCGATTTCCACTGCCTTGACCGCAGGGATGCTCATCAGGGCCTGCGCGAGCCGGCCATCGATCTTGCGGTCCCACTGCGTGTGAGACCCCAATCCGGCGGGAACGCAGGCTGCGATGACTTCCGCGACACCGCCAAGGGTGTCTCCATCTTTGGCGGCCTGATCGATCCTTGACATCATTTCCTTTTCAATGTCGGCGTCCGCGCAGCGAATCGGCGACTCGGCATCAAGCGCCAGGATCTCCTGGCTATTCACGTTCTCCGCTGCCTGCGGCACTCGGACTCCACCGATAGCGAGCACATGGCTCGCAATGTGAGTGCCAAAACGGCGCAGGAGGAGTCTGCAGAAAGCACCGACGGCCACGCGCGCCGCGGTTTCGCGGGCACTGGCGCGCTCAAGCACATCCCGTGCGTCATGCGTCTGGTGTTTGAGAACGCCGGCGAGGTCCACATGACCCGGCCTCGGCCTCGTCAAGGAACGAAGGTTGGCTTCCTCCGCGACGGGTTCGGGCGACATCGGGATGCGCCAGTTGTTCCAGTCTTTGTTTTCAATGAGAAATGCCACAGGCCCACCCAGAGTCCTCCCGTGGCGCACGCCGGCGGTGATATCAATGCGATCCTTTTCGATCTGCATGCGACGTCCCCTGCCGTGGCCAAGCTGCCGTCGGTGGAGTTGCTGATTGATGAAATCCGTATCGACAACTAATCCTGAAGGCAATCCTTCGATGACGCCAGTGAGACACTTGCCATGGGATTCACCCGCGGTTACGAATCGAAACATAGACAGGATTTCTCCTTCAGCGCCCACCGCAAATTCCAACGAGTCGGATCTGAAATTCGAGATTCGAGATTCAAAATTCTCAATCTCGAATTTCGAATCTCGAATCTCGAATCCTTTATCCTTGACTTACCAAAGCCCCGGAAAATAAACTGCTGCGAGGTTTCCATGATCAAGGCTCTAAGTGCTGCCGTGGAAGCGCTCTCCCGCTTCCTATTCCGAGCAATCTGGGAAATCCAATCCTACACTTTTCTGAGCGCTCGGGCTATTGCCAATCTCTTCACGCGACCCATCTATGGACGCGAAGTGCTCCATCAGATGGATCGTATTGGAGTCGGCTCGCTGACGATTATCTTGCTCACGGGGTTTTTTACCGGCGCCGTCTTGGGCATTCAATCCGAGAGCGCCCTGCGGCGCTATGGCGCAACGAGCATCGTTGGACAACTGGTTGCGATTACGCTTGTGCGAGAGCTTGGTCCCGTGCTCTCCGCGCTGATGATCGCCGGACGCATCGGATCCGGAATCGCTTCGGAGCTTGGTTCGATGGTTGTCTCGGAGCAAATCAACGCGATGCGCGCCTTGGGCACTGATCCGACCCGGCGATTGGTGACTCCCAGAATGATCGCCACCGTCATGTCGCTGCCATTGCTCACCGTCCTGTGCAATGCCGTCGGCCTGTTCGGCGGCTGGATCATCGCAAGCTACAAGATGCTCATCAGCTCGAGCCAGTACTGGGCCGACGCCATGAATGCTCTTGAGTTCTCCGACATCGTCGGCATGCTTGCAAAGCCCATTGTTTTTGGATTCATCATTTCGATGACCGGATGTTACGTGGGATTGCGCACTCATGGGGGCACGGAAGGCGTGGGCAGATCGACCACGCAGGCAGTCGTGAGCAGTTCCATCCTTGTGATCACGGCAGATTTCTTCCTTAACAATTTGCTCATCTACCTCTCCCCGTTCCTTAATCTATGATCGAGTTTCAGGACGTCACCAAGGTCTTCGAAGAAGATGTGGTTTTAAACCGCGTCAGCTTCCGGATTTCACGCGGCGAAACCAAGATCATCGTGGGCGCCAGCGGTTCCGGCAAATCGACCATCCTTAAACTGATTCTTGGTCTCATTCGGCCCGACTCGGGAAGCATTTTCATCGAGGGCCAGGACATCACGCAGATGCAGGAACGCGAGCTCGTGCAGGTGCGCAAAAAGATCGGGATGGTGTTTCAGGAAGGCGCGCTCTTCGACTCAATGTCCGTGCGGGAAAACGTCGGCTACAGACTGTTCGAAGAGTCCCGCCTGAGCGATGAGCAGATCGAAGCCGCGGTCCGGCGCCTTCTCGGCTTCGTCGGGCTCGAGGACGCCATCGAGAAGATGCCCGGGGAACTTTCTGGAGGGATGAAAAGACGAGTCGGCATCGCACGAGCTCTGGTCACCACGCCGCGTATTATTCTTTATGATGAGCCTACCGCCGGCCTTGATCCGATCACGAAGCGCCACATCGTGGAACTGATGATCAAGCTGCGGGATCTTGAGGGGGTGACCTCGGTGTTCGTTACGCACGACCTGCAAGCGGCAGGTATCATCGCCACCAGTTATGCCGTGGCCAACGGCAACGGATCGATCCGGTTTCTGAACAGCGGAGAGAATCTCTGCTTGTGCAACATCCATTTCATAATGCTGCAGGAAGGCGCAATATGCTTCCAGGGCAGATATGACGAATTAATCGCATCTTCCGATCCCTATGTCCGGGCATTTATGACTTAAGGAGCGCCGGCAGGCAATCACAAAGCGCGCACCATAGTTTGTGCCAGGCGCTCATTTCGAGCTGCTGGGAGGAACATAACAATGGCAACGAGGCAGAAGATCTCCATTGCAGAAATGAAGGTGGGAATATTCGTCACGGTCGCCCTGCTCGTGCTCGCAGGAGCCATTCTGCAGCAAAGTTGGGGTGTCAACTGGTTCGGACACCAGGTGAAAGCAATCACGTATCTTCCGGATGTCGGCGGGCTGAAGCCTGGAGCGCCGGTCTGGTTGGCCGGCATCGAGATCGGCAAGGTAACCAAGGTTACGATCGTGCCGCCTGAAACCTATAGCGGCAACAAGCCTATCTTTCTCCAGATCGATGAACTCCACAAGCAACTCGCGGCGCTCGATCCCACGGCTCCGAATGCCGGCAAGATCGCCTCGGACCTTCAGGACTCGCTTCGAGACCTGAGCCTTGAACTGCGATTTGTGGAAGTCCAGATGCAAATTGGCCAGCAGTACCTGGACCGCATCAGCAGCGATTCGGCAGTGAGCATCGAATCCAAGGGTCTCATCGGCGATTCCCTCATCGAGATCTCGCTGGGAACCTATCACATCCCTCCTCAGAAAGTTGCCGATGCTTACGTCATTGAGGGGATCCGCACCACAGGCATCCGCGAAATCATGACAGGAGCCAACGACGTAATTGCCAATTTTGGAGTTTTGTCGGATCAGGTTAAGAACATCGCCCTCAAGATCAACCCGGAAAAAGTCGGGACGAACCTCCAGACCGCCGTTCAGGATATGCAAACTACGATGAAGGCCGCGCAAGATACCTTCACTCATGCCACCACTCTCATGGACGCCATGCGCTCCGGCAATGGCACAATATCCAGACTCATTTCAGACCCGGCGGCGTACGAGCACCTGACCGATTCTCTCGACAAATTCAACAAGATTGCGAACAACATCGAGAATGGCAGCGGCACGCTCACCAAGCTCATCCAAAATCCGCAGCTCTTCGACAATGCCAACGACGCCTTGCGAAAAGCAGACGTGATGATGGATCGGATTGAGAAAGGCGAGGGAACACTGGGAATGCTGTCCAAGGATACCATGCTGTACCAGCGGACCTCCCAGGCAGTGGAGAAGTTCTCCAATTTCGTGGATCAGATCGAAAACGGGCAGGGCACCCTCGGCAAGCTTTACAAAGACCCGTCCCTTTACGAAAACCTCAACCAGTCGACAGCCGAGATCACTAAACTTATCTATGATTTAAGGCAGGATCCAAAGAAGTACCTGACCATTCACTTCCGCTTGTTTTGACCTTGACAAGGTTTTTGATTCTGTCTAGCCTAGCGCCATGATCAGCAGTCTTATCGGCCGCACGGGAAAGTTCATTCTCGGCCTCATTGTTGGAGTCCTCTCCCGCTTGCGCATCAATCCGAACATCCTCACATTCACCGGAGTCATCATCAGTTTCTGGGCAGCGTGGAATTTCGGATTCGGCAACATGTTTCGCGGCGCCTTGATTGTGATTCTCGCAGGGCTGTTTGACATGCTGGACGGCGAAGTCGCCCGGACATCCCGTTCTGTAACAGACTTCGGCGCCTTCTACGATTCCGTGATCGACCGCTATTCCGACATTATTCTGTTGCAGGGGCTGATGGTATGGTACGCGCGCCAGCAGAGGCTCGGCTACGTGGTGCTCGTAGGCATCGTCTCCATGGGTGCAATCCTAACGAGCTATGCGCGCGCTCGTGCCGAATCGCTGATTCCCACCTGTAAAGTGGGCTTTATGGAACGGCCCGAACGCATCGTGCTCATGATTATCGGCGGGCTGACAAACCGCATGGAGGCGGTGCTGTGGGTGCTGGCCGTCCTCGGAAACTGGACCGTAATCAACCGGATCTACTACACCTGGAAGGAACTGCCGAAGCCGGAACACCAGGCGGAATCCAGTACCCGTTTCGCTGCCCGCTAGGAACCCAGCAAAACACCTCGAATCGCGAGCCCGGCCTCGCCGGACTTTCCATTACTTGATCACTTGAATCACGACATCCTTGGGGAGTTTCTGCTCAAACTCCGACTCTGCGATGCTGGGATTGAGCTTTGCAGCGGAAAACTTGTTGAGTGTGTAATCGCCACCGGGTTCCTGTAGTTTTTGTTGAACGGGAAGCCCGTCCCTTTTGCTGACCCAGATCGTAATCGCGGAATAGAACGAAGACACGTCGTGGCTCTTGGGCTTCAGCTGCAGGATGGAGCACGGGACACCGTCAACGGCTTCCTCACCCAGATACTCAATGTCAAACGTCTCACGTAACTTGGCAGGCGATTGTCCGAGCCCCAGCGCCAGGTACTCAGCCTTGTCTTTGTTCGCCCCCAGGTTAATTTTTGTGGCTTCGTTCAGCGACGGCTGATAAAGAACAGCGACCCCACCCTTGATGGTCAGGATCTTTTCGGCCGGCACCTTGCACTCTCGCCGCAGCAGCGCCGTACCATCCTTGGCCCGCGCATAAAGGAACCTTCCGCTCTCCATGCTTTCAAATTCCATCAGCAAAGCTATGTATTTACGCTGTGTGAAGTCGGCGGCGAAGCTCCGAAAGTTTTTCCCCACCGATTCCATGCGCATCAACACTTGGTCGAGCGCTGCCTGGGAGTTCTTGGCCTGCGGATGGGAATCTGCGCCGGATCCGGAGATGAGAAGCGCGAAGACAGAAGTAAGCATCAAATGGGCGGTATTTCTCATCGCATGGGTTCCCCGGCTCGATCGCATGGCACGCGAGCTCGCCACTCACTGCGGTTTCTTGGGTGATCTGCTGGTCCCAGCACCTGGCTGCTCAGACTGCGCATGCTGCCCCGCCTGAACACTTCCTGCCAGGGGCGCAACCGAGTGCCTCGCGGTAAAGCAACTCCGGGGAACAAAAAATATGAAAGCAAGAATCAGTGCACAGATGATGTCGTACTGCAGCGTCCCCCGCTCGAAGGTCCACACGAAGATGTTCCGGATGGTGCCTCCAGATTTCGCCATCAGGTTCGCGTCCTTCCTAACCGCTAGAGAAGCCCTTCCAGCTCGGGTTCGTAGGCAAGACGACCCGCATGACTGAAAATCTGCCCGTCTCTCATCTCGATAATGCGCCCCGCGACCGAGGCAGCTTCCGAGTCGTGCGTGATCATCACGATCGTCTGCTTGAGCTTTTCATTCAAACTCTGCAGCACTCGCAGGACTTGCTGCGAGTTGCGCGAATCCAGGCTGCCTGTCGGCTCGTCAGCAAGAATGATGGCAGGATGGTTGATGAGGGCGCGTGCGATCGCCACTCTCTGCTGCTCGCCGCCCGACAATTCCGTGGGCCGAAAATGGATCTTATCGCTGAGTCCGAGCATCTCGATGATTTCTTCGCTCTTGTAACGGGTCACGCGCCCGTTGCCGTGTATCTTTTTTGCAAGTTGGATGTTTCCCCATGCGCTCAGCGTGGGCAAGAGGTTAAACCGCTGGAAGATGTACCCCACCTTGCGCCGGCGCAACGTTGTGCGTTCGGCATCGCTCAGTCGCCCTATGTTTACGCCTTCGATCAGGATCTGCCCGCCTGTCGGCTGAATCAGCCCGCCGAGCAGGTGCAGGAGTGTAGACTTGCCGCATCCGGATGGGCCCATGACTGCGACAAACTCGCCCGCCCGCACTGTGAGATTGACGTTTTGCAGCGCAGGCACCTCGACCTTCCCCGACCGGTAAATCATGGTGAGGCCAACGGTGCGTATGATGCTATCCGCAGGGAAAACCGTTATTTCCGCCTTATTCATAAGTCAACGCCCTGACGGGATCCATCCGGGCTGCATTGTATGCCGGGTACAGCGCACCCAAGGCTCCTGCCAATATACCAAGGACACAAGCCGTCAGCACTTCCGTAAGAGTCATCGATACCTGCAACGTCGGAAATACGCTCGTGATGGCCTTGCGCGCGATTTCACTGATTCCTATCCCGACCAGGACGCCCAAGCTGGATATTATAACAGTTTCCTTCAGAATCATGCCAACGATAAAACTTCGCGAGGCCCCGAGACACTTGAGAATCCCGATTTCCCGTGTCCGCTCGAAAATCGTGGTGTACATCGCCACCAGCACGACCATGAAGCTTAGAAGCATGGAGACAACGATCACGCCAAACTGGAGTTCCTTCATTCCAGGCATCTTGGTATCGGCGAGCAGCGAGGATTCGTCCCTTGTGCTCGTCAAGCCATATCCATAGGGAGAGAGAGTGTCGCGCAACGCGGTCTCCACGCGATTGACATCGGTTCCCGGCGCCGCTTTGATGAACATGAAAGTGACCACATCGGGAGTGCCGTTCAGCTCCTGAAGAGTCTTCAACGACGCAAAAACCCGAACGGCGGCTCCCGCCCGGCAGATACCGCTCACTGTAAACTTGTGTTGCTTGAACATAAACTCCGACCCGGGCTGGAGATGCCGTGGTCTGGCGTACAGCTCGTCGACAATGATTTCGTCGTTTTCCAGCGAGTTGCGGCCTGCAATCATCTGAAGATGACCCGGAAACTGATTATAGGTAGGCGGATCGATGCCGAAAACCAGATTGAAGTTTCTGGTGTCGAACATCGCCAGCACGGGCGTCACCAGACCGACCCCGGGCACTTCCTTGATCCTGGGCGCCAGTTTTACGGGAAGTGTGGCACCGGTCATCGCGTAAAAGATCGATGCATCGCTCGGCTGCAGAATGAAATCCGCTCCCACGCTCATGGTTCGGTTCAGGTAATCGTTCAGCGTGCCTGACATCATTCCGCCGATGATGAGCATCAGAACGACGCCGATGGCCACGGCGAGAACGCTGATGAACGTCCGCGTCGGACGTGAGCACATGTTGGCTGCCACCATGCTTTCCATTACCAGTTTAACTCCTCAAAGGCCTGTCATTCGCTTTTCCTTGAGCATCACCCGTTCAACATCGGGAGGCACATTCAGGATAAAATTGTCATCCTCGAGCTTAGGGTTGACCTCCCAGTCGCTCGCATGAAGATCCAGGGAGTACCCATCCATGGGGCGATCGATTCTGATGCCCTTGGCGAGGAGGAATCCATCAACACGCGAGAAATCCGAATAATCGACGGTGCCGGCAATTTCACCCTCGTCTGTAAAAGAAACATCCTTGACCACCACCATTTGGGATCGTTCAATCCAGAGCCAACGCAGCGTGTGCGACTCCGTGCTCCCGACATCCTGCGTTATGGCCAGGATATAGTACTTTGCCACCGCGTCCTGAGATTCGACGCTGGATAGGCGCACACCCGGCGCTCCAACCGGCAGCGGTGCCGGAAGGATCGCATCAAAAATGTGTGTAGGACGCGCCGTAAATGCGATCGGCTTGCCGTTGTCTTCCAGTTCAAACCCCTTCGCGCTGTTGCGGCCGATATAAAGCTTGCTGTCATGAAGATTCCATAGCTGGAATTGATCGCCCCGAGAGCTTAGCTGAACTAGAGTTGTCAGAGCTATCGGCTCCTGAACCGTCAAAACCAGATCATCAGGGCGCCGGAGCAGCATGTAACCACGAGCGCCGTGATATTTCTGAAGAACGCCACTCTCCTCTTTGCCCGTAGTCAGGGTGATCTTTAGCGAACTCGACTTCAAAGAAGTGATCCGATTTCTGGAATCCTGGATCATGGTCACAAGTTCCTGCAGGCTGGCCGTTCTGGCGGCACTAATCATTGGTGGTACCGTCACCTTTACTTCCCGCTTGATTCCACACCCCGAGAGTGGGACGAAGAGCAAGGCCAGAAAAACCCATGAACAGATTTCGAGCCTGCTCAATCTGAATGGCATGCAATGCAGCATAACCTTATAGTTTACCATCTTTTCGACAAAATTCCGCGTCCATCTCCAATTCTGGCCTGAGTGGATCGGTACGGCAAGCCACAGGTCTTACAAAATGTATGATTTGCGGAGAATTGACATGCCAGGGATCAGCCAGTACAATGCCTTTCGTCTTGGCAAAGAACATAACCAAAACACACTCGCCAAAGAAGGATCCGGCAGATAGCCGCCGTTCCCCGGAGCACCAGTCTGCCTTGTCGCAACCCGTCGCGAAGCGGCCGCCCCTCGGCCAGGATCTCAAGGCGGCCCGCCTTGGCAAGCAAATCGCGCTCGAACAGGTCGCCGCAGACACACACATAAGCCTTCGTCACTTTCAGAGTCTGGAGGAAGGACGCTATCGTGACTTGCCAGGCGGGATGTATAATCGCGCGTTTCTGCGCAGCTATTGCGTATACCTAGGATTCGATGCAGACGAATATCTGAGTCGATACGAGGAGGAGTCAGTACCTCCAGGCGATAGGACCGCCAAGACGAAGATGCGTGCTCCGCAGATGCCCGCCCCCTCTCTTCGCATTCCTCCCCTGCTGATCTGGAGTGTAATGCTTCTGGTTTCTGTGGTCGGCCTGTATTTCAGCCGCCGCTGGATCGCCGCCGTTTTTTCACCATATTTTTCTCATCCCCCGTCCACGAGGCTGGCCGCATCCCCTCCTTTGCCGCCGCCCCAGGTTAAGGACTCGGAGCCGCCCCCGGCCGCCGGTGATACGCAACAGCCCGAACAGCCAGCTGCACAGCTGCCCCCCGCTACTGAGGCGGTCACAGCCAAACCCATCCTTCCGACGGAAGAACTACCGGGTAAGATTCATTTGGAGTTTCACGTGCTGCAGGCATGTTGGATTTCTGTGATCAGCGATGGCACTCGGATTCCGTCGAAGACACTTCTGCCCGGACAGGACTCATCCTACAATGCCAACGAGCGCTTCGAAATCAGGCTGGGGAACGCGGGGGGTGTAAATCTCATCATCAATGGGAAGCCCGCGAAATCGCTCGGCAAGCCGGGATCCGTCCTGAACCTGCTGATCGATGCGCAGAGCATACCGGGCTTGCTCGAAAAGACGCCCTTGTAGCGGTATTCCTTGAACTTCTTGCCGCATACAGCAGTCGATGCCAACGGATGACCCATGCCGCAGAGTGAATTCCAACAGAAATTCTTCGATGGGAACCCTCCGAAGGGGATCCGCTTGGTAGCTGCGCGTGGGCTTATTCCGATTTCGCCCGCCGACATGTTGCCGCTCCTCATTCGTCTCGTCGAAGACGAAGAGAAGGAGGTATCCGACACAGCAAAGGAGACACTGAACAGATGGAGCGAAGCGGAAATCGTAACGCATTTGCAGACCCGCGGCTGCAGCGTGGCAGTCCTGGGGCATTTTTCCGGCTCCCCTGCTCCGGCGATCCAGGAGGCGATCATCCTCAACCCCGAGACGACAGGCGCCATAATCGCCAGCCTCGCAGCTCACGTCACCGCTCCGCTTCTGGAAGCAATCCTTTACAATCGCACGCGCTTGTTGGAATCACCGGAAATCCTGCAAAACGTTAAGCGCAATCCGGCGGCAACGACACAGATCTTGCGGGTGGTGGATGAGATCGAGACTGAGTTTTTCGGGAACAAGAAGCGCGACTACAACGTCGGCGAATCGGACCAGGAGAACGCAGTTACTGAGGAAATCGTCGAACTCGAAACGGAAGAGCCTCCCGCTGATCTTGACCTCGAGGGGCTTCCCCTCGATCCTCAGGAGCGCGATGCCGCGATCTTAAGCCGCATCGGCGCACTGACCGTCCGCCAGAAAATACAGCTGGCATTGTTGGGCACACGCGAGGCGCGTTCGGTTCTGATCCGGGATTCCAATAAGGAAGTTTCACGCAGCGTTTTGCAGAGCCCCAAACTCACCACGAACGAAGTCGAAAGTTTTGCCGCGATGCGCAACGCCTCCGATGAAGTGCTGCGACTCATCGGCTCCAATAAAGGATGGCTGCGAACCTACGCCGTCGTGCACAATCTGGTCAAGAATCCGAAGACTCCGCCGATGATATCGCAGAGATTGCTTTCCAGGTTGCATGCGCGCGACCTTGCCGTGCTCGCTCACGATCGCGGGATCTCAGAAGCAGTGCGGCGGAACGCGGAGAGACTCACCAAACAACGTGATACATCAAAATCGTAATTCGCTGTTAGGTAAACCCCCAACTTTGCTGGGGGCTTACTTAACAGCGAATCAATGAGGTAAACGTTGGCCATGACGAAAGAACCCGTTTCTTCAACAACGAAAGAGCTAAGCGTGTCCGATTTGAGCGCGCCTGCTGTCCCGCGTTACCAAGCCGGCCATAAGATCTTGCACATGGAGATTTTGAAGGCCCTGCAACACCCCGCTCTCGGCTTCTCCGGAATCATGGAGCTCTATCGATTGCAGGTGCTCTCCGTCAAAACGCGCAACCTGCAGCTTCTGGGACGAAAGTCTCCGGCGAGGATCATCGAAACTCTGTTGGGCTACGAGGTCAAGGCCTCCTACAAGCGCATCCACTGTCCCGACAAGGTCACCGCCCGGTATGTAAGACTATTCTCGGAGCTGGGCTGCCGCACTATCCGGATACCGTACGATCCGACCGTCACGGCCGAGCTCATTCCATACCTTGAGCAAGCCGTCGCCAGCATCGAAAACGGCGTGCGCGAACTCTTCCCCAAAGACCACGGACTGCAACTTTACGTGCTGCGCAAGCTCTACAGTCATCTTCGAATTCAGCTGAAAGCAGCCGGCAGAAACCTGCCTTCGGAAAGAGCCCCGGATAATCCGCCCGTCAATGCTTTTTAATGATTTCTTGTGCCTGCGGGACCAAGTCCTTGCGCACCACCTCAAGATCTTGATCGTGAATGATGAGGCGAACGAGGCGTCCGCTCGTGTCCGTCGAGAAATACCCGGTCTTTGACTCAAAAAAATCGATCTTAAAGTTACGCACCGCGATCGTGCTCTTGCCATAATCCAGCTTGGAATCCTCAAGCCAGGTCACCGCTACCGGCACGAAACTCCCGATGACCGGAAGAAAATTGTTAAAGGTCTGCCGGCCGCGCTTTTTGAAGTCATAGACGCGGGAAAAAATATCGTACTGGTAGTACACGTTGACATCCAGAATGATGGCCGCCGGTTGCAGCGCGGCCGTGGCCTCGCTGGGATTGCCGCCTCGGCTCAACATGCGGCTGATTTTTCCGTTCGTGACGGTCACGTTGCAGAAGTCCTTCGATCCGGAGAGGTATTTAAGGGAGTAACTCAGTGGAACCGTGGTGTCCTTGACGAAGATCATCGTCGTCTCGAACGCCATGCGTTTGGTCTCGAGGCTGTCCGTCACCAGCATTTCATGCTGGGAGCTGCACACCCGGTTGCCGTCCTTGTCACGCCGTTCGCTGACCGATTCGGTGCCGGCGAGCGCGCCGTGGATGTAAATGGAATACGTCTGCTCATAGAGAGGCGCCGGCGCATCCTGGAAATGCAACCCGGCAAGGACGGTCAAAAAGAAAAGGAAGGGCCTCATTTTTTTTCGCGGCTGCTCCGTATGATCGTCCTGGCGGGAACGCGCACCAGAGCATTGCGCCTGGCCGCCACGCCCGCGTGGCCGATATTCTCACGAACGTATTGGATCATCTCCTCCATTTCGCGCTGCATCCGCCCCATCTTTTCGCGCATGCTCAGGATGACCTCCACTCCCGCAAGGTTGACCCCCAGATCGCGCGTCAGGTTGAGAATGATCTCCAACTGGTGCAGGTCGGCTTCCGTGTAGAGACGTGTGTTGCCGTCGCTGCGGGATGGCTTCAAAAGGCCCAGGCGTTCGTAGAGCCTCAGCGTTTGCGGGTGGACCTGGAACGTGTCCGCCACGACACTGATCATGTATCCTGCACTTCTTCGCGCGCTCACCGTAAGCATCTCCCCTTAATCGTGAACCATGTTCGCACGGGGGTCCTCCGGATTGAGACGAGCCAGTTCCCTCAAGATCTCTTTGGATCGCTCGTCGGCGACCCGCGGGACCAATACTCGTACCTCCACGATCTGGTTGCCCGTTCCCTCGCCTCGGAGCGAGGGAACGCCCTTTTGGCGCAGCCTGAATTTCTGGCCTCCCTGCGTTCCTGGAGGAATACGCAAGAGGGTCTTTCCATAAACCGTAGGCACCTCAATCTTGGTACCCAGCGCCGCCTCGGGCACTGTAATCGGTACCGTGACATGGATGTCGTTGCCTTCGCGCCGAAAGTAATCATGCGGGCGCACGGCGATGATCAAATAGAGATCTCCCGGAGGGGCGCCTCTTCTGCCCGCGGAACCCCTTCCCGAAACGCGCATGCGGTAGCCCGTGTCCACGCCTGGGGGAATCCGTACCGTCACCGTTTCCTGTTTTGACAATCTTCCGGCACCGCCGCAAGCCTTGCATTTGTCGCCCGTGCGGCCTGAGCCGCCACACGTGCGGCAGGGCGAGGAAAAACGCATAACCCCATGCATGCGCACTTCCTGCCCGCTTCCTTTGCAGGTCGGACAGACCGACTGTTCCCGCGACATATCTGAACCGGAGCCGCTGCAGACGCGGCAAGTTTCTCCGCGATCGATGCTCAGCTTCGTTTCCAGTCCCCGAATGCTCTCATCGAATGAGATGTTGAGGTGGTGTTCGAGATCTTCGCCTCTTTCGGGGCGCGTCTCGCGCGCGGCCCTCGACCGGCTACCGCCACCGAAGAATTCTGAGAAGATGTCGCGGAAACTGGTCTGCCCTTCCCCTCCGCCGTCCGCCTCCGAAAAGTCGAACCCCCATGCAGTGCCGTCACCGGGACCGCTGCCGCCGGCCCCCGGGTGATCCTTGATGTTGTCGGAATAAAACCCGTACTGGTCGTACACGACCCGCTTCTTTGGATCGCTCAAGACGTCGTAGGCTCCCTGAATCTTCTTGAAACGATCTTCGGCAGCCTTGTCGCCGGGATTCACATCCGGGTGAGTCTTGCGCGCAAGCCGCCGATACGCCTTTTTGATATCGGATTCCTTGGCGTTGCGGGATATTCCCAGAATCGAGTAGAAATCTTCCTTCGCCATATGCGCTCAATGTCCCGCGCGCGTGGGTTCGATGCTAATGCTGTGGGACTTCTTCGACTTGGCCAGTTCGACGTGCAGGACCCCATCCTTCATCGTAGCATGGATTTGAGCGTTGTCGTCCATTGCCTCGGGCAAACGGAAAGCGCGGTGGAAACGACCCTTGATGCCTTCCAGCCGGTGATAGCTTTCGTCCGCACAGCAAAGATCCACCTTGCGTTCACCCCAGATGCAGAGCTCTGCTCCCCGCACCTCTACGTGAACGTCCTCACTTTCCACACCCGGCAACTCCGCGTTGAGTACGTAACATTCCCGCGTCTCATACAAATCGACGGCAGGAATCAACGGCAGTGAACCGTCGGCCAGTTTGTCGCTCTCACCGAGAAATGAATCACGCAGTATCACCAGGCCCGGCAGCTTTCCTCTCGGTCTCGTCACGGCATCTCCCGGGGTTTCGCGGCGGAACGCCAACCAGGGGGGGGGCTGGCCTTCCGCCGCGGATCTATGCTTCCTCAGTTCTTCTTGTCATCCACGTCCACGTATTCCGCGTCGATGACTTCCTCTTCCTTCTTTTTTCCGGGCTCACTCTGGGGCCCGGCTCCCGCGCCGGGAGGAGGTGTTTGCGCCGTTGTCTTCTGATACATCACCTCCGCGAGGTGATGTGAAGCCCGCGTAAGTTCATCCAAAGCCGCGTTCAGTTCGCTCACTTCCTTGGACTGATCCAAAACAGATTTCGCGCGTGTAAGCGCCGATTCCAGCGAGGACGCCTCACTCTCAGAGATCTTGTCTCGATTCTCTTTCAGCATTTTTTCCGTGCTGTAGATCAGACCGTCCAGCTTGTTCTTGGCCTCGATCGCCTCGCGGTTCTTCTGATCCTCCTCGGCATGCGATTCGGCGTCCTTGGTCATTTTCGAAATTTCGTCCTTGGACAGGCCGCTCGATGCCGTGATGGTGATCTTCTGCTCCTTGTTGGTCCCCAGATCCTTCGCCGAAACGTTGACAATGCCGTTGGCATCGATGTCGAAAGTCACCTCGATCTGCGGCACGCCGCGCGGTGCCAGCGGAATTCCTACCAGATGGAATTTGCCCAGGGTCCGGTTGTCACGAGCCATGGCCCGCTCTCCCTGCAGCACGTGCACTTCCACAGAGGTCTGATTGTCAGCGGCAGTCGAAAAGATCTCGGATTTCCGCGTGGGAATCGTCGTGTTTCGCTCGATCAACCTGGTGGCAACACCACCCAGTGTCTCGATCCCGAGTGAGAGCGGCGTCACGTCCAGCAAAAGCAAATCTTTGACATCACCCGCCAATACGCCTGCCTGGATGGCGGCGCCAACCGCCACCACTTCATCCGGATTCACTCCCTTGTGCGGCTCGCGTCCGAAAAAGTCGCGCACGATTTGCTGCACTCTCGGGATGCGCGTCGATCCACCCACAAGCACCACCTCATGGATGTTCTCTGACTTGACACCTGCATCCGCCAGCGCCTGCTTGGTTGGACCTACCGTTCTCTGAAGAATGTCCTCGACCATCTGTTCGAATTTCGCCCGCGTAAGCTTCATGTTGAGATGCTTGGGCCCGCCTGCGTCGGCTGTTATGAACGGGAGATTGATTTCCGTCTCCATGACCGTGGAAAGCTCCATTTTGGCCTTCTCGGCGGCTTCGCGCAGCCGCTGCAGAGCCATCTTGTCCTTGGACAAGTCGATTCCCTGATCCCGCTTGAACTCGTCGATGATCCAATTCATCAGGCACACGTCGATGTTGTCGCCCCCCAGGTGGGTATCACCGTTGGTGGACTTGACCTCCACCACACCTTCTCCGACTTCCAGAATCGAAATGTCGAACGTGCCGCCGCCGAAATCGAATACCGCTATCGTCTCATCCTTCTTCTTGTCCAAACCGTAAGCCAGGGCCGCGGCCGTCGGCTCGTTCACGATGCGCACGACTTCCAGGCCGGCGATCTTGCCTGCATCCTTAGTGGCCTGCCGCTGACTGTCGTTGAAATAGGCAGGAACGGTAATGACGGCCTTCTCCACTTTTTCACCCAGATATTCCTCGGCCGCGGAACGCATCTTTTGCAGAATCATCGCCGAGATCTCCGGAGGCGCGTAGCTGCGATCCCCCATCTTAACGTGCGCATCCCCGTTGGAGGCTTGGCTGACCTTGTACGGTACCAGCTTGATCTCTTCCTGGACCTCAGGGAACTTCCTTCCCATGAATCGCTTGATCGAAAAAATAGTGTTCTCGGGATTTGTAACGGCCTGCCGTTTGGCTACCTGGCCAACAAATCTCTCGGCGTTTTTACCGGTCGCCACGACCGACGGCGTGAGCCGGCTGCCTTCCGGATTTGTGATAACCTTGGGCTCACCCGCCTCCATCACAGCAACCACCGAGTTGGTCGTGCCAAGGTCAATTCCAATGATCTTACTCATTTACCGTCCCTCCTTAGGTTCCTTTCCCATTCTCTTCTCCAAAAGCACATCGGAAATCAGTGCAGTCGCATTAGCGCTCTGTTTATATAAAATCTGAGTGAGACATTGTCAATCCTTGAATGCAGAAAACGCTGATTTCAGAAACCGGGTGCGTGCCAGTGTAGTTTTGTTGTCATTCAGGCCTGAAGATCTAGACAATGCTGGGGAAAGCTCCGCAGGGACGAATGATATGGAAAACACGAATGGTGAACTCCCAATCCAATACGCCGTACGTACACGTCTTGAAATGACTCAACCGTCCCTACGGGACTTGCCGCGCAGGTATCCGACAGTCCCGGCACTGAAGTGCCGGGCTACTCTCGTCGCGTCCCTGACGGGACGCAGCTCTGAGGATTTGATGATGGTCCATCAAACAAACCAGGTGCGGCTGCGAATCCTACGCCATACATTCTGTCCGGGACTCGAAAGTACTCTTGACACTCCATCTATTTTTACCTCTTCCACTTACCCGCTTCCGTAAAAGAGTTTCTCCACCAGGGAACGCACCGTGCGCGCATGGAAATCCCACTCGTTAAGCAATGCCTTGCGGGCGTCTCCGGGCGTTGAACCTTGATAACTCAGGTTGCGTGCCAGCCGCTCGAGGATTGGAGATTCACGCGAGACCTCCCGGGACGTCCATTCCTCGATGAGCTGATAGTGATTCTCCAGCATTCGCTGGAATCTGTGTGCCTCCTGCAGTCCTTCGCAGTCCTGAGGCGAAATGACACCTATATCGCGCAAGCACGAGAGTGCTTCCGCAGTTTGCGGCGTGCGCAATGCCGAAGCCTTGTTGCCGTGCAGAACCTGCAAAAGCTGGACCAGAAATTCGAGATCGGCGATTCCACCACTGCCGAACTTGAAATCCACGTACACGCGATCCTCCTTGTTGCTCTCCGATTCTATTCTTCGCTTCAGGTGCCGTATCGCGCCCACGGCATCTTTGTCCCAATTGAAATCGTAGACAATCTCCTTCATGGCTTCAGACCAGCGCGACCTGATTTCTTCCGAACCAGAAACGACGCGGCTGCGCACCAGGGCCATTCGTTCCCAAGGCTGCATATAGCGTCGTGCATGCTCAAGGAAGCTCGACCAGGATCTCGCCAGGAGGCCGGCTGTGCCTTCCGGGCGCAGCCTGAGGTCGATTTTGTATGCCACACCCTCTGGCGTGACGCCACCCAGAAGCCCCAGAAGCCGTTCAACGCGGCCGTCGGCGCACAATTGCCAGTCGGTTCTGGTTTCCACCGAGGATTCGAGTGGCGGGTCATCATAGAGTATCAGCAGGTCGAGGTCGGAGGAGTAGTGCAATTGCCGGCTGCCGAGCTTTCCCAGAGCTATGATGTGCAGTGTGGGCGAGCCATCGCCGTGCGGTAGTTTGCTTTTCCGACCTGAAGCCTCGCCGCACGCGGCCAGTTCCATGCCGGTAAGAAGGCAGGCTTCGGCCAGCTCGCTCAATTCGGAGCTGATCTCCCGGGGGACGGCTAGTCCTGCGATGTCACGATATGCTATGCGGATCATCTCTCGCTGGCGGTACCGGCGCATGACCTCGCCGGTTTTCCGGTCGGACGCCGTGCGCATGCGCTCTTTCAGTTCCTTCGCCATTTCCGTCCTGGACCGTCCTTCGTGAAGATGGATGCCGCGCGCGAGGCCGTCAAAATACTCGGGATGCCTCATCAGGATCTGATGACACAGTTTGCTCAGAGCAAGCAGGTTGGCAAGCCGTTGCAGATGCGCACGGCGAGAGGCCAGCGCGCGCACAAAGGAGACCCGATTCCCACTGGCAGCTGCGAAACTCTCCAGATGATGCAGGGCAAGATCGGGATCGCACGATGCGCGCAGCACCTCCAGGATCGGGAAAACAACCTCCAGGAAAGCACGCCTTTCCCCGGGCGGCAGAAGTCGCCCCGCAGGCCCGAGAGCCATCAGCCGGATGTTCTGCCACGCCTTGTCCGCATCCTGGAATCCGTAATGAGATAGCAGGCTGCGCACTCGTTCCTTGGGTGTGCGTTCGCTGAGGAGCTGCGCGAACTCCTCTTCTCTTTCTCGTGGACGCAGAGTGCCGGGCGTGAGGTAGATCCTCTCGAGAATCGAGCGCACGCGCATGCGGTGGCCGTCGAGCGTCCTCTTGAAATCTTTGACGGCAACCGGACCGGAATCTCCAAAGTCCAGCCCGCGCGCCAGGAGTTCCAGTTCATCAGGGTTTTCCGGAATCAACACCTCCGGTGTGAGAGTGCGCAGCTGCAGCCTGTGTTCGATCGTTCGCAGAAAAACGTAGGCGAGTGAGAGTTGGGAGTCCTCTCCTTCAAGCAGAGATTTCGCGGCGGCCAGCTCGCGGATCGCGGCCAGAGTCGATGCGGAACGCGCCTCGGGCCGCCGGTTGCCAGTGATCAGCTGGAGATACTGCACATAAAACTCAATATCCCTAATCCCCCCCGCGCTCTGCTTGACGTGGAATCGCTTGTCCGCGCGCGCGTATTCCTTCTCCGAACGATGCTTGACCTGCTTGATCTCCTCCAGGGAGGAATCATCCATCTGGCGCGCGAACACAAACCGCTCGGCGAAGCGCCGGAAGCGGCCTTGAAGCTGCTCATCTCCGGCTATGGGCCGAGCCTTGATAAGCGCCTGCCGTTCCCATGCCTCACCCCATGATTCGTAGTAGTTCTCCAGACTGTCGATCGTCGGCACGAGCGCACCGGTATTGCCATGAGGGCGCAGACGCATGTCCGTGCGATAGAGGAAGCCGTCGGGACCCGGCTGCCCGAGGATCTGCACGAGGCGTTCTCCCAGCCGCGTAAAAAAGCGCACTTCCTCGTCATCATCGGAACGGCGGCGGCAGAAAATCAGATCCACGTCGGAGCTGTAATTGAGTTCGCCACCGCCAAGTTTCCCCATCGCAATGACGGCGAAACCATCGCCGGCGCTGAGCGCGGCGGGTTTTCTCGAGGTCATTTCCTGCCAGGCGAGCTTCAGGGCGCGGGAAATGATCCATTCGGCGAGCCGGCTCAGACGTTGCACCGTCTCTTCAAACGGCGCCAACCCCGCAAGGTCGCGAAACGCGATATCGAGGTACTCGCGGAATCGAAATGTTCGCAGCGACGCGAGCTCGTCGCCTTGCGGTCCAGACGAGTGTGACCAGTTTTCCCAGGCATCAGCCAGGCCCCTCTCCGCCTTCGGATGCTGGACGCGCTCGTGCAGCCATTCCTGCCATTCCGGCCGGCTCCGCAGCGCATCGCGCATTACCGGCGACGCGCGCTCCAAACGTTCCAGTTGTTCGCGGAAATCCATATGAGTTGCCTAAGTACGGTGGTTCACAAATACGACAACGTATTTTGGGGGACACGGATAACCACGGATCGTTTTTGCACTATCCGTGTTTATCCGTGCATATCCGTGTCCCAAGAAATACGTCACCATATCTATGGAATGGTATCCTAAGTCTTTCGTCTGGCTATCGAGGTTTGAAAGCTGGGTTTCAGCCATCCAATCCCTGGAGCGTACGAGCCAGGGCTTCCTTCCAGAAGTGCAGCTCCGCATCAGGGATCTGCCCGCCCGCCAGGGTCGTGACGTAAAAATTGTTTTCCGCGCGCGCTGCCCACGTAGCGACCCGCGCGGAATGAATATGCAAGCCCGAACGCGAGACCGCTCGCGTCATCAGATAGAGCAAGCCCTGGAGGTCGCGCGCAATGACATGGACGACAGTGTGTTCTTCCGAGATGTCATTGTGCAAATCGACGCTGTCGAGGGGAATGCCTGCAGGCGGGCGCTTTCCCACGCTGCCGAGAAACGCATCCACCGTGCGACTTCCGGCCAGTACTTCCCTGAGCGCGTTGACGATTCGGCGCGCCCGGGGCGCGGAGACCTGTCTGCCCCCGGATCGGATCCACAGCGTATCGAGAACCACCGGGTGTCCCGTGTCCATCGTGTATACCTGGGCTCTATGGATGTCGGCATCGCAACCGTACAGCACTCCGGTTATCTTGGCCAGCATTCCAGGTTGCGGATCGTCGTACGTGCATACCGTGAGCTCCGAAAAGTCGTCCCCGGGACGATCGTAGATATCCAACACGACCTTCTCCGCTTCCAGCCTGGAAAGGAGTTTGATGTGGAATGCAATCTCATCGAGCGAGGTGTTGAGGATGTAACTCGCAGGCATGGCGTCGCAGTGCCGCCGGATAGCCTCATCCGAGTGGGGCTCCGGCGCGCGCGCCAAGGTGTGCCGGATCTCGCCGATGCGGCCCTCGACAACATCGGCGCCGCTTTCTTCCTGGGCCCGGCCCATCAGATGGGACTGAACCTTGCGAAATAGCTCCTCCAGGTCTCGATAATCCATCGAGGTCCAGTTTTTCTCGGAGACGGCACGGGTGTCGACATACGTGAAGACGTAGAGATGGCGCAAGGCTTCCACGGTGGAAATCTTTTCGGCGACGCTCTGGATGACGGTGGGCGACTTGAGGTCCTGCAGCCTGCCGGTCCGAACCAGCAAGAGATGCTGGCCTACAAGCAGCTCGAGCAGTTCCAGCTTTTCAGGCGCCAGTTTGAGTCTGCGAGAGACGTCGGCGCAAAGCCCTCGCGACGCCTCGCTGTGATCTGAACCGGGCAACAACTTGCCGGCGTCATGGAGCAAGGCTGCGAGGCAGAGCACGTCAAAATGCGAGCACTCCGCCATCAACTCAGTGAAGCGATGGCCGGCGCCGTCATGCCCCGCGCGCAGGTTTTCGAGATATTCGATGATTTTGAGCGAATGCTCTCCTACGGTGTAGCTGTGGGCCGGATCAGGGGGAACATAACGCATCACCTGGGAAAAGTTCTCAACGAACCGGTCCATGAGCCCGTAACGCACCAGCCTGCGCAGTGTGCTTGCAACTTCGCGGTCCGCGCGCAAAATGCCCAGAAAGGCCCAAGCCTCCTCTGCCGAGGGCTCGCCCACCATCCCGGGCGCGTCCTTCGCGCTCCCCAGATCCTGGATATCGGGCAGACTGATAGGAATGTTGTAGCGCTGCGATAGTTGGCACAGCTTAACAGCACGTCGCGGGTCCAGACATCCCTCGAGGCGTCGCCGACAAAGGAAATTGTTATCCAGCAGGATGCCGCCAAGATCGATCGGACCTGCAAGCACCTGGCGTACCGCCGCATCGCGGAACAGCGCCAGCGTTTCGGCATGGGCAAAGTGTTGCGACAGCCATTCCTGCGCCGTCACAGATCCCAGTTCACGCGCGATTTTGTCCTGGTAGTTGTTGATCAGGATATCAAATTGCTTTCCGGCGCAAAGATGCAGCCAGTTGCGAGCCTGCCAGAACCACTCCGCGGCCGTCTGGATCGCATCCACCCTTGCCTGCGACATCAAACCGCGGCGGGCAAGATCCGGAAGCGGATCGGTGTCGTCAACACCCAACAGGAGCTTGTAGATCCATCGCCCGCGGTGAAGGTCGCGCAGGGCTCCTTCGCCATCCTTGAGGTTCGGTTCGACCGCATAAAGAGCCCTATCCGTGCGGGTTCGGTAGGAGTCCTGCAGCTGTTGAATCTCTAGTACCAGATCCAGTGGAGACAGGTGCTCGCGCAGATGCTTCCGCAAGCGGTCCGACAGGCGAGGATCGCCGCATAGATGCCGGGCATCAAGCAGCGCAGCCTTCACGGTAAGATCCCATGTGGGCAGATCCGAGATCGGCCGAAACGAATATCCGACGCGGATTTCCCTGAATGAAAGAAACACGTCCATGACCAGCTTGAACGCCGCATGGACCGCCGCTTCGACCCAGGGATCCTGTTCCTCAGAGGGAATAAACGCGATGTCAACGTCGGAAAAGGGACTCAGCTCCATGCGGCCGTAGCCGCCTGTGGCCACGATCCCCAATCCTGAATGTTTGCCGCGCGCGGCGCGCTCGTCCGCGAAGCGGCAGGACGCCGCATAGATTTCTCCGACGACGCCGTCGATCAGTGCGGCGTGGCCGGCCATCAGTTCGCGGCAACGCACCGTGCGCGCGCTGTCCGGAAACAGCCCCGCCCGTCCTTCCCGAAATCGGCGTTGTAGCCGGGCAACCTCAGTCTGCATCGTGGTGGCTTAGCCTCAATGCTGTTCACTCAAGCACAACTTTAAAAACTTGCCACAGATTTCACTGAGTTTTCTTTCCCACCACCTGGGCTTTTTCTCTTTTGAATCTGTGTAATTTGTGAAATCTGTGGCAAGCTTTTTCGCCCATGTGCACGACGTCGGTCTTAAGTGAACGGTATTGGGGTTAGAAAAGGCAATCAGCAATCCACAGGGGCACAAACCTCAGGTCTTCCGCCGAAACGGCGGCGCGCAGGCGATCCCGGAGATCCGTGCCCCCAAGCCGCTTTCTTAAATATCGTAATATAAGTAATACTCGTATGGATGCGGGCGCAATCGCACCGGGTCGACCTCGTGCTCGGTCTTGTACTTCAACCAGGTTTCGATCACATCTCTGGTAAAAACATCCCCCTTCAAAAGGAACTCGTGGTCCTTCTCCAGCTCGACCAGAACGTCCGCCAGTGAACTGGGTGTCGACCTGACCATCGCCTTCTCCTCGGGAGGCAGATCGTAGAGGTTCTTGTCGATCGGCTCGCCGGGATCGATCTTGTTCTGGATGCCGTCGAGCGCGGCCATGAGAATGGCGGAAAACGTCAGGTAGGGGTTGCACGATGGGTCGGGACAGCGGAATTCAATGCGCTTGGAGCCCGGACTCTTCGAGTACATCGGAATGCGCACGGCTGCACTGCGGTTACGCTGTGAGTAAACGAGATTTACCGGCGCTTCGAACCCGGGAACGAGGCGCCGATAGCTGTTTGTGCTGGGCGCCGCGAAAGCCAACAGAGCCGGCGCGTGCTGCAACAGTCCGCCGATGCAATAGCGGCCGATCTGGCTGAGCCCCGCGTAGCCGCGTTCGTCGTAAAACATGTTGACGCCGTTCTTCCAGATCGAGAGGTGGACGTGCATGCCGCACCCGTTGTCCTGAAAAA
>Ga0187866_1000892_pt1 | contig 31151 bp, 25 predicted proteins | sample June2016WEW_11_1_3_FD_133013 | JGI IMG/M metagenome (GOLD analysis project Ga0187866, IMG submission 133013) | Peatland microbial communities from SPRUCE experiment site at the Marcell Experimental Forest, Minnesota, USA - June2016WEW_11_150 | ecosystem: Environmental > Terrestrial > Soil >...
AAGGCTGGAATGAACTCGCACCGGTGGCGCTGAGAGAGGCTCATCGGCGCAGGAGGATTCCAATAGCGCGGCAAATTGAGGGCCAAAGGCCCGTTGCCATCCCAGCCTGGGCCAACGGCCCAGAAATCGGCAAACCAGAATTCCATGAGCGCCAACGGCGCGGTTCATCCGTGCGATGCGGCCGGTGATGCGATAATGATTGCGGCATGGCAATGGCGCGGGCTTTTCAGCCCTTAGTCGGTTTGCGATGCGTGACCTGGGGCGTTGCCCCAGGCTGGGATGGAGACGCGCCGTTGGCGCTGCCGGAGTCGCCGCTCCAGACGGCGTCAATCGTCGCTTGAATGCGTTCTCGGTTGGCGGCGATTTCGGATTCCAAGCGGGCAATCTCGTTCTGGTAGCCCTCGATCTCCGCCACGATCCGCCGCTGTTCCTGCAACGCCGGCAGCGGGATTTCAAAGGTCATGAAGAAGCCGTTGTGAAAGCTCTGCACGGCGACGCCAGTCTTGATGCCGTCACGCAAAATCTCGGCGCTCCGCCCCTTGAGAACGAACAGGAGAAACTTCGGGTCGAGCCGCGTCGTGTCGGGCGAAATCGCGAGGATGTCCTGATTGGTGCACATCGGACGCGCCGTGATGGCGACCGGAAGGGTGTGCTGGAGAATCCCAGAGCGCACCACGCATAGCACGGTTTCGGCGGGTAGCAGTTTGGTGGCGCTGCCCTCGATGGCCTCGGCAGAAACGTGGTCTTCGGTGTCCGTGATCACGAGCGACTTCATGTCCTTGGGCGAGACCCAAGGAATGTCGCCTCGCCAGAAAGCCGCATTCGCTTTGGGCGGCGTGCCGCCGTTGCCGAGCGTCGCAACATCGCCAAGCGCGACCATATCAACCGAACTGGCGACCGGCTTCTCGCCGAAAAATACTTCCCCTTGGAGCGTGCACGCCCGGTTTTCGAGCAGCGTCCTCTTCTCCACGCGCTTCCACACCACGCCAGCGCCAACGGCGCGGTTCATCCCAGCCTGGGGCAACGCCCCAGGTTCGTCGTTCAAAATCATTGTGGAGGGCTGAAGGCCCGATTCATCGGCGGCGCATGTGTTAGGCCGGGCTTTCAGCCCTTGGCGTGTTTTTGTGGCCGTGACCTGGGGCGTTGCCCCAGGCTGGGATGGGGTCGGGCCTTTGGCCCTGAGCGCCACGCCGCCACCATCCTCGCGCCTGCCCTCTGCATCGTAGCCACTCGTCATTCGGAATTCGACATTCGTCATTTGCTTGAGCCACGCCTTCACCACGCGCTCGGCTTCCGGCAGGTCGTTCGCCTCGATGGGATTTCGTTTGTCGCCGAGGTCGAAGCCGTCGGCGGTGATTTTGAGGAAGAGGATTTCCTTCGTCTGCCGCGCGAGTTTTTTGTCGAGCAGGAGGATGCTGGTCTTCACGCCGGAGTAGGGCTTGAACACGCCCGCCGGGAGCGAGACGACGGCGACGAGCGAGTCCTCGACGAGGAAGCGGCGCAGTTTCACGTAGGCGTTCTGTGTGGTGGCCACGATGCCGTTGGGTACGATGACACCGCCGCGGCCGTCGCTGCTGAGGTGCTCGGCGATGTAGTCGGTGAAGAGGACCTCGGCCTTCTTCGCGGCGATGCGGAATTTGGTGTGCGGGGTGACGCCGCCTTTCGGGGTCATGAACGGCGGGTTGGCAAGGATGAGGTCGGTCTTTTCGTGCCAGCGGGCGTCGTTGCTCAGGGTGTCGTAGATGTGGATGGCGGGGTCGGGAAAGCCGTGGAGAAAGAGGTTCACTTTGCTCAGCTTCACCATGAGGTCGGTGATGTCGTAGCCAGCGAGGTTGGCATAGACCTTTTGGCGCTGGCCGTGCGTGAGTTGGTCGCCGGGAATCGTCGAGCCGGTCGAGGTGTTTTGGGCCAGGATGTGTTGTAGGCGGAGACGAGGAAGCCGCCCGTGCCGCACGCGGGGTCGAGGATGCGGTCGGCGGGCTGGGGGTCGAGGCAGGCGACGATGAAATCAATGATGTGGCGCGGGGTGCGGAACTGGCCGTTCTCGCCCTGCGTGCCCATGCACTGGAGGAGGTATTCGAAGGCGTTGCCGAGTTCCTCGCTGTGCGAATAGGCGAAGCCATTCACCTCGGTGAGAAAGAGGGTGAGGATGCGCCCGTCGCGGAATTTCAGGAAGGCGTTGCGGAAGATGTCGCGAAAGAGGCCGGGCAGGTGCGCGGCTTTCTTGGGATTGCCGAGGGCTTCGACGCCTTCGGAAAAGAGCGCGACGCGCTCGTCGGCGGAGACGATTTGCGGGAGAAGGTTGCGCCAGCGGTATTTCGCCAACTCGCCGGTGAAGAAGCTGCGTTTGCCGCCGAGGTTCACGGATTCTTCGTCGAGGTCGTCCATGAATTTGTAGATCAGCGCGAGCGTGATGAGTTCGACCTGGTCGGTGGGCAGCGGGAACTTGCCGACCAGGACGTCGCGGCAGGCGTCAATGCGGCGTTTGGTTTCGGAAGTGAGCATGAAAGATGGGTGGCTGGTTGCCGCTCCACGGCGCTGGGATGAACTGGCCGTCGGAGAGCGTCCACACTTTGGCAGCCGTGGAGCAATTGAGCCGTAGTCCGGGCGAAGAACCCGTTGCCTTGATTCCCAGCTTTGGCATGAGCGCGAGGGTAGGGGAACGGGCAGCGGCTGCAAAGACGCGAATTGTATTCGGCGCGTCTCCGGTGCGGCGAGCGAGACGCCCGGGGGGCTTCCCACAACCCATATTGACCTTGCCGCGAGCCGGGGGCGGGTTCAAGGTGCCGCCATTCCACGGGATCGCGGGTCGAAGCCATGAACACGCATAACCGCTGGCTGCGCGCGCAGTTGCCTGGCTGGGTCGAACAGGGAGTGATCTCCCCGGCCCAGGCCGACACCCTCCGTGGCCTTCATCCCGAGCCCAAAGCCGCCCTGCCTTGGGGCATGATCTTGTTCTTTGGCGTGGGCGCGGTGGTCATCGGGTTGGGGATCATCCTGCTCTTCGCCTACAATTGGCACGCCATTCCGAAGTTCGGCAAGCTGGGCCTGATCTTTGGCGCCTTGATCGCGGCGCAGGCAAGCGGATTGCGGTTGTTCCGCCTGGAGGATTGGCGCCGGCAATTGGGCGAGGCGTTGACGGTCGTGGGGATCATGTTTTTCGGCGCCGGAATCTGGCTGGTGGCGCAGGTCTATCACATCGAAGAACACTACCCGGACGGTTTTCTTTACTGGGGCCTGGGTGCGCTGGCCTTGGCGTGGGTCATGCCTTCGGTGGTGCAGGGTCTGGTCGCCGTCGTGGTCCTGAGCATTTATGGTTGCTCGGAGACGTTCGGTTTCAACACGGCAATTCATTGGGCGCCGGTGTTGCTGGCGGTTGGCGGCGGCGGACTCGCGTGGCAACAACGCTCACGCCTGCTGCTCGCGGTGACGCTGGCCGGATTCTATCTGGTCCTGCTCTCCAACTGCGGGCTGAGGCATGGCAACCTGGCGGTGCCGGTGGCCTTGAACGTGTCGGTCTTGCTGGTGGCACTGGGCTGGTTTGCCCGGCGCGGTTCCTGTTTTTCGGTGAGCGCCGGCGTGCTGGATTTCTTCGGCTGGGGCGGGTTTCTCGTGGTGGTTTACCTGTTGTCCTTCGGCAGCCAGGCGAGTGACGACCTGTCCTGGCCCGCGCGGTTGGCGGAGGGCAATCTGGGCTGGTGGCTGGCGTTTTATGGCTGGCTGCCATTCGCGCTCGCGCTGGCGGCGTGGGCGGTCGTGGCCCGGGAGACGTGGCGCGCGAAGCTCCCGCTGGGGCAGGGCGGCTGCGAACGGTGGCTCCTGCCCTTGGTGGCGGTGCTGGCTCAAGTCCTGGCGTTTGCGATGCCGTCAGTGCGCGACGCTGAGCTGTTCGGCCCATGGTCTGTGGCCGGCATTTTCAATCTGGTTCTGCTGGCGGTGGCCGCCGCCTGGATGGCGGAGGGCAGTCGTGCCGGCGAGTTGAAACCGACCGTGCAGGGATCGTTGCTGCTGGTGGCCCTCGTCCTGGCGCGGTACTTCGACCTGTTCGAGAGCCTGGCGGCGCGCGGACTGGCGTTTCTCGTGGTGGGCGGAGTGCTTTTCGCCGAGGGTTTCTTTTACCGGAAGGCCCGGTTGCGCGCCGCGGAAAAGGAGGCGCCGCCATGAGAGGCATGCTCGCGATCGTGGCGGTGGGGTTGCAGGTGTTGGTCCTGGCCTACATGGCGGCGGAGCGCGAAGTGATTCTGCGCACCGGGCGGGTGATTCATCTGCGCGCCGCGCCCGTGAACCCCACGGATGCCATGCGTAGCGGATATGTGCGGTTGGGCTATCAGATCTCTCAAGTGCCGCGCTCGTTGTGTCGCGACGGTCTGCCCAGCACAAACGAGACGCCGGCGCAGTCACCGGTACTGGCACTGAAGGCCGACACCAAGGTCTATGCGTCGCTGCGGGTGGAGGAAGACGGCCTGGCCGAATTGGTGTCGCTTTCGGACCGACGGCCGGCCGACGGACTATTCCTGCGGGGTCGCACCGAATGGAACTGGGGCGGAGACGTCCGCGTGCGCTACGGCCTCGAGGCGTTTTTCATGGAGCAGGGGAAGGCGGCGGCCGTGCAGGAGGCACAAGGGCGGGAATTCCGCGGGGTGCCGTTGATTGTCGAGGCGGCGGTTGGGCGCAACGGTGTCGCTGTGTTGCGGAATTACCGCTGGGATTCGCTGGGATTGACGCTGTCGGTGGACGGCACCAACGCGCCGGCCGGACGTGAGTCCGCTGCGTTGCCGCGCCCGGTGCGCCAGCCCGCCAGCGCCGTCCGGGCCGTGCTCCGCAACCACGGCACCAACGCGGTGGCCATCCTGGACCTGCCGGGCGGGCGTGCTTTTGTGCTGGTGCCGGAGACGGGATTTCGCGGATCGGCCTGGCATTGGGTGGGCGAGTCGAACGCACCGCCCGTTCCGCGTCCGGAAGATGTGGTCGTGCTCAAACCCGGCGAGGCGCACACCAATCGGATTGACCTAATGGATCCGGCGTGGTTTGTCCGGGCACCGGCGAACGACCGTCGCCACAGGCGGGGAGAGCCACAGTCGGTTGCCAACTCCGGAGAGAACGGGTCGGTGAGTTTTCAGTTGGAGTATCGCCCGTCCGATCGGGCAGCGTGCCGGAACCTGCCGAATGCGGCCTTGATCTGGCACGGTCGCCTGCCCTCGGCCCGTTGGTGGCCAAATCAGCGCGTGGATTAGCGTACCTGTTCCACATCACTGTCAGGCAGGTGGTGGAGGCATGTCCCGACTGCGATGACCCACGGGAGGTCGTGTTCTCCTACACCGACGATGTCATTTCGGTTTCGGGCGCCTCCCACCAATCGCAGCGCAGGCGACACTGGGCACCGGGTGAGGCGAGGTGTTGGTGAAATCTTCCATGCAGATGCCAGCTCCGTCGCCCTCACCGCCTACGGGACGTATTCGACCTGGATTTTAGTGGGATCACTGACGCCAATCCAGACCGACGACGCGTTCTGGTAGAGGTTCGTGTCCACGTTGGGGGGGGGCGGGACATGGTTCAGTTCGCGTTGGCGCGCCAGTTCCTGGATGGAGAGAACATCCAGCGCCACCGGATCGGTGCTGAAGCGCAACTGGTTCAAAATGGTGGCGTAATGGAGATGGCTGCGGTCCTCGCCAGCGTATTGCGCGATCAAGGCGTCGGTGATGTTCAGCACCACGCGATCGCCGAGCCGGTCGCCGGCCATTTCCAGGGCGTAGATGTCGGGAACGGCGATCGACAACTGGTTCGCGTCGCTTGCGAAGCGGAGGCTGTTGTCCACGCTGCCGAGGGCCAGGCTGAGCAGATTGCCGCAGACGCCGGTGACGTTATGATTGAGCAGGGGGGTGACGTTGATGATCTTGGTCATCTCCCGGCCCACGAGCTTCGAAACGTACGACTTGCGGCCCACGCCCGGTCCCTTTTCGCCGAACTCCAGATCCCCGTAAACCAACTGGCCCAGGAACGGGCTGTCGTAATAATAGTTGGTTGCATAGCCGGCCTCCAATGCCCCGGCCACGCGGATGCCATAGCGATCAGCCAGGTCAAAAAAGCCGGCGAGCCGGAGCGGGGCAATCTCCCGGTCCCAGACGATGATGTGCTTGGGCGGCAGACCCGCGTTGAGCAGCGTTTCCACCAGCGCCGCGGTCACCGCCGGGCGCGTCCCGATGATTTCGCCCGGTGTAGAATAGACTTTGATCCCGACCGTGTCGTTGGTGCTGACCAGGGTTCGCCACGCGGCCATGACGTTGCTTTTGCCGGTGAGCGCGAGCAGACCGTGCTCGACCATTCGGCGGACTTCCGGCATCTGCGGGCTGAACGAGAGGGTGGCCGCCGTGTCCTCGACGATCACCACGCGGGCGCGCACGGGCGGGCCATTGGTCGCCGACATGGCGTCCCGCGGAGCGACCGCGGGCGGGTCGGCGATCGCGGTTAAAGCACCGGCCGTCAGGAACAGCAGCAGGAGGAGCCAGATTCTTGGTATTACCATCCGATGTCCGCGTTTCTTGACGCGTCAGGCGGCGAATGCTACCACCGGCGCACATGCTGACCACAAAAAAGTGGGGTCGCCTTCCTGCCTTCGTGGCTGCGGGTGTCGGACGCCGGTGCCGCGGTGAAGGTTCGTTGTCGGTGCGGCTCCATCGGTTGGAAGCGCTGGCGCTGCTGGTGCCGGTGCTTTTGGCGTTGACGGCCTGCGAGCCGCCGGGCGCCCGGGCGCTGCGCCGGGGCGAACGACTGCTGCGCGATGACCGGCCGGCGGCGGCGATCGAGCCACTGCGGCAGGCGGTCGTGGCCTTGGGCACCAACGCGCCCGCCGCCGCGCTCGCCTGGAACGAGCTGGGGCTGGCCTACCATCGCAGCGGTCGTTCCGCGGACGCCGCGCAAGCCTACGCCAACGCGCTCGCCCGGGATTTCAACCTGTTCGCCGCGCGCTACAACCGTGGCTGCCTTTTCCTGGAGGCCGGCAACCTCCCGGCGGCCATCGCCGAGCTGACCACGTACACCACTCACCAGCCACAAGCGACGGATGCCTGGATGAAGCTCGGCACCGCCCAGCTCCGTGCCCGGCAGTTCGAGGCGGCGGACCACAGTTTTCAGCAGGTGCTCCGGCTGAACGCCACCCCCGCCCAGCACGCCGAAGCGCTCAACAATCTTGGCCTCAGCCAGGCCCTGCGCCGCCGCCCCCGCGATGCGTTTCAATTCTTTAATGCGGCCCTTAAGGTCGTTCCCAATTACCCGCCGGCGCTCTTGAACCAGGCCGTCGTGGCCCAGCAGCAACTGAATGACCGGGCCCTTGCCGCCGAGAAGTATCGCGCCTACCGCGAAACCGTACCCGCAGCCGGCAGCGCCGCGGTCCTTGACGCGTTGATCCGCCAGATGGAACCGCCTCCTCGTATCGCCCCCGTGCCGACCAATCCACCGCCCGCCGTTGCCTCCTCCGGGAACACGCTCGTGCGGACGGCCGCGCCCCCGGTGGCCGCTCCCAGCAACCCACCGGTCGTGGCGGTGACGCGGCCTGCGCCGCCGGTCAGCCCGGTCCTGACCTCCGCACCGCCCGTGACTCCGCCGCCGCCGCCGCGCGTTGAGACGAAGCCAGTGGTCGCGCCGGCCGGCCCCGAACCGCCGGTCCAGGTGGTAACCCTCCCCGCCGAACCGGAGATCAAACCAGCCCAGGATATCTTGCCGCCAACCAAGCCGGTGGCAAACCCGACGAACCAACCACCGACCAACGCCGTCAGCCCGGCCGCGCCGCCGCCGCCGGTGTTGGTGCGTGAGCCGTTGCGGCCGTTGCCGGCAGCCAAGCCAGAGAAACGCTCGCTCATGCAGCGAATCAACCCGCTACACTGGTTCGGCGGGAAGAGCAAGGCGCCGAAGCCCGTGGATGAGGACATGTCGGTGCCGGTCGCCCCGACGAATGCGACGGAAGTAGCGCCGACGGTTGCGCCGGTCGCGGAGGCACCCGCCCCGCCGAAACCGCAGTTCCCGCGTTATCGTTACCTGTCACCGTCCGCCCCGCCGGCTGGCGATCGTGCGGCCGCGGCGCTGGCTTATGCGGAGGGGATGCAGGCGCAGCGCCAGGGCAATCCCACCGAGGCGGAGCGGGCGTACCGCCGGGCCGTCGCCCTGGCGCCGGACTACTTCGAGGCGTGGTTCAACCTGGGGATGGTGGCGCACGAGGCGGCGGACTGGCCGCAGGCGCTGGCGGCGGGCGAGCAGGCGCTGGCGATCAAGCCAACCGACGCCAATGCCCGGTACAACTTTGCGCTCGCCCTGGCGCGGGCGGGTTATCCCTTGGACGCGGCGGCAGAATTGGAGAAGCTGCTCGCCGCCAACCCGGCGTTTACGGAGGCGCACCTCGGTTTGGCGGGAATCTGCGCCGACCCGCTGGGCGAGCGCGCCCGGGCGCGGGAGCATTATCTCAAGGTGCTCGAACTGGATCCGCGGCATCCGCAGGCGGCCGAGATTCGGCGCTGGCTGGCGACGAATCGTTAGCCGGTTGCGCCCGCCGCATCGCCGGGAAGTACCGCCGCCGGCTTGGCGGTGAGCCTGAGCCTGGGCCGTGGCCGTCGGGGGCCGTGAATATTTTTGTGGCGCTTTGAAGGGGCTTTGATAGATTTCCGCGCTCTCCGCTCGACTGCGGCACCGGACAGGGTGGCAGTTTGAGTCAAAACGAGAAGAGCAACCGGAGACGATCGCGTTGTGACACAAAAGAAGACGGTGACAAAAAAAGGGCTGGTTTCTGGCGGCAAGACCAAGGCGTTGGGAGCCGCCACGGTGGCGTCGATCCTGGGCCAGGTGGTCATGGCGGCCCCGACTGCGGCCAAGGTGGCCGTGAAGCCGGAATGGGTCAGGCTGCACAAGCATTTGATCGAGTTGCGGGAACGGCTGACCAATCAGATGACCGGGCTGGCGAAGGAATCCGCCGTGGAGATGGAAGGCTACAGCCTCCACATGGCGGATTCGGGTACGGATAATTTCGATCGTGATTTTGCCCTGAGCCTCTTGTCCTCGGACCAGGATGCGATCTACGAGATTGACGAGGCTTTGAAGCGGCTTCAAAAGGGCACCTACGGGATCTGCGAGCTGACCGGCAAACCGATTCCGCGGGCGCGGTTGGAGGCGATTCCTTGGACGCGGTTCACCGTGGAGGCGCAGGCCCAGCTCGAACGGGAAGGGGTTCTGCGTCACCGTCGTCTGGGCTCGCTCGGATCGGTGGACAGCGTCGGGACGCCCGAGGTTGAGGAAGAAGTTGAGGAAGAGCCGGAGAAGCCGGCCAAAGAGAAGGAATAGGCACATGCCGCGAGAACAGGTTACCATCGAGTGCACGGAGGCGCGCAAGGAGGGCAAACCACCCTCCCGTTACACGACCACGCGCAACAAGAAGACGCAGACCGAGAAGGTCGAATTGATGAAATACAACCGCTTTTTGCGGCGGCACACGTTGCACCGCGAAATCAAGTAACCTATGCCACGCAAGACCAACCTCGAACGGCCGGCCCACGGTCGCGGCCGGGGCCGCGGCCGCACCGGCAGTTCCGAGACGCGGACCCGCCGTCCGAAACCCAAGATCGATTTCACGGTGGACGCCCTGGAGCATCACAACGTCAATCTCCTCCGGTCGTTCACCACGGATGCCGGCCGCATCCTGCCGCGCCGATACACCGGTTTGCCGGCACAGTACCAGCGCCGCCTGACGCGGGCCATCAAGCGGGCCCGCCAGGTTCTGCTGGCGAAGTAACGCGGCGGTTCCCGTCGCGGGCGCGCTGAGGGCGACTCCCCCGCCTTTTGCTCTTTCGGTCATGGTTGACCGGCTCAACGGCGGGCGGCTGTCACCGCGATGGGTGCTGACAGGCGCACCGCTGCCGGCGCGTTCCATCCGTGCCGGCGGAGGCCGGTTTTCCCCCTTTCTTGTCGTCATCGGGTCGGACGGCTGACACGGCTGAAAATTCTTTATACAAAATCGGCGGGGATTGGTGTCTTATCTCGTGGACACGATGGCGCCCCAGGCAACGAACCGGGAATGGTGTGAACGGCTCTACGACGAGCGGGCCGCGGGTTTGCTGCTCTACGGACAGGCCCTTGGGCTGGATCGCGCGGCGGCGGAGGATGTGGTGCATGAGGCCTTCGAGGCCCTGCTGCGTCTCCCGGTGCCGCCCGCCGCACCCGCGCACTACCTCGTCCGCGCTTTTCGTAACCGCGCCCTGAACCACTGGCGCAGCCTGTGGCGGCGGCGGGCGCGGGAGCGCGAGGCCGAGCAGTGGTTCGAGCCGGTGCCGGACGACTCGGCCCGCGCGCAGGCCGCGCTCTCCGCGCTCGGGCGCCTCGAGCCCGGGCAGCGCGAAGTCATCGTGCTCAAAATCTGGAACGGACTGACCTTCGACCAGATCGCCGAGATGCTGGCCTTGTCGCCGAACACGGTGGCCGGGCGCTATCGTTACGGCCTGCAGCGCTTGCGCGCCGGCCTGGAAGGGGAGACTTATGACGAACCTGAGCGAACTGGAGCGGGAACTGCGGGCGTGGACACCGCGTCCGCCGTCACCCGCCGTGCGGGAGCGGCTGTTCCCCGCGCGGCCTGAACTCACGGGCGACGCGCCGTTCGACCGGCGGCTCCTTGGCCCCGGCTGGTTGGTGCCCGCCCTGGCCGGGCTGATGCTGACGGCCATTCTGCTTCCGCGGCCCGAGACCGGATCGTGGTCCCTGGCCGCCCGGAATGAGGCCACGCTGGTCACCGCCGCGCTGAGCAATCAGTTTTACGGTGCCTACCTGGCGGGCGGCGACCACGCCCGCATGAACCCGGCCCCGACACAGATTGGGATGGACAAACCCCTGCGGTTCGACTTCTAGTAACCCTTCCTTTTTTGATGCAACTGACCAGTCCGGCTTGAAACAGCGATGAGCAACGGCAAGAATAAATCTGGCAAATCCACGGTGTCGCCGACGTCGGCCACGGAATCCCCGGCCACCCGAACGACCAAACCCGCCGCCGCCCGGCTCGTTCCGATCAAGGTCGAGCTGGTGGGTCCACGGCCGCCACTTTTCCGGCGGATCGATTGGATCACGGCGGGCGTGACCACTCTGTTGCTTTTCGCCGGCTACATGCTGACCCTGGGGCCGGATTTGACCCTGGAGGACTGCGGCGAGCTGGCGGTGGGGTCCTATTATGCGGGCGTGCCGCACGCCCCAGGCTATCCGGTTTGGACGATCTACTCCTGGTTGTTTACGGTTTTGCTGCCGTTCTCGAACGTGGCCTGGCGCGTCTCGGTGTCCTCGGCCGTGTCTGCCTCGCTCGCGTGCGGCCTCCTCGGTCTGTTGGTGTCCCGCGGTTGCAGCATGATTTTGGAGAGCATCCAAGACCTGCGGGACATTGACCGTCGGTGGGAGAGCACGCTGTGCATGGTCTCGGGTGCGGTGGCGGCCATGATGATTGGCCTCAATGGATTCATGTGGAGCCAGGCCGTCATCGTGGAGGTGTACTGCCTGAGTGTGCTGTCGCTCATGGGGGTGCTGCTGTGCCTGCTCCAGTGGACCTACGCGCCGGAGAAGCGCTGGTGTCTTTACCTGGGCGGCTTTCTGTTCGGCATCTGCTTCAACAACCACCAGACGCTGATCGTGGCGGCGATGGGGCTGGAGGTGCTCATTGCCCTGGTGCGACCCGGTCTGGGCCGAAACGTGTTCCTCGTCAATACCGCCATCTGGGCGCTGGGCCTGTGGGCGAAATCCCTGGGGGCACTGACGTCCTTCGACCAGAACGCGCCGCTTTTCTTCCTGTACAACGCGGTGGGTGTGGGCTCGTTGGCGGCTTTTGGCTACCTCTGGTACCGGACGAAGACATTGCGGGGAGACTGGTGGCCGGTGTTTTGGACCTTTCTGGCCTGGTTTGCCGGCGCGGCCTTCTACTTCTACATGCCGCTGACCTCGGCGACGAACCCGCCCATGAACTGGGCCTACCCGCGCACCTGGGACGGCTTCATTCACGCGTTTTCGCGGGGTCAGTACGAGAAAACCAATCCAACGGACATTTTCGGCGACCCGTTGCGGTTCGTGCGGCAGTTGCAGATGTACTTCATGGGCGCCGCCGAGGAATTCCACCCCTCCTTCCTGCTGCTGTCGCTGGTGCCCTTCTTCTTCCTGCACAAGATGGCCAAACGCGAGCGCGCCTGGATCTGGGGCAATACGGCCATTTTCTGCTGCCTGGCTTTCCTGCTCCTGCTGCTGCTCAACCCCAACACGGATCGCCAGAGCCGGGACCAGACGAAGGTCTTCTTCACGGCTTCCCATGTCACCATCGCCATGTTCCTGGGCTTCGGACTGGCCTTGATCGGGGCGATGCTGCTGAAGTTCTACGAGCGGGCCCGGACGTGGGCCTGGGTGGGCGGGGCCGTGCTGGCGGCCTTTGCCTTCTACAGCCTCACCGATGCGGTTTACCGCACGTTCACCGACCCGGCGCATGGGATGACCGGCCTGAAGGTCTTCTTCGCCGGCCTGCACGACGTCCTCGCGCGGCCATCGCCCACCCAGCCCGTGCTGGCGATCATTGCGGCGGGCTTCGTGCTGGTCTTGCTCCTGGCCTTCATCGCCGTGGTTTTGCTCAATCAGCAGCGCATCCGGCTGGCGGTCCTGGCCGGCTTTTTCGCCGCCATCCCCGTGTTTTCCGTGGTCGGGCATTGGGCCGACAATGAGCAGCGTCAGCATCTGTTCGGGTTCTACTTCGGGCACGACATGTTCAAGCCGCCGCTCGGGAAGTACCCGGAGATGACGCGCAACGCGATTCTGTTTGGGGGCACGGATCCGGGGCGCTTCTGCCCGACTTACGAGATTTTCGACGAAAGTTTCATCAAGCCCGAGTGCCGCCGCGATCCGGCGTTTGACCGGCGGGACGTGTACATCATCACGCAGAACGCGCTGGCCGACGGCACCTATCTGAATTACATCCGCGCGCATTACAACCGCAGCACCCAGCAGGACCCGCCGTTTCTGCGGGATATGGTCCTCTACTTCCAGGGGGCGGCGATGGGCAAGGTCGAGATGAAGAAGAAGGCTCACGGCGATTTTCACCGGACCAACTCGCTTGCCAAGGTCATCGGCAGCCTGACCAATGTTGTCGCCCCGGTGGACCGCTGGATCATGGATTTTGGCCGGCACGTCGAGGAGCGCCGTCGTCGCGAGGGGGTTTTCCCGACCAAAGAGATCATCACCCCTTCGCCTGACGACCTAGGCAAGGCTTACACTGAGTACACCGCCGACGCCTACCGTCGCAAATACCATGACGAGAATTTCCCCAACGAACCCCGGCAGATGAAGTTGGGCGAATATGTCAACGTGACTCCCGACGGCGCGCAGGTGGCCGGGCAGGTCGCGGTCATGGCCATCAACGCCCTGTTGACGAAGGACATCTTCAACGCGAACCCCGGGAACGAGTTTTACGTCGAGGAGAGTTTCCCGCTCGACTGGATGTATCCGTACCTTTCGCCGTTTGGGATCATCATGAAACTCAACCGTCAGCCGCTGCCGGCGCTGAGCGACGACCTGCTCAAGCGGGATCATGAGTTCTGGTCCGCCTATTCCGGGCGGCTGGTCGGCAATTGGATTACCTACGACACGACGATCAAGGATCTGTGCGAGTTTGCCGAGCGCGTTTATCGGCGGGGCGACCTGCGCGGCTACACCGGCGACCCGAAGTTTCTGCGGGATAATGACGCGCAGAAGGCGTTCTCCAAACTGCGCAACTCGCTCGCCGGCCTTTATGCCTGGCGGCTGGGGCCGGACTGCCCGCCGGCGTTCCGGCCGAAGACGCCCGCCGAGCAGGCGGCAGTCCTCCGCGAGGCGGATTTTGCCTTCAAGCAGGCGTTCATTTACTGCCCGTATTCGCCGGAAACACTGAGCCGTTATGCCTCGTTGCTGGCCCAGACCGGGCGGTTCGAGGACGCGATCCTGCTGGCGAAGACCTCCCAGGGATTCGACGAGGAGGGTTCCTTTGCGCAAACGCTCGTGGATCAGCTCGAGCGTTACCGGCAGGGCGCCAGCACGCTCAACCAGATGCAGACCCAGATCGCCAAGTACGAAGAAACCTTTCGCACCAACTCGACCAACCTCTCGGCCGCGTTCGGGCTGGTCAGCGCCTACCTCTCGCTTCAGAACACCAACGAGGCCTATCATGTGCTCGACACGCTGGTGGCCAATCCCCATGCCGACGCAACGGTGTTGCTTTCCGTGGCCCGGGCTTACGTGGACTTGAATCTTTACGGCCACAGCGAACCGGCCTTGCGCAAACTCGTCGCCTTGATCCCGGACAATCCGGAGATCTGGTACGATCTCGCCGGGGCGCAGGCCAATCTGGGCAAGGCCGGCGAAGCCGTGCAGTCCCTGGGCATGGCGATCCAGTTCAGCGACCGCCGGCTGGCCACGAACCCGGGCGCCACGAACCTCCACGTCCTGGCCGCCAGCGATGCGCGGTTCCTGGCCTTGCGCGGCCGGCCCGATTTCCAGTCTTTGATCGCTCCGAAGTAGCCGTCCGCCGCTTGGCGTCGGGCGGCGGGCAGACAGAATCCGTTGGCCTTCGTCGCCCGCCGATGATAGATCAGTGGCGACATGTTCGGTTTCGGCAAGCGCGCATCGGGCGACAACGGCCATCGGGAGCCGGGGCCTTTTGGCGACTACACGCTGCATGAGCTGATTAACAGTGGCGGCATGGCCGACATCTGGCTCGCCACGGATGCCCGGAACCAGACCTGCGCCATCCGCTGTCTCCACACCAACCACCGTTTCGATCTTACCGCCCGGAAACGCTTCCGGCACGGCTGCGAGGTGCTGGCGCGCATCCCGCGCCACGAGCTCATCATCGGCTATCGCGCGCACGGCAAGGCCGAGGGTTCGCTGTTCTGCGCGCTCGATTACGTGGAAGGCGCCAATCTCAAGCTGCTCATGGCCGCGAGCGACCCCGTCCTCCACGAGCACGTCGGCAACATCCTGATTGACATGGTGGCGGCGCTCGAACACGTCCACGAAAGCGGCTACATGCACCTGGATTTCAAGCCGGAAAACATCATGGTCACGCATAATGGCAGCCTGCGCCTGGTGGACTTCGACCTGGCCCTGCCGCGCCCGTCCGAGCCCAGCAAACTCGGCCGGAATCCCGGCACGCCCGCCTACATGTCGCCCGAGCAGTTGCTGCGCGAACCGGTGGACCACCGGGCCGACCTGTTCGCCTACGGCGTCACTGCCTATGAACTGCTCACCTTCCGCAAGCCGTTCCCGGCGGAAAGCGCGGATGAAGTGCTCCGCCAGCAATTGGATCGCCGCAGCGATTTTGAGCCGCCGCGCGCGTTGAACCCGGACATCCCGCCCGTGTTGGAGAAGATCGTCCTGAAATGTCTCGAGTGCGATCCGGACAAACGTTACCCCTTCGCCAGCGTCCTGTTATTTGACCTCCAATCCGCGCTGTACGTCTGACCGGGCCTTGTCCGCGGTCGCGTCGAGAATTTGGCGTGCAAGCGAGGTCGGATTCGGGCAGGTTCAGGTTGCTATGAAACGAAATGTCGTCGTGCTTGGGTGCCTGGGCGTCGTCGTGCTGGCCGTACTGTTCGTCGGTGGCCTGGTGGCCCTCAGCTACAACGGCATGGTGGGTCGCGCTCAGGGCGTGGACCAGGCATGGGCGCAGGTGCAAAACGTCTATCAACGCCGCGCCGACCTCATCCCGAACCTCGTGGCCACCGTCTCCGGCGCGGCGAACTTCGAGAAATCCACCCTGACTGAAATCACCGCCGCGCGCGCCTCCGTGGGACAGATCAAGCTGGACCCCAACCAGGCGCCCGCCGACCCCGCCAGGCTGGCGCAGTTTCAGCAGGCGCAGGACCATCTCTCGTCGGCCCTGTCGCGGCTGCTGGTCGTGGTCGAGCGTTATCCCGAGCTCAAGGCCACGGCCAATTTTCGCGATCTGCAGGCCCAACTCGAAGGCACGGAAAACCGCATCACGGTGGAACGCCAGAAATTCAACGAGGCGGTGCAAGGCTATAACACGACCGTCAAGACCTTCCCGAATGTGATGCTCGCAGGTCTGTTCGGTTTCCAGGCCAAACCCTATTTCACCGCGAAGGAAGGCGCGGATACGCCCCCCGCGGTTCGTTTCGACTTCGATGCGAAGCCGGCGCCCGCCAAACCCTGAGCGCGTGTGACCACCACCCGTTGTCTCCAACGCTGCCGGTTGGGCGTGCGCCGTCTGGCGGTCATGATGGCGCTCGCGGTGGCCCCGTTGCCTGGCCGGGCGGCGGAGGTGATGCCGCCCAAACCGGACCGCTATTTTAACGACTACGCCGGCGCGGTTCCAGCGGCCCGGGCCAGCCAGTTGAACGACCAACTCGAATCGTTCGAGCGCGAAAGTTCCAGCCAGTTCGTGGTCGCGGTGTTTCCCCAAATGCAGAGCGACTCCTCGTTGGAGGACTACACGCATCGGGTTTTCCAGGCCTGGCAGATTGGGCAGCGGGCCAGAAACAACGGCGTGGCGTTGTTCGTGTTTGTGCAGGACCGGCGGATGCGGATCGAGGTCGGCTACGGCTTGGAGGGTGCGTTGCCGGATGCGCTGGCCAAGCGGATCATCGAGGACGAGATCAAGCCGTTCTTCAAGAGTGGGGATTACGGCCGCGGACTGGCGGGGGGCATCACGGCGGTCATCCAGGCCACCTGGGGTGAATACAAGGGAAACGGGCGCACCGTGGCGGACCGGAACAATCCCATCCACCACAGTCGGCCGGTCGGCATTTTCTTTCTCCTTATCCTGATCTTAATCGTTTTTGCCCTGCCCATGTTCCACCTGCGCCGGCGCGGGATGGTTTGGGGAGCCGGCGGTGGGTTCGGGTCGGGCGGGTGGCTCAACGGCGGCGGAAGTTGGGGTGGCGGTGGCGGTGGTGGCGGGTGGGGCGGCGGCGGGGGATTTTCCGGCGGCGGCGGTTCCTCGGGTGGCGGTGGCGCCAGCGGCAGTTGGTGAGGCCCCATGCACCCGAAGGAATTCATCACGCAGTTGGACGAAGCCCGCATCGTGGCGGCCATCGTGGCGGCCGAACGCCGGAGTTCCGGCCAGATTCGCGTTTACATGAGCCGGAAGCGGCGCGCTGACGCCCTGGCTTATGCGCAACGGCGCTTTGCCAAACTGGGTATGACGAAAACACGGCATCGAAACGGGGTCCTGATCTACCTGGCGCCGCGGACGCGTCAGTTCGCGATCGTGGGCGACGTTGGGGTGCATGAGAAGTGCGGCGACGCCTTCTGGCGTGACGTGGCTGCGGCCATGAGCGATTTGATGCGGCAAAACCAGTTCACCGAGGCCGTTCTCCACGGCATCGCCAGGGTGGGCGATCTCCTCGCGGCGCATTTTCCCCGTGATCCCGACGCGCCGGATGAACTGCCGGACGAGATCATCCGGGATTAGCAGCCAGGGGACGGACAGGAGCCCGGCCGCGGGCCGATGAAGCCGGCGCCCGCTACTCTGCTGGGCGACACAAGTTGATTGACGTGCCCGCCCGGTTTCCCTAGGGTCAGCCTGCTTCGGAATATGAATGCCAAACTGCTCCTCAAGACGATCTTCCTCATCGTAATGCTGTTGTTGCTGGTCTTGATTGGCCTCAACAACCCCACGAAGGTTCCGCTGGTCCTGCCCTACCTGCCCCACACGCAACAGCCGGCGGCGATCATGTATTTTGCGTTCTTCGCCGTGGGGGTGCTCACCGGCACAATCCTGACCGCCGGCGGTGGCAAACGCGGCGGCGCGAGCAAGCCAGCGAAGAGCGAGCACTGATTCTCAGCGCTCGACCAGGCGCTTGTAGGCGAGGATGCCGTCCACAATCGCGCGGGCGGTTTCCGCGCGGTGGGTGGTGTTGTAGATTTGTTGCGCTTCCGTCGGGGAACTCATGAAGCCGCCTTCGATGAGCACGGCCGGCATGGTCGCGGGCTTCAGCACCGCGAAGCGCGCGCGCCGCACGCCGCGGTCTTTCACCGCCAGATTTCCCACCAGCGCCTTCTGGAGGCGATAAGCGAGCAGCAGGTTGCGGGCGTTGTTCAGATTGCCGGGCTCGGCCTGCGTCGAACTCCCGTCGTCCCCCTGCGCGTTGGTTGAGAACGCGCCCGCTGGCGTCAGGCAATAGACTTCGACGCCGTTGGCCTCGGCCTCGCCGGCGCCGGTGGCGTTGTAGTGCAGGCTGACGAACAGGTCCGCCCGCTGGCGCCGGGCCAGGGCCGGGCGTTCCGGCAGGTCCACGAACGCGTCCGCGGTGCGGGTCATGACGACGCGAAACCCGGCGTTCTGGAGCAGGCTGCGCACCTTCTGGGCGAGGAGGAGCGTGTATTCTTTTTCAAGATGATCGCCATCCTGGTTGCCGGGTTGCCGGCCGCCGTGGCCGGGATCGAGGGCGATGACATGGACTTTCTGGCCGGGTTTGTTGCGGGCCGGTTCGAGCAGCGGTTGGAGCGCGCTCTTGACATCGAGGACGGCCACCAGCAAACGGCCATTGGACGGTGTGATGGGGACGGACAGCCAGACGTTCACGCCGTTGAATTGCACCTCCCGCGAGTCCACGGTGAAGCCGAGGCGCGTGGAGCGATTGGTGGCGCGGGCGTCGCGACTGTGATGGTCCCAGTCCAGCCGGAGGGCGTTGGCCCTGGCCCACGCGTCGAGCTCCACATACGGGCGGCCGTAGAGCAAGATCGCCGGCGGAGTTGGCCCGGCGGCGCGCAGGGTCAACCCGGCGGCGCAGAGAACCCACAACCCGGCGGTGAATGATCTCATCGGGGCAAGACGCTGCCTGCCGGGCGCGGCCAGTTCAAGCAAAAGCGCGGCCGCAAAGGCCCGGCAACTCCACGGGCGGGGAGGCCGGGTCGCTCAGCGGGGTCGTCGGCGCGGGCGATCCGGGTGGCCGCGTGGCTAGTTCGCGCGGTCGAAGTCGAGGGCGACGAGCTCGCCCGGGCGGAAGTTCATGCCCGGCGGCACGCTCACCCAGACGGGCAGGCCGATCTGGACGAACTGCTGCGGCAGCGGATGGGACAGCAAAGCCGGCGAGATCGGCGACATCCAGGCGCCGACCGATTCGACATGCCCCACGCCGCTGTTGCGCCGCAGGGAACGCGAGGTGACGCGGACGGGCATGCCCACCACCGGTTCCACCGAAATGGGTTGCGGAACGTAGGCGACGATGCGGGTGGCCTTCGCGGAGGTTACGGTCACGACGGTTTCACCGGCGCTGACGTTTTCACCATTGCGATGGGCGATGGTGCTGATGACGCCATCGATCGGTGCGAGCAGGTTGACCGGTCCGAGTTCGACTTCCGTCAACGCCAGTTTCTTCTCCTCCACGTTGATCGCCGCGCGGATGGCGTCGGCGGGGTTGACGCTCGGGGCCAGGACGGTGGCGAGGTGCTTGAGGGTTGCCTCGATGCCGGCGATGAGGTGGGTTTCTTCCTCCACGTCGGTCCGGGCGACTTCGACGTCCCGGCGGGCGGCGTCGTAGGTGGCTTGGGACACGACATTGTTGGTATCGCCGAGGAACAGCCCGGAGATGCGGGCGAATTGGGCCTCGTTGTACTGCAGTTTGACCTTGGCCGTGGCGAGCCGGGTGCGGGCCTCGAGTTCACGCAGTTGGAGGTTTTCGACCTGGTAGTCGGTGCGCTCGCGGCTGAAGATGGGGTTGAGGCCGAGCCTGGTCTGTTCGATCTCCGCCTGGATCAAGGCCAGCGACTGCTCGAGGACCCGGGGATTGGGGATGACCACGGCGAGCACGTCGCCGGCATGCACCGGCTGGTTCAAGGTGGCGGTGAACTGGGTCAGGATGCCGGGCTTGGAGCTGACGAGGTTGGCATGGATCGTCTCCGCCTGCCCAACCACGTTTGGGGCGGCGGCAAATCGGATCCAGACGGAAACCGTCACGGCCATGACCGCGAGGAAGAGGATCGTTGGCAGGATCTTGATGCGAAACTCGCGCCACCGCAGTTGCGGCGGGGTCGGGATGGACGGCAGTGATTTCACAGTTCAGAATTGAGATTCGTCTTCGGCGTGCAGGCTGGTGACGCAGCCAACTCGCGGGACTTCTTTCAACTTCCAGATCAATTCCTCCGACCTGGCGGGATCGCGCAGCCACAGGCGGGAGGACAGGTCGGTCCCGCCGGGATTCTCGTTGGAACGCTGGCTGGCACAAAAAGGCGCGGCGTCGGTCGCGGTGGAGCAGGGGACGCAGTTGTTCCCGCCCGCCCCAATGGCGGCCGCCGGCAACACCTCGGTCTCAGGCTGCCGGCGCCCCCCCAGGTTCATTTCGCCGAGCAACTTCACTCCGTCCGCGTATTTTGCCGCACCGGACCGATCGAGATTGAACTGCTGCACCAAATCGTGGAACCAGTTCGGGAAGCGTCCGGTGAATTTGAGTTCCAGAATAACCATCCGGCCGAACGGTCGCACGGGTCGGTTTTGTTCCAGGCCAAAGGAGGCGCGAAACTGGGGCGCCACCGAAACATCCCGATCCATCGTTACGCGGATTGAGTTGTCGCGGGTGCTGACCCAGGCCTCGCGCCGGTAGGCAACGTGGGCCCTGGGGCCCGCCTGGATGCCGAGCATCAACCGGGAAAAGTTTTGCAGCGCCACGAGTTGGTCCGGCCGGTCAGACAGCAGGTGTTGCGGCTCCGGCGACTGGCCGGCCAGCAGGAAATCCACGGCATTTCGCCGCACGCCGGCGCGTTGCTTCAAAATCGCGTCGTTTTGCCGCCGCTTGATTTCAAAAAAGACCGGCGAACCGGGCTCGTCATTGTAATACCTGAGCCGGAGTTTGTAGCGGTTGTTCGTCCCGTTGATGGTTTCGCGATAAGTTCGCAGATTGTTCGAATCGAGGTAAAGGCTGTGAATGGGGTAGGCCAGTTCCGGCTGGCTCATACCGTATTCGTCAATCTCCAGAAATGAGCGTACAAAATCCCGCACGCACCCGGCGGTTCGCTCCGAGATGCGGTATTTCAACTCAAGTCGTTGTAGTTGAAGCCTGTCCGGTTCCATACAGAGCGGTCTTGCGACCGGCCAATCTTGGCATGTCATCGTCACGCAACCGTCACCTTGATGTCAAGTCGCGCCTTGAGGCCGTGCAACCGGCGGTTCCTCCCGGTCACGGGTTATTGAAATCAACAGGCGGAAACAAAGCAATATTAATACCAGCGTCGTGACCAGGGTGTGATTGGAAGCGGGTGAAAAAGGAGGAGATCGTTGCGGAATAAAATGTGCAAATTGGGCCAAGCGATTAATCTCTCGCGCTTCCAATCGCGTCCATCCGGTCCCGACGGTGTAAGGTACTTTGAAAAGCAGGCCGGTGCGTTCGATGCCGGCCGCCGAGGGGCTATTTCGCTGGCCGGACACGTGGCGAACACCGGACGGATGGGAGTTTGCCGGCTGCGCTGACCTCACTGGCCTCCATGCTTCGGGCGCTCCGATATCGTGGAAAGAACATCGGACTGGCCGATTCAAACCGAGCAATCTGTTTGTCGAGACGGCCGGTCAGCAGTTCATCGAGGTTCATGAACAGACGTTCCAGTTCCGCTGACACCGCTGCGGGTTCGACGGCCCGCTGGCGCCGGTCGGCCGCCAAACCCGCCAGGCTGCGGAGAGCGTCCTTAAGCGGTCCAGCATGCCGGTATCCACTTGGTAGCGGGCGAGGTTGGGCAGGTGCTCGCGGGCGCTGGCAAGGAGGCCGCGGGCGCGGGTGGCCGTGGCCAGTCGCGGCCCGCGCACAATCTCGGTCTTCTGGTACTTGACCCGGGCATAGGAACCGGGTGTTTTGAGTGGCCGAGGACGACGAACCGCGGTAGCTTGCCCGCCATGACCACACGACTCGTTTCCGCCGGTCGCCTCGGCCTCGCGTTCGTCTCGATGTTCCTCAGCCTGACGTCCTGGACCGAAGTGCCGCGGGTCCTGCCTCCGGGCCGGCAGCCTGAAGATGTCCGGCTCCAGCCGCTCAAGGATCTCGACGGCTACTTTCCATTTACGCCGGCGAATTCGCGAGCGGTTTGGGACCAGCGGGCGGAACGGGTGCGCCGGCAGATCCAGGTGGCGCTCGGTTTGTGGCCGACGCCCGTCAAAACGCCTTTGCATCCGGTCATCCACGGTCGCGTGACCCTCGACGGCTACACCGTGGAGAAAGTCCATTTTGAGAGTGTCCCGGGCTTTTTCGTCACCGGCAGTCTTTTCCGGCCAACGGCGGCGACGGCTGGCCGACGGCCGGCGGTCCTTTTCGCCCACGGGCATTGGGAGAACGGCCGGTTCCACGATGAAACGCCGGAGGCGGTGCGGAAGGAGATGGCCAGTGGCGGGGAACAGTTCGAGGCCGCGGCCCGCAATCCCATGCAGGCGCTGTGCGTCGGCCTGGTGCGCCTGGGCTGCGTGGTGTTCCAGTACGACATGGTGGGGTACGCGGACAGCGTCCAGATTCCCCAATCGCTGGCCCACGGGTTTGCAAAGCAGCGGCCCGAAATGAACTCGACAGAGAACTGGGGCCTCTTCAGTCCGCCGGCGGAAAGTCGTTTCCAAAGCGTCATGGGGTTGCAGACGTGGAACTCGATTCGCGCGCTGGATTTTCTCACGAGCCTGCCGGACGTTGACCCGCGGCGCGTGGGGGTCACCGGCGCCAGCGGCGGCGGCACCCAGACGTTCATCCTCTGCGCGCTGGATCCACGGCCGGCCGTCGCGTTTCCCGCGGTGATGGTTTCCACCGCGATGCAGGGTGGTTGCACCTGCGAGAACGCTTGCGACCTGCGCGTCGAAACCGGCAACGTCGAGTTCGCCGCGCTCTTCGCGCCCAAGCCGCTCGGCATGACCGCGGCTGACGATTGGACCAAGGAGATGCCGACCAAGGGATTCCCGCAACTCCAGCGCCATTTCGCGCTGCTCGGGGCGCCGCACAACGTGATGCTCGCGCCGTTCCTCCAGTTCGGCCACAACTACAACGCCGTCAGCCGCGCCGCCATGTACGGCTGGATGAACCGCCACCTGCGGTTAGGGGCGACCGAGCCCATGCGCGAACGGGATTTCCGCCGCCTCGAACGCGCGGAACTGACCGTGTGGGACGACGCGCATCCCGTGCCACCGGGCGGGCCGGAGTTCGAACGCGCCCTGCTTCGCCGGTTGAACGACGCCGCGCAGCGGTCTCTCACGGTGGCCCAGGCTTCACCGCAGGCCTTCCGCCGGGCTTACGGGGGTGCGATCGGCATCGTGATCGGTCGTACGCTCAGCGAAGTTGGCGACGTAACATGGGAAGTGCAGCGGCAGGAGGCTCGCGGCGATTACACGCAGGAAACCGGCTGGGTCCGCAACCGGACGCATAACGAGGCGCTGCCGACGGTCTGCTTGCGGCCGGCGAATCCGCGCCGCGCCCCGGTCATCTGGCTCGATCCCGCGGGCAAGGCCGGGTTGTTTTCCGCCGACGGAACGCCCCGCGCTGAAGTGGCCAGGCTCCTACAGGCCGGCGCGCCGGCGGTTGGGGTGGACCTGCTGTTCCAAGGCGAGTTTCTGGCGGACGGCCGAGCGGTCACCCAGACCCGCCGGGTGAACAATCCCCGCGAGGCGGCCGCGTACACGTTCGGCTATAACCGCACCTTGTTTGCCCAGCGCGTTCACGACGTGTTGTCGGTGGTCAAGTTTGCGGGTCAGTTGGCCGAGGGCCGCCAGCCGGTGAATGTGGTGGGGCTCGGCGGGGCCGGACCTTGGGCGGCCGCGGCGTGCGCGGTGGGCGAGGCTGGCATTGGCGCGGCGGCGGTGGACACGCAGGGGTTCCGCTTCGGCCAGGTGCTGGACCTGCTGGATCCGAGCTTCCTGCCCGGTGGCGCGAAGTATGGCGACCTCCCAGGCATGCTTGCATTGCACGCGCCGCGTGCGTTGTGGCTCGCAGGTGAACCGGTCAACGGCGCCGCCTTCGTTCGACGTCAATATCAACTCGCCGCGGCCCGGGGCCGGCTCAGCGAATACCACGGGAGTGCCGAACAAAAAGCGGCGGCGGCCGTGGACTGGCTCCTGACCGTGGCGAAGCCCTGAAGCTCGAGAGGAGGAGATCTCAACATGAACGTGCCGGTGAACTTCGGAACCGGATTGCGCGTCGCACTGATCGCGGCGGGGCTGGGATGCTGGGCGACGCTGGTCGCGACCGCGGGGCTGCTGGACGACGTGGCCCGTCCGCAGGAAGGCCGTTCGCGGCGCGCCACTTCGACCATGCGGATGGGCGAGGTGCGGCGTGGTCCCGCCGCCGAGCGCAAGATCAATCCCAAGGCCGAACCGCGGGGCGACTTGGACGAGGCGAGCAACTGGGACAATTTCAACATCCTGCCCGGCGAAACGCACGTGCTGATGGACGAGCAGGGGCCCGGGGTGATTACTCACATCTGGCTTACGTTCCTCGGACCCGAACCCCAGGACTGGGCCAAGAACGGGTCGGCCAATCATCAGGAGATGCTGCTGCGCATGTTCTGGGATGGCAGCCCGCGCCCCGCGGTGGAGGCGCCCGTGGGCGACTTCTTTGCGAGCTGTTTTGGTCAACGCCGCGAGGTCATCAGCCTGCCGGTCGTGGTTGAGGATGGGGATTCGTACAATTGCTTTTGGCGCATGCCGTTTCGGAAATCCGCGCGGATCGAGATCGTCAACCAGAGCGACAAGCCCCTCAGCCTGCTCTATTACAACATTGACTGGATCCAAAAGAACAAGCTGCCGAAGGACACGCCCTATTTTTACGCGCAGTACCGGCAGGAGTATCCGGTCCAGCACGGCAAGGATTACGTGATACTCGACACCCAGGGCAAGGGGCACTACGTCGGCACCGTGCTGGCGGTGCGCACGCGCAGCCCGTCGTGGTTTGGGGAAGGGGACGAAAAAATCTACGTGGATGGCGAGAAGAAGGCCTCCATCTGGGGCACCGGCACGGAGGACTATTTTTTGTCCGCCTGGGGGTTGAAACGGACGAGCACCCCCTACTTCGGTGTGCCGTTCTTCGATCAATGGGGCATCGTGGGCAGCCACACCAGCGCCTACCGCTGGCATCTCAACGACCCGATCGTCTTCAATCGCGGCCTCAAGGTGACGCTCGAACACTTCGGCTGGATCTCGCCGGACGAAAACCCGCAGCACCGGTCCACGAGTTGGAATGAACGCGAGGACGATTATGCGAGCGTGGCTTTCTGGTATCAAACCGGCACGCCCACGTTTACCGCCCGCGCCCCCCACGCGCGCGAGCGCCGGCTGCCGAACCTGGACCGCGTCATCGCCTATGCCCGCGATTTTGCCGACGAGGCGCATCACGGGGCGGGGTCGGTCTCGCGCCAACATCTCGACCTCTACGAAGGCCCGCAGCTTCTCTATCAACCGCCCCGGGCCGAGGGCGCCTGGATGGAGATTCCGTTTCGCGTGGAGAAGAAGGAACCCTTGCGGCTGCTCGTGAATCTGACGAAGTCCTACGATTTCGGCCGCTACCAGGTGTTCTTGAACGGGGTCAAGCTGGGCGGCATCTTCGACGGCTACAGTCCGCAGGTCGTCAACGAGGAGCTCCACCTGCTCGATTTCTGGCCCGATCCGGGCACGTACACGCTCCGGCTGGAGTGCGTGGGGCGGTCCCCGCAATCACAGGGGCATTTCCTGGGGGTGGAATCCGTGCGCCTGCGCGAGCGGCGCCCGCGTGTCACCGCGTTCGGTTTCGAGAAGGACAAGGACTGGCGCAAGGAACCGACCCTCTATAACTAACGAGGTGTGAAGTGTGAGGGACGAAGTGCGAATGACGAGGATGGATGGTTGAGGATGGAGGGCGGACAGGCGGCGGCGAATCGAGAATAGCCCAGCGCTTTAGCGGTGGGATTCATGGGGAACGGTGGTCCAAGTCCCGGCCGGGACGAAAGAAGCTGTCTGCCGTCCCTGACGAGACTTTGATCCGTAGGGGACGGGTTTATCCAGCCTTGAAAGGCTGGGCTATTGTCGGGTATTCAGGGCGCCCGGAGGAGGCTCCACGCATGGCAGGATTGCCGCCACGCCGAGGCCTGACTCGCGCTGCCACGCATTGCCTTGCGGCTCGCCGACTCGCTCAAGACAATGCCTTGTTGTGTTGGCATCTGCATGTCGAGCTACTCACTTTCTGGCCCGCAAACATTCGGACAGCTTTTCCCCATCGGCGACCTCCGTTTCGATTCGTAGCAAGTGGGTCATAAAATACACGACTGCTAAAGGAATCGTAATCCCCAAAATGCAAAGTAGAACTAAAACGACTCCACTACCTTGCCATTCGTATCGAGTAACTTTATCCATTTTGTATCCTTTAGGTTCTTGTCGCCGCATCCATTGTGCGACTTGATTCTCCTCCAGCCAACTCGCTGGGTTTCATGGCGTGGCAGTTTGGCCTGGTTGCACATTACAGGACCGAAGCGACGGGGCGTTTTGCGAAAGCAGTCTGTACCTCGTCGGAAACCTGTCAAGGAGGTTTTGGTAGCCACTTCCCGTCGGCGCGCGGGGCGCCAGTGCGTCACGGAATGGACCTTTCCATCGCCGCGGGGGTGGCTTAGCCTCCCGGTCATGACAAGCCACCCGACATCGCGTGCCAGAATGGTTGTCGCAGTCCTCGCCGCCGGATGCATCGTCGCGCTCGGCGCCGGCCGTGTGCTGAGCGGCGCCATACCTGACGCTCCCCGGCGCGTTTACGGGCCATCGTTCGATCCGCGCGAAAACCCGGATTACGGCCGCCACGCTGTCCAGCCGCCGACCAGGGAAACCTTCGGCAACCGGACGCGGTTTGCCTGCCTGCGCGGGTTCGAGGTACGCGACGACCAGATCGTCGGTTACTCCGAGGAACTCGAGAAGTTCACGCGTACCTTCCAGTTGGGCGAGGTGATCTGGCCCGCCTACCCGGTCTTGTTCGCAAAGAACCTCGAGGCGCTGGCGGACGAGATCAAGCGTCGCGACCTGTTCCTGTTCGACATCTGGGGCTACGTGCCGGGCTCGGGGCCGGGCGGTTACTGGCAGCAATTCACGCCGCCCGCCGGGGCGTTCGCGCTCCTTGAATCCCACCTCGGCGGGCGCTGGCTCGGCACCGACATCGGCGAGCAGGACGGCCGCTACGTCGGCGGTTATGCGGACCAGATGACGCCCGCCTCGGCTGACCGCTTTGAGCAGTATCTGAATTTCCATCGCCATTTCGCGCGCATGAGCGATGACCTTGGCCATCGGCACGCCACGCTGGTTTCTTTGAACTATGGCCATTATTTGCTGAAGGAAGGCACCTTCACGTTCATCGGCGCCGAAACCGCCCAGGCGCTGCCGAACAACCAGGTTTATTACGCGTTTATCCGCGGCGCGGGCAAACAATACGGCGTGCCGTGGTTTGGCAATGCCTCGATCTACAACCGGTGGGGTTACAAAACCTACGGCCCGGCCGGTGGCAGCGGCGGCGACACCCACGGGCCGACCAAGGGCACCAGTCTTAGCCTGTTGAAGCGCCTGCTCTACAGCCACGTGCTCTACAATTGCATGGTTGTGGGGTTCGAAAACGGTTGGTTCGACGGCCCGAACCTGTCGCCCATCGGGCGCATCCAGCAGTCCGCGCAACGGTGGGTCAGGGAGAACGGCCAGCCGGGCGTCATGCTCACGCCGGTCGCCCTCCTGCTCGACTTCAACGCGGGCTGGACCTTTCCGCGGCACCTTTACTCGGACAAGGTTTACCGCGTGTGGGGCAATCTGCCTTACGGTCCGGGCGATTACCTGACCGACGCCGTGCTCGATCTGCTGTATCCGGGTTACGCGAACTCGTCCTATTATCACGACGAATCGGGATTCAACGCCCCCACGCCTTATGGCGACGTCGCCGACTGTCTGTTGAGCGATGCCCCGGCGTGGTTGCTGCGCCGCTATGCGGTGATCGTCGTGGCGGGCGAACTGAGCGGCGGTCGCGAAGTGCGCGACAAACTCCAGGCTTACGTCGAGGACGGCGGGCACCTCTTCCTGACGGCGAGCAATCTGGCCAAACTGCCGGGCGGGATCGCGGGCTGCACGAACGCGGCGACTACCATCACGGTAAACTGCCGCCAGGGCCGGCTGACCCTCTTTGCGAGCCCGTTTGGTATCGAAACGAAGGCGCCCAACGGCCCGCTGCGCAGCGAGAATGACCGGCCGTTGCCCAAACCGTGCACGCTGCGACCGGAGGTGCGTGCCGCGCTCGCAGCCGCCTTTCAACAGCAAATGCTCTTCGACGCGGGCAGCCGCGGATTGAGCTTCATCACCTGCCGTCAGGGACCAGGTGCCTACACGCTGGGCGTCGCCAACAACTCATGGCACGAGCTGCCGCTGCGCATCGTCTCGCATTGTGGCCTCATCGAATCGGTACGCGAGCTGTCGCTCGATCAATCCGAGAAAGGCGCGGCGGGCTGGTTGCCGGAGGGTGTGACTACCAACTCCCCCGGTCAAAGCACCGCTCATACCATCGCCGGCGGTGACGTGCGGGTCTTTGCCATTCGCGTGAAGGAAGCCGGCGTCGCGGAAATTCCGCGCCTCGCGCCGCCGCCGCGGCCGCACGGTCGCGCCCTGCCTCTGCCGCATCCGCGTTCGATCCAGGAGGAAATCCTCGCCCGGCCGACTTTCTTTGAGCATTTCGACGGGGTCGTGGTGGACGGACGCTATCTGCACGAACGGGAACCGGCCCCCCTGCATCAGGAAGCCGCCTGGCTGCACCGCCAGGGCGTGACCGTTTTCGTGGATCTGAGTCCGGAGGTGGATCTCTACCCCGGTTTGCGTCTGATCAATAATCTGCCCGCCGACTACGACGCGAGCATGGCCGTTCTCACCAACATTCTGGAGAAAATGGAAATCCTCGGCGCGCGCGACTTAATTCTGTCGCTGCACCGGCATCCCGAGAACAATTTTACCGACGAGCAAACCCGCGCCGCGTTTGAAACTACGCTGCGCGCGCTGGCCCGCCTGGCGGAGTCGCATCACATCACCCTGTATTTGCGCATGGCCCTGGGTAAACCGCCGGGGAGCCTGGCCGAAATGAACACGCTGCTGGACCGGGTCGGCGCCGCGAACCTGCGCATTGCTGCCAGCACGGCGTTGCTGGCCCGCGCGCGCGACTCCGCGGAAACGAGGGAAATCCTGAAAGAGAAACTCGGGCTCTGGCTGGTGGCCAGCGCACGCACGGATGTGGCCGGAGCGATGTGGGACGCGCACGCGCCGCTGCACAACGCGTCTGACCTTGGGCCAACCGCCGCGTGGCTCGCGCTGGGTCCCGACCGGCCGATGCTGCTGGATACGCTCTGCACCGATGCGGATGAAGCGTATCTCGACGCCGTGGCGCTGGCCCGTTTGCAGGCGCTGGGCGGTTCCAGGCGCGGGTCGCAGCCGCGTTAATCCGAAGACGGCCCGCGGGTGGAACGGGTGACCACCTGCCCGTTAGGCGCCGCAATTTCCACGCCGCTCCGTGCGAACGCTCAAATGACCCCCGTCAACTGACAGACGGCCGCCAACACCACTCCGCTGACCCGTGGACGTGTCCGGACCTCCGGTGCGGTTGGCCGAACAATCTCGTTCCCGCCAAACATGCCAACCATGCAAAAGAACAACCGCCGGGTGGCCCGCCGACCGCCGGACCGGCTACCATACGGCGCATGACGGGACGCCCGCGCTCCCCCGATTCCCACAACGAGCCAACACGCTGGGTCATGGATCGCCGATCCGTGGGCGCTGCTGCGTGTCCCCATCTTCTGTTTGAACATCAACGCGGAACGAAAAATTAGGGCTGCGGAGCACCGCGAGCCCAGGTTGGACCAGCGGCCGGATGATGTCATGGCCCGGCGATCCGCGACCCACCATGCCGACTCATATCCACCATTCGCAGCCGGCCGGCGGGTTCTGCGATGCTGCGAACCGAAACCGTCCGCGGTCCGTTCCACTGAACGAATGAACGAACGAATGAATCCACTTGCATTAAAAAAATCGTTTACACTTCCGTCAATCCTGCCGCGAATCTTGCCGCAACGCCCGAAGGAACCGTCATGACGCACCGCGAAGCCTCGCAAGCGGACGCCCTCAAACGCATCCACAACTTCAGCCAGATCCATGCCGCCCACGCCTCCGCCCCTGGCGAACTTGCGCGCCTGAAAGCCGGTGCGCCCGAGCTCTGAACCGCCCACGCCGAACGCGCAAGTCCCTGAGACTGTGCTTGACAGCGATGCGTCACAATCCTCTACTGCTCACCATGAGCCCAGCCATGAATTCTCCACGGCACTCGCCTTCGCGCTTCGAGTATGGTTGAATAGTACTGATAGGCATCAGCGAGCAACATGAAGACATTTCTGACAGCCATCATCAGTTTGCTGGTTGGACTCGCAGCACGCTTCTGGCTTGGTCGTAGCTGGCAACCAAAAGAGAACTGCCAGCCGGCATTTGAGGCTGATTTGACTGCGACCGAGGCTTTATGATGACTTTGCAGAAGTTGGATTCTGGAGACGTTGCCCAGACGCGCAGCATGGGAAACATCCCGGTTTTTCTGAGTTTAGACAGTATGCGGGACTACAGAACCAAGGGCTGGGCTTCTCCAACCCTTGAGCAGATACAGGAGTGGAAGACGGTGGCCAGCGAGACTTTGGACTACATGCTTCGACGCAAGGACGAGTGGGATCCTCGTCTGATTTCGACGCGCAACGGCGTGAGGGGACTCCGCACCATTTTGTCAGAGACTGAGGACGTGCGGCGCGTGTCAGAGTTGACGAACTACTTGGCGAGTGTCGAGCAGAAGATGCGTACGAGCCACTGACCTATGATTGGCCTGTCAAGATCACTGCAGCCAACGGTCAGCCGCGCTGGCGCGCGGCTGACCGTTGGCTGAGTTCCGGCGTTCGGCAAACCAGAAATGAAAGGAGCGGTGAAGATGCGTATGAGTCGTTGCAGCAAGCTGATTGTGCTGGTTATGGTCGGTGGCATCGGCGTCGCAGGTGGGCGGGCGGATGTGTTTGACCCTGCCTATACCAACACCATCGCCGTCATGTCAAACTACATCACCGGGGCGATGGGACAGCAAGGCGTGGCGGCGCTGAGCATTGCGCTGGTGGACTCGAACCGCGTGGTGTGGTCGCAGGGCTTCGGCCGGGCCAAT
>Ga0187866_1000895_pt1 | contig 31072 bp, 37 predicted proteins | sample June2016WEW_11_1_3_FD_133013 | JGI IMG/M metagenome (GOLD analysis project Ga0187866, IMG submission 133013) | Peatland microbial communities from SPRUCE experiment site at the Marcell Experimental Forest, Minnesota, USA - June2016WEW_11_150 | ecosystem: Environmental > Terrestrial > Soil >...
GGCGATCCTTCGCACGCATCTGGAGAAGATCCCGGTGGACCTGATCATCAAGCAGGGCAACGTCCACGAGTTGATCCAGAAATCGCTGGACAAAAAGGATGCGACAGAGATCGAGATCAACGCCTGGATCGACCGCTGCGCGCAGTACTTCCAGAACGTCCAGGCAAGGAACGGGGGCGCATCATGAGCACGCGAGATATCACGATGGACGTGAAGGGCGTGCAACTCATCGTTACCGTGCTTTTGGCCAACCCCCGTTTTGCGAACGCGAAGCCGCGCCGGTATGGCGTGCGTCTCTGCGGCTCGAAGCAGGAAATCGACGAGATCCTGGCAGCGCATGTACTTGAGGATATCGACCGCAAGATCAGCGGCGGGGAGTTGCACTTCACAGACGCGGAAGATGTCCCTTTCGACGTGCCGACGCCGGCGGGAGGTGCATCATGAAAATCCTACACACAGCGGATATCCATTTTTCCCGCGAGCACCAGGCGGAAGCCCTCGCGAGCCTGACGGTGCTGGCGGAGACGGCGGAGCGGGAGAAGCCCGCGCTGGTGGTCATCGCGGGCGATCTCTTTCACAACGGCCTGCAGAATAGCGCGGCCTCCGGCTTCCCCGCGCTCCTGGCAGTGATCCAGCGCATCCTGGACGTCTGCCCGATCGCGGCGGTAAGCGGGACTCCGACGCACGACCTGCCGGGCTGCTATGAAGTGCTGACGAATCTCATTTCGAAACATGCCTTTGTGATGCTCGAACCCGCCCTTCCTCCGCTTTTTCTGTTCGACGATGGATATGTCACCACGGAAGGAAGTACGGAACATCCCTTCAATGGCAAACCGCCGATCCTTATGATTCTTGGCTGCCCTGAGCCGACGCGGGAGTGGCTGCTGGCGGGAAGCGAAGGCGCAAGCGCGCAGGAGACGGGGGAGGCGATGAAGACCGCGCTCCGGGGAATCCTCCTGGGCCTGGGCGCGATCCGCGCGCAACACCCCGAGATTCCTTGCGTCATGCTCTACCACGGACCCGTCGAAGGGGCCAGCATGCAGAACGGCCAGGTCATCGGCGCCGGAGAGATCACGATAGGGCGAGAGGACCTGGCGCTTGTGGGCGCGGACTACTACGCCCTCGGCGACATTCACCTGGCACAACAGATATCAGGGATGCCTGCATACTACCCCGGGAGCGCGTACCCTGTCAACTGGGGCGAGTTGGGCCAATCGGGTTTCAATCTGGTGGAGATAAAGCAGGTTGAGATCGTTGGCTTTCCGGCAATCGATGCGGATACAAAGACTCCTCTCTTCACACATTCCGTCACCCGCATCGACTACCCTCATCCGCGGCGCGTGAAATTCTCCCTTCCCTGGCCCGAGCCGGCCGGCGACGTCGAAGGCGTGCAGGCGTGGATCTGCTATAAGGCGACGAAGGAGGAAGCCGCGAAGATCGACGTTGCGGCGGTCCTCGAAGCGTACATCGAGCAGGGCGCGCTCCCCGGCTCCCGCGTGACGGTCGAGTTGATCCCGACGGAGACGGTGCGTGCGGCAGAGATCACGGAGAAGCACACGCTCCTCGAAAAGGTCCTCGTTTTTGCAGAGGCACAATCTTCTGAGAAAATTGCGATTGGAATTCCAGAAAAGGCAGTCCAGCTGGAGCGCGAAGCAGAAGCGCGGGGCGCGGCAGCTGGCATGCACTTCCGCCTGAGACGTCTGCGCCTTCGCGGCGCCATCGGCGTCTGGAAGGGCCAGCGGAAGGACGAAGTTGACTACAACCTGGACGCCTTCTCCCCGGGTCTGATCGCCATGGTCGGAGTCAACGGCTCGTCGAAGTCAACGGTCATCGAGAATATGCACCCGTATCCCTGCATGCTCACGCGGGACGGGAAGCTGCAGGATCACTTCCGCCTGCGCGACTCCGCGCGGGAACTCTGGTTCGTGGACGAGCGCACAGGGACCGAGTACCGCGCGCTCATGGAGATTGACGGCGCGAATGCGACGGGTCTGGCGAAGTACCACTTATTCAAGGGCGGCGAGCCGATCAACAGCGGAGCGAAACTCACAAAGGACGACTATGAGCAGGCGATCAAGGACCTTATCGGGACCCTGCCGCTGTTTCTCCGGTCGGCGTTCGTATCTCAGCGGCCCACGAAATCAAACCCTGATTTGTCGGAGGCAACCAAAGGTGAGAGGAAAGCGATCTTTCGGGAGTTGGCCGGGCTCGACTACATGCAGGCATATGCGGAGAGCGCAAAGGGCAAAGCAAGCGCAATTGAGGCGGAGATCTCCGTGGAGCGCGGCAGGATCAGCGTCATCGAGCAGCAGCTCGCGGCGTTACCGGGAATCACAAGAGATCGAGATTCTGCGGCTGCTGATCTGGAACAGCGCAATCTGGCGCTCGAGAAACTGGCTGCCGCCGGATCCACGCTCAAGACTGAGGCTGAGCAGCTCGCACAAAAGGTAGCCGAGCAACGCAGTCTGACAGAGAGGATCGCGGGCCTTGAAGACCAGATAGCGCAGAAGCAGCAGGTAATCCAGCTCGCTCAGGCCTCGATAGTCGACTACCAACAGGCGCTCACGTGGAAGCCCGAAGCGGAGAGGGTCATCGCCGAGTGGGAAGCGCTCAAGGAGCAGGAGAATGCGGAGAACCGACGACTCAGTGCCATCAACGCCGACAATACTCGGCTCCAGGGTGAGTACACAACTCGGCTCACGGCTCATAACGCAAATGTCCGAAAGATCGAAGGTCAGCAGTCGGGCCTCCGAACGGAGAAGGCGAGTCTGGAGGGCGCTCGAAACGTTCTTCAGGCTCAGATAGATCACCTGTCGTCTGACCATCTGACGCCCCTGAAGGAAAATTGCCCAACGTGCGGCCAACATTTGCCGTCAGAAATACTGGATAAATTACGCGAGAAACGTGCGGAAAGTGAACGTAAAGAGCAGGAATTGAGGGGGAAGCACGCCGAAACAGGCCAGCAGATCGCCGAAATCGACAAAGAACTCGCCGCAATCACGCTCCCGCCCGCACTTTCTCCTCTGGCGCTGGCTTCCGTCGACCAGGCGCCCCTTCGGCGCATCCTGACCGCGTTGGCCGTCCTGAAGATCGACCAGGCGCGGAAAAATGTGGCCACGGCCCAGGAAGCCGCTACCCGGATCGAAGAGGCAGGGAAGCAGAAGAGACAGGCCGAGGATGAGCTTTCCAAGCTGTCTGATGAGGTTACCTTCGCACGGACCTGTCTGGACCCCGCAATCCAGCCCGTCTACGACGAGGCCGCCCGGAAGCTGGAAGCCGCGCGCGCGGAGTACGGAGAGGCGCAGAAGGCCATCGCGGGCCTTGAGGCGCAGATCCAGGGACTCGGCAAGCGGATCGCGGAGCTCCAGGCCTCCGAGAAGGACCTGGGAGAGCGGAAGATCACGCTGGAGGAGCGGCAGGCGTGCGCCGCCGAATGGCGGTACTTGGAGCAGGCTTGCGGGCCTGACGGGATTCAGGCGCTGGAGCTGGACGCCATGGGGCCGGGCATCTCCGACTGCGCGAACAGATTGCTTTCGGCTGCCTACGGCTCGCGCTTCAGCATCGAACTGCGCACCACGCGCATTGCCGGCAAGGGCTCGAAGACGAAGCAGGTCGAGGATTTCGCGATCATCGTGATCGACAACGAGTTGCTGACCGAGCAACCCATCGAGACGCTGAGCGGCGGGGAGTCGGTGTGGATAAAGCGCGCGCTCTACGATGCCTTTGCGCTGATCCGCGATCGCGCGACGGGGATCCGGTTCCTCACGGTGTTCGCTGACGAGGCTGATGGCGCGCTGGATCCCGAGAGTCGCCAGCATTATTTCGCCATGCTCGAGGCCGCGCACCAGGAGAGCGGGCGCCGGCATACGCTTGTCGTGACCCACTCGCCGGAGGCGCAAGAAATGATTCCGCAGAAGATCGAGATGAGGCGCGCGGAATGACGGAGCCCGTCCGCATCGGCGACGCGACTTTGTACACCGGAGACGTGCTGGCCGTGCTCGCCACGCTGCCCGACGAATCGGTCCATTGCATCGTGACCTCGCCGCCATACTACGCGCTGCGGGACTACGGTATTCCTCCGACCGTCTGGGATGGCGAGCCGGGATGCGCTCACGAGTGGGGGACGGAGTTGCCGCCGAAGCCGGGACCGGGAAACAAGCCGGGAGATTTCTCGACGTCCAGCCTCACGAATCCGCAGAGACAGAACGCCATGGCGCGGCCTGCGTCATCCGGCCAATTCTGCCAACTCTGCGGCGCGTGGCTGGGATCGCACGGGCTGGAGCCGACGCCCGAGCTGTACGTCCAGCATGAGGTCCAGATTTTCCGCGAGGTGCGCCGCGTGCTCCGTCCGGATGGAACCTGCTGGATAAACCTAGGCGATTCATACCAAGGCGGGCAGCGCATCGGGAAGCCTACCGGCAAGATCGACGGCCTGAAAGCTAAGGACCTCGTCGGCGTCCCTTGGCGTGTGGCGTTTGCGTTGCAGGCTGACGGATGGTACCTGCGCTCTGACATCATCTGGGCGAAACCGAACCCGATGCCCGAGAGCGTGACCGACCGCCCGACGAAGGCGCACGAGTACCTGTTCCTGCTGTCGAAGTCGGCCAAGTATTTCTATGATGGCGAAGCGATTCGAGAACCGCATGGTGATAACGCATGGACTCGGAAAGGCGCTATCAATGGCGAAGTATTTGGACAGCACGAGGCTATCGAAGCAGGAGAACGCGGAGATAGCAGAGCATGGACTCCCTCAGTTCGACAGTATAACCCCGCCGGCCGCAACCGCCGCACCGTCTGGACCATCGCCACCGAGCCGTACCCCGAGGCGCACTTCGCCACGTTCCCCCGCAAGCTCGTGCAGCCCTGCATCCTCGCCGGGTGCCCCGAGCACGCCTGCCCGAAGTGCGGCGCCCCATGGGAGCGGGAGGTGGAACGGGAGCGGCTGAATCTCGACGGGACACCAAAGCGCGGGACGTGGCACCGCGATGACCAAGACTCGGCGGTCGGAGGCGGTATTTCGGGGATGAGCGTCGTACATACCGGCCCCGAGCACCCGACCTGCGCCTGCGGCCTCCTATCTTGCACTAACTGTGGAATGGTGATAGAATATCCCCATGACAAGACAATGCGTGGTATGCGGAAAGGCGTTCGAGACGAAGAAGCGGAAGGGCAGGCCGTTGGCACGGTTTTGCAGCCGGGAATGTCTGGGCAGGGGAATGACAACGGTGCCGGAGAAAACGTGCCCGATGTGCGGGAAAAAGTTCCAACCGTACAGGCACCGGCAATTCTGTTGCAGCCGTCTCTGTTCTCAGAGATACGCGGCGAAGAATCGGCCGCAGAGCAAGGGCAAGTACAGGACGACGAAGGGCTACGTGATGATTTACAAGCCGGGCCATCGGACAGCATCGCGGGAAGGCTACATCATGGAGCACCGGCTGGTAATGGAAATGGCGCTCGGCCGCTACCTGGACCCGGGGGAGATCGTTCATCACAAGAACGGGAACAAGTCGGACAACCGACGGGAGAATCTCGAAGTGATGGGCAAGCGGGATCACGACCGGCGCAAGAAACCGGAATGGATAGTGACCTGTCCCCACTGTCACCGGACATTCCCGACGGCGGGCAATGTCCACGATGTAGGGGCGCGCTGACCTTTCGTCCTCACGCCCCCGTTCCCGGAACTGTCATGGATATTTTCGGCGGCAGCGGTACTACGGCCGAGGTCGCGCTGGAGTACGGGCGGCGGGCTGTGCTCATCGAGTTAAAGCCGGACTACGTGGAGTTGCAAAAGCGCCGCCTCGCGCCCGTGGCAGGCCGGCCGCTCTTGAACTTTGCAGGAGGCTTTGAATGAGCACCCGCGATCTCGGCTACTTGGACATTCTCGATATCCCATGGAAGGAGAATCACATGAGCGCACTGGCAATCGATCAAATCATCACCATCGCGAATAGCGAAATGCGAACCGCCCGCGAGCGGTTGGAGGTCGAGGAAAGCGGCCGCGAGGTCGCATCGCTTCAAGGCAAGATCAAGGGCTTCAATATCCTGCTCGGTCACATGTGCGCGGAGCTGGATCTCACCCAGGTCGCGATCGAGGACCTCGGAGATCGGCCGCTCTACATGAGCGAGCTCACTGACGAGCAACTCGACGTGATAGAGCAGGACGTCGCGGCGCTCAAGGCTGATCTCAGATGGGTCGCGGTACTCGCGCGGATTGAGGCCGATATCGAAGCCTTAAAGAATCATCTGCTATTCACCGCAGAGAAATCCCGCGACTTAGATCTCTCCCAAGGCCAGTACAAAGCGGAAGAGGTTTACAAGAGGCTGTTCAACCAGGTGGAGAATGAGGGCAAGCGCAGAAAGAAAGAGCGCGAGGAGAAGGCGAAGGCCCCGGAGCTGTCGTTCGCTCCAATTATCTAAGGAGGTGCCCTATGCAGCCACGGCCGGATGCTGTTACGGCGCACCGGCAACGAGAGACGTGAGCGGGAGAGTCGATAGCGTCGGGTAGGCGGCGAAAGCCGCAATTCTGGCATGAGCCTTTCGGCTCATAGGGGGGGATATCATGTTCTATCTCACGCCGATTGGAATCGTAATTCTCACCTGGGCCGGGTGGCTGCGCATCGCGCTATTCCTTTTCACCTACGCCGTGCTCATCATGTTCGGCTTCGCATTCATCTTGCGAGCCGTGGAAAACACGAAGAAAGCCCGGGCGCGACGCGCCAGAGAAATCCCTGCAGAGGCCCAGCAGAAGATCAACGAACTCTACCGCGAGCGCGACGAAGCCAGAGAGGAAGCAGCCGCGGCGAAAAAAGAGAACACGGCGCTAAGGCGGACGGCGCAGGAGCGCATTGCATTCAATCGCTACAATGACTCGCGGACGAAGGCCGTGATATCGGGGAAGCCGGAATGAGGAGGAAACCGTGAAACAGACCAAACAGGTAACATTTGAAATTGTAAAGATAGGCGAGGAAGTATTTCTATCTTCGAAGATGTGGAACCGCATCGTTCGATTTCTAAAGGATCACGGCTATATCCTAACGTTCACTGTTAAGCGGAGGACTCCATGACTGACCTGGTGGCGCGCCTTGAGGCGGTAAAGAATGGATGGATTAACGATCCATGGTTTTTATTCTGGGGCAAACCAATCCGTGAAGTAGAAGCCCTCCTCGCGGACTACGCCAAGGCGGGGATGCAGGAGGGGCTGGTGCGGTGCAAGCGCTGTGGAGAAACATTAACGACGTGGGCTCTCTGCAAGGATTGCTCCGATGATAAGGCGACCACTACGGTGAGACTGCGGTTGCAAGAGTACAAGGCCACCCGCCCCGCCCCCGGGCGGCCTGCGGGGTTGCGGGAGGCTCTTTCCAATCTCGTTTACCGAATTGATGAGTGGTGGCCCGGCCTTGTCACGGAAACAACGCGACAATCGACGGATCTCGGTGAAGCTATAGTGATAGCGAAATCCGCACTTGGTACGCTCACACCCCTCACTCCCCCTGCCCGCGAGGAAGCGGCGAGGGTTGGCATACACAATGAAATTGCACGACGTTTCAGCGGACCCGAGGGAGACGCCGCAGCAGAGGAAACCAAACGGCGCATGAACGCTCCCTCCCCACCCGAGGCAGTGCGGCGGTGTCCTAAGTGCGATGGGATTGGCCACCTGCGAGACCATGGATATGCGACATGTACGAAGTGCAAGGGTACCGGAGTCGTGAAGGACGCCGGGAGAAACCATCCTTGACCCCTTCATGGGCTCGGGAACAACCGGCGTTGCCTGCGCTCGCCTTGGCCGCAAGTTCATCGGGATCGGGGAGGGGGCAATGAAAGTTATTCCCTGCACTATCTCGCGTGCTCGCGAAGTGGTTCGCTTTCATCATCGGCACAACCGGCCTCCTGTTTCTGGACTGTTTGCCATAGCTGCGGAAATGGACGGGGAAATGATCGGAGTGGCGATTGTGGGCCGCCCAGTGGCGCGGAAATTGCAAGACGGATTCACCGCTGAGGTTACGCGGACATGCACGCTACCGGGAGCGCCAAAGGGGACAGTCTCATTCCTGTACGCCGCCTGCCGCCGAGCCGCCTTCGCAATCGGATACCGAAAGCTCATCACGTACACGCTCCAGAGCGAGAGCGGAGCATCCCTGCGCGGCGCGGGCTGGCAACTGGAATTAAACCTCGCGCCTTCTCGACCGTGGAATGTACCGTCCCGCCCTCGAAAACCGGGAACCGTGGATGGAGTAGCAAAGACGAGATGGAGCGTGAGCGCCCCCGAAGGAGAGAAGCATGACTGACCTATTGCCCTGCCCGTTCTGCGGATCAAGTGCGAAGGTGGATCGGTTGCGGTTCGACGAGGCATAGCTAAGATGGGTAAGGACGCCTACTACTTCAAGCACGACAGCAACGCAAGCAATGACCCAAAAATGATCGCCATGCTCATGCGTCACGGGATGGAAGGATACGGCCGCTTCTGGAGATTGGTTGAAATGCTCCGGGAGCAGAGAGATTATCGCCTTCCGAATACTTCTGTCTCTTTTTCAGCTCTGGCAAAGGCATGGATTTGCACTACGGACGAGGCAATAGAGTTCGCAAAATCGCTTGAAATTGACTACGAATTGATACATTCAGACGAGAATTTCATCTGGTCAGATTCACTCTGTAGGCGCATGAATGTCCTGGATACCGTCAGGGCCTCACGGTCAGAAGCTGCCAAATCAGCGGCCATAAAACGCTGGAATGCGTCACGTACAAATTCGCATGCGTCAGGCATTGCGTCAACTATTAAAAGTGATGCGTCAGTTAAAAAACCGGATGCGTCAGTTACGGAAAATCATGCCATATTAGATCTACTTACTAGAGAGACGAAGAAGGAGCCCTTTAAGGGGGCTCCTTCTTCTCTCGTCGAACCCCAAGAAAAAAACGGGCCGCGCGACAAAAGTAGACAATCTGGCTCTCACTACCAAGCGCCCCCGCTTCACATCGCCACTCCAGAGGATGATGCGGCTGTTAAGCTTAAGGCTGCGCAATTCAAGCAGGATCATCACCAACCCTTAAGTGACGACGAAAAGAAAATGCTTGGAATTATAGAGGTGAAAGATGATTTCCCTGAATAATCCGAACGGCCTCGCGCCGCCCGACTCCCGTGGCGATTTCCCGGAGGCGACATGATCGCGCGCCGCTCCTTCCGCCTTCGCTTCGATCCGACCGCTGCGCTGACTCACACCACGCTGATCCAGATGATCCGTGAGTATCTGCAACTGCGGAGTTGGTTTGTTTGCGTGACCCCGCGGGGAGGCATCGAGGGGCTGGCGGGATTTCCCGATGTGATTGCTTTCAAGTCTGCGCGGTGTTTGTTGGTCGAGGCGAAAGTCGGCGCCGACAAGATGGACTACTACCAGCTGAGGATGAAGGCGAGCCTTGAGCGCGCGGGCTTCACGGTGATCGAGGCCCGGAGCCTGGATGATGTGATCGAGGCGGGAGTGTGAGGGATGGCAAGGCTTGAAGCGCCAATGGCAATTTCAAGGACGAGAGTAAGGATCATCGACCACGGCCATTTCTCTGAGCGAAGAATTGAAGCCGTGAAGGTGCACTATCCATGGCTGAAGTTCCTCATGCTCTGGCTACTTGGCGATGGGCGCTTCATCGCGGAGGCGAAGGCCCAAATCGACGCGATTAACAAAATCCGTCAATACGAGGCTGATCATCCGAGGCGACCTAATGTAAGGCCAGGGCCGCAAGGGCCTGCGAACATCTCGTTTCGCTGATACCCGTTCACTCACTCGGGAGGGGAAGTGAATCGACGAACGCTTGTGCGACTGTGGGCGAACACTGAGCTCGTGACGTATATCAAGGGCCAGGCTGCGCGTCATTTCTCCTGCACCGAGGACCGAGAGGATGCCGCGATTGAGGCGTGGGAGAAGATCGCAGCACTTCGGGGGCACCCGACATTGGAGTATGTCCATAAGTGCGCCCATCGCGCAATTGCTGCGATGTATCGCCGTGAGTATCGTCGAACAAGGCGTTCGGTGTCAACATAACTGCCGTAAAATCAATTCCCGGCGTCAACGGATAGGGTAGAAGGGCGAAAAGTGGCCTGACGGCCCGGGGCGCGATCCTCCCAGGCGCGCCCCATTCACCCTTTTCTGGAGGGGACCCTGGGCAAGCTGGGCGAGCTCGGCAAACTGACTCCGCGCGAATCTCGATTCTTCGAAGCCTACATAGGCGGGGCGTCCGGTCAGGATGCCTATCTGCTCATCAGCCCGAACGCCGGAGATCATGCACGCAAGTCAGCGAGTCGCATGCTGAAGCGCATAAAAAAAAAGTCGATTGGCCGCGCCTCCAGGAGTCAGCCAACCAAGGCGAGATCAGGCTTCTCCGTGAACTCGAGGGCGTTCTTGGTTGCGCTGATGTTCGTGTTCGCATGCGTGCTATCGAGTTGCTTGCCCGCCTGCTCGGGAAAGATAAAGCCGAGATCGACGTCCATCACGATATCGTCGAGATCCGTCCAGCTCCAAAGCCTGAGGAGCCTGCCCCAGGTGACGATTGATTTCTCGCGCCTGCCCGAAGTCATCAACCCGGTCTATTACCCGTACCTCTGGGATCACAAGCGCTTCAACGTACTCTACGGCGGGGCGGGATCCGGTAAATCCGTATTCGCCGCGCAGCGGTTCACCTATCGCATGGCGACCGAGCGCGGGCACAACGTCATGGGAGTGCGCAAGATCGACAAGGCAAATCGCGACTCTACCTTCGCGCAGATGAATCAGGTGATCACGCTCTGGGGGCTGCACGACCTTTTCCACGTCACCACGCAGCCGCTGTCCATCATGTGCAAGCACAACGGGAACCAGATGGTCTTCCGCGGCCTGGACGACCCCGAGAAAATAAAGTCGATCACCTTCGCCAATGGGCCACTTACAGACATCTGGATCGAGGAGGCAAGCGAGATCACCCCTGCCGACGATCAGCAACTCCGCCTGCGTCTCCGCGGATATGCCGCCGTCCCGAAGCAGATCACCTATACATTCAACCCGATCTCGGCGCTGCACTGGCTCAAGGGGCGCTTCTTCGACAACCCGCTTTCCCCCGATCGCGCAAGTGTACTCAAGACCACATACAAAGACAACGCCTGGCTCGCCCCTGATGACCGCGCCGAGCTCGAGGCGCTCAAGGATGAGGACCTCACCTATTACCAGATATATGCGCTGGGCGAATGGGGCGTCATCGGCAACGTCGTTTTCTCGAATTATGTGATCGAGGATTTCCCGATCGACTATTCCGACTTCGACGGCGTGTATCAGGGCCAGGACTACGGATTCAATCACCCCTTCGCCTTCGAACTCGTGGGCATGAGGGACGGCGAGCTCTATATCTTCGATGAGATCTACAAGCGGCAGCGCACGAACACCGAGGTGATCGAAGACTCGCGCCAGTACTTCGAAGAGCGCAAGATCCTCGAGCGCGTGCAGCGCGGCACAACGACGGGCGACTCTGCAGAGCCCGCCAGGATCAAGGAGTGGAATCAGAACGGCTGGCGTGTCATCTCCGCAAAGAAGGGAAAGGATTCCGAGCGCTTCGGGATCGACTTCATGAAGCACAAACGCATGCACATTCACGCGAGCCGTTGCCCGGGCATCGCCGCGGAGATCCCGATCTTCAAGTACCGCGAGGACAAGAACGGCAACGTGCTCGAAGAGTTTGTTGATTTCAAGAATGACGGCATCGCCGCGGTGCGTTATGCGACGGAAAGCATTCACTCGCCGCTGATCGAATGGGGAGTTGTGCGATGAGACGCAAGCTGGGCTTCGTCGGACGCATCATGCAGCGCGCCTTGAAGTCCGCGGGCATCTCCTGGAGCGACGAAGCATTCTGGTCAACGTGGACGCCGCAAGGCTCGATTACTCCCGCCGGCTACTCCGACATGAAGAAGGCAGTAGGAGACGGGACTGCCCTCGATGTCATCATGGCGCCCGTCATGTGGGTTGCGCGCCGTATGGCCGAGAGCCCGGTTGGCGTGACGAACATTGCCGACCCCTCGATTGATTTTCAGCATTCCGCCGCGAAACTCTTGAAGCGCCCGAATCCCTGGTACGCGGGCAGCACGATGCGCATGGCGATGTCGATCAACTACCTCATGGACGGCAACGCATATCTGCGCAAGGTGCGCGATAAGTTCGACTCCCCTTATGCCCTGGTGTTCATTCCCTCATGGACTATTGAGCCTATTCCTCCTCCGCTCGGCAAGGGCGGATACATCGACCAGTATATGTACAACCCCGGGGGCATCGTCACCGCGGATCAACAGCGGGCGCAGTTGATCGATGCGCGCGACATAATCCATCTGCGCTATGGCATCGACCCGAACTTCACACGCAAGGGGATCTCACCGTTGAAGATTCTCATGCGCGAAGTCTATACGGACGTTCAGGGCGCGACCATGACCGCCATGATGTTGAAAAACGCCGGACTGTTCGGCGTGGTCATCTCTCCGAAGACGCTCGAAGGCGTTACAGTTTCGAAGCCGACCGAGACGAAGAAATACATCGAAGAGGAGTTCAACGGCGTGCGGCTCGGGAAGCCGATGGTATTTTCCACGCCGACCGATGTCTCATTCCTCGGCCTCGAGCAAGCCAAGTTCGACATGGGCGCATTGCGCGGAATCCCTGAAGAGAGAGTCTGCGCGCTTCTCAATATCCCCTCTGCGGTCGTCGGCTTCGGGACCGGCATGAAGCAGACGAAGGTCGGGGCGACGCTCGTTGAACTGCGCGCGATGGCCTACGAGGATTGCGTGATCCCTACGCAGAACTCATGGTGCGACGAGTTCGATCTGCAGATGATGCCCGACTTCGAGCCGGATCCCGAGAACTGGCACTGTCAGTTTGACAACTCCGACGTTCGTGTATTGCAGGACGATGAAAACCGGATCAGCGACCGCATGGTGAAGCAACTTGTGAGCGGCGGCATCCTGTTGAGCGAGTTCCGCGAGGAGATGGGTTATGAGGTCGATGAGGCGACGCAGGAGATCTTCTACGTGCCCAGCATCGTGACCCCGACGCCGGCCGAGGAGATCAATGCGCCCCCCGCTCCGCCTCCACAGATCGTGCTCCCTGGACCGAGCGGAGGGCCGAATGCCGAGGGAGGTCTACCGACCGGGCAGGAGCCCTCCTCGGGCCCCAACGCCGAAGGGCAGTCCCCTGCGGGAAAGTCACTGGCCGAGCGCAACGAAGTGCGCCTCAAGAAGCGCAGAGCGGCGCGCAAAGACGGCCTACATGGCAGCGCCAAGCTCACAGCAAAACTCTCCCGGTTCATCCACGCTCAGGATCGCGCAGAGAAGCGCACCCGCAAGGTATGGGCCGGGGAGCTCACTGCACTGTTCAAGGTTTATGGCGAACATGTGGCGGAGACTTTTCAAAAGACTGCCGAACGCCATGGCGCGAAAAACATGCCACGCGAAATGCTCAAAGAGGATGCGCCCGATTGGGCGATCATCGCGGGAGAAGCGCTCATAGATGCCGGGGACATCGCGGGCCTTGTGAGCAGCTTCGGCGGGAAATACCTCGCGATCGCTAAGGCCACGTATGGCAACCTCGATTCAATCCTCGGCCTCGGCGTCATGCTGGACGACCCGACGGAGCAGACGGTGCTGCAACTCGCCGGTAAGCGCATGGGCCTGGTCGATTTCACTGACCAGGCGCGCCAGGCCATGTTCGACACGATCTCCGCCGCGCGGGAGACGGGCGCGGGCGCCGCAGAGATCGCAAGGCAGATCGCCGACTCCATTGCAGCGGGCCCATGGGGATCAGCTGAGACACGCGCCATGGTGATCGCTCGAACCGAGACGAAGTACGCGCAGAACTCAGCGAGCCTCGCGGCCTACGCGCAGAGCGAGAATGTCACCGACGTGCTCGTGTTCGATGCCCAGCTCGGGCCTACGGATGAGGAGTGCGAGGCTTTGAATGGTGAGACAGTCTCGCTCTCTGAGGCTGAGATACTCATGGAAAGCGAGCACCCGAATGGTACGCGATCCTTCGCACCCGTAATTGGAGGTCAGTGATGGAATCATGTGCAACGTGTCGCTTCTGGATGCCGAGTGAGAATGTGAACGCGCCCGGCGTTTGCCGTCGGTTCCCCCCGAAGCCATTTCTCGTTCCCATGATGGCGGAGACGCCGGGGAGGCTACAACTCCCCAGGAAGAATCCCAACTCGATTCAGATGCAGCTCATGACGCACTTCCCGGCGACAGACCCTCAAATCTGGTGCGGCGAGTTCAAGCCGATTGAAGGAGAAGCAAAATGATCGTCAACCCGTATGCGAAGGAAATATCGCCGCAGACTGATGGGCTCGCAGATGGGCCGCCGAATACTACAGGCACCTGGGCGTCGTGTCTCAACCCACAGAAGGTGTTCACGCTCAAAGCATACTTCATCAAGTTGGGCACGCGTCTGATCATCAAGGCGAGCGGGGAGATTTCGAGCGTGGTGACCACGCCCGGTACCGCGCGCTTCGATCTAACAATCGGTGGCACGATCGTGTTCGACTCAAAGGCGATCCTGCTCGACACCGTTGTCGCTCACTCGCAAGCTCCGTGGTTCCTGTATCTCGAATTACTCGCGCGGCAGGGCGGCGGGTTCGGCTGCGCGTTTTGGCCGTCGATGTGTTTCTGGGCGTGTGAGGATATTCTCGGCGTACCGGCAACGCCGCCGAAGGGATCGATCATCGCAATGCTGCCGTGGAACACATTGCCGCCCGTGTTGCAACCGTCATTCGACAATTCCAAAGACGGATTGCTCGACCTCAACTTCACGCAGACAGCGGCCACGGGCACGCTGCTGGTGCACGACTACTCCGTGCAAGTAGCCAACGACGCGAACCTATGAGTCGCACAGCGCCACTCCGAAGCAAGGGCAAGCCCGTCGCGATCCGCGAGGGTAACGGCATGCGCGTTTTCGCTACTCGCGAGATTGCACTCCAGATGCTTCACAAGGAAGGCTGGACCGATGAGGAGATCGAATCTCGCTTCGTCGAGATCCCGCTCAGAATCCGTTTGAAGTTCGCAGAGTCGAATCCGATGAACCGTTCAACGCCGCACGATAGGCGGCGTCTGCGCAAGCTCGCAGCAAGGGGGGCATGATGTATCTTTGGCCGCAGAACCGATTCGAGAACGTCCGGAGCCAGGGCGATTTCCGCGTCTCGTCCTACACCGGGCTTGTCACGGCCGTCGCCGGGGCGGGCGCGCTGGTCTGTTTCCGCTGGGCTTCCACGGTGCTCGATTGCATCGTCTGGTGGGCAAAGTGGAACTGGTATCTCACGACCGGCTTCACCGCCGGGCAGATCGTTGACCAGGCACTTTTTTTCAACCGAGGATGGAGCACCTCACCATCCGGTTCAACCGACATTCGACCGGCTGCCCTGCAGAATAAGCGAAAGACCTCGCATGCCAACTCACTACTTACCGCGTTCCAGATCGCAACGACAGGAGCGGTCACCACGGGCACGGTCGGCGCGAAGGATTCCCTTCCGCTCATGACCCGTGGCATATGGGCGCCGACGACGACGCTCGTGCAACTCCCTGATGTCGGAATCCCATACGACCTCGTGCCGTACTTCGCATATCTAACGGCGAACGAGGGGCTTGAGTTGGACGTCGTGACAGCGATGGGCGCGGCGGGAGTTATGAAACTCAATTTCGAGATCGGTTGGAGCGAGATTCTGCCGGGTTCGCTGATGATACCCGACAACCTCGCCTCGTGAAAGGAGCGTGAAGATGGAAACCGAACGCAAGAGCATCACACTCCACGATCTCAAACTCAGCGATACCGGCGAGTTCTCCGCCCTCTTCGCCCCTTTCAACAAGATCGACCTTCAGGGCGATCTCACTCTCCCCGGCGCCTTCGGAAAGCAGAACGTCGTGATCTCTGCCTACGGGCACGGCTCGTCGATGGGTATGGCACTGCCGGTGGGCAAAGGCTCAATCTCTGACGGTGAGACTGGCGGGATCGTGAAAGGTAAGTTCTTTCTCGACACCCAAGGTGGCAAGGATACCTACACGGTCGTCAAGGAGCTCGGCGATCTGCAGGAGTGGAGCTATTCGCTTCCAGAGATCGACTACGAAATGCGCACCATCGACGACCGCTCGGTGCGCGTGCTGAAGCGCATCAAGGTCAAGGAAGTCTCCCCGGTCATGATGGGCGCTGGCATCGACACTCACACTCTGGATGTCAAGTCGGCGGTGGGGGTACATCACACAAAGACTGACACGGGCGCGTGGGACGCTGGCGCCGCAAAGAAGAACCTCAAGATGGACGCGAGCGCCTCGTATTACAAAAGTGCGCATGCGTGGTTTGAGAGCGGCGCTGATCTCACCCTCAAAGGATCGTACAAGTTCATTCACCACTTCGTATCCTCCGACGGGGATGTCGGGGCCGCAAGCACGCGAGCGTGTTCCAACGGCATCGGAATCCTCAACGGCGGGCGCGGTGGTGCGGATATACCGGACGCGGATCGCAAGGGCGTCCATGCTCATCTCGCGGCGCATCTCAAAGACGCCGGGGCAGAGCCGCCCGAGTTGCGATCTGAGGACGCGGAAGTCAAATCGCTTCCGCTCGCCGATCATCTCGAGATCTTCGTCGTTGACGGAGAGGGATTGATCGAGCGGATCAAAGGGCTGGCAGAACTACGGGACGCGCAAGGTCGTCTCGTGTCTCAGCCCACAATGAAGCGGGTACAGATTGCGATGGGCACCCTCGAAAACCTCCTCCGCGAGTTCAGGGAGGTCGCTGCAAAGCACGATCGGGTTCAACGCGAATATCTGCGCTTCCAAAAAACGCTTTCGAACATGGAGTGAAAACATGGGAAGCAAATTGATTGAGAAGCGGAAAGAGTACGAGGCCAAGAAGGGCGTACTCACCGCGATTTTCAAAGAGGCGGGGGAGGACCTGGACACGAGCAAGATCACTCTCCTGCAGGGCGACGATGCCGCCAAGAGAAACGAGATTACCAAGAAGAATCTCGAACTCGAGGCGCTCGCCGCAGAACTCGTCGGTCTCGTGAAGCTCGAGGCGGAGGCGCGCGCTCAGGCAAAGCGCGAGGGGATCCAGATGCCCGACGACAAGCTGCCCGGCCAGGAAACCGATGTCAAGGACTGGACCGAGGTCAAGCAGAAGAACGGCCAGATCACGAAGCTCTACCGGGGCAAGTCCCTCGGCGACGTCCTGGTCATGATCAAGGAGAAAGACAACGCCCAACTCAAGGCGATGGGCATCGACGTCGGTGAGGCCGGCGGTTTTGCCGTGCCTGACCAGTGGGCGACCAACATCATGATGGTCACCCCGCCCGAGGCGATCATGCGGCCGCGCGCTCGGGTGCTGCCTCCGGGCACGCCTCCCGATGCCAAGTTGGACCTCCCTGCGCTGCGCCAGGGCGCGTCAGGAGTCTACGGCGGCGTTACCTTCACCGCGGCGAACGAAGGGACCGCAGGCATCACGGTGGATCCGAAACTCGACCTCGTGGTGCTCGAACCGCAGCGGCTCAGCGGAAACGTGGTCGTCGGCAACTCGCTCCTGCGAAACGCGACGGCGATGAGCGCCTTCATCGAGCAACTCTTCCGCAACGCCAAGGCGGGATTCGAGGACTTCCAGTTCCTGCAGGGCGCGGGGCTTGGCTATCCGTTGGGCGTGCTGAACGCTCCGGGTGCAACGCGCGTGCCGCGTGCAACGGCCGCGACGATTCACTTTGCGGACATCGCGAACATGCTCTCGAAGCAGATCGGGCCGAATCCGATCTGGGTCGCCAGCAAGAGCGCGCTCCCGCAGATCGTGACCCTCGCGGACGCCAACAACAACGCGATGTGGATCCCGGCGGCATACGGCGGAATCCAGGGGAACCTGCCCGGAACGCTCGCGGGACTGCCGATCATCTTCGACTTCAAGCAGCCGATCCTGGGCCAGGTGGGCGACCTCATGCTCATCGATCCGAGCTTTTATTTTATTAAGGATGGCTCGGGTCCGTACATTCAAGCAAGTGAACACGTACTTTTCACGAGTGATCAGACCGTGATCAAGATGACCTTCTTCCTCGATGGCCAGCCGTGGTGCAAGACTCCATTGCTCATGGACGATGGCGTGAGCATCGCATCTCCCTATGTGATCTTGCAGTAAAGGGAGCGGCGGAATGAGCGGACAGGGAATCGTGTACGTGCTCAAGAATAGACTTAACGGAAAGGTCTATGTCGGGCAGACCATGAAACCTTTCGAGCAAAGGCTGTGGCATCATATTCACAACAAGAAGCCCAGCATAATCGGGAGGGCGGTTCTAAAGCATGGTCTGGAAAACTTTGATGTCTCAATCAATGAGGCACCGGAGGAACTTCTTGACAATCTTGAGTGCAGTCTGATTTCCCTGTTCGGCTCCATGGCGCCTAATGGCTACAACTTTGATAGTGGCGGCCATGAGAACAAACACGCATCCGACATTACCCGCAAGAAAATGTCTGATTTGCGTAAGGGGAAAAGACCTGCGGGTCTGACATTTGCCGGCAAGAAACATTCCGAAAAGACGAAAAGCATGATTTCGGAAGCGCAGATCGGAGAAAAAAACCACGCATATGGGAAGCCCCGATCCCTTGAAGCGCGGCGAAAAATCTCTGAGGCATTTAAAGGGAAAGGGAATCCTTTTTTTGGGAAACATCTTTCAGCCGAACATCGAAAGAAAATATCAGATTCATTGATGGGCCATGAATGCCCTCTCCGTTCGGCTGAGACGCGCAAGAGAATGTCGGATGCTGGGAAAGGGAGAATCTTTTCCGCTGAACATCGGAGGAAACTGGCGGAAGCGGGGAAACGTCGCACGCATCCGATCGATGTAAGGCAAAAGATTTCTGAAGCCAATCTGAAAAGATGGGCCAAAGCGAATCTTGAGCGAGATGCTCGAACAGGAATTCAAGGCCATAGGAGGGCCGAAGCATCATGAAACAGAGAGTTATGGACGAGATCAAATTCGATGTGGGCCTCGGCCCCATATCGATCGCCTCGGGGGTCGCCACGGGGCAGTACTTCAACATGGCGAACTGGCGCAAGGCGGCATTTCACCTGAAACACGCTGCGATGGTAGCGGGAGGGACGATCACCCTGCAGATCATGCAGGCGTTGAACCAGGCGGGAGGATCGGCGGCGGTCATCACCTCTGCGGCGGCAGTGAACGCGCTGCTCGTGGGCGGCCAGCAGATGAAGATGGTGGCATCGACGTTGCTCACGGGCACGATCATCACCGTCAAACTCTACCGGCTGAGCGCCCCGACAGCGGCCACGCCCGGGACCATGACGCTGGTGGCCACGTATAACTTCACCTACGCCGCCGGCTCGAACGTTCCCGCGACGCGCACGGTCGGCCTCGGCGCGAACGACACAGCGGCAATCGCAAACTTGGCTGCGCTGATCAATGACCCGGTCTATGGGGTGCTTGACCCGCTCACCGCGAAGCTGGTTGTGGTGGCGACGGCGTCCACTGTCAACCTCACTGTCACCGCACAGGACGACAACCTTTGCTTTGGCCTCTCATCGACCCCCGACGACGGCACGAACGTGAAGTCATTCATCGGCGGCTCGCTGCTGGTCGAAGTGGACAAAGCAGCAATGAACCTGGCCGGCGGATTCACCTGGATCGCAGCAAGGGTCACCACGGCATCGGCCACGGTGATCTGCGACGTGACTCTGGCACGCATCGGGCGGTTCAGTGCGCAACCCCAGCAGGCCGAACAGCTGACGTGGCTGTAGGCTGAGCGGAAGAAGAAACGGGGCCGGCGTTCCGTTGGGAGCGCCGGCTCCTATCAGAGAGAGGTGAAACGATGGTGAAACAGATTTCAATCACGCTGTTGGTAGACGCGCGCTACAACAGCATCAACCATCTCGCGGGCGAGACATTCGAGATCGGAGAGGATGTCTATCCGCTCTGGCTCGAACGGGGAATCTGCGCACGCCCCGGAGCAGCGCAACAGGAGCAGGGGCCACCGCAGGAGGAGACGCCGCTTGAGGAGAAACTCCTTGCGATGAGCGTCGAGGACCTGGCGAAGATCGCTGATGGTCTTCCAATCGAGGATATCCCCGAGGACAAGCTCGACCTCGTGCTGGCGATCATCGAAGCAGGGTACACGGGATGAAAGCGCCGGAGATGCTTTTCTGGTCGCGCAACGGGCAGGAACTCGTACCAGTCGGGCACCCGGAGGCGCACACTCAGGCGTTCTTCGAGGGGCAGGAGATTCCCGAGGAGCATGCGGTGAAAATCATCGCAGGGGTGAGAAACAAAATGCGCGGCCCCGCACCGGTGAAATCCGCGTCGATTGCGGAGAAATGATTGCGCTCTAAAGGCGCGAGAGAGGAGAAAGGGCAATGGCAGATACAAGGTATGCACCGCTCAAGATGACTCGGGCCGGGCTGACGGCCGTCTACATCGCGGCGGTGATCGTCGGGACCACGAACTACGTGATGAAAAACGACGGTCGCACGTTCTTTCGGTTCTACAAGACGGGCGCCGCCACGTGCACCGTGACGTTCATCTCGAATGAGACCATCCGGGGCCTCGCCCTGGCATCGCCGACACTGGTAGTGCCGGCAACCACGGGGGACGTATACGCGGGGCCGTTCGAGCCGACCATCTTCAACGATGGCAACGGAGACATGCGGTTCAACTTCTCCGAGATCACCGGCATGTTCTTCATGGGCGTGAGCATGTAGCACGCGCGCTGCTCGCTGAGCAGCAGGAGGGATTTGAATGGCGGCAACAGAAATAAGGGTCGTACCGCTGCGCGTCACCCGCATGCCTGGGCTTCAGGCGCTGGGTTTGTACTTCACCCCGGTGCTCGCGGCCACTTCCACCTATGTGATGAAGAATGATGGCCACACCATTCTTCACGTGATCAAGGCGGGGGCAGGAACGACGGTACTCACGGTGCGGGCCAAGGGCATGATCCGGGGCGATCAGGCGGCAGACCAGACGTGGTCGGTGGTCGGGGCGACAGGCATCCTCTACGTGGGGCCGTTTGAGCCGGGGCTGTTCAGTGATGCGTTCGGCGATATGCGCTTCGACTTTTCGACCGATGTGACCACGCTGACAGCGATCGCGCTCGCGATCCCGTAAGAGAGGCGCGCCGGTGGATCTTGTCACGCTGCATACGTTCATCGAGACCGACCTCGCGGACGTGCCGCTGCAGATCATCCTCACCGCGGCCGACGAGGACCTCACCCTCGCGGTGGGCCCGGACACGACGATGATCGAGGAACGCATGGGCCAGGGGCAGCCGAATCTCTGGCTGCAGCGGCCGGCGGCTTCTATCACCTCGATCACGCTCACCGATCCCGAAGGTACAGTGACCACGTTGGATACGACGGACTGGCATCTTGATCCTGCGGGCAAGATATTGACGCGGCTCAGGACGGGCACGAACCCCGACAGCGGATGGAACAACCGGGTGACGGTCACTTATGTGCCGGCCGACCTGAACAAGCGGCAGCGCGCGCTCGTGGCGCTCGTGCAGCTCGAACTCGATTACCGGCACGGGAAGAAGTCTGAGAACATCGGTGATCATACGATGACGCAAGCGGACTACAACATCGCTCGGGCGCAAATCATTTCCCAGGCGATGACGAGGACGTTTGCATGATCAAAGGCAGTTCGCCGGCGCGCAGCAGGATGACGATGCGAGTCACCTTCGAGCGGCAGTTCGCGCCGACGGGCGCTGACGGGTTCGGGCAGAATACGGGCGACTGGCGGCCATCCTGCACGGTGCCGTGCTGGGCCTGGGCGCCCAGGAGCGGGGGGCGACAAACGGTGAGTGGGGAGTCGAGGACGGTGACCACAATGACGCCCGGCATGATCGTGCCGCTGCACACTGACGTTCTCAATACCGACCGGGTTCAACAGGTGGTCGACCGGGCGGGCAACGTGATTTTCGGCCTGATGAGGATCGACTCGGTAGATCCGCGGACCACGCACCTCGAGCTCCGGCTCCTGGAGATTCAGTGATGGGCGTGATCGACACCTTCGTTTGGAATGGCGACGCGGTGGGCGAAAAAATGCGCGCGGCAATCCGCTTCGGCATGGACTCGGTCATGGCCGATTGCGTTGTCACAGCGAAGGGACTCGTGCATGTGAGGACCTCAGTTTTGCAGGGCTCGATACAGATGCGGCCAGCGGTGGATGAGGGAAGCCGAATCATCGGGATCTGGGGATCGTACAGCGTCAACTACGCGATCTTCATCGAGGAAGGAACGCAACCGCATGTGATCTATCCCCGGTTCAAAAAGGCGCTGTACTGGCCGGGCGCGGATCACCCGGTGCGCATGGTCAACCATCCCGGGAACCCGGCGTATCCATTCCTGCGTCCCGCGGCCGACATGCACTATCCGTCGCTCGGGCTGCGCATCAAGGCGCAATTCGCGTGGGGGGCGGCATGACGGATTACCTCTCAGCGCTGCGAAACTATCTGCTCAGCCAGCAAGAGGTGACCGACCTCAGTCGGGCGATCTATGTATTTGCGATTCCGCAGGGGGAGCTCGTATTACCGGATCCGGACACCGGGCTCCCGCGCGGACAGCACAAGGTCGCGGTCATCCTCGCATCTGGCGGCCCCCTGGGGAAGTTCCGCAATACGATCACCGAGGCGCGCACCGATATCGTCTGCTTTGGCGAGACTGACTTCGAGGCGGTGAGGTTTGAAAATGCTGTCGCGAATGCGATGAAATCGCTCGCGCGACAGACGGTGCCGGACGGGTCCGGCGGGGCGGTGCTCCTACACGGTGCGACAGTTGCGCCAGGTGCGATCCAAGCACGCGACCCGATTACCTTTTGGCCTTGTGCGCGGCGGCAATATATCGTCCGCGCTGACGAACGACAGATAGGAGGGACCTATGCAACCGTATGAAATCTTCCTGAGTCCGGCCCAGCTTTATATCGCGCAGGAAGGCGAACCCGCCCCCGCGATCGATGCGGTACCCGCAGGAAACTGGGTGCTACTCGGGACGGCTGGGAACCGGAACCAGGGCGAGGCGGGTGTGACGCTCTCGCACAATCAAACCATGGTCTTCCACTCGACGGTGGGGGAGATAGGCGATGTGAAAGGCTTCCGCACGCATGAGGAAGACCTCGTCGAGGTCGTGATGGAGGATATGTCCATCGAGGTCTACGCGAAGAGCCTGAACATGGCGGGCATTCGCGAGGTGGCCGCAGCTTCGCAAGTGGCGGGCTACAAGTCCATGGGCGGCAAGATGGGCTTCGACGTGCAGACCTGGGCGCTACTCGTGCGCGTGCCCGTCTCGTCCTATGGCGACGGGTTGAACTCGCAATGGCTCTACCCGAAGGTCGTCGACTTCGGGAACAAGAAAATCGTCCTCGATGCCAAAGGCACGGCCGTCGGACTGGATTTCAAGTTCAAAGCACTCGCCGACCCGAACGCTGCCTCGGAAGCGGAGCGGTTCTTCATCTTCTCCGAGCAGACCGCGATGGCGCTGCCCTAAGCCATGGCCGAACCTGTTCTCACACTCGACACCCTGGAGCCCGTGCGGTCGTTCATCACGATCGACAAGAAGCGGTACGAGCTGCGCGACGCGGACGAGCTCACGCTCACGCAGACAGCTCATATTCATAGGCTCGCGCAGGAGATCTCTAACGCTGGGAAGCCCGAGGCCCAGGTCACCGAAGAGGAAGCAAAACGGTTTGAGGATTTCGCGAATGAAATGCTCGCGATCGTGGTGATTGGCCTTCCCGATGAGATGCGCGACAAGCTGACCATCCGAAAGAAATATCAGATCGTGTCGGCTTTCAATGCCCTCGCCTCCCAGAAGTGGAGCACGGAGGTGGGGGAGGGGAGCAGCAAGACCTCGGACGGATCGTCTCAAGGCTCCGCAGATTCTACGGGGGTACCCTCCGCGAGTGGCTGAACGAAATCCAGCTGCGCTGGGTCCGGGCGCACCTCGAGGCGCTGCCCGAGATAGAAGCGAATGAGGCTATGGCGGCGGCAGAGATAATCGCGATGGGCACAGGGAGTCTCGAAAAGAAAGACCGGGATGCAGTCATGCGGCGATGGCGGAAACAAGTTGATCAGAAGGCCCGCAAGACCACTACGCCGCAGGACATGAAAAGCGCACGGGCTCTGATGGGGATCGCGGAGAAAAAGAATGGCTGACGCAGATCTCGGCAATGCAGTCCTCACGCTCACAACCGACGCCTCGGGGCTCGATGAAGGCCTGGAGAAAGCGCGGGGCGGCGCGGCTGATCTCGTCGCTGATTATGCCAAGGTAGTAGCAGGCGTCGCGGCGGCATGGGCCGCACTCTCGACAATCAGGCAGATCGTCACAGACAGTTTGGATGCTTACAAGGAAGCAGGCATCCATCTGGCCGTCATGGGCGCCGCCTTAAAAGCAGCGGGAGACAATTCGGCCGGTTCCCTCGAAGGGATGAAAGACCTCGCCAGCCAACTGCAAAGAACGACGATTTATTCCCGAGATATGGCAACCTCTGCAGAGGGATTGCTCATTTCAATCGGGCACCTATCAGCGGAAGGCGTGCAAGAGATATTGCCCCACGTTGCAGACTTGGCGCAGGCCTTGGGAATCAATTTAGATCACGCCGGCCGAATGGTCGCTCAGAGCCTGGACGGGACTCGCAATATGCTCTCACGTTATGGCATCGAGGTGGACAAGTCCGCCGACAGCTCGACGAAACTTAAAGAAGTCATCGATGGATTGCAAGCGAAGTTCGGAGGGATCGCAACTGCCGTTGGAGGTGATGCGGTTGCCTCGATGACCAAACTGCAAAATGCAAACAAGGCATTATCTCAGCAGATGGGGGAGAGTTTTGCAAGATCGGCCCAGCCCATCATCGATTTTCTTACAAAACTGAAACTCGCATGGGCCGATGAATTGAAATCTGAAAATGAATATTTGGTTTCTCATGCAAAGGTTTTAGCTGGCACCGCCTCCGGGCAAGATATCATCAACGAGAACATGCATGCGATTGCTCTACTCCAAGAACAAATGAAACAACTGACAAGCAGTGCTTCGCTATACGTTGATGAGAATGGGAAACTGACCAAGGGCTATAATGATTCTTTAAAATCAATTAATGACCAAATAGTTGCATTAGAGAAACACAACCTGCAATTGTCGAACGCCTCGGTATATGCCGCTCAATACGCGGCGGAGGTGGCCAGGCAAACTCAATCGGTGTTGGATTCGCAAAAGAAAGCAGAAGAAGCCTGGAAAGGCCAGGCCGAAGCAATGAAGACCGCCACCGAAGCCTTAAAAGAACACGGCCAGGCGAATGCCAACTGGACCGACGTGATCATCTCGCGTCTTCGCCTCATGCATGACGCCACTCAGGGCGTCGATGAAATATCGAACAAGACATGGGCCGACGTTGCGAATGGTGCGAACGTTGCATCAAAGTCGGTTATGGATGCATCGCTGAAATATGCCCTCTCAATTAAATCAACCTTGCTGGGCGTCGAGAAAGATTATGATGAGGGGGCCAAGGCAGCCCAGAAAGCAGCCGAAGAATCCTTTAAAGCCTTTGAGAAATCTTTCAGGCAGATCGAGGGGGTCGTCCACACTGTCATGGGCCAACTTTCCTCGATCTCCTCGACCTACTACCAGGGGCAGAACAATGCGCTCGATGCCTGGTATCAGAAACAGATTGCATCCCTCGGGGATATGACGAATGCGACCAAAGCGCAGACGGATGCGAAGGCCGCGATCGACAAGGAGTACGCGGAGAAACAATCGGCACTGAAGAAGCAGCAATGGGAAACTGACAGGAGTATGGCCCTCGCGAATGCTTTCGTAAGCACGGCGGAAGCCGTGGTCAAGACATTTTCAGAGTTTGGCTGGCCCTGGGGCGTTATTCCTGCGGCAATCGTTGCAGCCCTCGGATCGGTTCAGATAGGGCTCATCGCTGGCGAGCCTGAGCCTGCATTCGCTCAGGGCGGCAGTTTCACGGTCCCGCCCGGGTATCCGAACGATTCTTTCCCGATGCGCGTGCAGAGCGGGGAGCATGTGAGCGTCACGCCAGCGGGCCAGGGCGGCGATCAGGTGATCCATAACACGCTCGTCCTCGATGGCCAGGTCCTCGCTGACTGGACTACGAGGGCAAGCCGCAATGGCCGCATCCTCACTCGCGCGCGATCGGTGGTGCCATGATCCCGCTGCGCATTGCATGGGGCGATCTCGCCAAGTTGCAAACGGTGAGCGACAGCACGGAGGCCGCGGGCTACCCTGGGGCGAATGCGATCGACTCCCGCCTCTCCCGCATCTGGCGCACCACGAGCGCGGCCGCGCAGTGGATTCTGTTCGATGCGGGGGTCGGCAAGACGATCACCTTCGACACGTGCTGCATCATGGCGCATAACCTCACCGCTGCCGCAGTCGTGAAAGTGCAGAGCGATGACACAAACTCATGGGCTCCCCCTGGGGGCGTGGACCGAAATGGCGACCCGACACAGCCACTCATGACGATAGATGTGGGGCTCGCGCAGACGCCGAGGCGGTACGTGCGCGTCTACATTGACGATCCGACGAACCCGGCGGGCTATGTGCAACTCGGGCGCATCATGCTCTGCGTGCGTTCGGAGTTCGAGACCATCGACACGGGATTCCAAGTAAGCCTCAAGGACACGTCTCTCGTGAGTCGGTCGGTCACGGAGCAGGTGTATGCCGATATCGGCGTTGTCTCACGCGTCTACCTCCTGAAGCTGGGCAGCATGAAGAACACGACGAAGCAGGCGCTGCTCGTCATGATGGCGGCCGTCGGGCAGTTCGATCCTGTCGTCGTATACCCGGCCGAAGCTCTTGTCGGGCAGCAGATAGGCGGAAGCGTCGAGGGCATCAACCCGATTTATGCCACGATGAGCAAGGTCACGGTGTTCACCGAAATCGGCGGGCTTGGCTGGAGCGACGATGGTCTCTCTTTCACGGAGGCGCATTAAATGAGTGTGCAGATCACCAATTACCAGAACCTCGCCGACAAACAGCGCCGGGGCTATCAGGCGATCTCCCTTGATTCGCTCACCACCACGGCAGCCGTCACGATCAAGAGCGGCAGCGTCGTTGAGGTTGCCGGCGCGCTCTATGAGTTCCAGGCCGACGAGACGGAGAGTGGCGGCACGTGGGCGGGGATCGGCAACAGCAACGTCGTCTATATCTACATCGTCCCGGCCGGTTCTACGGCGACGTGGATCTATTCGACGACGGCGCCGACGTGGGACACCGCAAAGCAGAGTTTCTACACGGGCGGCACGAGCCGGTGCGTGGCGGTTCTCTACAAGGACTCCGGCGGCCTCTATAAGAATAAAGTCGTTCTTCAACCATGGATGCAAGGCGCTTTTCAGCAGTCTCCGGTTCATGGGATGCAGGTTTTCACATCAGGAATTAATGCGACTTGGCCATGTCCTGGTACTGGATTCTACAAAATAACTGTTGTGGGAGGTGGCGGAGGCGGAGGCGGTACTGCAACTGTAACGCTTCAATCTGGGGGAAGCGGCGGAGGCGGAGGCACTGCAATATCTGTTCTCTATGAAGCGGCAGGTACCATATTCACATACACGGTAGGCGCATCGGGAGGAGGTGCTTCCGCTGGCTCAAACCCTGGCACTGGCGGCGGTAATTCGACTCTGACGGATGGAGTAGTGACCCTTACTGCCAATGGTGGCGTTGCTGGTATTGCAGGAGCGCCAATCGTGCCAGGATCTCTCGGAGGAACTGCAACTGGAGGCCAGGTAAACATAGCAGGAACTCCCGGAGGTCCCGGGTTTCAGATTCAAACTACCGCTTTCCCAATCCTTCAAGGCGGTTGGTCGGGGAATGGTGGGAATAGTATTTTCGGAGGCGGTGCAGTAGGTCTGGTTGCTACTACAGCCGGCGGCGGGGCAGCTGGTGCAAATGCTACCTCTTATGGCGGAGGAGGGAGTGGGGCATCCAGTAACAATAAATCCGGCAACCAAACGGGAGGGAATGGTTTCGCCGGGATAATCATAATCGAGTACTGAATGTCAAAACAACTTGGTGGAACCTTTGAAAGAAACGTAGAATCCATACCATCCACCGTGCAAAATAGCCATGTCGCTTCCGAAGATCGAATGAGTACAGTCGTCAACGAATCCTGCCTCAAAGCCTTCGAACCGGAGACCGGCCTTCACATTGTACTCGGTGAGGAACGGAGAAAAATGTATATCGCCGATATGCGTTTCCTCGGTTTTTGTTTCTGCGGACAGAAAGAGATGATCCATGGCCAAAAGTTCGGCGCCGAGCGTAGTCACAGCCGCATTCTGGGGAGCTTGCCAGGCGGCATATCCGTCAGGAGATTGAATAGTCAAGCTCTGATTGAGATTCATTCCCGCGATCAGATAGTAGGACAATACCAGCCAATTCATGATTGCACCTTCCCCCCTTTCGGCCGCCCCCCCCTGCGACCGTTCAGTCGCGCGGCTTGCACCTTCGCGATGGATTTCGACTGTCCCCCCTTACGGCCGAGGGCGACAGCGGCAGGATTGCTTTTCTTCTTGCTCATTCTTGAAATATATCTCAAGCGCTTGGGATTGTCAAGGGCCACGTAATGGGCACAAAAGACAGCCCGCAGACAAAGAAGATCACACTCGTCGAGATCGACTTCCTCCAATCGCAGAAGCAATGGTTCAACTGGTCTGCTGCTACCTGGTACGTGAACTTCGCCGTGTACTATCCGCTCATCGGCGCGGACTTCCTCAACGGCATATCTCCTGAAGCGATCACCGCAGTCGGCTCGGTCCTCTGCGATGGCGTGGCGCTCACGAGCGTCGCCTCTGATGCGCTCACCGTGAGCACGGCGGGGAGTTGGTACTTCGACCAGGTCGCGCGAACGCTCTACGTCCACGCTCTCGACAGCAACGACCCGTCGCTACACGTGCTTTCCCTCGGCGTGACCTTTGGCTGCGCGGACCAGGCGGGCTACTGGAACACGCTCTACTATGACGCGCGGCTGAAATCAAAGCCGACGCTGACGAAAGCGAAGGACCCGCTCTTTTTTGGCCGCATCGTTTTCGGAGGATCCACAACCGGGCTGGAGAACGCCGACGGCCTTTTTGATCTCATCGCGGAGAATGGCGGGGCGCTCTTCGGCGCGCAGATCCGCCACTTCCAGGGCTTCGACACCGATGCCTACGCCGCCTTCACCCGGCTCGATACAAGTGTCGTGCAGAATGTCCATGTGATGCAGGATATTTTCCAACTCGATTTCGTAGATCGGCGTTCCTTCTTTTCGGTCAAAGCGCCCTCGCGCGTATTCGATGTAACAACCTATCCGAACATCAAGACGACGAACATCGGGAAGGAGATCCCGCTCGCCTACGGCACGATCCTCGGGATGCAGGTCATGTGCGTCGACGAGGCAATCGGCGGCTCCCCGACTCAGTACAATTTCAAGATCTGCGATACCGCAGACCATGCGAACGGCATCCAGTCCATTGATAACGTCTATGTCGACGGGAAAATCGTCACGCCGACGAGCTCCAGCCTCACAAATGGCACCTTCATTCTGGCGCTCGCTGACTATAAGCCGGGCAACACCGTCACCGCCGACGTCCACGGCTACAAGGACGGATCGAGCAATTTCATTTCCTGCGCGACCGACGTGATCCTCGACCTGCTCAGCATCTACTACGCCATGACCTATATCTCCGCAAACTACAACCTCACCGAGTGGGCCGCAGCAAAGACCCTCCAGGGGGCTACCCTCCCCGGCGGGATCGGCCTCGTGGTCGAAAAGGCGACCGAAGTATTCACGATCGTCGAGGACATTTGCGCGAGCACACTCCTCAATCTCATCCCCCAGGACTCCGGCGTGCTCACGCTCCGCATGTACGACCCGAACCGCGCGACGACTCAGACCTTCAAGGCGGATGAAGTAATGGCCATCCCCGCACGGGACTACGATACGACTCAGGTGATTTCCTCGACGATGGTCGGCTATGCGAAGGATTGGGCGAAAGGTTCCTGGCAGCAATTGCATGACCTCTCGAAGCAGGCGGCGATTTACGCGGTCTACAAGGTGAACCGGGAGACGGCATTCAACACGCTGTTGACGACCGCTGCCGATGCGCAGACCTTTTCGACGCTCATGTTGCAACTTGCCGGGGCGGTGCTGAGCCGGCTGACGGTGAACTTCAAAATGTCGCCCCTGGGATGCGAGATTATGGATTTCGTTTCCGTGCCCGTGGTGCGTGCGAGCAAGGTCGTACAGACAGTCATCATGGAAGTCTTGCAGATCGATAAGACTCCGAGTTCGGCAATCGTCCTTGGAGGCCGAGTAGTGAGGGCAGCATAATGGGCGTCAGCATCGGCGATCTTATGGACGCGATCAGGGCGCTCAAAGCGCAACTCGCCCCCCTTCCGCAGTCGGCGGCGGGAGTGGGGCAGGAGGTAGCTCTTAACCCGGGGTTAAACGCAAATCTCGTCGCTCCGGCAGGTGGAAGGTGGCGAGTTTACCACACCGCTACGACAAATACGGGCCTTTGGTATACAGGGCTTCAGGTTTCCATTGTTGCCGGGGGGGATATCGTTGAGGTAGCCATCAGCGGGACCGTCGCCTGGACCGGCCTTGCCTGGAGGATTGCATGACCATAGACTTCACGAAACCCGTCCTTGTGATGCCCGATGGAAGTTATGTCGTAGCAGTGAGCAATCCATCATACCCGCAATACAATGTGACGAGCGACCCTGAGTTTGCTCCGCTCTGGGCCAGCATCCAGGAGTGGCTGGCAGCGGGCAACACGGCGGCGCCATACGTCCCTCCTGCGCCCGTGGCCCCTGATCCGAAGATCGCAGCGCAGGCGACGCTCCACGATCTCATGCTCAAGTATGTGAACTCGATCATGGTCGGGCCAAGCGCGCCGCTCACTTACGCGCCCGCTTGGCTCGCGGCCTGGAAAGCGGCGGGGATGCCATGAAGAGGATAGAGTGATGGAGAAACCGAAAACAGCAGCCCGTATGCTCGACGCTCTCTGGTACGCCGTTTTTGGCATGGATGAAAAGGATGGCATGTTTGCCATGGTCAAGGCGCTTTGGGA